>ERZ869936.1336-NODE-1336-length-17912-cov-36.687574_pt1 | contig 17912 bp, 21 predicted proteins | sample MGYA00520876_ERZ869936 | MGnify/ENA primary metagenome ERZ869936 (study PRJEB32218, sample SAMN09650985) | biofilter metagenome | isolation source: enrty point of leading RO module | place: Saudi Arabia: Thuwal, RO plant located on Red Sea | collected 2016-02-17...
CACCGACACCGACACCGACACCGACAATGAGGAGAGGATCATGCTCATCGCGGCTTCCGCAACTTTTGGCAGTAAGGTGATCGGAGTCGACGGTCAGGTCGGCACGCTCAAGGATCTGAGTTTCCACGATCCATCGTGGAAGATTCGTTATCTCGTCGTGGATTCCGGTACCTGGCTACCTGGCCGCCAAGTGCTGTTGTCACCGAAGGATGTGGCAGATAGGGATTGGAACCATCACTTCGTGATCGTACCCCACACGCAACAGGCAATCGAAGACAGCCCGCCGATTTACTCCGATCAGCCTGTTTCTCTGGAAATGGAGAAAGAGTTGGAACGCTACTTCAATTGGCACTCGCCCTTGATGGGCAATCCAGCCGCAGGGCCGGTCACGGTTGGCTCCGATGTCTATCTCGATGCGGAATCCGAGCATCCCGATCCGGAAAAGCAGAATGCCGTGCTGCGCAGCGCGAAAGAAGTGATCAGTTACAGCATTACCGCCAAAGATGGCGGCATAGGACATGTCGAGGATCTCATCGTGGACGATGAACACTGGGCAATCCGCTACTTCATCGTCGACACGCGTAACTGGTTGCCCGGCAAGAAGGTAATCGTCTCACCCGCCTGGATCGATTCAATTTACTGGGTCGAGCAAGCAGTCCACGTCAACGTCGATCGAGAAGCCATCAAGAACAGTCCCGAGTTTGATCCCTCGACGCCAATCAATCGGGAATACGAAGAGCATCTTTACGACTATTACGGCCGAGACAAATACTGGTCGTAATTCAGCTCGCAGGAGTGTTCCCAAGAGTGCTGGATACTTGGAGTATGGGTAAGGCGAAGTCGGTTCTTGAGCGGTTCCAGCTCGCTTGAATTCTTGTGACGTTCAATGAGCCATTGCTAATCATTCTCGTCTCGATATCGTCGTCGATGGCGAGCGATGCACATTCACATTTACCGTCGTCATAGAATCTGGCGGTGCCTTCACTTCTTCTCGTCGTCGGAGTTACCTTCTGACGTCTTGGTTTCCGGGCTCGTGCGTTGGCCGTTTTTTTCTCTCCTTTGAAGCTGCATCCGGGACGTTGACTTCTTGCGTCGTGGTGCCATCGTCTGCCACTGACGTGTCCGTGGCCGACACGTCCGGGGCGACGGTCGGCGAGCCGTTGTCCAGCGTGGAGCCCGTTATGTGCTCGCGGGCGCTGGTCGCCGATTCTTCTAACTGCGTCACGGCAGTATCGACCGCAGCCCGAAGATTCTTCCATGCCTCCTCGGTGTCGGCACGATCGACGACCATTCGGTTGCGCGCGTCTCCCAGCTGCGCTTCCATCCTCTGAAAGAGAGCTTGAATTTCAGTGTCAATTGCTGGTGGTCTGTTCTCTACCAAGTCACGCAGCTCGTCAATTTGCTTCTGAATCTTGGCGACGCGATCCTGAACTTGCCGGCGATACTGCTCTCGTTGCTGCTCCGCATATTGCTGCGCGGTCTCCATCACAGCTTCAATCTCCGCGGTCACATCCTGTAGGGTCAACGGATCAGGACGGGTCGGAGCGGCGCCTTCGTCGGCCGCCTCGTCAACATGCGTCAGCACGTCGACAGTTGTCGACGATTGTCCGCAACCGTACGCCAGGCACGCCAAGAGTGCAATGCACGAGAGTAGTTGGTACCGCACTAGATTTCGTTCCTTTCAGCTACCGATGGATTAGCGGCCTGCGCATGGCGAGCAACCAACATTGACACGCCCGTAAGAATCATCTCGAGCCCGACGAAAATTCCGATCACGGCGAGGCTGGCGGACGGCCAGTTCAAGACGATCAGGGCGCCGATCAGCAGATCGATGAAGCCCGTGCCGATCAACCAGTGTTTGAAACCGCCGCTATGTTGACCGGCCAAGACGAAACGCAGGACTCCTTCAACGATGAAGAAAGCGGCAAGCAGCAGTGTCAAACCGACAGCGCCATCGACGGGATCGAAAATCATCAGACCACCCACGACTGTAAACAGTCCACCCGCCGCTAGATTCAACCAAAACCCAGCCCGATCTAACGATCTCAACGTGTCGAGGATGTAGGCAAGGCCTCCCAGGGTCAGAAGCACTCCAAGCACGATGACCGTCGTCAGCGTGGCGAGGACTGAGGCGAATATCGCGACGAGACCTAACGCGCTCGTGAGGATGGCCAATCCGGTGTACCATGTGAACCGTTTGGCGATTGTCCGGGTCACTGGTATTTCCACCACGGGACCCACGTGCCGTGAGCGCTCGAGGATCATGAGATCGGCTCGCTGACTGCCGGTTTGATGTACTGGAACTTCGAACAATAGACATTCGATGCAGCCAGATGCAACCAGCGTGCCGACGCTGGTCGAGCGGTTTAATCATCAGACTTGTCCCGAAGTTCATCGGGGACTGCGACATGGTGTCCATGAAGCACGACAAACTGTCGTGACGAAGAGATCGCGGGCCACGCCCCGATCATTGTGAGAGTGGCGACTTATCTAGGCGGACGCTGAAGCAAGTCCTTACGCATCGGGAATCCCATTCGTTGTTGCTTGCATTCTTGCCAGACGGCTAATGGCCAAGGGATAACACACGTTTTCCCGGTCATCGATACCGACTTTCTGACGAATGCGCAGAACTGCGTGCGGATCTTCCGATTCAATACAGATCGACTTCACGGTCTTGTCTTCGATGTCAACGTCATCGATTTCCGTTAAGCACCCTTCGATATCGAATCGGTATCGGCGCTTCGACACGTTCGCGATCCACAATTCGTCATGTGCTTCAACAACCGCGAGGAACGAATCTCTAGAAAGAGACGTGTTCGCCACGTCGATAACTAAACCTGGCCAAACCTCTGAGCAGATTAGCTCCGAACGAATGGGGAAGTGCAGCTCCCCAGCTGGTTTCCATTGCTGCAGGTCATCGTGGTGGTCGATGAGCTTTTTGACGTCGAGGCGGTCGTCACGAACCTTCACATTTCGATCGACCCCACCACGACGTAGCACGTATACCTCATTACTCTCACGGATGTCTGAGCAAGCAGCCAGCGCGCGAATTCGCTCTTCCGCTTTCCCGAGATCGTTGTCGAAAACTCGAAATTCATATCGTGGCAGAACTTCATTCACAACGTGTTCTCCTCCTGTCGGCGTGGTCATACATCTGGTCGACGACTGTCGCTTGCTGCAGCACGACCACTAGATCCGACTTTGTTCGAGACAACAGTGCAATTGGCATGCCGATTGCACATCATCGAGCCGCAGGAGTTATTAATCGATACGTCGAGGACAACGATGTCGTTGCTGACATGCCTAGCCTATGAAGTCGAGTTTATCGGCGGACCTGAAGACGGGCGGGTGCGACGAATTGACGGGGAACTTACGCCATTCGTTGGGATTAGGATCGCTGAGTCCATCGACTCCAAGTCAATCTACGTGTTGGTGCGAAGCTGGATACGTCGGCTTCGGCATCGGAAGGATCGCATTGCAATTTATCAGTTTGGTCGACGTGTCGGTCAGCTGCAGTATCGCTATGTCGGTACCCAGATGATTGGCAGCGGGGCACTGAGCGACAGTCATTGCCTGACGACTTTGGACCAGGTTGTGTACGACTGAATCTCGGCCCTAACCATTCCCTAGCATGTAGACAGACGGTGCAATCTGTGACGAGTATTATCTAACGGATGAGATTGGTCGGAGAGATTCACGCGGGCAAGAGTACGGGAGTAACATGATGGCACACATGGAATTGAACCAAGAAGCCATGGGCAGAATTCAAAAACTGATCGAGGCCAATTTCACCGGTCGCGACGAACTCTACGCAGCGGCTCAGTCGCTCGATGATGAAGCGCGCCGTCGCGTCTGCCGACGACTGGCGGACCACCTCGCTGGTCACGCTGCGGAATTGCAGCAGATTGTCACCGCCTGCGGTGTTCCACCGGCCGAACCGCTGGACACCGAATCGATGGCACACGCTCTCTTCGAATTGGCGAAGATGAATCATGGCGAGCAGGGTGTGCTCGACGCAGCTGCGCATGGCGAGCAGAACTTGAAAGACGAGTACGAGCGGGCAATCGACGCGACGTCGGATCGTCGCACCGAGAGCGTGCTCCACCGCCAGAAGAAGGATGTCACTCTTGGCGAAGAGGTACTGCGTGGCATGATCGGAGCGGACGAAGAAACTCTCACCGGCACACAAGGCCAAGAGCCTGCGAAGGACGAGAACAAGCCAGACGAGTTTCGACGAGCGTGATCAGTATGCAGACGATGGTTTGCGTCGTCATTCATCAGGCGAGAACTGTCCAAAGCTGCTAGAGCGTGTTTAGTTTATCTCTAGCGTCTTGGCTAGCTGCGGCTGTGCTTGGCCACGTCGACCTGCATCGACGAATCTCCTGGATTCGCCTGCTTCGGTCTCCTTGCCAAACTTGCCTCGCCCACGCCAACGACGCTACACCTATCCCAAACACGCACTAGCCGAGATAATTCTGCAGATCCTGCTCGTCCTCGTCGACCGGCCGCTCACCGCGCGACTCATGCATGGTCTTGTTGGGCCAGATCACGCCACGATCCACGGGCTCTTGTCCCTCTCCTTTTCCTTCTTGATTGCAGGGGACACCGGCCCGTACCACAACCACTGGGCAAGGCCCCTGGCGCAGGACGCTCTCGGCTACGCTGCCCATCAGCAGCCGGGACATTCCGGTCCGACCATGGGTGCTCATCACGATAAAATTGACGCTTCGTGACTTGGCCAGCTCGACAATCGCCTCACCAGGGTTACCATCGAGCATGTGGTGTTCGTGCTCCACGGCTGGATCGGGAGGGCGGACCTCGGTTAGCTCCCGGAGTTGCTCGTCCCTCGAACGATCAATTGGCACCCCCGAATGGGAGACCATCGCCGCGGTAGGCTCCGGTGGTTGGTAGACGTGACAGACGAGCAACTTCGCAGCATAATCGCGTGCCAACGATGTGGCCAACACGAGTGCCTCCTTGCTGGCCGAGGAGAAGTCGGTCGGGCAAAGTATGGTCTTGATGTTCATGATTGCGCTCCTTGTGAGTCACGTGATCTCGCGTTCAAGAGTCGGTGAAACCGTCAGTGCGTATTCCGCAAGAGGCATTTTCGTCACAATGTTGCAGTCGCAGTCCGCTCGCCCGTCTCCGCTGACGCTCCCTCGGCAGGATCAAGTTCATCGCTTGTCTCGACGAGTCGGCGATGGAGCATCTTCAGAAGTGCATAGAAGAAGGCCGCCGAGATAGGGCCGACAAAGATTCCCCAAAGACCGACCAATTGTAGCGCACCGAGCACCGTAACCAGGGCGATTAAGGGATGCATTTGCGCGCGGTCGTGAATTAGATAGGCCCTGATGAGGTTGTCCGATCCGGAAATCACGATCGTGCCGTAGACGCCCAAGAAGACGGCGGCTCCATACCGTTGTTCAAGGATCAGGGCAACCGTGACAACACTCCACACGGCCGCCGCGCCGAGAAAAGGGATGAAGGAGAAGAACATCGTCAACACCGCAAGCAGCCAGATACGTTCGACTCCAATGAGCGCCATTCCAATGGCAGCCAGCAGACCTTGAACAAGCGCGGCAACGACGGTTCCCAAAACGACGCCGCGACAGATGCGTTCGAAATGGTGGAACAGGTCGTGCTCGTCACTGTCCTGTAGCGGCGACAGTCGCTGAACCTCGGCGAGTAGCGCTTCACCGTCGGCCAGGAAGTAGTACAAAGCCAGAATCATCACCACCAGACCGATCGCGGACGCAATGAGGTCGCCGGCCAAGGTCATCGTTTTCTCGTAGAGGGTCTTTGTTACGCCGAGCAAGGCACTCGCGGAGAACTCGCGTACCTGTTTCGCCGTCCCTTCTGTGAGGCGGCCTTCGATCCATCGGACAGCGGATGCCAGACGCGAATTCTGCTGCGCATCGAGAAGTTCGCCAGCCTGCTGCTGGGCGTTCTCCGGCAATTCAATCGTGGATACCAGTCCTTGCCCCGCCTGGAGTAGTTGCATTCCAGCTAGCGTGAGCACACCCGCCAGTGGTATCAGGACGGCAGCCAGGATGCCGAGGGTGACCAACGCGGCCGCAAGTCGACGGCGGCCAGCAAACATCCGCGTCGCCCACAGATGGACTGGTCGAAACAGCACGGCCAGGACACCGGCTAACAGAAGCGGCAAGAGGAACGGCCGCACCACACGAAAGAAAAGCATGCCGATGGCGACAACCGTACCGAGCAGAATCAGTAGCGACACTTTGCGAGACAAGATCCCTATCCTCGAACGCTGCTTAGCCTCGCAAAACAGCGAGAGCGGACCACTAGTGTGATGCGTCGCCGCAACGACACCCTATGGGCATGCGCGACTGACACTGACGCCGATAACAAATGCAAAGGGTGCGCCGATGAGCAGACGAGTGTCGGCAGCATCCGTCGATGGGCGCGCAAGTTGTCTCGTATCGCAAAAAACCGCCAACCTGCCGCGACAAAATGGCGTTGAACGCGACAGTCTGACGCATCCGCCTTTGGCTTCTCACTGGAACTGTGGTCGAACTCTCGGGCTTGTTTGAAAGAAAGGCCGGTTCTGTACGAGCATCGGCACACACCGCGAGGATTGGCATCGTGATTGCGGCATGACCGCCTAATGACGCTGTTACCTTGTCACCTACTTCTATTGCCTCTTTACGCTTCTTTACGGAGAAAAGTGATGACCGACACGAAGGACCAACAAGCAATCGATCAACTGCCGGACTTGATACGCGATCTTCCAGTGGCCATGCTTGTCACATGCACTCCACAAGGAACGCTGCGTGGCCGCCCGATGGTGAACATCAATACGCACTTTCAGGGCGATCTGTGGTTCTTAACGCACGAGGACGATCCCAAGGTTGCGGAGGTGCGAGAGAATCCACAAGTCAACGTCAGCTTTGCGTCAGCTAATGACCGTCGCTACGTTTCGGTTTCCGGCAAGGCATCCGTCGTCCAGGATCACAACCGCGTGGCTTTGCTCTGGACCGACGCCTGCGAGAAATGGTTTCCCGGTGGACGTCAGGATCCCAAGCTGGCGTTGCTGCATATCGAGGTCGAGTACGCGGAGTACTGGGATGAACAGACAGGCGTCATGACCGAGTTGTCCGGCCTGGTGAAGCAAGTGTTTCAGGGCGAAGCAGAAGAGCAAAGTGCCGTCGAGCACGAAAAGCTCGACCTGCAGAAAACGAAGTAAGATGGCGTGGGGTGCGCTCACAAGCGGATCTAGATGTCATGAGAGTTTCAACTGCCTTGGAAGGCAAGGAGACTCTCGATGAAACGGAAGGGACACACGCCGGAACAGTTCATCCTCGGCCTCGCCGCTCGCATCCGGCTGCTCGGGCAACACGTCACGTTGACCTGTCGTTTGTTCAGCGCTACTAGGGCGACTACCGAAATGCTGCAACTTTTTTGACTTGGATCGAGACCGTCAGTAGACTGAAAGCGTCGAAGCTGTCCATTCGGATGGTGAGATTGCTGTTGCGACCGGGTGGCGAACGGTCCTTATCTCTCGGAGGTGTGCAATGCACAATTCAGACCGTCCCAAGCGAATTCTCGTGGTGGATGATGAGGCGGCACAGCGCGAAATGATGTCCAAGGTGCTAACGGCGCATGGCTATGACGTTGATGTCGCGGACAGCGGTAAGAATGCGTTGGAGCTGGCGAACGAAAAGGAATTCGACGTCGCCGTGTTGGATTATCGAATGGAAGGAATGAACGGTGTCGAACTGTTCACGAAACTTCACGAGATCCGTCCTCAGACAATTGGAATCTTTTTGACCGGATACCCAACGATCGACACGGTGTTTCCCGCCATCAACGTCGGTGTGACGCGGGTGTTTGCGAAGCCGGTTGACGCCGTAGAGATGATCGACTTCATCGAACATTCCGTAAGTCAATCATCGTGATTCTCCCGTCAATCGCTGTCGCGCTGCCGCGGATGAGCTAGCTTCGAATGTCGAAAGACATTTTGAAGATCCGATTCGCCGGCTGGCTTGACAAGATGCATGTCGAAACCAGCCTCACTGGATCGATGTCGGTCCGCCTCTTGACCGTAGCCGGTGAGCGCGACCAGCAAGGCCGACTTGGTTCTGGATGCGTCGCGAAGCTGGCGGGCCAACTCGTAACCGCTGATATCGGGCATGCCGATATCCAAGAAAACGACGTCCGGCGCGTGCTCGTTCGCCAGCTTCAAGGCCTCGGTCGCATCGAACGCAATTTGTATGTCGTGGCCCCAACTGCGTAGCAGCAGCCCCAGCGATCGTGCGGCGCTCTCGTTGTCGTCAACGACAAGGACGCGGCGGGGCGGAGGAATCCTCAGGTCGTCATCAGCTGCTGATTGCGTACTTGACGGGTCACCTGGTGGCTCTTCGAGGATCGGAAGCTCGATCGTGAATTCCGTGCCCTCGCCAAGTCCCTTGCTGGCAACCGACACCCGACCACCGTGCAATTCCACCAGACGCTTCACGAGCGTTAAACCGATTCCGAGTCCGCCCGGTGTGCGCGCGATTGAGGTGTGGGCCTGCGTGAAAATGTCGAATATGCCACCCACGTCTTCCGGCGCGATGCCTGTTCCGTTGTCACGGATTCGTACGATCACCGCGTTGCCATTGACTTCGGCGCTTAACCAAACGTTGCCATCGGTTTCCGTATACTTTGCAGCGTTGTCGAGGAGATTCGAAAATACCTGGGCCAGTCGGACAGGGTCCGCATTTAACCACACTGTCCGTTCCGGAAGCTCGACGTCCAGCTGATGGTTCTTGTCTCGTAACTGTGGTCGCACTTCATCTAAGGCTCGTCCGATGATTGACGATAGTTCAACGTCTTCCCGATGAAGACTGATCTTTCCTCGAACGATTCGCGATACATCCAATAGATCATCAATAAGCCGGACCATGTGCGACACTTGCTCCCTCATGGTAGCGCGCGCCCAGACAGCTGTGTCGTCGTCAATGCTCGGCATATCGAGCAATTCTAATCCGCTACGGATAGGAGCGAGCGGATTTCTCAGTTCATGGGCCAACATCGCCAGAAACTCGTCCTTCCGGCGGTCCGCCTCTCTCAGGCGGTCGTACAGTCGTACGTTTTCTAAGGCGACAACGACCCTTTCCGCAAGCTCCTGGGCAACGCGTACGTCGGCCGCCGTGAAGCATGGCTTGTCCGCAGCGGAGCCGAATTCCAAAACGCCCTGACAGCGATTGCGCCGCAATAGGGGAACACACAATATCGAGCCAAGTCCGTACTCGCTTAGAGACCGCTGTCGCAACTCAAATGATTGATCCGTCTGCGAAGTCGCATGCTGTGCGGTGTCGAGTGTCAGAATAACGCGCCGACTTTGTATCGTCTCATGGACTTCTGGCAACGCATCTGCCGCGGGCAGCCGGGCCGCTGCCGACCTACGTGTTGATTCACTTCCATTAGGATCTGTGCTATTGGCCAACCGCACCCACTGTTTTCGTGCGTCGACGATTTCTACGGCGCACGCGTCTGCGAACTCGGGTAACGCAAGGCGAGCAACTTTCCTAAGCGTCGATCTTTCGTCATCGACGGTCGCTAACGCAGCACTCGCGTGGGCCAGGAAGCGGGCCGATTTTTCCGCGCGCTTGCGCTCGGTTATGTCGCGTGCAATCGCCGCTGCGCCGATGATCTCATCGTTGCCAACGAGAATAGGAGAAATTGTTAGCGAGATGTCGATCAGCCGCCCATCCTTGCGCCGTCGCACCGTCTCGATGTTCTTCACCCTTTCACCACGGCGCAGTTGTTCATGAATTCTAAGGACCTCTTCTTTTCGTTCGGACGGAACCAGCGTTAGTATCGACTTACCGATCATTTCTTCCGCTGTATAGCCATAGAGATGCGTAGCGCCGCGGTTCCAATTCGTAATCGTGCCCTCTAGTGTCTTGCCGATGATCGCATCGTCCGATGATTCAACGATGGCCGCCAAGCGCGTGGTTACTTCCTCAGCTCGCTTCCGATCGCTGATATCTCGCACGATTCCAATGAAACATCGTTGGCCTTCCCAAGAATATTCACTCACAGCGAGATCCATCGGGAATTCCGCCCCATTCTTGCGAAGCCCAACGACCTCCCGTCCAATTCCGATGATTTTGGGTTCATGCGAGGTCACATAATTGGTCAAGTACTTATCATGGCTGCCATGGAAAGGCTCGGGCATCAACATCTTCACATTCTTCCCGATGACTTCGTCCTCGGAGTATTCGAAGATGGACTCTGCCGCCTGATTATAGGACTGCACAATCCCGCCTTCGTTGATCGTAATAATTCCATCCAACACGTTATTGACCACGGCTCGCAATCGCTTTTCAGCGTCATCCAAAGATTCCATACGGCTGCGCAGCTCGCTTTCGACTTCATGGCGCTTGGAAATTTCTGCTTCAAGTTGCTGATTGGCTTGCTGTAACGCGCGCGTGCGCAGGTCAATCTCGTACTCGAATTGCTCCGGTGTGCGCATCCGGAGTGCGCGCGGGACAATCGGGATCAACGCGACCACCGTAACGAGGGATGCCAAGGCTGTCGTGGCTTTCGCAACTCCCGACAAGCGGTACCAAGGCCACCAGAAGATGGTCGCCTCGATCAAATGGACAGTGCCACAGGCGAAAACAAACACGCAGAAAAGCCAGAATATTCGCGGAAACGGCAGGTCGCGGCGGCGGATCACAAAGTAAGCAAGCACGCAGGGAATCGCCGTATATGCCGCGAACGTTGCCAGGTCGGAAACGATGTGTAGGTAACCGTGCCCCGCAGACCAGTTGCCACAATTCCACCGATTCGGAAAATCCGAAGTGTCGAACAGATTCGTAATGAAATCCCACATCGATGCGTTCCTCGTCCGGGGTGACACGGTGCCCGAAATCACTGGCCGACAGACAATCCCTTGAGGACAGGCACAACACGGCAGTCGCAGTGACGACGCTCGACCGTTCAGGAACTCGCCCGCCGGCCTCCATAAATTGTTTCACGCAGCGATATGCTTGGCTAGGCCGTTGGCTAACTGCGTGTTGCCACAACAACGGCGGTAATCGGCCTAGCCGCCGTTAACCTACTCGAATCTCGATCAGCAACGCGCTAGCCAGTTTCCGATTCACGACGAATCCCCCACCATTACCGATAACATTGGTAAGACCGCTCGTTTCCCGTTAGATGAGAAGGAGGGGCGTACCGCTTGGGCAACGGGCGATAGCGATCGCTTCCGGATCGCTTCATCATCGGCTTCGAGTCACCAGCCCCTTTGACGAACGCGTTGACGAATCCCGCCGTGATGTAGGCCGAGCAGATTGCAGAGTCGAGTAGGTTTGTGCCGCGGCTTGCGTGATCCTTCCTTGGCCCGTCGGAAGGGGGGCTAGCCGGAAAGGTCACCTCGGGTGTCGACATTGAGGTGTCGACATTGAAGACTGAATTGAAGTCTGAAGAGTCTCCCCGTCTACGTTGGGCGCCTCGTGAAGTTATGCACCTCGTAATGTCCCCAAGTTCCGCTAGCGATTTTCCCCATCCGCTTCGAGGACCGTCAGGGTGTCCGACGTCGCTGTCACCGAGAACTCACCATAGATTCCCGACACGTCGGTTGGCCATGAAAGGGTCACGTGCAGCGTGTACTCGCCCGGTTCTGTCCAATACCAGCGATCCGACTTGCCGCGAAATCCGTATTCGAGCGATTCAATCGGTATGGAGTACTCCTCGCCTGGCTCAATGGTAACGAGCGAACCCAAGTTGAGGTCAGCTGCGAACGGCCGTCTTATTCTGATGTGCTCGGCCCCTTCGCCGGCGAGCACGAATTCAAATCCACCCGAGTCGTGACCGAGACGTACTTTCACCGGTTCATCGCCGGCATTCTGCAGTTTGAAAGTCAGATCGACCTTGGGTGCCGGTGGCAAGTGCCCGTAATTGAAGCCCTTTCTAGCCGCCCGAAGTGCCTGACGGAATTTGTCACCCGACTGCGCCGCATCGAGTTCGTACGTATCTTGTTCAACGATCAGTGTGGCGGTTAGACCCGCGGGGGCGACCCGTCCGTTGCGGACACGCAGTTGATCGACAACTCGCCGCGCTCCGCCTTGCCGCGCGTGCCGCGTTGCCGCCTCGCGCTCCTGTGGCGTATCGACGACGCCTTCGAGGGTCACCAGCCCGTCATCTACCGAAACCTTGATTCGGTCCGCATCCAAAAGCGGGCTCCAACGCAACCTTCGACGCACATCCTCTACGATCTCGGCGTCGAGTTTTGGTTGCCAGGTGGACTCGACCTCAATTCCATTGTACAGATCCAGCGCACCCGGAATATTGGCGATCAGCTCTGCTGCGCGATCCTTCGCGTAAACCGAGTTGACCTTGCCACTCAGGAAAACCTTTCCGAAACGAGTCGTTACTTGAACGTCAAACTCCGACAAAACGGCGTCGCGCAAAAATACTTTGTTGGCCCATTCCGTGATGGCCACGTCATCCAAGAACTCCGTCGGTTCGACCTTCAAGTGATTTCGCACCCGCCGCACGCCAAGCGTGTCTTTGGCATCCTGCTCGGCCGCGCGTTTCGCGCTCAGCGTTCGCACCGTCCCGAATAGCGAAACGGCACCATACCGTACGTGAACCGTAATCTGGGCATGTCGAACACGAGGATCGTACAACAGACTGTCCTCCACGGCCCGTTTCAGCTGAGTGTCGTTGCGCATCACGACAAGACTATCGCGGCGGTGAGGCTGGTCACGCCATTGAGCCACTTCAAGTTGCCTGTTGTCGACTGTGCGCACGCCTGTTACCCAGGACAACACCCGCGCCAACGATTTCTCCTGAACACTTCCCACCACTCCTGTTAGTGTCACGCTTCCATTCTCTACGTTGACGTTGATCGAATCCGACGTCAACCAAGGGCTGCTAGCCAATCGGCGCTCGATTTCGGGCAAGATTTCCGCGTCCGAACGAGACTGCGTTTGATTCACGGTAATCCGGTTGTCGATGTCGACGACGCCGCGTACGCCCGCCACGGCGTGGTCGGTCAATTCGCGTTCTGCAAAAGAGTCCACGACGCCGGATAACGTCGCCACCCCGTCTTGGAGTTCGAGCTTCAACTCGGCAAGGTCGGCCACCTGATCGTCGCGCAAAACGTCCTTTACGTCGCTGAGAATTTCTCCGTCGGTCCTATTCGTGCGGGGCACGGTCACTCGATTGACCACGCCTCGAACGCCCCGCAAGCTTTCAATGAGACGCTGCGCACGCCGTTTGCCAAGCAAAGTATTCGACGTGCCGGAGAGCGTCACGATCCCACCACGAACTTCGACGTAGATCTGGTGCTCCGGTACGGCATTATCGGTACGCAGGTCCTCTTCAACAGCCTCCAAGATGTCGTTGTCATCGATCCGGCCGAGAGTTTCCTTCGCGTCGCTCGCCCTCGCACCAATGAATAATCCCACAAGCATCAGCAGGGCTGTGAAAGCCCCCTCATATACGGAATTCCGCTTCCAATAACGACGATTCATGAGGTTAACGCTCCTTGGTGATTGCCCTTGGTGATAGCCAGACGGCTCCAACTCACCGTTCTGCCGTCAAGGTGCAAGCTTCCAGCATCCGACCGATCGAAGTGCTCTTCGGCTTCATGGGATCCGGAGTGTCGGGCCTAGGCTCGGTGGGAGGCGGGTCGCCAGGTCGCGGCACGCCCGGCGGATCGCCTGGCTTGGGAACTCCCGGTCCGGGTGGCTGCAACGGGGGAACGTCTGGAGGTGAGTCGGGGTGATAAGGCTTCTGGGGTGGGTCGCTCATTATTCGCATCGTATGCCTCGTTATTGTGGTTGCTATATGACAATCGTTATTTGCGGGCGTTATTGCGGGCAGGGTCAGCACGAACATCCTCCCAGTCAGCCCGCTGATGCTTGCAGCGGCTCCCCACAGCAAGAGAACTGGGGCTGGCCCTGCGCACACTTGCAGTCGGAGAGCACCTCGATCTCCATGCCGCATTGCTGACACTTGAAGCGTTCGCCTGCCTTGGGCCGCTGTTCCGGTTGGGTCGGGTTGGGTGAGGTAGTCATACGTGTTTCCCTTTGTTCTTCGTACTTCTTGCTCGTCATCGATTGAAGCAGGATTACTCTCCGTACCAATGACAGTGTGAACCATGCCAGTCGCGCGACGGCTCATCGGCAAATACTCCTGGGCAAAGAACATGCCATCGGGCGCGGCTCATGATCACGGCCTGTATTCGGAAGGGATTCAGACCAGCGACGTACCCTTTGCAGGAGAAACGCGTCGAAATGTCGCACCGTCGTACCAACTTGTCGTAGTCTTCTGGACGGAACAGTTCGTCGATTTGTTTTGGTTCAACGACTTGGCGGCCTTGTCTTTGTTTGGCTCGAGAGTTGCAAGACTGGATGTGACATGTAAAACGCGTCAATCGCACTCATCAAGAGGAGCTTGAGAATGAATTGGGATCAAGTGCAAGGCAATTGGGATGAACTCAAGGGCAAAGTTCGACAGAAATGGGGCAAGCTAACCGACGACGACCTTGACCAGATCGCCGGAAAGAAGGATGAGCTGGTCGGGCGATTGCAGAAGCATTACGGCTACGCCAAAGAAAAAGCAGAGGAAGAGCTACAGAAGTTCTGCGCGAGCTGTTGAAGCGAAGCGCCTTTTTTGCGCCGATGCACCTACGCGGCGGCGACACCGTTTTGAAAAGGATCTTGCGACCGCAATTTCCGTGTAGATTTATTCATTCATTGGGAGGACAGCACCATGCTTCGTTGGGCAATCACGTTCTTGATCATTGCGCTGATTGCGGCTGCGTTGGGATTTGGTGGATTAGCCGGTACGGCAGCTTGGATCGCCAGAGTTCTGTTCGTCGTATTCTTGGTCCTTTTTGTCATCGGCCTCGTCCTCGGACGTCGATCGCCTGAGGTGTGACATCGACCAGCACAGCAGGCAAGCTGATTTCGACGGATGAGTGCCGCCCTGTCTGGGCCTTTCGTGGTGCCAGGGCGGTGTTCGACGACCCCGAGAAGAAGATCCAGCTCCACTCTCGAACGTCAAATCGATTCGAACTGAATCTAGAGCGCGTTTAGTTTATCTCTAGCGTCTTGGCTAGCTACGGCTGTGCTTGGCTACGTCGACCTGCATCGACGAAGCCACCAATTCGTCTGCTTCGGTCTGGTGGCCAAACTTGCCTCGCTGGCGCCAACGACGTGACACCTATCCTAAACACGCTCTAGCCAAACAAGAGAATCGGGTCTGCAGGCTCCAGCGAGTACATCCAGAATGAGGTGTCAGATGCGTATCGTCTGCTTCACGTTCCTGACGGTCGTCCTCATCGCATGCGGGTGCGATCGTCAGCTCTCGCCAACCGACCCAGAGGCTTACACCGTCGAAGGACGCGTGACCTTCGACGACGGGACACCGATACCAGGGGTGCTCGTTTCGTTTGACAAGCTCGAGGGCACTGCCAACAAATGGGCTTGGACCGACGACGACGGACGCTACCGCATAGGTAACGATGAGGGCGAGGGTTTACCGCTCGGGGAGTATCGTGTCGTCGTCGCCCCGCCACTCGAAAAGCCCGACAACGCGTCGTACCGCGCTATACACGAACAACTCGACTCCAGGTATGCGAACAAGAAAACGTCGGGGTTGCACATGACCATCCAACCGCTTCCGAATCACTTTGACATTGAACTGAGGCGGAGAGAGGTGGGTGCGCCCAGTCCTGCAGGTTCGAACAGACCGTCACGACTCGTGAGGTGATTCTACGCTCCTATCAGCGTAGAGCATGGTGTCTAGCATCAATGGAATAGAACCGTGGCGCATAAATCCCAGGCGCTCAGATGCTGGAGATTGAGGGTAGCACGGATGAATGGCGCAGGAGGCCTTCGCGACACGAAGCGGGGCATGCCATCGATAACGCGCATCGGCTATACGACCTGCTTATTGATGGCTGCGTTGTTAATGAGCCCTTCGCGGCGGCGGTGATGGCCCGAATGCCGGCCTCCCGCTGGTCGGCCTGGTTCATTGGCTGCGCAGGGCTCAATAGGCAGGCCGTTTCGTGGAGCACAAGACGATCATCCCGCTACCGACTTTGTCATCACGCGGCAGATGCACTCGTGCGGCTGATAGCCCAACTTTTCCCAAAAGCCGTGCGAGCCTTGCAGAGGCCAGACGTTTACCGCCAGCGCATTCCACCGAAAAACAAGTGCCTCGGCCGCTCGGACCAGTTGTCGGCCGATGCCCTGCTGTCGAAATTCCGGACTGACGAATAGGTCTTCGATCCAGGCCGTGTCCTCGTTTTCGGGGACCGCCAAGTGGATCCGGGCTCGCTCAATTCCCTCACCCACCAATGCCGCTTCGTACGCGACACGGGTATGACCAGCTTGACTTTCTACAAGGGCCGAGTCCTGCGTGATCGATTTGGGTAGATACGACCGAAACGTGGCCTCGACACTCTCCGTCATCGCTGCGTACATCGTCAAAGCTGTGCCGCTCCCTCGCGCCTGGGAACATAGCAATAAGCAATCCACTCCCGCTCGGCCTCGAGCCAAAATCGGAGGGCCGCGTCTGGGGGACGGCCGGCGCGCTCCCATTTCAGATACGCAAGACGCTCGATCTCTTCCTTGGCTGCCTGCTGCGCCTCCGCAGTGAGCAGCAGCGATTCCAATCGCGGCTGGATCGACGTGTCCCGTTTTCGATTTCCCATTGTCCACGGTTGCCGCCACGACTGTCTGACGGCGCATCTGCAGCGATTACACGCTTTACACGCTACCCAAGGAATCGATTAACTCGCCATCCAGGTCTTTAAGTTTTTTGGCGATGACGGCCACGTAGTAAAGTGGCTCGCCCGCAATCGAGATGCGATGCTGATAGCGTCGATAACAGAGCGTGAGAATGAAACCGTCTCGATTGAGCCTGCGAATCAATCGACTGAATCCGCTCGTCTCCTGCTCACGAAGAAAATCTTCCTTCAAGTTGAATGCGAGCCATCCAGGAGTGGAGATCAGGTCGAGCGCCTTGGCAAAGGCACGTGGCGGGATGTCTCCATAACCCAGCGCCGCGACCGTTGTCAGACAATTCGCGTCCGCACGTCGCAACCGCTCCTCCTCTACCTCGGCCAGATCGCTCAGGTCCGCCACACGAAAGTCATCGTAAAGGTTGGGTCGATCGCGACCGGTAGCCTCCTTGGCAGCGGGGATGATGTCGATACCGACGACCGATTGCACGCCAAGACGGCTAAGCTCGTCGCCGACCATGCCGTTACCGGCCCCGACGTCGAGCACGCGAAATTCCTGCGGGCTCTCTCCGTACTCTCGAACCACACTATCGAGAAGATTCGAGATGTAGCTGGGACTGCAACACCCCAATCGCTCGTAGAACAGCTCCTCATACAATCCAGGAACTTGAAATAGGTCTTCGTAATCGTGAAAACGGATGCGCCGGCGCTCACCGGAGACGACGACCTCGCACCACTCCTCATCCTGATCGACGTCGATCTCTCGCTCGGGCAACTCGATTGCTTCGACCTTTGAATCGATGTCAGCGAGTCGCTCTGGCCATACGGGTGTCACTTCCTGCTGTCGTGTCATACTAGTCCTGCCTGATGCAATTGGTGCAACTTCTTTTAGAGCGGAGGGTTAGGGCTGCGGTGTGCACCGTCTTCACGGCCGCATATCCATGCCCGCATATCCATAGTGAACGAATGATCGTCGCCGCACAACGTGGCCCATATTACCCGATTTCCATTCGTACACAAGGGGAACTTGACCTGCATGCTTTGGCTGGATGTCGAGTTAACTGGTGTCTCAAAAGCAGTTTAAGTGCATTATGGCTCGATTGCCGCACTGTACTTGATGGAACTTGATTCTTATGCGAAAATTTTGAATTGAATTTAATCTAACCTTTCGTTGTCCTGGCCACAGGTTCGTTGTCCT
>ERZ869936.1337-NODE-1337-length-17908-cov-6.498516_pt1 | contig 17908 bp, 14 predicted proteins | sample MGYA00520876_ERZ869936 | MGnify/ENA primary metagenome ERZ869936 (study PRJEB32218, sample SAMN09650985) | biofilter metagenome | isolation source: enrty point of leading RO module | place: Saudi Arabia: Thuwal, RO plant located on Red Sea | collected 2016-02-17 ...
CGAGTCGCCGGTGGACTGCGAATGTCCGCGGCACATCGCCGAGCTGCTGAGAAATCTTTCCGCCTTCGAGGCCTACAGCGAGGCCTGCGAGGACCGGAATCCGTCCGACGCGGTGGTCCATGCCTACCTGCACCGCACCACCGCCCAGGTGCGCCGGACGATGGAGGACGCGCTGCAGCACCTGCTGCACGCCGAAGGCATCGACCTGAAGGCCTGATCGCTTGCGTGCGGGTCGGGCGGCGGCTAGGCACGGGCATGGCCCGACGCTCGTTCAGCCTGATGCTCGCCTGGCGCTACCTCAATCCGAGGCGGGCGCTGCTTTCGGCGGTGGCGCTGATCTCGGTCTCGGGCGTGATGCTCGGGGTCCTGGTGCTGGTGGTGGTGATGTCCGTCTACTCCGGCCTCGAGCGCGAGGTGAAGGGCCGGCTGCTCGGGTTCATCCCGCACGTGCGCCTCGACTACGTGCCGTACGGCGGCTTCCGCGAGCCGGTGGCCGACTGGCGGCGGACCGCTGAGCGGATCGCCGCGATGGACGGCGTCGCCGAGGCGGGTCCCTTCGTCCAGGACAGCATGCTGATCGACATCGCAGGCTACCGCTCGGCCGGGACGTTCCGGGCGATCGACACCACCAATCCGCGCGAGGTCGCCGGCATCGAGGCGATGCTCGACTTTGACGCCCATCCCGACAGCTCGGCCGACATCGGCCTCGATGACCGCGTGATCATCTCGTCGAAGGTGGCGCGTTCCTTCGCGGCGGGGGTCGGGGACACGATCCGGCTGCTCACCCTGCGGAATTTCGAGCAGGTCGAGGCCGCCTACGAGAAAACCAAGCAGCCACCCGTCCGCGAGCGGTTCGCCAGGGAGCTGGCGGAGGTTCGCAAGCTGGCGGACGAGAAGTGGCGGGTGCTGGAGGATCGCTCCGAACTGCCCAGTGATGATTGGAACCGAATTGTGGAAGAGCTTGATCGGATTCTCCGGGCGGACATCCGCGAGCCTGAAGCTGAAATCGTTTACGAAGCGATAACTGTCATCGGTGCTCCAAAGGATGACCCCGAAAGGCGAGTTCAGACCTTGGGTGCCAGCTCTCCAGGCGAGTTTCTCAAGACCCTCGAGCGGCTGGATAAGACTGAGGTGAAGGAGATGAACGCCGACCAGCTGATGGCTCTGGAGGAATTCGTGCTGCCGAAGGAGGCGGTCATCATCGGCGTCTATCAGTCCTCGCAGATGGCGCTGACGCCGGATGTGTTCGTGCCGCTTCACCTCGGCCAGGAGCTGGCCGGCCTCGACGACCGGGTGCAGGGCGTCGCGGTGCGGCTCGACGATCCCTACCAGGCCGGCGTCATCGCCCAGCGGATGCTCGAGGAGCTGCCCGACGGGTGGTATCCGGTGACGTGGATCGAGGAACTGGCGGATTTTTCCCGGCTGATCGAGCAGCAGCGGGTGATGATGTATTTCGCCCTGTCCTTCATCATCCTGGTGTCGGCCTTCTCGATGACGGCGGTGATGTTCACGGTCACCATCCAGAAGCGCCGCGAGATCGGCGTGATGAAGGCGCTCGGCGCGGCCTCCGGGCAGATCGTGCGGGTGTTCGTCTATCAGGGAGCGATTCTCGGGGCCGCCGGATCGGCGATCGGGATCGGCCTCGGCCTGGTGGTGATCGAGTTCCGCGAGGGGATCCAGCGCTTCATGCGCGGCTTCGGCTTCGACCCGTTTCCGGCGTCCTTCAACGGCTTCAACGTGCTGCCGGCCCACGTCAACCCCACCGAGATCGCGATCATCGGCGTCGCCGCCTTCCTGCTCTGCGCCGCGGCGGCCTTTCTTCCGGCGTGGTTCGCCGCCCGCAGCGATGCCGCGCGTTCGTTGCGGAACCTTTGATCCATGGTTTCCCGACTTGGCGCTTCTCAGCGGAAACGGCCCGCCCTTAGGCTCGCCCCGTGGCCGGGAGGAACATCGTCTACTTTGACCTCGAAACGCAGCGCAGCCTGACCGACGTCGGCCGCGCCAAGGACAAGCTCGGGATGTCGGTCGGCGTGACCTACAGCACCGGCGACGGCGAGTACCGCATCTTCGGCGAGGACGAGGTCGATGCCCTGGTCGATCAGCTCATCAAGGCCGACCTGGTCGTCGGCTGGAACCACATCGAGTTCGACTATCCGGTGCTCCAGGCCTACACGATCGTCGATCTGCCCAGCCAGACGGTGAACCTCGACATGATGCTCGAGCTGCAGGACATCCTCGGCTTCCGCCTCAAGCTCGACGCCGCGGCGAAGGGGTCGCTCGGCGGCGAGGGCAAGACGGCCGACGGCCTCGACGCGCTCAAGTGGTGGCAGCAACACAAGAAGACCGGTGACCCCGGGCCCCTGATGAAGATCGCCGAATACTGCGCCTACGACGTCAAGGTCACCAAGTGCGTGCACGAATACGCCCTCGAGCACGGCCACCTGAGATATCCCGACCGCGCCGGTCACCTCCAGGAGGTGGCCGTCGACTGGAAGCCGGCCTGAAACCGCCGTCACCCATTCGTTCCACCATGCACCCGACACGCCTGATTCCCGCCCTGCTGACCGCCGCCGGCTTCTCCTCCGGCCCTCTGCCGGCGCTCGAGCTTCCGGGCCAGAAGGAAGCCAAGCCGCGCAATGTCATCTTCATCCTGACCGACGACCATCGTTTCGACGCGATGGGCTTCCTCGGTCATCCCTTTCTCAAGACGCCGCATCTCGACTCGCTCGCGTCGAACGGCGCCTACCTGAAGAACGCCTTTGTCACCACTTCGCTCTGCTCGCCCAGCCGGGCGTCGATCCTCACCGGCCTCTACACCCACAAGCACCGGGTCATCGACAACAACCGGCTGGTGCCGGAGGGGACGATCTACTTCCCGCAGTATCTCCAGCAGGCCGGCTACCGGACCGCCTACATCGGCAAATGGCACATGGGCCACAGCTCGGACGAGCCGCGCCCGGGCTTCGACCACTGGGTCAGCTTCAGGGGCCAGGGACGCTACTATCCGGCGAAGGACTACACCTGGAACGTGAATGGCGAGCGGGTGCCGCAGAAGGGCTACGTGACCGACGAACTCACCGACTACGCGGTCGACTGGCTCAAGCAGCAGAAGGACGGCGACAAGCCCTTCTTCCTCTATCTGTCCCACAAGGCGGTTCACGCCGAGTTCGCCCCGGCGGAAAGGCACAAGGGGATCTATGCCGACGAGCCCTACGAGAGGCCGGAGACCTTCGAGCTTCCCGAGGAGCTCAACGAGAAGCGCCCGCGCTGGGTCAGGGACCAGCGCAACAGTTGGCACGGAGTCGATTTTCCCTACCACAGCCGCCTCGACGTCGAGAAATACTACAAGCGCTACTGCGAGGCCTTCCTCGCCGTCGACGACAGCATCGGCCGGGTGCTCGCGACGCTCAAGGAGATGGGCGTCCACGACGAGACGCTCGTCATCTACATGGGCGACAACGGCTTCATGTTCGGCGAGCACGGACTGATCGACAAACGCGTCGCCTACGAGACCTCGATCCGGGTGCCGATGCTCGCGCAGTGCCCGGCCATCATTCCGGCTGGCACCGTCGTCGACGAGGTCGTCGCCAACATCGACATCGGCCCGACGGTCCTCGACGCCGCCGACCTGCAAACGCCGGAGAGGATGGACGGCGCCAGCATGCTGCCGCTGCTCCAGGGCAGGGAAGCCCCGTGGCGGAAGCACTTCCTCTACGTCTATTACTGGGAGAAGAACTATCCGCAGTCGCCGACCGTCTTCGCCCTGCGCGGCGACCGTTACAAATACATCACCTACTACGGCCTGTGGGACACCGACGAGCTCTACGACCTTCAGGAGGATCCGGAGGAGAGCGTGAACCTGATCGCGGAGCCCGAACACCGGAAGCTTGTCGCGGAGATGGAGGACACGCTCTACGCGATGCTCGCCGAGGAAGGGGGGATGGCCATCCCGCTCAACCAGCCGAGCCGCGGTTCGTCGAACCTGCGCGCCCGCGACCGGGGCGGCGAGAAGGCCGCCGATTTTCCGGCCCGCTTCGTCGTTCCGCCCGTCAAGTAGCGGCGCCGCCGCCCGCCGGCTCGCGGATTCGACCGTTGACCGCGGGCCGATGGCATGGAGTTTGCAACGAGCCCCGTTTTCCGCCCTGCACGACCCTGAGATGATGGACACCACGCTTCCCCCGACGATCCACGAGAGCCGACTTTCGCTGCAACGCCTGCTGCCCAGGCTGCGGAAGAGCTTCCCGACGGAGATCGAGGGTGCCGAGTGGGCGGTCTTCGAGGACCGGCTGGAACAGCATTTCCCCGTCCTCTTCGACCTGCTGTGGCACGTCTATGGGCCGAGCTACGACTTCTTCTATCACGTCGAGCAGATCCTCCGCACCTGCGCCGAGTCGTGGCTGGCACGCGACCACGATCTCAAGAGCCTCGACGCCATCCGCGAGGGGCACCCGCACTGGTACCAGTCGAACCGCGTGGTCGGCGCCATGGCCTACGTCGATCTGTTCGCCGGCAATCTCGAAGGCGTGCGCGAGAAGATCGGCTACCTCAACGAACTCGGCGTCACCTACCTCCACCTGATGCCGCTGTTCCGCAGTCCGGATGGCGACAACGACGGCGGCTACGCGATCAGCAGCTACCGCGAGGTCGATCCCGATCTCGGGACGATGGATGAATTGCGCGATCTTTCCGCCGAGCTGCGCCACCAGGGCATCAGCCTGGTGCTCGACTTCGTCTTCAACCACACCTCCGACGAGCACGAGTGGGCGATGAAGGCGCGGGGGGGCGATGCCGGGTATGAGAAGTTCTACTGGATGTATCCGGACCGCGCCGAGCCGGACGAGTACGAGCGCACGCTGCGGCCGATCTTTCCCGACGCGCATCCGGGCTCCTTCACCTACCGGACCGCGCTCGGCAAGTGGGTGTGGACCACCTTCAACAACTTCCAGTGGGACCTGAACTACCGCAACCCGGACGTCTTCAACGCGATGGCCGGCGAGATGCTCTATCTGGCAAATGCCGGCGTCGAGATGCTGCGGATGGATGCGGTGCCCTTCCTGTGGAAGGAGAAGGGGACCAACTGCGAGAATCTCGAGCAGGCGCACATGCTCATCCGCGCCTTCAACTGCGTCGCCCGCATCGCCGCGCCGGCGCTGGTCTTCAAGTCCGAGGCCATCGTCGCGCCCGACGAGATCAAGAAATACGTCTCCGAGGAGGAGTGCCACCTTTCCTACAACCCGCCGCTGATGGTGCAGTTATGGAACTCGATCGCGACGCGCAGCGCCTCGCTCCTGCTCCACTCGCTGCCCAAGCGCTTCGAACTGCCGCAGGGATGCTCGTGGGTCAACTACATCCGCTGTCACGACGACATCGGCTGGGGCTTCGAGGACCGCGACCTGTGGGAGATCGGGATGCACCCGCACGACCACCGCTGGTTCCTCAACCGCTTCTTCACCGGTGAGCACGACACCAGCTTCGCCCGCGGCCGGCTCTTCCAGCACAACCCGGTCACCGGCGACGCGCGCATCTGCGGCACCACCGCGTCGCTGTGCGGACTGGAGAAGGCCCTCCACGAGGGCAACGAACAGGAAGCGGAGTACGCCGTGCGCCGTATCCTCCTGCTCTACGGCATCATCTTCACCATGGGCGGCATCCCGCTCATTTACCTGGGCGACGAGATCGGGCTGACCAACGACTACGATTTCGAGAAGGATCCGGAGAAGGCCGGCGACGACCGCTGGATGCACCGCCCGGCCTTCGACTGGAAGAAGGCCGAGCGGCGCAAGGACCCGGACACGGTCGAGGGCAAGCTGTTCCAGGGCATGCTCAAGCTCTCGCAGATCCGCAAGAACAACCAGGCCTTCCACGAGACGCTCACCGAGTGCGTCGATGTCGGCAACCACCACGTCTTCGGCTACTTCCGCGTGCACGACGGCCAGAGCGTGCTGTGCCTCGCGAACTTCAACGAGTGGCACGAGGAGATCTCGGCCACCCGGCTGCGCCAGCTCGGGCTGCGGAAAACCTTCACCGACCTCGTCGCCGGCCAGTCGATCGTCGCCACCGAGAAGCTCGTGATGGAGCCGCTGCAGTTCATGGCGATCCTGTAGGGAGTGGCTCCTTGCAGGAGCCATAACGGGGCCGGGCGACCTCCGGGTCGCGGATGGCGGCGCGGGGGGGATTGACTGTCTTCAGCGTGGTTCGTTCACATGGGCCTCCGTATCCGCAGACTCCACCTCTTCGATCGGAACCCGAGTCACTTCTTCCCGGTTTCCCGCGATGATCTTTGCCATTGCACTGCTTGGTTCCGAAGGCCGGCGGTTGACTGACAGGGAAGAGTCCTCAATCTGTGCCTCCAACTCCGGTTCTTCCCCAAAGACCCGCTGGATCGTCGAGCCTGTGCCAGTCTCGATGACGATTGTGTCGGGAGGAGTCAGTCCGATCCTCCAGCCGGGCTGTAGGTTGAAAAGGTGGGTCACTCCGTAGGAAACGATGCTGGGCTTCTCAGGGGTGATGGGATCTTCCGGTTGCGCGGTTTCCTGTTCCCAGTACTCAAAATGACCATCCGCCTTCTTGATCTCGATGGAGCGACAGGGATCAAGGTGGTAGGTTCCGGGTGTTGTCACTGTTTCCGGGTAAACCGGCAGCAGCAGCGGCGGACCTGGAGGCCAGAAGAGCACTGCTGCTAGACCGACGAGTGCGATGAGCAGCGCCAGCTGGATTGTTCGACGCATGGACGAGACGGTAGCGCCGCAGGTGAAACCCGTCGAGTCCACTCCCGTCGCACGGCGACAAATACGCTGGATCGTCCAACGGGATCATTGATGCTGCCGTCACCTGATGGACAAGCTGATCGAACTCAAGTGCCGCAACTGCGGATCGCAGCTCGCGCCGGAGGACATCTCGGCCCGGCTGGCGGTCGCGCGCTGCAAGCATTGCGACGCCCTTTTCGCGCTGCCGTCCTCGCTGACCGCGCCGCAGCCGGTGGCGCGTCCCGAAGTCGAGCTGCCCAAGCGCTTCACGGTTGATCGTGCAAACCAGACGCTCGCGATCACCTGGCGCTGGTTCTCGCCGGCCGTCATCGCGCTGCTGGTCTTCGCCGTCTTCTGGAACGGCTTTCTCATCGTCTGGCACACGATCGCCCTCAGCCAGGGGGCGTGGTTCATGTCGCTCTTCGGGCTCATCCACACGGCGGTTGGCGTCGGTCTCGCCTACTGGGTGGCGGCGAAGTTCCTCAACCGCACGACGGTCTTCGCCAGCAGGGAGTGGCTGCAGGTCCGCATCGGCCCGCTGCCGTGGCCGGGCAAGCTCGACCTGAAGCATGGCGATGTCCGCCAGTTCTTCTGCAGGCAGAAGGTCAAGCACTCCAAGAACGGCGCCACCGAAACCTATCAGGTCGAGGCCGTGATCGAGGGCAACCTCCGCAAGACCATCGTCAAGGGCCTCGAGAATGCCGACCAGGCGATCTTCGTCGAGCAGCAGCTCGAGAAGTACCTCGGCATCGAAGACGTGCCGGTCGACGGGGAGTACGGCCGGTGAGCCATTTTCCCGGTCCGCCCACCAGCCGTCTTGACAGACGGCGGCTGGAGGATAGATGCGTGCGGCAACGGTGAAGTGTCCCGGAGGTCGCGAACGGGGGTTGTGGAAACCCCTGGCCTCAACGGATGCCCCACCGGCCCATGATTGGCCCACATGATCCACCCATCGACCGAGCTTCGGCTCGTCAGTCCGCACGTCGGCTACGGCGTCTTCGCCTCCCGACCCATTCCCAGGGGAACCCTGGTCTTCGTTCAGGATCCCCTGGACATCGTGCTCGCCCCCGAGCAGTACGACGCCCTCGAGCCCGCCAGCCGCGAGCAGGCCGAACGCTACTCGTATCTCGATCCGCGAGGCCACCGCATCCTGAGCTGGGACGCGGCGAAATACGTGAACCACTCGTGCGAGCCGAACACGATGAGCACCGCTTGGGGCTTCGAGGTCGCGCTCCGCGACATCGCGTCCGGCGAGGAGATCACCGACGAGTACGGCCTCTTCAACCTTGAGTGGGAGATGGACTGCGCCTGCGGCCACCGGCGGTGCCGCGGCACCATCCGCCCCGACGACGCATGGCGGCACTTCCGCCGCTGGGACCGGTTCGTGCGCCCCGCGGTCCTCGCGATCCCGACCGTCGAGCAGCCGCTGATCGGCCTGCTCGACGAGGTGACGCGCGGCTCGCTCGACCGCTTCCTCGCCGGCGCCGCGCGCTACCGCTCGGTCCGTTCGTTGCTGCGGCCGCTGCCGAGCGCGACCCAGGCGGCGTGTTGAGGTGAAGGAAAACCGGAGGAGGACCGGGTCTCAACCTGCGTGACGTCGAAGTTTCCCAACCGTTTCGCCTGCTTGGTTCACGGCCTTGGCGAGAGAGGGTGACAAGCGGTCGTCATCGGCGACCCGTTGCCAGAAATCTTCAGCCAGTTCCGATGCTTCCCGCCAGGTGTCGGCCATTGCCGGCACGGGTGGCTCGGGCGCGAAACGCCGTTCCACGATCTCGCCTTGCGGACCCGGGGCCCAGAGCATCGGCAGCATGTCGTAGGCGGGTGTCGGCTGGAGCGGCAGGTCGTCGTCGAGGAAGAACGCGAGGTTGCCGGCATGCATGTCGGTATTGCCGATCAGCTCGCCGAAGGCATGGAGCTTGCGGATGGTTTGCACGGACTCGTCGCCGAGCAGGTCTTCACGCCGGAGGTCCCCGGCACCCGCCGGCCAATCGCGCGGGATGGATCCGATCACCGCCGCCGCCAGCGACTCCATCGACACCACCCCGCGGCGTCCGCCTGCGCCGCATCGATCAAATCTCGGAACCTCGAGAAACCGTCGGCCCGCCGCGTCGAACATCCGGACCCCGGGGGTCGCCAATCCGGCCGAGGACAGGACTTCATGCGCGTGGAACTCGCACAGCAGCAGATCCGCCCAGCGCTCGCCGACCGGCTGATCGACGGGCGGCGAGAATTTGACGATGGCATGGCGGATCGCGCCCGTGTGGCCAATCAACCTTGCGATGAACTTCGGATGCTCCCCCCCGGCGGAGGATCCCGGCGCGGTCGCGGTGATCTCGTCGGCCATCTCCGAGTAAGCCTTCTCGGGCGCGTCCTCCGGGATGAGCCGGACCTCGCGGGTTCCCGCCGTGATTGCGAGGGCTTCGCGGAGGCAGCCGTCGCCGACGACGAGATCGCCGGGCAGGTCGCGACCCTCGGCGTGCAGGTATACCAGGGTGTCCTCGTCGTCCCACCGACGCGGTTCATCCGGAACCCCCAGCCGGGCCGAGAACTGTCGCGCGATGATGCGGCCGAGAAATCCCTGGGGCCGCACGTCCTGGAGGAAGAAAGGCAGGCCCTTCAGGAGTCCGTGGTCATCGGTGAAATGCCCGGCCCATGCCGGCGGGGTGCCCGCCCATTGGAGCCTCCAGGCGCGGTCGTGCAGGGCCTCCAGTTCCGCCCACTCGGAGGCCCGTCCCGATTCGTCGATGCGGTGGATCGGCCACCGGCTGCCGATGCCCCGGACCGATCGCCGCAGCAGGTAGCGGGTGCTGCGCGTCGCGCCGAGCGTGACCAGTTCATCCCCGAAGTCCCGCAACGCACGGCCGACCGTGGTGCGGTTCACCCCCATCAAAGCCGCCAACTCGGTCGCAGACACCGGCCCCCGCGAGCGGATCAGCGGCACCAGGCGGTCGCGGGTGATGGTGGGTGGGCGGGGCATCTAAAGATAATCATTTTGCATCAAAAAATGTGACAAGCAAATCGAATGATTGGTTGAAATGATCAAATTTCAAAAAGCTATCGCGCAATATTTTGCATCGTAATTGTTCAATGGTGAGAATCTTCGATAGCTGGCCAGAAGGGTCATGAGGACAAAGACCGGGACAAGGAGCCCGCGAACGCGGGCGACGCGGCCCCGGGGTTGTTGGTGTGGCAGTTCCGGCGGCCCGGGGTTTCGTTCTGCTGCCGACCCTCCGGGCCGGGGATTTCGAAGGTCGTGCGCGCGCCGCTACTCGAGATCCGACATCCTGAGGCCCTCGATGAAGAGGTCCATCTGGCCGCGCGGCTCGCGGGTCTGGTTGTCATACTCGACGTTGCCGTAAGCCGCCAGCACGTTGGTTCCTTTCCGCAGGTGCCGGACGTGGCCGGGGCCGAGGACGATCGGGCGGTAGTGCGGCATGTCCTTCCACCAGCCGTAGGTGTCGATCGCGTGCCCGTTGAGGAAGACGCGGAAACCCTGTCGGGCGAGAATGCTCAGCCGGTAGGAGTCGAAGTCGAGGGCATCGACCTCGAAGGTCGTGCGCATCACGATGAACTCGCCCTCGCCCCAGTCGGATGGGTTGGGGAAGGAGACGCCGCCCTGCTCGCAGCGGCCGATGCCGATGGGCGCGCGGCCCTGATTCCAACCGCTGTCATCGTAACCGGGCTCCTGCCATCCCTTGAGCGCCGCGGGCAGCTCGATGTCGCGGAAGCGCTTCTTCTCGCGAGGATGCAGCCGGTCCTTCTCGGTCAGGGGGTCGAAGGAGGTGAACCTCCATGTCCGTTGCGCGGGAGGCACCTTGCCGAGCGGCTTCCAACCGGCGTCGGGATTCCTCAGCCTGGTCAGGTCGATGATCGTGTCCAGCAGCGGTTGGTCGCCCTTTTCCACACTTCCGCGCCTGATCAGTTCCGGGCGATAGACATCGAACAGGATGCCGGTCAGCTCTTCGCGCTGATCGGGCGGCAGCTTTTCGAGCGTCGAGAAGAGACCGTAGGGACGTCCTTCCGGATTCGCGTTCGGCGCGGCCACCAGTTGGACGAGGTCGCCGGTGCCGAAATCACTCATGCGGTCCTCCACCAGCCGTGCGACGGCCACCGCACTCGTGGGATCGGTCTGCAGGCACATCTTGGCGGCCTGGAAGACGTTGAAGGCCCCCTCGGACGACCGCGGACCGCTCTTTATCTCGCTCGTCGCGATCGCGACCTCCAGCCCTTCCACGATCCGCTTGCCGATCGGGCTGTCGGGCTTCTTGCGCCGCAACATGCCTTCGAGATGGTTCATCATCCGCTCGCGGGGCTGGGTGTGGTATTCGCGGGTCGCGACGTCCAGCAAGGTCGGCAGGATCTGCTGATAGAGCGTCTCGTCCTTCTCGAGCCCCGAAAGCGCCATGAAGGCCGACTCGCGCAGCCACCAGTCCTCGTGGCCGGTCCATGGCTTGATGCGCGGCAGCCGCTCCTGGATGTCCTTCGCCGGCGCGAACTTGAGCGCCATCAGCGCGCCATCGACGACATACCACGCTTCCTTCGGATCCGAGATCATCGTCGTGATGCTCTTCAGCATCGCGGGCGTGAGCTTGTCCGTCGGGACCGGGTTGCGGCCGATCCCGAACCAGTAGTTGTAGTCGATCAACCCATCGAGCGCGGCCCGCCGCACCCGCGGGTCCGGGTCGCCCAGCAGCCTTTCCAAGTCATCGAAGGCACCCACCGTCCGCAGCGCCTTCCCGGCCTGCGCGCGGATCATGTAGTTCCGGTGATAGACGTTCTTCAGGAGCGTCTCAAGCGGCAGCGAGTTGAGGTCCTTCGCCGGTTGGTGGTAGGCTCCACCGAGGGTGTAAAAGGGAACATGGGCGGGTTCTTCCGGACCGTATTCGAGATACTTCGGGTGGTGCTCGATCGAGAGGAAGGCCCGGTCGGCTTCGGTGCCCCAGGGGTTCGCGGGCAGCTCGTAATCCTTCGAGTGCTTCGTGCGCGGCGCACCGGTGATGCGCAGCGTTTGCAGCGGCGCGGTGTAGGACAGCCCCATGCCGGGCCCGGAGGATCCGATCTCGCCATTGCCCCACGACAGCGTGCCGATGCCGATGCTGCCGCCGGGCTCGCGGCTCAGGTCGTGCCACCACGTCAACCGGTCCATCGCCTCGCGGAAGAGGGCCGGCTTTTCCTTCATCAAATACGAGGTGGTGATGCCGCGCCAGATGCCGTCGCCGCGGCCGTCGTCGCCATGCCCCATGACCACCAGCGGGTAGCTGTCGATCATCGACATGGCCAGGTACTGGCTGGCCTTCTCGTAGCAAGTCACATCGCCGCTCGACCCCGCCGCGATCTTCATGGCGGCGGCGATCATGCCGTCCTTGCCGTTCGAGCCGAGTCCTCCCTCGCCGCGGTGGTCCCCGTAGGCGACCGTGCCGTGGCCGGCGAAGCGATAGAAGAACCGCAGCGCCCCGAGCAGGGTCTCGTCATCGACCTCCACCCCGCACTCCTTGCCCAGCAACAGCGTCGTGAGCACCTGCGCGCCGGCCGGATTCATCAGGCCGCCGGCGACATAGCCGGGATTGATGTCGTTGCTCCAGTGCGTCCAGCCGCGGCCGAACTTCTGGCGCCTCTTCGCGTCGTCGCAGTAGTGCTGCAGGATCGGCAGCACCGACGCGTCTCCGGTGCGGAGGTAGTACTCGGCGCAGGCGATGCCGTTGTAGCCGTTGTTCCAGGTGTGGTCGCCGATCCGACTCACCTCCTTGGGAAATGCGTCGAAATAGGCCTTCACCCGCGGCAGATACCGGTCGTCGCCGGTCGAGAGCAGGAACAGGCAGGAGAGCGCTCCCGGAATGCCGCCCTGGTTGAACTTCGTGGGGTCGGCGTAGAAGCGGGCGGCGTCCTCGATGATCTTCTTCGACTTCGCGCAGTCCAGCGGCCAGTTCTTGCCATAGCTTCCCAGTATCGGGATGGAGACGGTTTCCTTGCGGGTCTCCTTGCCGTCCGCGGACGTGACATCAAACACCATTCGTCCATCGGTGGCCTCGGCCCGGGTGAGCGCGTTGCCGAAGGCGACGAAGGGGTTCAGCCCCTTGAGCGACACGCCATTGATCCCGGTGAGGGTCTCGCCCTTGTGGAGCTTTCCTTCGGCGGGCGAGCCGGGGAGCGTCCGCTCGACCTTGACGACGACTCCCGGGTGGACCCGCGCCATGATGCCGGTCGCGCCGATCCCGTTGAACGGAGTGTCGCGGTCGGGATGCGGACGCGACTGATAGATCTTCTCGCCGGTGTAGAACGACTCGGCGGATTCAGGAGCCGCGTGGACGCAGGCGAGACCGGCCAGCAGCGTGACGAGGGCGAAGGACGGGACGGTTTTCATCGATGGAGCGGTCGGAGGGTGGAAGTCAGGGTGCCTGGCGTTGCTTCAGCAGGGCGAGGCTGGTCTCGGCGAATGCCTTGCCCATCACGGCGAAGGTCTTGGCGCAGCCAAGGTAGTGGTAGCCGGCGTTCGAGGCACCACGGTCCCATAGGGCGACCTCGGCGGGCGTGATGAGTTCGGCCTCGAACTTCTTCAGGTATTCGTTCTTCTGCTCCTGGCTCATGTGGCCGTCGGCGTTCGGGTGGTCCTTGTGCTTCGAGTCGAGGAAGTAGCGCATCTGGCCGACCTTGCCGCGCATCTCGTCGATCGCACCAAGCTCGTCGGACCAGAATGGCGCGGTTTCCACCGCGGCCACGTTGCCCCTGAACTCGGGCAGGTCCGCGGGGGCCGCCATCGCCTTCCGGAAGGCCACCATGTCCGGTGACTGGTCCTTGAGTCCGCCGACCCCCATCACGCCGATCACGAAGGGCATCTTGGGAGCGGTCAGCTCCTTGCGCACGTCGCGGATGAACTGCGCGAGCAGTTCCGAGTAGAGGTCGAAGCGGTCGGGCTGGCCGTGCTTCGGATAGACATGTCCATCGACCATGTCGTTGAAGCCCTGGAACCAGACGAAGCCCGCGAGTTCGTATCCCTCGACGGGATCGTAGTCCGGAACGACCTGCTTCGGGTCGGACAGCACCTTCTTCACGTGCTCCATCATCAGGCGGTAGTAGTGGCCGGTCGCCTGGGCCTTCTCGACCTTCCACTGCTCGAGGTCCTTGGGAATCCCGTGCCCTTCCTGCTTCGGATAGTGCTCCCGCTGGAACGTGCTCATTTCGTAGGGCCCCGCACCCGGCGGGCGGAAATCGGTGTGCAGGCTCTTGCCGCCCCACGCCGCCTTGATGATCAGCACGGGCTCGTCGAGCGCGGCATCCATGGTCAGGCCGAAGGTGAACTCCGGCCCGATCCGGTCGCCGGGCTTGGTCGGATCCAATCCCCACATCGACCCGTAGCCGGCGGTGAGCGGGCCATGAAGGTCGAAGTTCTTGTCGTGCGCCCCGGTGAGGTAGGAAATCCAGGCATCGCCGGCGACCGACGGGTTCCCGTCGGGGCCGCGCATCATTTTGAGCAGCGGCGCGGTGGCCGGGTCGTCACCGATGTAATCGAAGGTCGAGATCTTCGCCGGTCCCTCCATGTTCGACTGGCCGGCGAGGATGAAAACCCTGAGCGGTTTCGCTCCCGCGCCCGGAGCGGCGAGAAGCACGGAGGCGAGGAAGACGGCGGTGCGTTTCATGATGGTGCTGAGGGCGGGCGACGGAGCCCAAGCCATGGAGGGGATTCGTGGCATTGCCCCGCGTTCTTGCATCGGAATATGCGACCCATCGGCGACGCCACGATCCCATGGCCAAGACTGGCGGTGCGCGGGGGTCCGGGCCGTCGCAAGTGATCGCCCGAAGGGTCATGAGAGCAAACCAAGGGCCGCTGGCCCCGGGCTTTGTTCTCCTGACCCTTCGGGCCGGTGAGTGGTGTGAGGAGACCGGCGAGATCGAGAAGGCGGATGAAGTGACGGCGGGCTCCGAAGTCGCGCCCCTCAGTCCTTCTTCTTCAACAGCGGGAACAGCACCACGTCGCGGATGGTGGGGGCGCCGGTGAGCATCATGATCAGGCGGTCGATGCCGATGCCGATGCCGCCGGCCGGCGGCATGCCGTGCTCGAGCGTTTCGATGAAGTCGTAGTCGACGAGCTGCTCCTCCTCGCCGCCGGCCTGGTGCTCGAGGCGGTCGCGCTGGACGTCGGGGTCGTTGAGCTCGCTGTATCCCGGACTGATCTCCTGGCCGTTGATGATGAGTTCATAGACCTCGACCGTCTTGCCACCAGGCGTGAGCTTGGCCAGCGGGATGAGCTCCTTCGGCACGCGGGTGACGAAGCAGGGGTCGAAGGTGTGTTCCTCGACCTTCTTCTCGAAGACCTGCTGGATGACCTCGTAGTCCTCCATTTCGTCGGAGATCTGCACGCCGAGTTCGTCGCACTTGGCGCGGCGCGCCTCGGGCGTGAGGTCGAAGAAGTCGTCGCCGGCCGCGCTCTTGACCAGGTCGTGGTAGCTGGCGCGCTTCCAGGGACGGCTGAGGTCGATGGTGCGGACGACGTTTCCTTCCTCGTCCTTGTGTTCGATCCGGAGTCCGCCGCAGAAGTTCTCGGCGAGGTGGCAGACGAGGCTTTCGACCAGCTCGGCCATGATCTCGAAGTCGGCGAAGGCCTGGTAGGCCTCGAGCATGGTGAACTCCGGGTTGTGGCGGCGGGAGATGCCCTCGTTGCGGAAGTTGCGGTTGAGCTCGAAGACCTTGGTGAAGCCGCCGACGAGCAGGCGCTTGAGAAACAGCTCCGGCGCGATGCGCAGCGTCAGCGGCATGCCGAGAGCGTTGTGATGGGTCTCGAAGGGGCGCGCGGCGGCGCCGCCGGCGACCGATTGGAGCATCGGCGTCTCGACCTCGAGGTAGCCGCGCTCGTGGAAGAAGTTTCGCATTTCCGCGACCATCTTCGAGCGGGTGACGAAGATTGCGGCGCTTTCCTCGTTCGACATCAGGTCGAGGTGGCGCTTGCGGTACTTCAGCTCGCGGTCGGCGACGCCGTGCCACTTGTCGGGCATCGGGCGGAGCGACTTCGAGAGGATGGTGAAGTTCTCGACCTTGACGGTCGGCTCGCCGGTGCGGGTGATGAAGGTCTCGCCCTCGATGCCGATCCAGTCGCCGCGGTCGAGGCACTCGAAGACGGCGAGCTGTTCCTCGCTGAGCTGCTTGACCGCGATGAAACCCTGGATCTGGCCGAGGACGTCGCCGATGTGGAAAAAGCAGGAGCGGCCCATGTTGCGCAGGCCGGTGATGCGGCCGGCGACCTTGACCTGCTTCTCCTCCTCGAAGTTCTCGCGCAGGCCGCCCGGGGTGTGGGTGGTCTCGAAGGCCGCGCCGAAGGGATCGACGCCGAGTTCGCGAAGCTTGGCGAGCTTTTCGCGGCGGACGGCGATCAGTTCGGCTTCGGTCGAGTGGCTGTGGGGCTCGGCGGCGTCGGACATGGCGGGGAGGGGATTAGAACATCGAACCGGCCTCCGCAAGGGTCGGGATGATCCCACTCCTCGAGGATGCGGTGCTTCGGGCGGGCAGGCATCGATCGTCCAAGGTCGAAATCCGAAGTCTCGCCGAGCCAGGGGAAGGGCTCCGGGCGCTCATTGAGGCGGCTGCGGAGGACGGATGCCCCGGTGCAGCGTCCACGCCAGGCAGAGCAGCGACGTGGCACTCGAAACCGTGGTGGCCATCCAGAGCCCGCCCCAGAGGAAAGGGATTTCGTAGAGGCGGTAGATCCAGTCCGACATCCCGATCGGAAGCATGCCGATCCCCCAGATGGTTCCGTAGATCAACCAGATGCCGAGGATCACCAGGCTGGACACGAGGCCGATGCGGGAAGCCGGAGTTCGGACGAGAAGGTCTAGCTTGAAGAAAGAGACCGCGAAAATCAGGGCCGACGTGATGGCCAGCAGGAAGATGAAGGAAGAGAGAATCTCGGTCATGGCTGGGCGGGAAACGAGGCGTGATCTCTAATGATCCTCTTCAACAGAAGCAGAAATCCGACCGCAACGAGGAGGAGGCCGAGACCGCCGACCAGGTTGAATGCCTGCATCACGAGAAAGTAGGTCTCGGAGACTGGGGTATCGTTGATATAGGTGCTGGAAAAGGGATCTGGTTTTTCTTGATCCCCGGCAAGCAGGGCATCGATCCGTTCGGTGCCGATGGCGAGTTCGGCAAGGGAGAAAAGCATGCCGACGGGCGCGAGCAGAGCCCCGACGAGCAACGGGCCGGGAATCGGGTGCTGCCGATGGCGCAACACCGCCATGAGGAGCACGACGAGCGCGATGGCTGTGGCGATGGTGTGAAAGGCTTCCATGGCGGGCCGGGTTGTTGGTGATCCGACCGAGGGCTAGAGATCTCCGGCGCCGATCACGGCCGCTGCGATGTTCAGAACGATGCTGAGGACGAAGAGGCCGATCAGGAGCCCGGTGAGGATCTTGCCCGCAAGGTCCAACTGGCGGTGATACTCGTATCCCGGAGGGCAGGCATACATCCGCCAGCCGATCCAGATGTTCATGATGGGAACGAGGCTCCAGAGCACGGCCCAGCCCGACATGCCGAGATTCTGCACGCGCTTCACGCCCAGATAGAGACCGGCGATGGCGACGAGGATGCCGGCGACCATGCCTACCAGGGCGACGCCTTCGAGGCCGGCACCACCGACGGTCTTGATCCCGATGAAAAGAAGGAAATAGAACACGAAGGTCATTCCCATCTGGAGGAGGAAGTACGCCAGACGGCCGATGCCGGGATAGAGGGTCTCGTCGGGTTCGAAAGCCGGGCCGATCTCCAGTTTCGCCGGGGCCCGGTAGGGATCGACCGGGGCCGCCGCGGCGGGCGCCAACGGGGAGTCCGGTTCGCCGGCGACGGCTGGTGGGGGCGCTTTCGGGATGACGATCGAAGGAGTGGGAAGGCCGTCGGGGCGTTTGACACCGGCCATCGAGGCTTCCGCGAGCACCCCGGAGACCGCCAGCTTCCGCCAGTTGGTCTCGTGCTCCCTGCGGGCGAGCGCCTCACTCGTCCGGAGTTCGCCGTTTGACAGCATTTCGGCGACCTGCACCGCGGTGTAAGGCCCTTCCTCCGTGCCTCCTTTGGAAATCAGCCATCGATGCATGGAGCGGATTGCTAGGGGAAGACGTTCCGGGGATCAATCCGCGTGGATGTCATCCCGCGCTAGAAGGTCCAGCCGAGGCCGATGGTGA
>ERZ869936.1338-NODE-1338-length-17908-cov-4.932392_pt1 | contig 17908 bp, 22 predicted proteins | sample MGYA00520876_ERZ869936 | MGnify/ENA primary metagenome ERZ869936 (study PRJEB32218, sample SAMN09650985) | biofilter metagenome | isolation source: enrty point of leading RO module | place: Saudi Arabia: Thuwal, RO plant located on Red Sea | collected 2016-02-17 ...
CTTCTCGTTTGGTGAGTTACTGAAAGTTTGCCCATAGGTTTGTATATGAACTAACTTCTTCGCATCCATTAAGTCAACGACTGAACCTAGGTCACCAGCATTACGACTCAATCTATCAGGTGCCCATGTGAGTATTCCGTTATATTTTCCTGAATCTATTTCATTGAGTAGCTCTTGAAATACAGGTCGCTTGCCAGACGCTTTAGCTGAGTACGACTCTCGCTTTACATCAACAATATTAAGGTTCAACTTCTCAGCAATAGCTTGCATCTCCTTGATCTGAGAATCGATAGACAATGCCTGTTGTTCATCTAACTCAGTAGATTTACGAGCGTATAAACAATATTTCACTCGTGCCTCTGACAAAGATATGTCTCCTTCCATATTTATATTAATGCCAGAGAATACTAGTCCTGCTAAGCTCTCACATATGGCAAGTAACTTAGTCGAATTAATAGAACTTTTGCAGAAATTAGATGAGCAGAATCTGAAACCTGACCCTAACCTCAAGAAAGGTCAGGTATATGCGTCAGATGTTACGATTGTGACGCTGTAGGCATCTTGCTTAGCAAACACTAATTTCAGCGATACAATCCCAGTAATAGCAGATTTCTGTTATTATGTTCATTACACAACAAGTGACCTAACCCGACAGATTTCTGGCGGTATGGTACGAAAACGTAAGCCACAGAGAACCCGTTATCAGGGCGTGGCTTACGTTGCAAGGGGAAACTCTTGTAGGAGCTTCGGCTCTCCTGGTAGCGGGCTTTGTGTATCCGCTCCTTTTTAAAAACGTAAGCCACAATTAATTATGGAGACAAAAGAAAAGAAGAGCGTGACCAAAGGTCAGGTGATTGGAATTATAATTTTTATATTTTTCATCAGCTGGCTATTTACCGGTAACGAAACTAACCTAGAATCTGTATCTACTGAATCAGCTGAACCAGAAGTTGCAGCAGCAACAGATTCACAGGCGTACATCATTTCTCAAAACTATGTGAAGGAAGTACTTAAAGCACCCGCTACAGCAGATTTTCCGTTTGCTGATTATTCACACATCAAGAATGACGAAGATACGCACACAGTTGCCTCATACGTTGATTCTGAAAACAGCTTCGGCGCTAATGTACGAAGTAACTGGACTGTGACACTCACCTATAACGGTGGGGATTGGGCTAATCAAAGTAACTGGACGCTCGACCGACTTATCTTTGATGGTGAAGCAATCTATATTAGTGAAAATTTTGAGGATGCAATCAGTACTCTTGACGAAGAATCAACCGAATAAGATTCCTTTCTTTTTCGGCTTTCGATTAACCACTATCTCTAACACCGTCATCGAAAATGCATCAGCAAGATCGTCGTGACGTTCAACTCCGAAATGCAATAGTTCTTGAATAAGCTTTTTAGCTTTGCCGAACGGAAAGAAGACTCGCTCTTCTTTCATCGGTGTGGTTGAAAGACTAAGTCGCTCTCGCTTCTCGCCTTGTGGCTTCACGCCTTGTACATTCACCTGACTGTCTTTGAGTTGTTGCACTACTGCGTCTTGATACGCCACACTCTCAATCAAGAACTCGGGTGTTAGCGAGTATTTTGATTCAAGTTTATAGTTGAGGAGCTTTATCTCTTCACAAGTCTCAACAAAGTTAATGCGTTTGTGAACAATCTCAGGAAGAATATACAGATAGAATTCATCACCCTTGGTACAAACTAGAATTGGCACCATGGCTGTATAGTCAGCGTATGACTTCTTGGAAATCGCCAAGTCCACACCAACATAGAGTGCTACTGGCTTTCGGTCTGACGGAATGTCGTGGTAGCTACGAATCCATAACGGATCAACCACTTGTCCGTCTTCGGGTACCAGCATAAGCTTGAATTCTCTCTGCCATGACTTTTCACTCATCAATTCTTTCCTGAGTGCATCAAGCGACTCTTGGTCAGGATATTTCTCGGGCCATAATGATTCTCCTTTAGCGTTCACGATGGGATACGCTCTAAATAGACCATCTGCTTCATCATTTTCAATCATCTCCCTTAAGCGCATGATGAGTGAGTCTTCGTGTACTAAGTTTCCAATGAGTACTTTCTTCGTATTCTTGTCTCCAGCTGGAATGATCTCATGGGTAAACCAATTGAATGTCTTATCTCGACCTTCCTGAGTCTTAGTAGAGTTAATGTCCTCAATGTCGTCGCAGATAATCAAATCAGGGCGATGACTTTTGTGACGTAGTCCTCGCATACTTTGGTCAGCCGATAAGACAGTGATACGAGCATCGTATTTAGTGATAACAATCGTTGAAGACCGCCATTCACCTTGTGCTTCTTCGAACGGACCAAGGTCCTGTTTCAACAACTCATTCCGTTCCAGTTCTTCTTTAATGTTCTGGAGAATTTGCCGTGCTTGTTGCTGAGTACGAGAGATGATCAGGACGTATTTCTTTTGTTGCACTCCTAGAATTGCCCAGATGGGATATGAGAGTGAGAAGATGGTTGATTTAGCTGAGCCACGAAACGCTACTACTACGCTCAGTTTTAAGTCAGTACGTTCAGTAATTTCAATCATCTCAGAGTGAAACTTGGCACTCGGGTATTTGAGGTAGTCACCAAAGTACACGGGCATAAAATACCCATGACTTTTTGCGGTTACCTCACGACGTACAAGCGGATCAGAAATAATCCTCTCTAATAGTTCAGCTGGAAGATTATTGTTCATGGTCAGGCTTGATTAGATTTGCGTATTGGAGCGCTTGCTTGATCGTGTCTTTCTGTTCATCAGTTAGTTCTTTCTCTCTGCCATGGTGCTCTGACAAAGGTTTTGTAGCAAAGCGTTTGTGATGGTTAGTGAGCCATAAGCGAATAGCTGGAAACTTTCTATCTTTGATGAGTTGGAGTAATTGACTTTCACTCATATCGTTCACAAACTCCACTCCAGCCTCCTCAGCTTCAGCAAAATCTTTTGCAAACTGCTTATCTTCTTTCAGCCACCGATAGATAGTGTTGCGAGATATACCAACCTTCTCACATGCAACCTGCACAATTGGCACCTTGCGAAGCTCAGTTAAAAACTTTGGAGCGTGACTATCCTTTTTCATAGAAGTTCTTAATTATCTCTACCTTGTTGCCCGTGAGCTTCTCGTATCGCCTGCGTACGACTTCACAGAAAATTGGATTTTGCTCAATTGAGTAGACGCGCCGATGGAGTGACTCGGCAGCGATAAGAGTACTGCCTGAACCAGCAAACGAATCGAGAATAATGTCGTTTGGTTTTGTACAACGCTTAATAGCTTTCTCGTGTAGACTTGGTGGCTTAGAGGTTGGATGTTCGTACTCAGACGCATTCAGTCGTTTAGCACTCCACACATTGTGCACGTCTTCAAGAAGTTGGTTGCCAGTACCAAGTTCTGCATTCATTACTTCCGTAGCATCTTTTATGGTCTCAGCTAGATATGGAGATCCGAGCGTTCCATATACACAAAACTCCGTGACCTTGTTGAAAGCTACGGTGGGTGTTGGACTAGCATTGTTCTTAAGCCATATGTTCAGTCTACGATTCTTGATACCAAGCTCGTTATAGAGCGTCTGCGCTACCCAGACCCACGCTTCATCTGTCCAATAGAATATGTGGCTGTCCTTGGTTGATACTGACAACGCTGCCTCCACGGTCTGCTTGATAAATGCTTTGTATTGCTCAGGACTCTTGTTGTCGTCTACATTACCTCCATAGCTGGATTTGTTCCCAACGCCTTTGTCATAGTCCAAATTTATGTTGAACGGTGGATCACTGTAGATCATACTCGTGCGTTCATCTCCAAAGAGTGCTTGCACTGCTTGTGGATCGGTACAATCAGCACAAATTACTTTATGTTTGCCGAGAATAAGTAAGTCACCGAGCCTAATGTCTGTTGTCTTCGCTTCTTCAGCGGCTTTCTCTTCGTCAGATTCGTCATCTTCTGCGGTGAGGTCTTTGTCCCAAAACTCTGCTAGTTCAAGGTCGTCGAAACCTGAGTCAGTGAGAAGGTCGAGATCAAAGCTCTTAAGAGCTTCAAAGTCCCAATCGCCACCCAATTTATTCGATGAGATGAGGTATTGGTCAGCTTCTGCTTTGGTGAGTTTACGGTTCGGAACACGAACGTCTATTTGTTCAGAACCTTTACCGAGTAGCTTAAGTGCTTTTACACGCTGGTGACCAGCAAGTATTGTTCCGTCAGCATCAATAGCTGGTATTTCAGCCAGACCAAACTTTTTAAGACTCTTCTTTAAATCAGACATTTGTTTGTCGGTAATGGTGCGAGGGTTAATCGCTTGCGGGATGAGTTCATCCACGGTGCGTACTTCGGTACGCCAAGTTAGTTTTTTGCTCATGATGGGCTTTATGTTTATTTGCTAAAGAACAAAGAAACAAAAAGCCCGACTTCATACGAAGACTCAACACATCATTGACTGACGTGTTCAGGCTTTCTGTATGAAATCAGGCGGGTTAAAAATTAAGCGGCGTGATTTCTATAGCTGTATTTAGAAAAGTAGTCCTGCTTCCAGTAGCTCAATAGCAGTAGCGTCTTGCCAACGCTTACCTTTGAGTTTCTGCTGAGCTGCAATATCTAGCAACTCCTCAATCTCGGTGTCAGTTTCGGTTGGATAAAAGATACCCTTCGTGTCTACCTTGCCGTCGCGGACTAATTCAGTGAAATAGTCGGGGACTTTGTACTTGATAGACACACTACCGTCACTTCCATCGAGTGAAGCGGACTGTTTGTCTAAAAACAGTCTTTGTCCTTCGGAGGTGCTCCAATTTTTCTCAGACTTATTGCGAAGCTTCCTGTTGGGGAAGGTTAGCGATGTTAGTTTAAGATTGTCGAAGGTGACCTCCATATCACCATACTATCACAGATTTTGAGAAAAGGTAAAAATGCTGTATACTTCTTTTACCTATGATAGATAACTTAAGTGATAAGGACCGCAAGGCGTTCTCCTTCATCCGCAAAACGATTATTAATCAAGGCGAAAGTCCCTCACTACGTGAAATAAACGAAGTGACAAAAGATAGTTCCCCACGCTCAGCCAGTCTCGTAATCGACCGATTGGTCAAAGCAGGTCTACTACAGAAACAGGGACGTAAACTGATCCTTACATCTGAACGAGATTCGAGTTCTGTACACACTGTGCTAGTGCCATTGGTTAACAGCGTTGCTTGCGGGTCACCAATGCTTGCCGAAGAGAATATTGAGGCAGAAATTGAAGTTTCAACCGCCCTTGCCAAGAATGGTTTTAAATACTTCTTGCTCCGTGCAAGTGGTGACTCAATGAACCAAGCTGGTATCAACTCTGGTGACTTGCTTTTGATTCGACAACAAACGACGGCTGAAAATGGTCAGCGAGTAGTTGCGCTCATCAATGACGAAGCGACGGTAAAGGAATTTGAAATGAAAGACGGTGTGGTGATACTCCGCCCTCGTTCAACTAATAAGGAACACAAACCTATCGTACTAACCGATAACTGCATTATTCAGGGAGTGGTACAAGCAGTGCTTCCTTCAGATATTTACTAAGAAGTATGAATAACGAACGAATTTACGAAATCGCCTTCCACTCAGTTGGAGAAGGTGGTCCTGGTGGTGACGCTATTACCATTATTTATGAAATTAACGGTCAGAAAGTTCTTGATATTGTTGATTGCGGAACTATCGAAGCGGGTGAAAGAATAGTCGAGCGAATGCAAGAAGACCATCCTGGTTTGGGTGTGCGAAATATTGTGTGCACTCACGGTGATCAAAACCATCTTTCAGGATTACCTACAATCATTGAGGAACTAGGAGCCCAGAACGTGTATGTTAATTTTCCATGGCACTACACTGACGAAGCTACAAGTCGTAGACTCAAAAGTAACTTCAAAACATTGGCGGAGTTTGAAAAAACAATTTCAAACTTGAACGTACTGCCAGCTATTCAAGGCACTGAAGTTGGTTTGTTTACAATCATGACTCCATCAGAAGATCGGTACCGTGAACTCGCACCGGTCATGGATGAAAAACCGAGTGTTATTGGCACTGCCATTTCCCGAGCTGCAGAAGCGGTGGTAGATCTGGTGCCTGATCGATGGGATACAGAGTCACTATAAGACTATATCACAATCCCTCCCTCAAACTTCAATGAGTCTTCAGTTGTTATGTTCGCTGAGTTTGGAGAATTTCGAGTGCTACTTACGGGTGATACTGGTATACAAGGACTATCTGAAACAGCTGATTACTTTGAAGCTTCTGGCATTGCTCTGCCTATTCAAACCACAATTGACAATCCCTTAATTATCCAAATTCCGCATCACGGTAGCCGACACAACATCTCATCTGAGACGTTAGATCGATTAATTGGAGAACGACAAGCGGACATTAATCATCAAAGAACACAGTATGCACTAGCTTCAGTTGGTAAGCATAGTGACACTCATCCAAGAAAGAAAACCACTAATGCATTTAATCGACGTTCTTGTAAGGTGCTTGATAATTCCGAAGGTAGGCCAGTTGTACATCCTGCACGTGGTAATACTCCACAAGCACGTACACATGATTTCTATGGTCATGTAGAAGCCTAAGCTTATGAAATTTGACAGATACACAATTGGAGCACGTCTATTTCCAGCCATGTTGGCATCGGTGCCGTTCTTTGTACTGAGTCACTATTACTTAACTCCTAAAATAGGTGACTTTGTGGCTATCCTAAATTCGTACGCATGGGTAGGTGACGTTACTATTACCGTGGCTGGAATCTTCCTGCTTATGCAGGCAAGTCGTTGGATCTCAAAACCATTTTTTGAAGATCGCATCTTTGAAAAGGGTAAGAATTTTCCAACGACATACTTCCTGATGTTTTCTAACGGCTACTACTCAACTGAGCACACTGAGGTAATCCATAAGAAGATTTTGTCAGATTTCCAGATAAATCTGTTCACTCATAGAGAAGAGGCTGAAGATGAGGCTGGGGCACGACAAAGAATTAAAGAAGCGATTTCATTAGTAAGAAATTATGTTGGAGACAATGGATTGGTGTTACAGCACAATATCGAGTATGGGTTTGCACGAAACTTAGTTGGCGCTGCCGTCATTGCATCTGTTGTGTCATTAGCTAATGTCGTCTTGTTCTATTTTATCGAACAAAATAGTGTTGCGTTTACCATCTCTTTAGTAACCTTCGCTATCTATATCATTTATGTTCTTTTAGGTACGAAAATAATGCGGTACCTCGGTGAGAATTATGCTGATGTATTCCTTAATGAGTACCTTAAGCAAAGAACTAAGTGAGATGGCACAAGCGAGAGATCAAGAAGTTTGTAAACGAGACATTTAATACAACAGTCTTCGCTTTAATATTCCTATTCTCACTTTCCGTATGGCACTTTTTCTTAGGGCAGGATTATCAATGGCAACCCATCACTCCAATATCGGAGCCATCTATATTTAACAGATTGTTATACAGCGCACTGACATTTGTCACATTAGGAGCTTTGCTATATAAGTTGAAGTTCTATCGGTTTCTGTATCAGATAAGCGGTGATTGGAAATCCTTTCAGGAAGCTAAAAAGCTAGTTTGGATAGTGTTGGTAGGATTGATGTTTTTCATCATTGTGCCTACAACCGTAAATATAATGAATCATGTACTATCTTTCGGATACAACATTTTGAATCTAATGTTTTATCTATGCCCACCTATTGGTGGAGCAGTGGTATTGGCTCTTTTGTATAAATATACAAAGAATGTGTCACAGTAGTGTCACATTTTGAAATACTGAGAAATCTGTCACTTTTGTCACTTTTTGCCTACGCTGTTGAAGGGTTGTTCAAATTTTTGAATATTTAGCTGAACGGACCTTGCTAGGCAATGAATTTAGTAGGTTCTATCTGCTTTTGGCTCACGAGTACAGAAAAGAGCGCTTCACTTTGTGGAGCGCCTTTTCTGTTCGTGATACCACGAGTAGACAGTCTGGGAGACTGTCTACGTGGGAATCGAAAAGCGGTTTGAGGGATTTTGGAGCCTACGAACAAAATCTCCAAACGCTGCACAGAATCTGTAAGATTCGATAAGCGAAGCGGTCCCCGTGGGTTGAAAAAATTAGTATTAATGCGTATTGTTTTTACATGTCAATTGTTCAAAAAGAAACTACATCAGACATATTGAATCAGCTTTCTAGTTCATTTAATGGTTTTGCAGGAAGTCACGACAGTAAAGTTGCCAGCAACCAAATAATTCAAAGCTTACCTGAAGAGATTCAAAATTGTGTAGAAATCAAAGTTGGCAAAAATGGTTCACACTCAGTTCTGACTCTTAAAAACTTAAAGGTAACTGTTTCTGACAACGTAAATATTTTTCGTGCTGACAACCTCCAAAGGCATGCAACAAATCATGGGACTCATACTTGGTTTGGAAATAAATGTAAAGTATTTATATCAAATTGTACTTTTATTGCTGCTAGAGAGAATGAGAATATGCTTACAGCACACATTAATACAGGCACTACTTCAGACGAAACTGAAGTGGTTATTGAAAATAGCAGTTTTTTAAAAATAGCATTGAATATAAACAACTGCAGATCTGTTTCATTCAGGGGCTGTGAAAAAATAAGGAAATATAGTGTTTTAAACGGAACGAAAACATTATCCATCAAAGACACTTATTTCCAGTCAATCAATTTGAATTCCGATTTGTCTCAATTATTGATTACTGGTCGTTCCAAATTTATGCATTTTGATGCCGAGACGCTATTCAACAGTAATCTCAGAAGGTTACAATTTGACCCAAAATGCACTATTGAACAAGACGGGATGGTTAGTTACAAAATATTACACAATATTTCAAGAAATCTTAACGATAGACTGCAGTCCCATATTCTTTATAACAAGGAACTTGAAGCATACAGCGAACAAAAAGGCTTCTTTACCGATGACTCGATAACAATTTTTATCGGGAAGCTGGCAAACAGCAACAGTAGGAGCACACTTCAACCAATTGCCATTATGCTCATTTTTAACGGATTTATGACTGCTGTAATAAATTTTTGTAACGGTTTTTCACCAAATCTTTATGAATTGATTCTGGGCATCTTTAACGTTTGGCCATTAGGAATTTTAACGAATGAGGAATCTCCACAGATCGCTTACACGCTCGATGCCATTAGAAAAGTTGGTATTGGTATTATGTTTTACTTCACAATAGCTTCTGCATTAAGATTTAAACACAAGTTTTAATAAAATCTCAGGAAATAAAAAACCCGCGCGCCCTCAGGCGCGCGGTTCTAGGTTCATCGAGCGAACGTTCTCTTCCCGCCTTTCGGCCCTCGGCCGAAGCGGGCTTCATCGTACGGATTCAGCTTCCTGACACCGTAAACTCTCCGGCTCACGGTCACGACTTTCCGCAATGGGAGCCTGATGAGGTGCGTGCTTGGCTTTGGGTTCCAACCTTTGCGCGGCAACGTCACTTCAAGATGAGCTCTGGTGAGCAAATGCTTCACCACCTTGAACGTACCATGGCGGTTGAACCGAATCTGTTTCCCGACCGGTATCTCATACCACGGGCCTGAAGTACCGACTTGTCCGACGACGGTTTCACCATCGTACATGAATTGTGGCCACCCTCCTTCGGGCGTGTCTTCAATCTTTTCCACGATTGCCTCCGTCTGTAGCTGTCGCTAAACATACCTGAATGGGATGTTTTTTCAAGTATGTTTGACCCCTTCCCAACCCCGCTAACATCCTGTATGTTTCCCTACAGACAACACAGGAGGTACACCAATGAAAACATGGGTCTACGCCTGGCAATCACCCGACCGTAAGTGGGCATCATTCTTCCAGTTTAAAAGTTACGATCAAGCCAAACGAAGCGCGGTACATAGTGCCCGGGTTGGCAGTGGTCGCTCACGACCCTGGCGCTCAGAACTTGAACCCAAGCACACAGAAAAACTCTGGCGCTCGCTGCGCCGAGACGGTTGGCGTATCAGACGCAAACGACCTGAGAATGTTGCGTAGCCCGACACTGAAAGTGTCGGGCTTTATTATTTGCACACCACCCACACAAACCACGCCGACACGCGGCGTGGTTTATCAATTTATTTGGACTGTGCATCGAGGCGTGCCTGCAGCAGAGCCACGTCAGCTTCCAGTTTTTGAATCACAAGCATTTGCAGAAGTTTTACATGTTCCTGCATCGCTTCAACGAGACCAAAGAGTACTTCTCGTTTTTGCTCAGCCACCTGTTGATTACTAATCAACTGCGCCTGAACTACTGAAAGTGGTGTCACTATCAGTCCTACTGCCACAAACATGCCCACAGTCCATGATACAAATGGTTTCATAGACGTCGGTGTTAGCGCGTATAATATACTCGACACTAGTAATGACGATTGGGCTACTAGAGCCTTACGATATTCGTGTGTTCTAATTACACTACTGGTACTTCATGAAAATCATCCCTATCAAACAACGCGACGCTTCAGCTTGCGCTCCAACCTGTATCGAGATGGCACTCACCTACTTTGCTGTACCGCATACCGTCAAAGACATCGCAACGCTGACTGACTACAAGCAAGACGGGGTTTCAAATAATGGACTGGCAGCGGCACTCAAACACTACGGTCTCAAAACCAAAGTACACAAAAACACGTCCTGGGAAACGCTTCAGGAAGAGAACACACCAGACAAGGTACTAATTGTGTCGTGGATGCTCGACGGTTACATCGGCCACGTCAGTGTGGTAGAGAAAGTCACTGACACGCATATCACCCTCGCTGAACCAACCACCGGCACACACCTGAAGATTGAAAAAATCAAGTTCCTCCGTCTCTGGTGGGACTTTGAAGCGCAGGACCGGGATATCTGGTACCCGGAGACCAAAGCCGATGTTCAGCTACGCTGGCTGGTAGCGGTTTCAAAATAATCAAAAAATCACGCTATACTATTCCTATGGAACACCTGATACACAACGATTGGCTCGGCATCCTGCTGCGCACCATCGGCATCTTTGTTTGGGCTTTTGTGCTGCTGCGTCTGACTGGCCGCCGTCGCCTTGCCCACCTTACCTATATCGACCTGCTTCTCATCGTCGCCTTTGGTTCGGCCGTTGGTGACGTGATGATTTATGACGAATCCATCGCCCGCTTCTCGACCTCAATGATTGCGCTGGCTGCCGTGACGCTCATCGTCAAACTCCTCGATGAAGCCGCTTCACGCTCGCAGCTCGTCAATCGACTGATTGTCGGCAAACCACACCTCATCATCGCCAAGGGTAAGCTCGTCGAACAGACCATGAAGATGGAAAATTACACCGAAGAAGAGTTGCTCTCCCAGCTTCGCCATCATAATGTTGATGCCATTAACAAAGTACAAAGTGCCTACATCGAACCCGACGGTCAGCTGACTGTCAGTGTATACAAGCGGTATAAATAATGAAAAGCCCGGCGCGAAGCGCCGGGCTTTTTTATCAAGACAATATCTCACGTTGTAACTTACGCTTGATACCTTGGGTGTACTCTGTCGGACTCCATCCCACACTGTAGGTGAAGCTCCCCGGAGTCTGCGTCTGCAGCAATTCACTCAAATAATCTGACTGTGCTCGTGGCAGCAGTGATTCTCCAATTGAGAGCACGTTGATACGCGTACCGAGGTGCTCGAGTTGCCGACGAAACCTCTTAATTCGAGCCACCTCCCTGGGATGATCAATTACTTGGTCAAGCGAGATATCGAGAACTCGCTTACGACTCACTGGCGTGGTTTTGAGCATACGCTCAAGCACATAGCTTGGGTAGGTTGGGTATTCTGGTATCGCACCAGGTAAACGTTCCATCGCTTCAATTGCAGCGTCAACATCATCCGGTGTACGCAGTACTCCTTCATAAGCAAAATCAAGGGTGATACTGGCCCACGCCACCACTCGCAGATGTGTTTGACGATCAAGTAGCGCCTGTCTGATATGTACATCCTGAAAGGCCTGCACGTGTCCATTCAGCTGAATATCCCAGTGACTGAAACTACTTGACTCGTGTATTTTGACCATTGAGCCGGACTTATCAAGACCAGCCCATAATTCAAGATCAGACTTGAAGTAGGTGCTGGCATGTGCCCGACTGACGAATGGTGTTGCCAGCAACGTAGTTACAAAGCTTCGACGTCGCATTGTCTCCTCCGACTTCCTGATTTGATATCTTCTTCCGCAACCATACTCTATTGAGCTGTTTTTTCAACTATGACGACAAGAAAAGCCCGGCGCAAAGCGCCGGACTTTTAGTCTACGTTGGAGAATTTAGAGAGACAGCCCTGTGGTGGCTTCAACCTCCCCTTGAATACTACCTGAAGTCTCAAGGACTTCTGGTGGCATTGGGAGCGGCAGCGGGTCGATTTCAACCGGGTCGTTACCGTCACCGCGGTCCGGTTCGGCCGGTGGTGGCGTTGAAAGGTCGATGTCGACAATCGCACCAGTATTGGTATCAATCTTCACGGTACCCATAGTTGAGAGTGTCGCTTCTACCTTACCAACCAAGTCAGAAATCTGAAGCAGGATACGGCGAGCAACATCAGTGCTTGATTGAATCATGACCTGAATCATTAACTCATCAGCTTCATCGAGTGTGGCAGTCATTTCAGCGTGAACGTCAGCGCGTATTTCGTCTTCATGTCGCTCAAGTACTGAACGCAGTGACTCCATGCGGGCCGTGGTCATACGCTGGAGCTCACCCACCTCAACCGGCTCTACCGCGAGCATCGAGGTACTGTAAGCGTCAGCATTGGCAGCAGCAGCCGATTCACCAGACTCTTCTTTGGCCATCAGGCGGGCCTCTGCGCGCGTGTCAGTATTAATAGCCAATGCACCATCACCGCCACGCAAGCTGTCAAAGGCAGCGATAGCGAGACGAATGCGGGTGTTGGTGTCAGTCTCTACCTCAGCGTCACTGTCGTCGTTCGCACGCTCAGCGGCTTCAGTCTGAGCCGCAACACGGGCATTGACCTTGGTCTCAAGTTCACCTTCAAGACGTCCTTGGGTCTTAAGTTCCATCGCCTCCTCAACCCGCTCTTCAAGCAAGTCAGCTTGTAGGCGAGCCTCGGCATCAGCGCCAAGCGCGAGGGTACTACGCACGTTCTCGATGACGTGCACCTTAACTGGATAAAGCATGTCTCCTGGCAAGCTACCCTGGGCAGCGAAGGAGGTTCCTCCGCCAATTAGGACAGCAGCCGCAATAGCAATAAATGGCATGGTCGTTCGTTTAGTGAATAATGCCGTATACCAAAGCGTACTCTGGGATACTTGCTTCATAGAACGACTCTCGCTCGCAACTCTTACATTCTCAGGTACCGCATGATAATCAGCGTACTCACCAAGCTCTTTAGCCATGCGGGCACGGGCAGCATCCGACAGACGGAGCTGCTCTAATTGCTTGAGGTATTCCTTTGTTGGCTTATTTGGTTTCATGGTGTGGTGGTTCAAATTTTCCTTGCAGACGTGTCTCAGCCCGGTTGATACGCACGGAAATGGCGTTGGCAGTCTCGCCTAATATTTCGGCAATATCACGTGGCGGCAATCCGTCAACGTACTTGAGTAAGAGCACGGTACGGTCACCCTCCTCCATGTCAGCGATGACATCGAGTACGCGCGCATACTCAGCCAACAACTCCTGACTAGTATCATCTGAGCGGAGAACCGATTCGTCTCCTGCTTCCAATCTATCATCGAGCGATGTGCTCTTCTTCTTTTTATACCAGTCTTTGGCGAGGTTATTGGCAATTGTATAGAGAAACGAGCGCGTGTTGGTCATTTCCTTACCGTCACGCAAGTACTGCCAATAGCGCATAAAGACCTCTTGGGTCATATCCTCTGCCTGCTCTCGATTGGTGACCTTAACAATACAAAATCTGAAAATAGCGTCGCCATAAAGCGCGAATGATTCAGCGAATTCTGCTTTCAGGGCCTCCTGATTCATATAACGACTGAGTGCTCTTACTCTGACACGCGTTTTCCTCTCCGGCAAGCACCCCCTCGGGATGACGGTTTTTACAAAAATTATAGAAGCGGTACACTTGGAGTATGAAAGCATTTTTATATCTCAGTATCCTCGGTATCGGGTTGGTCATTGGTGCTGGTGTGACCATATTCTTCGGGCCAGCGTCAGACAGGACCGCTCTCCAGCCGACTTATACTTCGGATGTTGTCGAGCTGTTCTGTCCTGATAACGCACCGCTCACGGTGCAATACAGTGACACTGCGAGCCACGCCAAACTCTCGCTCAGCGGTGTGCAGTACGAACTCACCCGCACTCAAGCAGCCTCCGGCGCCAAGTACGAAAGTGAGAACGGTGCAAGTATTTGGGAGCACCAGAGTGAGGTGACGGTCTTGCTACCGGGCTTGCTGGAACCGCTAATCTGCACACTTGAACCTCCGGCGTCTGATGATGCCTCCCAAAGTGAGCTCATCACCGTATATACTCCCGCTGCCAACGAAACGGTTGGTAACCCGATTGCACTCACTGGTGAAGCGCGCGGCTACTGGTTCTTCGAGGCCACAGCGCCGGTTGTGGTCACAAATTGGGACGGTCTTATTATTGGCGAGAGTTACGTCACTGCCGAGGGCGAATGGATGACCGAAGACTTCGTGCCATTCTCGTTCACTATCGAGTACGACCTGCCGGCCGATAGCTATAGCACGCGTGGTACGGTGATTCTGATGCGTTCAAATCCATCTGGCTTACCTGAGAACGACGCTGCTGTTGAGATACCGGTGACGTTGTCGTACGAGTAAGTTCGTGCCCTGACACTCGTCTTATACAATACATGTAATTATTACTACCATGCATAAACAATTAGCTGTACTCCTCTTATTACTCCTCATCGTGGGCGGATTCTTCTTGGCCAAGAATACCGCCACCGCCCCCACTACAGATAACGAGCCAACCGCTCCCGAACCTGAAGTGACTGAGCGTTCGTACGGGGTGGCCCGTGACGCAGCCTTTGGGTATGAGTTCTCGTACCCTGATGGACCAGATGGCTACCTCACCTTTGAAAATACTGACAGTACGCACCCTGATTTTTTAACCGGCATAATGCTCATGGACCGGACCGAATACGAAATCTTGCAAGCCAGCACCGACGCGCGTGAAGGTCCGCCAGCTATCCACGTGCAGGTGTATGAAAATCCAGCCAATCGTCACGCCCCAGTTTGGGCGATGGAAAATCAGAACGAAACTAACTACGGCTTGATGCTGGGAACCGAAACTGAGACCACACTCGGTGGGGCCAATGCTATCCGCTACACTACTGACGGTCTCTACCCGATTGATACGTACGTGGCTGCCCACGACGGACGTATCTACGTACTGATGGGCGCCTACCGAGACATCGGCGACCAAATCCATGAGGATTTCCAAGACCTCGTTGCCTCCTTTACCTTTATTCAAAATAGTGAGCCACAAGGTTAGTGTTGAATTGAAAATGCGCCCGGGCCTATGGCCCGGGCGTGTTTTTAAACCGTACCCTCATGCTTCACGCTCAAACAACTCAAAACCCTCACCACACTGTAGTACCTTATTATCTTTCACCAACACTGCCTGCACATCAGCAGGAGGTTCAAGGTCCGGGTTGATGGCCAAGGCCGTGGCCCAGACATCGGCATGTGCAGCCGATGGGGCCACGACGTACGTGGCCACTTCATTTTCAGTCATAAGGTGGTTATGCGTCTTCCCTCCGTGACCATCATGGTCCGGCCAGGTACGCAGGAATGGCGATGAGGCCGCAAACCCCTGCCCTTTGAGCGTCACTTCACCAATCGCCGAGCCAGCCTCGGTGGGATGGACCAACGAAATAGTCACTGGTTCTGGCACACGCTCGGTCACAAAAATATCACCGCCGCCATTGACGAGCACTTGGGTCAGACCAAGTTTGTCTGCCAACCGGCTTGCCACCAAATCAATCGCTACCCCTTTACCAAACCCACCAATATCGAGCGACCCACCGGTAAGCACGACCTTATCATCGCTCACCGTCAGCACGTCAGACAGCACTGGCACCTCCGGCACAGCCTGTTGTTTGGTAAACGAGTAATGCGCGTCATACCCGAGACTACTCAATCGCTCGCCAACCGCAATATTAAAAACACCATTGGTGGTTTCATGGTAACGAAGTGCATGCGCAGTGAGTCGACAAGTCTGATTCAACTGGTTAAGCATTGAGTTCTGTCGAAACCGACTAAACATCTGTTCGAAGACTTCAAGTTCACGTACAACCAACTCACGCACGACTCCGTCATCGACTGGTTCAAAGCACTCAACAAACCAAACAGTGCCAAGTGCATGATAGGGGCCCTGGACAGCCATGTTAACTCGAGGCTTGTTGCTTAATGTCTAATAGCGCCCGGTTAAACGTTTCAGAGGTGAGCGATGCTCCACCGAGCCGAGACAGTGAAATATCGTTGATAGATTTGCCCACTACCTCTGGTTTGTACCACTCATCGAAACGATTGAGATACTGCTCGGAAGTTCCATTAGAAGCTTCGTACACCAAAGTCGTATCAACGACTATGGCCTCATCGAGGGTGATGGTGACCGTGATTTCCTCAGTGTGATTATTCGGCACGGCGTAGGTCAACGTACTCGCATATGTGCCATCAATATAGGCTGACCGGGGCCGAGTGAATTCACTAGCGTACCCATCACTGGTACTAAGTGCACTCGGGTAGACAAAGTAGGTAATCGCACCCCCCACGGCAAGCAAACAAATAATCAGGATAATAGGCATAGAAATGTTGAAATATGGCTATATGATAGCATCCTCTGTCGATTCACTTTTAGGCCAGTCCGGGGAAATAATCCGTGTGAATATGCTGCGCTGGCACGCCGACCTTTTTGAACAATTTTGAATACGCACCCACCATCCCTGGCGGACCAGAGATATACACAATACGAGTCGCGACATCCGGCACGCGACTGGTCAGCATATGCTCATCAATAAAGCCCGTCTCGCCGTCCCAATCCTTAGGTGGTTCATTGAGCACATGGACAGTCTCAAGCCCGATTGAGTCCTTGGCTGTTGCAAAAAAATCTCGATAAGCAATGTCTTCCTCGGTCTTGTTGCAGTACATAAGTGCCACGTCCACTTGCTTCCCCTGTTCAATAAGCGATTGGATATGACTCCGAAACGGCGTGACGCCGATACCTCCCGCCACGAACAGGTACTTGTGTTTTTCTGGTTCTTTCGGCAACACGAAGTCACCCTGTAGAGCTGTGGCATGAATGACATCGCCCGGCTTCAAATCTTCTAGTGAACGCTTGAAGCTACTGCCTTTGTCACTCAATCGCACCGTCAATCGGACTACCTCCTCACCTGGTGATGAAGCGATAGTGAAGTAACGTCGAATGCCTCGGTTGTCGGTTTCATCGTGTGGCAGCGTCCATTCAAGGTACTGCCCAGGAGTGAATGAGAATGGATAGCGCGGCTTGAAACGATACTCGACGGTATTATTCGCAATTGTTTCTTTATCGACCAACGTCAGGCGCAACCGGCGGCGGAGTGAGAATGGGTACACGACGAGATTGGCGATAACGAGCGCCAGCTCGGGCGAACTGTAGAGTGGCCCGAACGAGAACGGCACGCTCATGAGAAGACCAATCAGAGCTCCATACGCGAGCTGGCGCTTCTTCCCTGCCGGAGTTGTCAGTGGCTCGGTCACCATCACGAACATAAAGAACAAAAGTGGTGTCGAGATGAGATAGTTTATATAGAGCGCCACACTCAGGTCATCATTGAGAAACGCCTGGGTAAGGATAGCCAGAGAAGCAACTACGAGACCACTCGCGACCATCACTGCGCGGTCAATCTTCATGACAATCAAGACGCCGCCAATAGCAACCGCAAAGACAAGCAATGGCGATGCGACACAACAAATC
>ERZ869936.1339-NODE-1339-length-17907-cov-6.275263_pt1 | contig 17907 bp, 12 predicted proteins | sample MGYA00520876_ERZ869936 | MGnify/ENA primary metagenome ERZ869936 (study PRJEB32218, sample SAMN09650985) | biofilter metagenome | isolation source: enrty point of leading RO module | place: Saudi Arabia: Thuwal, RO plant located on Red Sea | collected 2016-02-17 ...
ACTCCGGCTTGGACCAAAAGTTTCAGTCGCCACTATTGCTCCAATTGGCGGAGTTCGGTCGCAGTGCCGGGCGGAGGAAGGACCGGCGGGATGGGCGGCGGAATGATGATCGGAACGTCGAGCGGATCCGGAGGCGTTTCGGCGGGTTCGACCTCGACGTTCTTGCCCTTGGCGCTCTTGGCGCTGTCGCCTTCCTTGCCGGCGGAGGGTGAGAGGCGGGCCATGACTTCCTGCACACGGTGCAGGGAATCGGGCGCCGTGGCGATGGCGCACTGGGCGATGAGGCGCATGTGCTCCGGCGCGGCGCGGACGGCGGTTTCGACAACGTAGCCGACGATTGCATCGTCGCACTCGGTGCCGAGGATGGCGGCCTTCACGATCTCGCAGGCGCAGGACGGATGGGCGGAAACCTCGGCATCGACGAGGCGGAGAAGCTCGATCGGATCGTCCTTCGCGCGCTCGGCGGTCGATTGCACGCGTTCGACGATCGGCGTGCAATCGACGGGCGGCTCTGCCGGCTTCTCGGACTCTTCCGCGTAGGACAGGGTGGCCAGCAATCCGGCCGCCAGGGTGGTCGCGAAATGTTTCTGCATGATGGAGAGGGTGGGGTGAGTGCCGCGCAGGAATCGGAGCCGACTCCGGCGAGGATGTGAACAACTAGCACGCGATCACGTCCCTTGGAAAGAAGGAAATCCCCCCGCGATCACGCAGTGACGGCCCCGCGATCATCCTCGATCCCTGATTTTTCAAGGAAGTAGTCGTATCCGCCGGTGTAGCGGGTGACCACGCTCTGGCTGTCGTCCTCGGCGCGGGTGATGTGGAGCGTGGTTTCCGCGAGGTGGCGGATGAAGTGCACGTCGTGGGAGATGAAGACCAGCGTGCCCTCGTAGGCCTTCAGCGCGTTGACCAGCGAGTCGATGGAGAGCAGGTCGAGGTGGGTGGTCGGCTCGTCCATCAGCAGCAGGTTGGGCGGATCGACGAGGAACTTGACGAGGTTGAGACGGGACTTCTCGCCGCCGCTGAGCACGCCGCAGCGTTTCTCGACGTCGGTGCGGCGGAAAAGGAAGGAGCCGAGGATCGCGCGGGCGTCCTCCTCGCGCAGGGTCGGGCAGGATTCCATGACCTCGTCGAGCACGCGGTTGGACTCGTTGAGCGTCTCCGAGCGGTGCTGCGAGTAGTAGCCGAGCTTGGTCAGGTAGCCGCTCTCGCGTTCGCCGCCGGTCGGTTCGAGCTGGCCGGAGAGCAGCTTCATCAGCGTCGACTTGCCGGCGCCGTTCGGGCCGACGAGCACGATCTTGTCGCCGCGCTCGATGGTCAGGTCGAGGCCCTGGTAGATCACCTTGCCGTTGTCGTAGGAGAAGTCGGCATTCTTCAGCTCGACCACCTTCTGGTTCGACCGCTCGGGCTGGGGGAAGGCGAACTTGAAGGCCTTGCGCGGAGCGCGGGGTTTCTCGAGCTTGTCCATTTTCTCGAGCTGCTTGATGCGGCTCTGGACCTGCGAGGCCTTCGACGCGACCTGGCGGAAGCGGTCGATGAACTCCTGCACGCCCTCGATCTCCTTGCGCTGGTTCTGGTAGGCCTTGAGCTTCTGCTCGTAGCGCGCGCCTCGCTGCTCGAGGTAGGAGGAGTAGTTGCCGGTGTAGGAAACGAGTTCCTGAACGTCCGGATCGATCTCGACGACGGTTTCGACGATCGAATCCATGAAGTCGCGGTCGTGCGAGATCATGAAGATCGCGCCGGGGTAGTTCATCAGGTAGCGCTGGAACCACAGAAGGGAGACGAGGTCGAGGTGGTTGGTCGGCTCGTCGAGCATCAGCAGGTCGGGCTCCATGACCAGCAGTCGGGCGAGGTAGGCGCGCATCACCCAGCCGCCGGAGAACTCGCGGGCGGGGCGGGTGAAGTCCTGCTGGTGGTAGCCGAGGCCGGCGAGGATCTTCTTGGCCTTGGGTTCGAGCTGGTAGCCGTTGTGGAGGTTGAACTGGTCCTGGGCCTGGGCGTATTCCTTCGAGTCGATGGTGCCCGCCTTTTCGTGCTCCCGCATGGTGCGCAGGTCGCCGACGATGTCCGGGTTGATGCCCATGGCGATCTCGAGCACGGTCTCGTCGCCCGGATCGCCGGCCTCCTGCTCGAGGCTGCCGGTGATGGCGTACTCGTCGCGGTCGATGGTGCCGGTGTCGATCTCCTCCTCGCCGAGGATCATGCGGAAGAGGGTCGACTTGCCGGCGCCGTTGGGGCCGACCAGGGCGACGCGCTCGCCCCAGTTGACGGTCATTTCCGCATCGCGGAACAGCGTGCGGCCGCCGAGGGCCTTGGTGAGCTTCTTGATCGTGAGCACGGGAGGGGACTAGGGCGGCAACGCGGCGGGATCAACCCTCAATCCGGGGGAGCGGTCGCCCGCCGTCCGGGGCGGAGGCGAAGGAAGGATTGCCGGGACGGCTTGCAAATCGAAGGGACCGCGGGCTAAGTGTCGGCATGAAACGAGCGCTGACGGTGATTCTGACCCGGGAGGGTGACGGTTTCGTGGCCCTTTGTCCCGAGATCGATGTGGTTTCCCAAGGCACCACCGTCGAGGAGGCGAAGGCGAACCTGCGCGAGGCGGTCGAGTTGTTCCTTGAGTGCGCTTCACCGGGTGAGATCGGCGAGCGCCTGTCTTCGGAGGCTTTCGTTTCATCAATGGAGGTGGAAGTTGCCTAAGCTCCCGGTGCTGTCCGGTCGGGCGGTCTGCAAGGTGCTTGCGGAGCATGGTTTTGCCGAAGTCCGGCGGCGCGGCAGCCATGTGGTGATGCAGAAGCGACTGGGGGATTCGACGGTGACGGTTCCCGTCCCCGATCACAGGGAACTCAAGCCCGGCACCCTGAGGTCGATCATCCGACAGAGCGGTTTGACGGTGGCGGACTTCTGCGACTGAGTGTGGGCGGGCGCGTCTTTGCGAGTTGCGTGATGTGGAAAGGGGGGGAGATACTCGATCCGTGAATCGCAGGAATTGGCTTTGGCTCGCGAGCGGCGGGGTGTTCGGCGGGTGCGTGCCTATGGGCGGGGTTTGGACTCGGTCGTGGGGCGGCGCGACGGTGGAGCGCGCCGATGCCATCGCGCGGGCCAGCGGCGGCCGTGGATGGGCGGCGTGGGAAAGCGGCAGCCTGCGCAAGTCGTGGCGGACGCATTATCGCGGTCCCGTCCTGAGCGTGACCAAGGCGATGGCGGGCCTGGCCTGCGCAAGGGCTGTCGGCGAGGGCTGGCTGGACCTCGACGAACCGGCGGCGGAAACCCTGACGGAGTGGAGTGGCGATCCCCTGAAGAGCCGGATCACGACGCGTCACCTTTTGCAGATGACCGCGGGCCTCGACGACGGTGCGGGCCGGCTCTATCGCCGCGGCATCGCCGACAAGGGGCGGGTCGCGCTGGCCTTGCCGCTGGTCGATCCGGTCGGCGCCCGCTTCCGCTACGGTCCGGCCTGCTGGGAGGTGCTGGCGGAGCTGCTGCACCGCAAGGCCTCGGCGCGGGGCGGGAGTCTGGAGGGATTTCTCAGCCGGGCGGTGATGCGGCCGCTGGGCCTCAGCAGCCCGGAATGGCGGGCCGATGCCAAGGGACGGTTTTTCCTGTCGACCGGTGCGGAGCTGAACGTCACCGAAATGGGCCGTCTGGGCCGGGCGATCGGCAGGCTCGCCGGCGGGTCGGCGGTCGGCGGCATTCCGGCTTCGGCTTTCCGCGACGTCACCCGCCCGTCGTCGGTGAACCCGATGTTCGGCGGCGGGGTGTGGTCGAACCAGCGGGGTTCGCGCGGTTGGTCGATCGAGGTCGAGGAGGAACTCGATCCCCCGAAGGACGCGTCATTCTGGCGGGCCGCCTGTCTGTCGCGCGGCCAGCCGTCGACAATGCTCGCCCTGATCGGCTCGGCCGGGCAGAGGGTCTTCATCTGGCCGGACGAGGGCCGGGTGATCGCGCGGCTGGGATTTTCCGGAAGCTGGCGCGACGCTCCGCTGCTGCAGGTGGTGTGAACCCGTAGTGGAATGAAGCCTGAGGAAATCGCCCGAACCTACGATGCCTTGGCCGCGCATTGGAACGGCCCCGATTTCTGGAGGGAGAATGGCATGCGCCAGCACCGGCAGGCGCTTCAGTTCGTCGGCGACAAGGGCCGTGCGCTCGATGTGGGTTGCGGAAGCAGCGGGCGCATCATCGATTGGCTGATCGACAGCGGATTCGAGGTTGAGGGAATCGACGTTTCCGCGGAGATGGTGCGACTGGCGGAGATGCGGCATCCGGAAGTGCGTTTCCATCATGCGGATATCTGCGAATGGGAGCCCTCGGCCACCTATAACTTCATCTCGGCGTGGGACTGCATCTGGCACGTTCCTCTGGAGCGGCAGGAGCCGGTGGTGCGCAAGCTTTGCGGGGCCTTGGCCAAGGGCGGGGTGCTGATCCTGACCTGCGGCGGACTGGATGGGCCCGAGGAACGTCGTGAGATCATGAAGGGCCAGCCGATCTATCATGCGACGCCCGGCATTCCGCGGCTGCTGGAAATCATCGCCGACTCGGGCTGCATCTGCCGCCATCTGGAATACGACCAGTGGCCGGAGCAGCATGTGTTCCTCGTCGCCCAGCGGACGGTGCCGTAGGATCCGGCCCTACTTCCTCCGGTAGACCTGCAGGTTGGCGTCGTCCATGCGGACGTGGTAGCCGGAGCCGAAGGGGATCCGGGGAAGCGGGCCGACGGCGTCGTAGGCGGCGACGAGGTCCGGCTGCCGCCATTCCGAGAAGAGCGGGATGGGGCGGTCGTAGGTGCCGAAAAGGGTGACATCCCACTGACTACGGTCGTAGTAGCGATAGGGAATGCCCGAATCGTCCTGGAGGACCACGCGGCAGTTTCCGAGCACCCAGTCGCGGATGCCGGAGAAGGAGCTGTCGTGCGGGAGGTAGGACGCGGCCTTGAAGTAGGCCGCCCCGCCCGAGTTGCCGTCGAGCCACGGCCGGATCGAGCCGAAGCCGGAGTTCGACAGGTCGGCGGAGACGTAGATGGCCTTCTTGCCGCCGCCGTAGGGGGAGTTGAAGCGGATCTCGGTGGCGGGCTTGCCGGCGACGGAGATCGAGCGGACGTCCTTCACCTCGGCACCCATGAGACCGAGGCTGGTCATCATGATGGTCGTGACGTCGGGAGCGTTCTTCATCTCCTTGGTCAGGTAGTAGCCGTGGCGGAGGGGCTTGTCCATGACCGTGCGGAGGGCCGAGAGGCGGGCGATCGTGTTGTCGCCCGGAACGGCCGGGACGTGGCCGGCCGGTTCGAGGCCGATCAGGATGTAGGTCGAGGCCCGCGGAAACATCGACGAGACGTACATGATGTCCGGACCGCCGAAGGGATAGACCACGGTCGACGGCGAGCCGAGGTGCGGGCGGAGGTCCTGATGATAGTACTGTGCCTGCCGTAGTGTGCGGACGCCGCCCATCTTGCGCCACAGATAGTCGAGCTCCACGGCGTGGAAATGGTAGTCGTCCGAGCGTTGCTGGAAGGCGGAGAGTTCGGCGCCGGCGCTCACGGGGCGGCCGGCGAGGAAGCGGGCGATGTCGTCATGGGACGGCTCGCCGGTGGCACCGCCGAAATCGCGGGCGGGATTCAGCGCGACAGGCTGGGTCAGCGGCGCGGAAGGCGGCAGTTCCTTCTGCCCGCACTGGGCGAGGACGAGGGCGGCGAGGGCGGCGGGGAGTTGTTTCATGATGGTGATCGGTAGGTGAGAAAGAAGCCACAGACGGCGATGAAGGCGGCGGTGGCCAGACCGGCGAGTGTCGCTACGGGCTCGGCGCTGACGGAGCGGATCACGACGAAGCCGGTCATGGCGAGAAATACCAGCGCGGGGGCGAGAAGCTTGCCGAGCGGAATCCTTCCCCGCAGGCGGAAGAGACCGGCGACGGTGAGCAGGGTGCAGAGGGCGAGTCCGGTCTGGGTGTAGGTGACGAGCTCGCGGAAGCCGGTGGCGAAGATGAAGCCGAGCGCGAGGACGGTCTGGATGCCGAGGGCGGCGACCGGAGTTTCGCCACGCGGCTTGAGGAAACGCAGGGCCGGGGTGGACCTGCCCATCGCGGCGAGGACGCGGGGCCCGGCCCAGAGCAGGGCGCTGACCGAGGCGAAGAGCCCGAGCGCGAAAAGGAGGGAGATCGGTGCGGCGGCGCGGTCGCCGAACAGGTGGCGGGCGGAGATTTCGCCGACGGCGACCTCGCCACGCAGCGCCTCCACCGGCGCCGCGCGGAGGAAGGCGGCATTGAGTGCGAGGTAGAGGAGGGCGACGACCAGCGTGCCGCCGAGCAGGGCGCGGCGGACGGTCCGTTCGGGCTGGTCCCATTCCTCGAGGCCGTAGACGGCGGCATTCCAGCCGGAGTAGGAATAGAAAACGAAGAACAGCGAGATGGCGAAGGCGGGCTGAAGGATGCCTCGGAGGTCGTCGGCAGGCGCGGGGGTCCAGCGGATGTCGCCCTCGCCGGGGAGGATGAGGACGGCGACGAGAAAGAGCAGGATGAGCAGCAGCTTGAGCCCGGTGGCGCCGAGTTGGACGCGGGCGCTGGCGGTGGCGTTGATGGCGTGGGCGGCGCTGCCGACAAGGACCACGCCCGCGGCAGCGGCCTGGACCGGCACGCCCGGGAGGGCCTTGTGAAGGTATTCGCCGAAGGCGAGCGCGGTGATGGCGGTGGGGGCGGCGAAACCGACGAGGGCCGAGAGGATGCCGGCGGTGAAGCCGAGGGCGGGGTGATAGAGCTCGGTGAGGAAATGGTGCTCCCCGCCGGAGCGGGGCAGGGCTTCGGCCACCGCGGCGTAGCAGAGCGCGCCGCAGAGGGCGATGACACCGCCGAGCGCCCACAAGAAGAGAATCTGCGGGCCGGAGGTAAGGTCGGGAAGCTGGTAGCCGAGCGAGGTGAAGACGCCGGTGCCGATCATCGAGGCGATGACCAGGGCGGTCGCGGAAGCCGTGCCCGGTGCGGGTTTCAATGGCACCGAGTGTGGCTGACGCGGCGGCGGTGTCGAGGCAAGTCGTGGCGATGGCAACCGGCTCGATGATCGGAACCCGCAGAATCCGTCATTGATTCCGCATGACATGCCGACCTTCCGGAAATCTTAGAAAGGCGGGAAAGAGCTGTGCATATCTTGCGGTATGAGGGGATGGTTTGAAGGCTGTCGGGGCACTCCGGTTTCGCTGTCTGGTGGCGATGATGGCGCCGCTCGTCGCCGCCTATCCCATGGCGGCCGAATATCATTCGCCGGCGGACCTCGCCTATTCGCCGGATGGTTCGTGGCTGGCGGTCGGCGATGCGACCCGTTCGGCGGTGGCTTTCATCGATCCTGAAACGCAGGACATCGGGGGACAGGTCGAGCTGGGCGCGACACCTGCCGGGCTGGCCTGGGATCCGGAGAGCGGCCGCCTTTTTGCCGCGGACTTCGGTGCGGGACAGGTGTTGGAAATCGATCCGGAGAACCGAAGCGTCGTCCGTCATCACCGCGTCGGACGCTACCCGCAGGGACTGGCGGTGGCGCCCGGACGACGGTTGCTTCTGGTTTGCGACTGGGGACTTGGGCGGCTGTCGGTCGTTGATCTGCCCGGCGGCCGGGTCAAGGTGGAGATTCCGGTGGGGATTCAGCCGACGAGCGTGGCGGTCACGCCGGACGAGTCGCTGGCGGTGGTGAGTCACCTCATTCCGGACACCGCGGCCACCACTCCGGACCACGCCGCGTCGGTCGCGATCGTCGATCTCGAGGCGGGCGCCGTGAAGCGGTCCGTTCGTCTGCCGACCGGCTCCACGAACGTCCGCGAGCTGGCGGTGAGCGTCGATGGCGGAAGCGCGTATGTCGTCCACACCCTCGGTCGGTTTCATCTGCCCACCACCCAGCTCGACCGCGGCTGGGTGAACACCAACGCCCTCTCGGTGATCGACCTCGCCTCGGGAACACTGAAGGCCACCGTGCTGCTCGACCAGGTGATGGACGGAGCGGCGGACCCCTGGGGAGTGGTGTGCGACCCCCGGGACGAAAAGCTCTACGTCACCCTTTCCGGGGTCGATCAACTCGCGGTGATCGAGCTGGCGGGGCTGTCGAAACTGATCGCCGCCGACCGTGGCAGCCTCGCCAACGACCTTTCCGCCCTCCATCGGGAAGGGGTCGTCCGCCGCGTCGATCTGCCCGCCAAGGGACCTCGCGGCCTCGACGTCGCCCCCGACGCGGGCACCGTGGCGGTTGCCGGGTATTTTTCGGGCGAGGTCGTCTTGCTCGACCGCGAGGGCTCGGATGCCCGCGTGGTTCCCCTCGGCCCGCAGCCCGCCGCGGATGCCGCCCGCCGGGGCGAGGTGATCTATCACGATGCCGGGCACTGTTTTCAGCGCTGGTTGAGCTGTGCGAGCTGCCATCCCGGAGCCCGGGCGGACGGACTCAACTGGGACCTGCTCAACGACGGCATCGGCAACCCGAAGAACGCCCGCTCGATGCTCTTCGGCCACCTGACGCCGCCGGCGATGTCGCTCGGCGTCCGCGACGGAATGGCGACCGCGGTGCGCGCGGGTTTCGAGCACATCCAGTTCACCACGCCGGATCCCGGAAGCGTGGACGCCGTCATCGCCTACCTCGAATCGCTCGAGCCGCTGCCGAGCCCCCACCTGCTGCCCGACGGTTCGCTCAGTGCATCGGCCGCCCGTGGAAGGGAGATCTTCAACCGCAGCTCCGTGGGCTGTGCGGATTGCCATCCGGCGCCCTTGTTCACGAACCTCGAGCTCTTCGATGTCGGCACCACCGGTCCGCTGGACCGGGGAGCGGAGCGCTTCGACACGCCCACCCTGCGCGAACTCTGGCGCACGCCGCCCTATCTCCACGACGGGCGCGCGGCGACCCTGAGGGAGGTGCTCATCGAGCACAATGCGGGCGACCTTCACGGCCAGACCTCCTCGCTCGAACCATCGGAGATCGAGGACCTGATCGCCTATCTCCAATCGATCTAACCATGACTCCAAGATGCCTTGTCGGCTTGCTGGTCCTCGCGGGCGGCGCTCCAGCCGTCAATGCCTTCGGGACGCCGGCCACCCTGCGCGAATCGATCGTCGCGCTCATGGAAACCCACGGCGAGTCGTATCCGAAAGGAGCGTCGTTCCTCCAACGACTCGATGCCCTCGGTCCGGAGATTGCCGCAGAGGACCTCGCGGCGCTCCGCCGCGAGGCGCTGCTCGCCCACCCGGCGCTGGATGGTGACGGGATCCTGCTGTTGGAACGCGACGCGCGGGCGCGCAGCCTGCCGCAGAACTGGCAGGGCAACGAAGCGCTGCCGCGCGGGGAAGTCGCCAACCGCATCGCGATCCTCCGGGATCTCCGCGGCGAACCGCGCCTGGAGACGCTCCACCGTCCGGAACCCGGCAGGCTGATCACCGACGTCGATCTCCATCCCGCCGCCGACCGGCTCCTGTTTTCCATGCTTGGCGAAAGGAACCGCTGGCAGGTGTTCGAGATGCGTCTCGACGGGTCGGTGCCCGAACCGCTGCCCTTGATCGACGAACCGGACGTGGACAACTACGACGCGATCTATCTTCCGGACGGCAGCATCATCTTCAGCTCGACCGCGACCTACACCGGCGTCCCGTGCGTCGGCGGCAGTTCCCACAGCTCCAACCGGAATCGCCACGAGCCCGATGCCGGAAACATCCGACGCCTGACCTTCGACCAGGAGCACAACTGGAACCCGACGGTGCTTCCCGACGGACGGGTGATGTACCTGCGCTGGGAGTACAGCGATCTGCCCCACTCGAACTCGCGCATCCTGTTCCAGATGAATCCTGATGGAACGAACCAGGCCGAACTTTACGGCAGCAACTCCTACTTCCCGAACTCGTTCTTCTACGCGAGGCCGGTGCCGGGGCATCCCTCACGGGTGATCGGCGTGGTCGGCGGCCATCACGGTGTCGCCCGCGCCGGGCGGCTGATGGTGGTGGATCCGGAAGTCGACCGCCGCGAGGCCGAGGGCGTGATCCACGAGTTTCCCCATCGCGGGCGGACCGTCGAAGCGATCGTGAAGGACCAGTTGGTCAAGGACGTCTGGCCCCAGTTCCTGATGCCGTGGCCGCTGGATGAAAAGTACGTCCTCGTCTCGTGCAAGCCGGACCCGAAGACGGCGTGGGGCATCTATCTGGTTGATGCCTTCGACAACATGGTGCTCCTCCACGAGGTGCCGGGGAAGTCGCTGATGGAGCCGATCGTGCTGGAAAAGAGACCGCAGGCACCGGTGGTGCCCGCTCGCAGCGATGCGGCCAAAGCGGAAGCCTCGGTGCTGCTCACCGACATCTATCGCGGTCCGGGCTTGGAGGGGGTTCCGAGGGGAGCGGTGAAGAGCCTGCGGATCGTGGAGTACTACTTCGGCATGCGCGGCATGGGCGGCATGCTGGGAGCGATCGGCATGGACGGGCCGTGGGACATCCGGCGCGTGCTCGGCACGGTGCCGGTGGAAGAGGATGGATCGGCGCACTTCACGATTCCCGCGCAGCGGCCGGTGTTCGTGCAACCCCTCGACGACAAGGGCCGGGCGATGCAGACGATGCGGAGCTGGTTTACCGGCATGCCCGGCGAGCGGATCTCATGCATCGGCTGTCACGAGGGCATGAACCAGGCGCCGCCGTCCGCCCGGGCGATCGCCGCGACGCGCCCTCCGACCGCCATCGATCCCTCCTGGTGCGCGCCGGTGCGCGGGTTCAGCTACGTTCGCGAGGTGCAGCCGGTGCTCGACCGTCACTGCACCGGCTGCCATGCGGGTGGCGAGGATCATGCCGAGCCGTATCTCGTGGGCGACCGCCGGATCGACGACTGGAGTTCGCAGATCTCCGGCAACGCACGGCGCGACGGCGGCCGTTTCACCGTTTCGTATGCCGAGCTTCACCGCTACATCCGCCGGCCGGGGATCGAGAGCGACATGCGGATCCTGAGTCCGATGGACTATCATTTCAGCACCACCGAACTCGGGCGCATGCTGCGTGAGGGACATCATGGGGTGGATCTCGACCCGGAATCCTTCGAGCGCCTCGTCACCTGGGCCGATCTCAACGCTCCTTTCCACGGGACGTGGAGGGAAATCGTCGGCGACAAGAACGTCCTGCCGAAGCTGGAGCGGGCCAACGAGCTGCGTCGTCGCTACGCCGGACCGGCGGTGGACTACGAAGCCATCCCGGAGCTTCCGCCCTACGACACCACGCCGGTCGTCAACCGGACGACCCCGATGGCGAGGGAGTCGGTGGCGATCGAGCCCGAGGAAACGCCGCGCGCGACCCGTCGATTCGACCTCGGCGGCGGCGTTTCGGTCGATCTGGTCAGGATCCCCGGCGGGCGCTTCAACGGGGAACTGCTCACTCCGTTCTGGATCGGCGCCACCGAGGTCACCAATGAGCAGTTCCGGCGGTTCCGGAGCGGCCACGACAGCCGCGACGAATCGCGCCATGGCTACCAGTTCGGCCGGCGTGGCTACGACATGAACGCCGCCCGACAGCCGGCGGTGCGCGTGTCATGGAACGAAGCGCGGGACTTCACCCGATGGTTCGGCGAGCGGCACGGTCTTCCCGCCGCGCTTCCCACCGCCACGGAGTGGGAGTGGGCCTGCCGCGCCGGGGCGACCGGTGACTTCCCCTTCGGGAGTGTGGAGACCGACTACTCGATGCACGCCAATCTCGGCGACCGACGGTTGAAGGAATTCGCCGCCTGCACCGCCAAGGCGGGCTATCACCGTGCCGAACCGATTCCGGAACCGAACCGCTACGATGACTGGATCCCGCGCGACGACCGCGTCGACGACGGGCACCTCGTCAGCGCCGAAGTCGGAAGCTACCAGCCCAACCGCTGGGGCCTGCACGACATGATCGGCAACGCCTGGGAGTGGACGAGCGAGATCGCCGACGACGGCGGACGGGTGGCCCGCGGAGGTTCGTGGTACGACCGACCGCACCGGGCGACGGTGAACGATCGCGTCGTCTATCAGTCCTACCAGCGGGTCTTCAACGTCGGCTTCCGGATTGTGGTGTCGGAAGGCCCTGCCAGTGCATCCCGTTAGAATCCGGGCACCGCCCCGTTGTCTCAAGAGCCTCATGCTACCGGAGTTCACCGCCAGTCCGCCCTCCGCCACGGCGGAGAATCGACGCGGCAGGCCGAGCAATGGGTTCTCGTGCCTGCTGGCAGCGGTGCTGGCGGTGATGTCGGCGCCGGCCCTTGGACTCGACGGAGACGCGCATCCGCTGGAGTCCGCGAGGTGGATCTGGTTCTCGGCCGAGCCGATGCCGGCTTCGATCGAGTTTCCCGCCGGGAGTGCCTATTTCAGGGGCAGTCTGGAGGTCGGGGGGAGGGCGCCGGTCGAGTCGGCGCGGCTTTGCATCACCGCGGACAATCTGTGGCTGCTCCATGTCAACGGGCAGCCTGCCGCGGCTTGCGACATGGATCCAAGTCATTGGAGCAGGGCCCGGAGCATCGAGATCGGGAGCCTGCTGCGTCCGGGGCGCAACGTGATCGCCATCGAGGCGCTCAACACCGTGCGGGGACCGGCGGCGGTGGCTGCGGCTCTGGAAGTCAGGATCGAGGGTGAAGACCTGCGGCGGCATCTCACCGGACAGTCCTGGAAATCCAACGACCGTCCCGAAGCCGGATGGACGAGTGCGGATTTCGATGATCGCAAGTGGCCGGCGGCGCACGTGGTCGGCGAGTTCGGAATGCCGCCCTGGGGCCGGGTCGGGGTGGCTTCCGGGGTGCTCACCCCCACCGCTCCCTCGAAGGCGGTGCTCGACCGGTTCCACGGATCCAGGGTTCGTGCCCGGCGCGGCGCGCATCCCGGTCTTTCCCCGCCGCCGGAGATCACCCCGCCACGGGACTATCCCTGGCCGGAGGCGGTCGCCTTCGTTGCCGGGGACTGCAGCCTCTACCGTCCGCCGCGGACCCTTGGCACGAGCCGGGACAGCCTGAGGGTCACGATCTTCAATCCCAACCACACCCGTGCCTATCCGGAGCACGACCTGCCCGCGCCGGTGAAGATCGGGCGCCGGCTGATGTCGCTGCGTCCGGCGAGACCGGGGGTTGCCCCGACCCTGCTTCTGGATGCAGGTGACGGGGCGATCGGGTCCCCCGCGGTTTCATACGACGGTCGCTGGATCTACTTCGCGATGGCGAGGGAGGGCGAGGCGTTCTTCCATCTCTATCGGATGCCATCGACGGGTGGAACGCCCGAGCAGCTTACCGAGGGGCCGTTTCATGACATCGATCCGTGCGAGCTTCCGGATGGCCGACTCGTTTTCTCTTCCACCCGCATCGGCTTCTTCGAGGAATACCACAGCCCGCCGTCGCGGGCACTGTTCGTCCGCGACCTCGACGGCTCGATCCACCCGCTGACTCATACCATCATCTTCGACAACGAGCCGCGGATGCTCGCCGACGGGCGGATCCTGACGCTGCGCTCGGACAACTTCTTCGACCGTGGCAAGGTGGAGACCCGCCTGCATGCGATCCACTCCGACGGCACCCGGGGCCAGACGGCCTTCGGCCTCGAGACGGGTCCGGAATACGGTGGACGGCTGCGGTCGTTCAACGCGGGCAGTGCGGCGCCACTGGCCGACCAACGGGTGGCCTGGGTCGATGGTCGCGAGGTGCTGCTCGGGTTTCCCGGTGATCCGTCGTCGATGTGGCGGAGGATCTCGTTGACTGCCGCCGACCTCTCGGCGCTGCCCGACAAGCGGCTATTGGCGACGGTGGTCGGCACCACCGATGGCTTCGAGTGGCCGTTCAACCGGATCGCGATCATCGACCCTGATGACGCCCAGCCCGGTGCGGTGACCCTCTTCGACTCGCCCGACGGTCCGATCCATTCCCCGGTCTTCATCGGCCCGTCGCCGAAACCGCCGCAGCTTGCCGGAAAGGTCGATGTCGCGGCCACCGACCGGCCGGGTGAGACCGGCGTGTTCTACTGCCAGAATGTCCGGCTCACGCAAAACACCACCGCCGGCTGGGAACACGTGCGGGCGGTCCGGGTGCTGGCGGGAAAGGGCCTCACCTATCGCTCCTCGCACTCGTATCTCGTCCATGCAGGGAACGAAACGATCGACCTCGGCACCGTTCCACTGGCGCCGGACGGGTCGTTCGCCGTCGAGGTCCCGGCCGACACCCCGATCGCCTTTCAGGCGGTGGATGCCGAGGGTCGCTCGGAACTCAACCAGATGTCCTGGGTTTACGTGAAACCCGGCGAGTCGCGCGGCTGCATCGGCTGTCACCAGCCGCGGCGGGACGCCTCGATGCCCGGCCTGGGGCAATCGCACGTGCAGGCCGTGCTGGCGCCGCCGCTCAAACTCACCGGTCGCGGGGATCCGCTGCGGTTCCGCGGCAACAACGCTGCGGTGACGGGCCTGATGGAACTCCAGTTCGACCGCTTCCGCGAGATCGCCGGCCTCAACCGCCATCCCGATGCCGACCGCACCGGCCCGGAGGAGGTCGCCGCCCTGATCGCCGAACTGGGTTCGGGCGATCCGGCGCGCCGGCACAGCGCCGCCCACAAGGCGGCGGTCTTCCGCGATCCGGCATGCGCTCCCGCGCTTGCCGCCTGCCTCGACGCTGATGACCGCGAGCTGAGGGTGGCGGCCGCGATGGCGCTCGCGGCCTGCGGCACCAGGGACTCGATCGATCCGCTGGTCAGGGCGTTTGCCGATCCCGATCCAGTGGTCTCCCAGGCCGCGCTCGTCGCACTCGGGAACCTGTCCGGGTTGGAACTCGCAGGTTTCGATGCCTTCGCGCCGAACGAACGCCGTGAGCAGTCGCTGGCGGAGCTTCGCCAGCGTCTCGCCGGCGTCGGAAGCACCGCGTGGCAACGGCGGCTCACAAACTCCCTCGATCCCGCCAGCCGGGACCTCGCGCGGCGCAGCGCGGTGTCGCTTGCCCACTGCGGCGACCAGGAGAGCGTGAAAGTGCTCCTCGACTACCTGCTTGCGGAGCGTTCCAACAACCCGTTTCCGGAGTGGAAGAAGAAGCATCGTGGCGATGGCACCCGCTTCAACGCGCGGGATGCGGTCAATCCGCGAAGCCTGCAGGAGGTGACCCGCGCCCTCGGACGCCTGGGCGGCGACGATGAAATCCCGGTGCTTGCCGAAACCGTCGCCCGCAACCTCCATCCGAAATCAGGAAACCTGTTCCTGGCGGAGGCCTGCGTCGAGGCGCTGGGCCGCATCGGGAGCAGTGCGGCCGAGCAGGCGCTCCTCGGGCTGATCCCCCAACTTCCCCCCTATCACGAGCACTGTCATTGGTACGGCGATCACGAGGCGCTCATCGCCTGCCATGCGGCACCCGTCCACGCGCGCATCGTGGAGGCGCTCGACTCGATCGGCAGCACCGCGGCCGGTCCCCATGTGCCCGCCCTGATCCGCATGGTGCCGACCGACCCCGACCGCGCTCTTTTCCCCGGCAGTGATGACGTCGAAACCCTCACCGGCCGGGTGATCCGGCGCTCGGGACGCGCCGACGAACTCATCGAGACCTGCCTGCACGTGCTGGGCGACCCGCAGGCCGGGCATGACTCCGACCTGCGCACGGCTCTCGGCGACGTGCATGAGGCATGGGCCGGAACTCCGGGTGCCGAGATCCGCGCCGCCCAGGTCCTTTCGCTCGTCGCGCGCGATCCGTCCTTCGAGTCGCGCATCCGGGCCGCCTTCGAACGCTGCCGCGCGCTGCCCAGCAGGATCGCGCGGGTCTACGACACCGGCATTCCGGTGGTGAACGAATTGCCCGTTCGCCATTGGACCTCGTTCTATCTCGCCCGCACGCTTGGCCAGATCGCCTCGGTGGAATCGGTCGCGAGCCTGCGTGGGGCGCTGGATGATTTCCCTGCGGAGGCCGCCTCCGGACGGCCCGATCCACTGGGACCCGGCGTGCACTTTCTTCACAACGACCTCACCCCGTGCTGGCGTGCGGCGGCGGCCTGGGCTCTCGGCCGAATCGGCGATCCCTCCGCCACCCCGTCGCTGCTGGCCGTTATCGAAGACCCTGACAATGCCCTCGACACCCGCCACGCGGCAGCGGTGGCTTTAGGTCGGACCGCCAACGCTTCCTTCCTGCCCGCAATGCGGGACCTGTCGACGGAGACTCCGGAGGTGTCCGTGCGCCACGCCTTGCTCGAATCGTGCGCGGCCGTTGCTTCGACTTCCGGGCCGATCAGTCCCTGCCGACCATTCAAAGACCGGGAGTGAGGTGCCCGTGAGCCCCGGAAGTGCAGGGGAAACGCCGCTGCCGGGCAACAGGCTGAAAACGTTCCACGGATTCACCAGCGTCGTGGTTTCACCCTGATATCACGAATCGTGGTTTCCCGGTCCTGCCCGACCCCCCGAGGTTCACGAGAGGCCGCGGATCCGATCGGTTCCCGTTCGCGACGTTCGACGGAAGCCCATGAGAATCACCACCTCAGAACCGGTCCGACCTGCTGCTGCCCCCGCCGTTGACCGGAGCAAGCGTTCTCGCTATCAATCGAGAAAACACGATTCGATACAATACACTGTTAGCCCAAGAATTTAAGAAGCATGCAGACCGGCCCAGCCAACGCGAGAGTGCTCAGCGACGATGACTATTGGGCACTTCGAGAGCCGTTCGACAAATATCTCCCAGACTCGGTGCCTGAAGACGAAGTCGAAGCTGACCTTGCTGTCATGCAGGCGCGATTTCGAGAGGCGATGGAAAGTCGGGGGGAGGAGGACGATGACTGGGAGTTTCCGGGGCACTATCAGCACGTCAGGGTGTTTTACGTCTACGTGAACAACCCCGAGCTATACACGCCCGAACTGACCAGTGCGATCCGTGCTGCGATGGCCGGATTTGAGGAGCCATGGATTGGAGAGTTCGAGTGCTACAGTGTGCCTGGACGAGAAGAGGGGATGATGACGATCATGCTTTACCAGGGGGGCGACTTCCTGTTTACGAGCGACGATGACGTCGGACAGCTCTTGCCTGCTCTCGGGCTCACAGAACAAAAATCGGGCTAACAAGTCGGAGATGGCGACACCTTCCAGCGGCCTTGTCGCAGAGCTGATTTGGTGGTTCTATCCTGTAACGGAAAGCGGAGCGCCGCCATGAGGGTCGGTGCGCCATTCCTCAAACGTGGGCCAAAAAACAAGATGCGCTTCCTCTCTCTATTGCTGGCCCTGGCCTTCTCTTGCTCCGCAGAAGACGAGCAGAAGATTCTCGATTGGGACGCACTGAATACGGAGGCCGGAGTTCGTCGCGCCGTGGAGGATGCGTTTCCGTCTCTGAGTTTCGGATTCTACCACTGGACCGGATCATGGATTATCGGAGCGCTTGAGGACTTTGATCAGGGCCGGATTCTTCTATTACTGCCAGCTGAGGGTGTCGGAGAGGCGAAGCTTGTCCGGAACGGGATCGAGCAGGAGCTTCCGCCAGGGGAGCCTGTCACACTGAGATGCGCCGGGGCTCTTGTCACGCCGGAGGGCACGGTCAACCTTCTTGAGGAAGCGTACGATCACCGCATCGGCTACTGGGTGACCCTCCGAGCGACTGATCGACTACGAATCGAAACGGCTCTCACGTATCCCGCTAAGGGGAAGTTTGTCGGGACCTATGATCCAGATAATGGCTGGCAGACTTCCTGCGCTTTTGAGATTGCCGACCAAGATCGCAGGGAGCCAGCCCACGCGTATGAGATCATGCGCGGGTCACTGTTGGAGCAGGTTCTTGAGGTGCTGAAGACCAAGCAAGAATGCGTTGTCCGTCTGCAGTCACCTCAATGCTTTCGACAGAATCTGCCAATTCGGAAGTGGATAGACCGTGACGCGAATGAGATCGAGCCATTGGAGCTCTCATTGACCGACAAGATCGTTCGGGGAATCGGCGAGGGTAGGACTGAGGTCTCCCTTCTGGAGTTGCAACGTGAGTTGGAGCTCGAT
>ERZ869936.1340-NODE-1340-length-17886-cov-5.588582_pt1 | contig 17886 bp, 19 predicted proteins | sample MGYA00520876_ERZ869936 | MGnify/ENA primary metagenome ERZ869936 (study PRJEB32218, sample SAMN09650985) | biofilter metagenome | isolation source: enrty point of leading RO module | place: Saudi Arabia: Thuwal, RO plant located on Red Sea | collected 2016-02-17 ...
CGTGTGCGGTGTTGTGCGGGGGGTGGTTGGGGGCTCGGCCTTCGGGCTTGGCGGCCTGTTCGGAGACACGGTTCTTGGTGCCGTTCTGGGCGTTCTGCCGGTGTCGCCGGGCCTTGGACTGAAGGTTCTGTCCTTCGCCTTGGCGGCAGGCGCCATCGCCATGGGCGCGTTCGTGCTCGGCTTCAATCGCGATGAGGTCTGGGCCTATCTGCGCTATCTGGGCGGTGGGCTGATCCTGATCTACCACGCTGTCCTCTCGATGATGGGTCGCGGAGCGGTGGCCGGATGGCATATGGCGCGAGAGGCCCGGGCCCGCGCGTCCGAAAACCGTCAAGGGGCGCATCGGATGCCCGAGGTCGAGCCGGGCACCGTGAACGAGGCCGTTTTGCGGGCAACCAGAGCGTACCGGGATGGAACCGCCACCGACAGCAAACCAGGGCTCCTCAAGCGGATGCCGGGCCTTCTGAAGAAGACGGCGCCCGAATTTGTGGAGCCGCCCGCCACCGAAACCGACCGGATCAGCGCCCGCATCGCGGATGCGGTCAAGGGACGTGTCCGCCGGCCCGAAGGACATATGCGAACCGAACCGCCGGTGATGGCGGACCCGGCCGAGAGACCCCGGGTGACGATGCTGGACGAAGACGGTGAACTTGCCGAGTTGCAGGCGCTGGACGAGCAATTCGCGATGCTCCAGCCCGAGTTGGTGTCGCAACCGTTACGCCCGGCGGGCGGCTTTCATTCTTCCCGCGTGGCGACACCAGAGCCCCGCGCCGTCGTGCAGCACTCGGCGAAGAAACCGGCGCCGTCCAGGCGTGCCCGCGCTGAGGCCCAGCCGTCTTTGTTTGACGATGGCGCCGCATTTGAGATTCCGCCGCTGTCGCTGCTGGCCGACCCGGGCAGCGTCGAGCGTCACCATCTGTCGGACGAGGCGCTGGAGGAGAACGCGAGGATGCTGGAAAGCGTCCTTGACGACTACGGCGTCAAAGGCGAAATCGTCAGCGTCCGACCCGGTCCGGTCGTCACGATGTACGAGCTGGAACCCGCCCCGGGTCTCAAGGCCAGCCGCGTGATCGGTCTGGCCGACGATATCGCGCGCTCCATGTCGGCGCTGTCCGCACGCGTCTCGACGGTTCCGGGTCGCTCGGTCATCGGTATCGAACTGCCGAATGAGAACCGCGAAAAGGTTGTCTTGCGCGAGATCCTTTCGGCCCGCGACTATGGCGACGGCAACCAGCGGCTGCCGCTGGCGCTGGGCAAGAACATCGGCGGTGACCCGGTCGTGGCGAACCTGGCCAAGATGCCCCACCTGCTGATCGCGGGAACCACCGGTTCGGGCAAGTCGGTCGCGATCAACACCATGATCCTGTCGCTTCTCTACAAGCTGTCGCCCGAGGAATGCCGGCTGATCATGATCGACCCCAAGATGCTGGAGCTTTCCGTCTATGACGGCATCCCGCACCTGCTTTCGCCCGTCGTTACCGACCCCAAGAAGGCGGTCGTCGCCCTGAAATGGGTCGTGGGCGAGATGGAGGAACGTTATCGCAAGATGTCCAAGATGGGCGTCCGCAATATCGAAGGCTACAACGGCCGCGTGCGCGAGGCGCTGAAGAAGGGCGAGATGTTCAGCCGAACGGTGCAGACCGGCTTCGACGACGAGACCGGCGAACCCGTGTTCGAGACCGAAAGCTTCGAGCCGGAGATCCTGCCCTTCATCGTCGTCATCGTGGACGAGATGGCCGATCTGATGATGGTCGCAGGCAAGGAAATCGAGGCCTGCATCCAGCGCCTGGCCCAGATGGCGCGGGCCAGCGGAATCCATCTGATCATGGCCACTCAGCGGCCGTCGGTCGACGTCATCACCGGCACGATCAAGGCGAACTTCCCGACCCGTATCTCGTTCCAGGTCACTTCCAAGATCGACAGCCGCACCATCCTCGGCGAAATGGGGGCCGAGCAACTGCTCGGGCAGGGCGACATGCTCTACATGGCCGGGGGCGCCAAGATCACCCGCGTCCACGGCCCATTCGTCTCGGACGAGGAAGTCGAAGAGGTCGTCAACCACCTCAAGTCCTTCGGCGCGCCCGAATACATCAACAGCGTGATCGAGGGCCCTGACGATGACAGCGCGTCCGATATCGACGCCGTGCTGGGCCTGACCGGTGGGAACACCGACGGCGAAGACGCGCTTTATGACCAGGCCGTCCAGATCGTCATCAAGGACCGCAAGTGCTCCACATCCTACATCCAGCGCAAACTCGCAATCGGCTACAACAAGGCCGCGCGTCTGGTGGAGCAGATGGAGGAGAACGGCCTCGTCAGCCCGGCGAATCATGTCGGCAAACGCGACATTCTAGTGCCTGAACAGGGCTGATCCTACCAGCCAAGCCAGGTGCCGCCGGTCGGGACGGGCCGTGCACCGGTGCCAAGTTTGAAACGCGCCAGGCCGAGGGCTCTTTGCGTGTCCACCAGGCCTAGATCAACATGCCTCACTCCTTTGCGCATGAGATGCTGGCAGGCCGACCAGAGGATGAGGTGATGCGCCGATACCGCGCGTCCCGCCTCGCTGGTCCAGCCCACGTGATAGGTCGCCGCGCTGCCATGAAGACAGAACAGCATGGCGGCAAGGTCAGCATCACTATCCCGCGCGAGAAACAGGCAAAGCCCCCGCGGCTCGCCCGTCATCCATGCCTCGGTGAATGCCCTCGGCAGGCTCCGGTAACCACGTGCGCGTTGCTGAAGCGTGTCGCGTTCCAACAGCCAGCGGACGCGATCGGCGTCATGGCTCACGGTCACCGTGGCCGCTGTCCGCTCCGCCGCTGCCAGCCGGTTCCGCCATTTGCCATGCATGCGTGACCGCGTCTGGTCGTCCAACGCCAGAATGGCCAACGTCGAGGGCGTCATGATCTGGCGGAAACCGCGTGGGACAAGAGCGTCCGACAGGCCGACGTCCGAGGGCGTCATCACCTTCAGACCCGGCAACCATGTCCGCAAGGCGTCGATGACCGCTCGGCGTTTTTCCACCTCGACGTCGCCCAGCCAGACGGGACCGCGATTGACCAGGGTGAACCCCATCCCGATCCGGCGATGCAGGATCTGCAACGCGGCAAGGTCCCGGCCTCCCTCGCGCAACAGATATCGACGGGTCGTCGCGCCCAGGGTTTCGGCCGCCGCGCCATAGGACCAGCATTGCTGAAACGGAAAGAAGGCGTCCCGCTCCAGGTTTCGCCATCGGCCCCGACACATATCGTCTGCGAGGATGTCCACGACCGGCGTTAATCATGGCTTCACCTAAGGCCGGGTTAACTCTGGTATGGTAAAAAAACGCTCGACCGTTCTGGGTGTCGTCGCGGCGCCCGCCCGGCTGACCGGGACGGGTCGCCTTTTGGCACTTCTGGCCACTGCGATCCTAGGCATACCCATTCTGGGCGTGCCTCTCCTGGTCCTCTGGGCGATCAGTCACTCGGGATAAGCCGTGACATGCCGATGATATGGCCTAGCGCTGGCGTCCGTGACACGCACTGCCTATATCGGGCATGAGCAGAAACGGGGGTCAAACCTATGGATCGCAGAACATTCATCGCCGCGAGCGCCGCGTCGCTGGTCGCGACGCCAGCGCTGGCAGACAAGCTTTCGCTCAATGCAATTTCCAGCTATCTGAACGGAATTCAGACGGCCACGACCGAGTTCACACAGGTGAACGACGACGGCTCGTTGTCCACCGGAACGCTGTTCATCAAGCGGCCCGGCCGGATGCGGTTCGAATACAATCCGCCCGAAGACCTGCTGGTGATGGCGGGCGCTGGTCAGGTCGGCATTTTCGATGGCAAGTCTAACGTGAAAAAGGCAGAACGCTACCCCCTGTCGCGCACGCCTCTGAACCTGATCCTCGAGCGGAACGTGAACCTCGCGCAGCGGAACATGGTCGTCGGGCACGATTTCGACGGCACCGCCACCGTGGTGACCGCGCAGGATCCGAAGAACCCTGAATACGGCACCATCCAGCTCAAGTTCACGGCCAATCCCATAGAGCTTCGTCAATGGATCATCAGGGACGGGCAGGGCGCGACGACCACCGTGATCCTGGGTCAGCTGACCATGGGCCGCGACCTGCCGTCGACGCTGTTCAACATCAGCTACGAAGAGGGCCAACGGGGCGGCTAGATCATCCCGCAGCTGCGCAACTGTAGATCATACAGCACCGCGCGCGACGCCACTTCGTCCGAGATGCGCAACAGCCAGCCCTTGGCGTTGTGGCTGCCCCGGCGGTACCCCGTCCGACCCTCGTGATAGGCAAGGTACTGGTGCTTGGCGTCCGCCATCGAAATGCCCAGGTCGTCCTCGGTCTGCTTGAAGTACCACCCCATGAAGTCCGTCGCGTCGTCGATGTTGTCGCGCCGGGCACCCCAGCCGCCATGCTCCTTCTTGTAGTCATCCCAGGTTCCGTCCAAAGCCTGGCTGTAGCCGTAAGCCGAGGATTGGCGACCCATCGGGATGACACCAAGCGTGTACTGAACCGGTGTCCGGGCGTTGCCGATGAATTTCGATTCCTGATAGATGGTCGCCATCTGCACTGCCACGGGGACGCCCCATCGCCGTTCGGTCCGTTTCATGGCGGACAGGTAATGCGGCCTCTGGTCGACGATCGAACACGCATTGTCCAGATTTCGGGGCGCGGAATAATTGCTGCTGCCGCATGCTGCGACCAGCAACAACAAGATAACGGCGCGAACGGGTCTGCTCATACCTCTGTCGCCTCTTTTCGAGTTTTGCAGGACGATACCAAAATCTCCCGACACGGAAAAGAGCCTCGCGCCCAAAGGTACTGTCGGACGCGGCTTCACAGTTTGTTTCCCCGTTTTTTCCTTTCATTAGTCGACACACATGCCTCGGACTCGTAAAAGGGCCTTGGGGGTACTGTTATGTACAAAAAGCGCGCAAAATACGCCTTGGGTCAGGTTGTGCGTCACAGAAAGCATCCGTTTCGCGGCGTGGTGTTCGATGTGGACGCGAAATTCTCGAATACGGAAGAGTGGTATCAGGCCATTCCCGAAGACAGCCGACCGTCCAAGGATCAACCGTTCTATCACCTGCTGGCCGAAAACGATCAAAGCTACTACGTGGCCTACGTCTCGGAGCAGAACCTCGTTGCGGATTATTCCGGCGTTCCGGTCGAACATCCCGACCTGCCCGAGTTTTTCGGCGATTTCTCCGACGGTCACTATCCGTTGCAGGTGCAGATGAACTGAGGCGCGTCGCCCTACGGCGGACGCCCTCAATATCCTATCGCCAGTCCGTCCTTGCGCGGATCGGACGCCCCGATCAGTACGCCGCGTTCGTGATCCATCAGGATCGCCTGTGCCCCTCCGATCGGCTCTTTCGGAACCTCGATCTTGTGCCCCATCTCGGCAAGGGCGGCGCGGACGCTCTCCGGCACGCCGCGTTCGATCCTCAGAAGGCCGCTGATCGGGTCGGCAAAGGCGCGCGGTGAGTCCAGCGCCTCCTGCGGGTCCATCCCGAAATCGACCATGTTCGACAGAACATGCGCGTGACCGGTCGCCTGGTATTGTCCGCCCATGACGCCGAAGGCCATGTCCACGACACCGCCCGTCGCCCGCATCGCGGGAATGATCGTGTGCATCGGCCGCTTTCCCGGTCCGGCTTCGTTCGCGTGGCTAGGCGTCAGATTGAATCCCGATCCGCGGTTGTGGAACAGAATGCCGAATTTCGGGCTGGCCACGCCCGCCCCGAAGGTCGCGAAGATGGAATAGATCAGGCTGACGGCCATGCCGTCCCGGTCCACCACCGTGATCAGGATCGTGTCCTTGTGGACATCCTCGCTCAAAGGGGCGGGGGCCGCCATGGCGCGCTTGGGGTCGATCAGAGCGGCCAGCTGGCGGGCCGTTTCCGGCGACAGCATGTGATCCAGCCGTGTCATATGATCGGCGTCCGACAGGAAGCGATTGCGCGCATCATAGGCCAGCTTCGTCGCTTCGGCCTCCAGGTGAAAACGCTCCACGCCGTTCGGGTCCATGCGCGCGATGTCGAATTCGGCAAGAATTCCCGCCAGCAGGATCGCGGTCGCACCCTGGCCGTTCGGCGGATGCTCAATCAGTTCTGTGCCGCGATAGGAACCCGAGACCGGTGTGTTCCAGTTGGCCTCGGTCGTCAGGAAATCCTGCGCGGTGTGGGCGCCGCCGATGGCTTTCAATGCCGCAAGCATATCGTCCGCGACCTCGCCTGAATAGAAAGCCTCACGCCCGTGGCGCGCGATGCGGCGCAGCACCTCGGCCTGACCGGCCAGCGACAGACGTTCGCCCACGGCATAGGGACGGCCCCCGTTCAGATAGTGGCGCCTGGTGTCTTCGGTCATGGCCGCGCCATGATCCGCGATGTCGAAGGCGACGCGGGGCGCGATCGGCACGCCCTCCTCGAACAGGCGGATGGCGGGTGCAAGCGACCGGTCAAGCCCTGCCTTGCCGAAACGGTCGGACAGGCGGCATAGCGCATCCACCGCGCCGGGGATCGTGATCGAGGCCGGATGCCCCGGTTCGATCCTGGTCAGACCTTCGGCGCGCAGATCGTCCGCCGACAGCCCCGCGGGTGCGCGACCCGAGCCGTTCAGCGCGACGATCTCGGAGTGGCCGGCCGGCTTCACCAGCGCGAAGCAATCTCCGCCGATGCCTGTCATCTGCGGCTCGCAGACGCCCAGGATGACGGCGCCCGCGATCGCGGCATCCACCGCATTTCCGCCGTCGCGCAGCACGGCCAGGGCTTCCGCGGCGGCGATGGGGTGCGACGTCGCAACCATTCCGTTCGAAGCCAGAACCGAGGAGCGTCCAGGGAAATGAAAATCGCGCATGCAAGGTCTCCTTCACGTTCCGGCGGAGACTAGCCATCGTGCCACCGAACGCAATCGCCTTTGGAGGTATCGGAATGCAGCGGGTTTTCAGAGGGTTTGGTCCTCGGCATCGCGCGCTGGGTGGGGGCTGAAAATAAGCACGATGCCGAGGGAAGCTTTGACAGCTACCCTTGGGGCATGACTCGGCTGAACGGCGGGAATACGGCCTGATTCTGGCATTTGTGTGTCAATGTCGCCAATCCCGATACATTGTGTCCTAATTCGCCGGAATTGTCGCGTGCCGGCGGATGCCAGAATTCGGTCAACGATCAATGGCCTCTCCCGTTGCCGATCCCCATCCCGGGTCTGCGTCAACGGGCGCCGATTGCCATGCGGAAGACCAGGAAATTCTCACCGTCTCGCCGGTCGTAGATCAGGTCCTGAACCAGTTCGCGGATCAGGTACCAGCCGTATCCGCCTTCAGGCATCGGGTCCTTGTCGAACTCCGCCATCGGGTGGTTGCCCAACGGAGCGCGTCCGTTCGGCATCGGCCGTCCCTGGTCGCGGATTTCGACCATCGCGCCGCTTCGGCGTAACCGAAGCGTCAGTCTGACGTCACCAGGCGCCTCTGGCGGATAGGCATGTTCGACCACGTTGTTCAGCGCCTCGGCCAGGACGATCTCGATCGAGCCCATCTCTTCGGGCGTCAGGCCACGCCCCTCAAGGCAATCCATCGTCTCGTGAACGGCGCGACGAACCCACCGGAACGTGGCCTTGAACGCTTTGTCAACCACGACGCCTTCGGTGATCTGCCGTTCGCCCCCGGTCACTCCAGGATGATCGACGGTTTCATGACGCATGGGCGACATCCTGCAAGGCGGCCTCGGAGGTGTCGTAGATGTTGAAGACACGGTCCATGCGGGTGATGCGAAACACCTTGTCCACCATCGGTGTCAGCCCGGCAAGGTCAAGCTGGCGGCTGCGGCCAAGTTGTTTCATCGACCCCACGACCGCGCCAAGTCCGCTGGAGTCCAGGAACTCGACCTGGCTGAGATCCAGGATGACACGTTGCTTCGAGTTCTGCGTCAACTCCAGCATCCGGTCCTTGAACCTCATGGCGACGGCCGCGTCGATGCGACGATCCTCGACCACGACGACAAGTGTATTCCCGACCTCAGAGGCGGTCATCTGCATAGCAATTCTCCCAGGCAACGCTTCGGTCGCGACGCTAGTCTCAATGCGTTACCAAGTGGTAATCGGCGCAGCGAACGTACCTTTCGAATTGTCCGGAATGCTTCCCGCTTGCGCTTCGACCGGAAGCCCGACAAAAGCGTGTGCCAGTTAGGGAGAGACGCCGGATGAACCTCGATTACCCCGAGCTTGCACAGCGGATAGAGGCCCTGACCGAAGGCGAAACCGATGCCGTCACGCTTATGGCGACCGTCGCTTGCGAGGTGCATCATGCGGACGACCGCTTCGACTGGACGGGGTTCTACAGGGTCGTGGCACCAGGGCTGCTGAAGGTCGGGCCCTATCAGGGCGGTCATGGCTGTCTGACGATTCCCTTCGACAAGGGCGTGTGCGGTGCAGCCGCGCGCACCGGTGAGGTCCAGCTGGTCGCAGATGTCGACGCCTTCCCCGGCCATATCGCCTGCTCGTCCTCGACGCGATCTGAATTGGTGCTGCCGGTTCGGAATGCCGCCGGAGACCTGATCGCCGTCTTCGATATCGACAGCGATCGGCCGGCGGCGTTCTCGGACACGGATGCCACCGCGCTGACCGACATCCTGAATGGGGTTTTCTGCCGGACCGGGGTTTCCTGATGCCACGACACCTTCACGGAAATCCCTGCGGCGCTGGCGAGGAACGTCAGACCGGTGAATGACGCGTACCGTCCACCCGACCAGCCTCTCGACGTGATCCATGCGGACCACGAAGTGCTGGTCGTGGCCAAGCCGCCCGGACTTCTATCCGTGCCCGGCAAGGGAGAACACCTGGCCGATTGTCTTCTGACGCGGGTTCAGGCCGCGTTTCCCGAGGCGCTTCTTGTCCATCGCCTGGATCGCGACACCTCGGGTGTCATGGTCTTTGCGCTCACGCCACATGCCCAGCGCCACCTTGGCCTTCAGTTCGAGAAGCGCCAGGTCAGGAAGACCTACGTGGCGCGGGTCTGGGGGCGGATCGCGGAAAAACAGGGAACGATCGATCTGCCCTTGATCGTCGACTGGCCCAACCGGCCAAGACAGATGGTGGACTTCGAGAACGGCAGGCCGGCCGTCACCGACTGGCGCGTCGCAAAGATTATGGAGCGCGAGACACGCGTCCGGCTGTATCCGAAGACCGGACGGTCCCATCAGCTTCGGGTTCACATGATGGCGATCGGCCATCCGATCCTTGGGGACCCGTTCTATGCAGACGGCCCGGCGCGCGATTTTCCGCGCCTGATGCTGCACTCCGAGAACATTCGCTTCCGTCATCCCGACGGTGGTGTCGGCATGAGCTTCTCGTCAAAGACGCCGTTCTGACACAGGCCAAGTAGGCCAGCACGGTCCGTGCCGCGCCGCCTACAGCTTCTGGATCAGCGCGACCGGCGCGTTGGCGTCGACCTCATAATCCAGCGGAACGCGGTCCTGTGCCGAGGTCGCACGCTTGAATTCATAGACCATCTCGCCCGCGTCCTCTTCCGACGCTACGATCAGGCATTGCGAGACGTGCCGGGCGCCGTCGTAGACGTCGACCAGCCCTCGCAGATGTGGCGCATCGTCGACATCCAGTGCAAAGCCATCGTGCCAGTAGCGCAGGATTGTGAAGTCGTGATCGCCGACCCTGACTTTCAGCCGGCTCTTCTTTCTCATGGTCTGCTTGCGCGCGATCTCCAGACCCTCGCGCACATCCTTCGGCAAAAACTCGGACATCGTGAACTTCCCCCCAATCGACAGCATGGCCTGATTTTCGAATGCGTCAAGTATTCCGTTGGAATCGCTCAAGAACCTCAACAGTCGGCATGCTTGCGCCCAGTTCCACCTCTGATTGTCTCCGTCCGCATGACAATCCCCTTTAGACGTCTGCGCACAGGGGATGTGTATTCTCTTCGGATGACATTCCGATGATGAGCCTTAACTCTACCTCCAACAAGGAGATGGACATGGGCAAGCTCGTAAACGGAAAGTGGCAAACGCAGGTCGTCGGCGGCGGCGACGACAGCGGACGTTTCGTGCGTTCGACCACGTCCTTCCGCAACTGGATCACGCCCGACGGCGCGCCGGGCCCGTCCGGAGAGGGCGGGTTCGCCGCCGAGCCTGGGCGCTATCATCTCTATGTGTCCTATGCCTGCCCCTGGGCGCACCGGACGCTGATCTTCCGCAAGCTGAAAGGCCTGGAAGACCTGGTGACAGTGGCCGTTGTTCATCCGGACATGCTGGACGACGGCTGGACTTTCGGCACGGATCATCCCGGTGCCACCGGCGACACGCTCTATGGGCACCGTTTCCTGCGCGACATCTACATCAAGGCCGACAGCGAAGTCTCCGGAAGTGTCACCGTGCCCGTGCTCTGGGACAAGAAGCGCGAGACGATCGTGTCGAACGAATCCGCGGAAATCATTCGGATGTTCAACTCGGCCTTCGACGGGCTAACAGGCAACACGCTTGATTTCTGGCCCGAACCGATGCGGGACGAGATCGAGGCGGTCAACGAACGGGTCTACGACACCCTGAACAACGGCGTCTACCGCGCCGGCTTCGCGCGCAGTCAATCAGCCTACGACGAAGCGGTGACGGAACTGTTCGACACATTGGACTGGCTGGAAGACAGGCTGTCGCGCAACAGATACCTGCTTGGCGACCGCGTCACCGAGGCCGATTGGCGGCTTGTGGTCACGCTTTTCCGGTTCGATGTGGTCTATCACACCCATTTCAAATGCAACCGCAACTTCATCCGCGAGATGCCGGCGCTGTGGGCCTATGCGCGCGAGCTCTACCAATGGCCCGGCGTGGCCGACACGGTGAATTTCGATCACATCGTCCGGCACTATCACTACAGCCACGAAAGCGTGAACCCGTATCGCATCATCCCGATCAATCCACAGCTCGACTGGTCCAAGCCGCATGGAAGGGACGCGTTGAAGGCCGCCTAGCTGGCGCGACCGTGATAGGCGACGATCTCGGCCAGGTCGCCCGGAGGGGCATTTTCCTGCACGATCGCGGCGGTATTCGGAACGTGCTTGAAAAGCGATCCATCCGAGAAGAAACGGGTTCTCGTGACAAAGACGATCTTCGTGTCGGGGCTTCTGTAACTGACGTAGTCGGCGACCGAGAAGGCGCTGCCGCTTTTCAGCATCAGGTCGATCACGATCACCTTCGGCTCGTGATCGCGGATCAGTTCGATGGCCTCGGCCTCATATGACGTCACCACCACGGTGTGTTTCTGACGCTCCAGGTGCCGCGCCCAGACATTTGCGAGATTCGGGTTCTCAGCCAAGATCAGTATCATATCTTTGACCCTCCGGTCGTTTTGACCGTCCCCGCCCTTCCATCACCACTATTCGGCCCAAACAGTTAACGACACGTTAACGGGACCGGGCGATGGGCGAGTCTCCGCACGAAAATGACCGGCGCGCGCTTGCCGACGACACCGGTCCTGCTAGGGTCTGGGCCAGACCACATTCGAGGCACATGATGCGCATTCTTTTCGGCTCGATTTTCACCCTTTTCGCCGCCACGTCGCTTGCTGTCGCCCAGACGCCGTGCGGCGGCCCGTTCGGCCGCTTCGTCCGTGACTTGAAGGCCGAGGCCCGCGCCAAGGGTCACTCAGCCGCCACGGTCGACCGGTTCTTCGCCTCGGTCCGTCAGGACCCCAAGGTCATTCGGGCCGACCGTTCGCAAGGCATCTTCCAGATGCCGTTCATCGACTTCTCGCGGCGCCTGATCAGTCAGAACCGCGTCGTGGCCGGCCAGCGAAACGCGCAGAAGTGGGACAGTGTCTTCGATCGGATAGAGCGCGACTTCGGCGTCTCGCGGGGCGTGCTTCTGGCGTTCTGGGCGTTCGAGACCGACTATGGCGCCGTCCAAGGCGACTTCAACACGGTGAACGCGCTCGTGACGCTGTCGCACGATTGCCGCCGGCCCGAATTGTTCCGGCCGCAGGTCTTCGCCGCCATCGAGTTGTTCGAGAAGGGCGACATCGACCCGGCGCGCACGACCGGGGCTTGGGCGGGTGAAATCGGCATGGTTCAGATGCTGCCCGAGGATATTCTGCGCAATGGCGTAGACGGCGATGGCGATGGTCAGGTAAACCTCAAGACCTCGCCGCCCGACGCCCTGATGTCCGGGGGCAACATGCTGCGGTCACTCGGTTGGCGCGGGGGCGAGCCCTGGCTTCAGGAAGTGGTGATGCCACGCGACTTCGACTGGTCCCTGACGGGCCTCAATACGACGCGCTCCGCGTCCGACTGGGCCAGGATGGGTGTCAAACCCCGAACGGGGGCGCTTCAAGGGCCGAACCTGCCCGCCTCGATTCTTTTGCCGCAGGGCCGGAACGGGCCGGCGTTTCTGGCCTACCCCAACTTCAGCGTGTTCTTCGAGTGGAACAAAAGCTTCGTCTACGTCACCACAGCCGCCTATTTCGCCACGCGGCTGGAAGGTGCACCTGTCTACGACGCGGGAAATCCCTCTCCCGCATTGGGCGAGGCAGAGATGAAGGCCCTGCAAACAAAGCTGACCCAGAAAGGTCACGATGTCGGTGGAATTGACGGAATACTTGGAGAAAAGACCCGCGAAGCCGTTCAGGCAGAGCAAAAACGCCTTGGCCTTCCCGCCGACGCATGGCCGACACGGGAACTGCTGAACCGGCTTTAGACCGTCATCAATTGCAGATCCGAACCCAACTGCTCTGGCTGCCGGTGCAACCTTGGTTCAGCGCGCTGCCTTCCGAGGCGAAATTGCCGACGGCGGCCAGCGCCATGATGACCAGAAAAACCGCGACGAAGTCATTCATCGCATTACCCCCAAATGCCCAAGCCGTCCGCGAATGCGGGCAACTGTGTCAAGATTAGGGCACGAATGTGGCGCGGAACAAGGATGTGGCGCCTTATTTCGTGGCAACACTCCGGTTCCGAACAGGAAACCGCGTGCCGTCGGCGGTAATCAGAACCAGCCGCTCGCCGTCCTGCACGAACAGATCGCATCGCGCCGAACCGTTGTCGAAATCGACGCAGACGCGGCTGTCGTCAAAGGTCTCATACCGCCCGCGCCAGACGGGTCCGTCATCGGTGTATGTATACCCATATGATCCATCGACGTCGTAACGCGACTTCGATCCATCGAAGAATTCGATGACCTGGCCGGAAAGAAGAGCTTGCATCTGATCTTGGCTCAAAAGCCTGTCGCCCTGCCGGACGCCGTCCTGCGCTACAGCGGGAAATGCCAGGATCAAAAGAAAAAGGGCAAGACGCATGTTGGCACCTTGCCCTGAAACGATATGACGCGCCAATCACGTTTGGCGGAACGGCAGCTTTAAGAGAACACCTTCGTCAGCGCCTTGTCGACGGCCGTGGTGATCTCGTCGATATCATCCGCGGTCGAGATCAGCGCGGGCGAGAAGCACAGCGTGTTGTTCAGCCCCGGCAGCGACCGGTTCGTCGCCCCGATGATCACGCCCTGCGCCATGCAGTCCGCGACGACCGCCTGAACCTTCTTTTCCTGCGCTGGCTCCTTGGTGTCGCGATCCGCGACCAGTTCCGCGCCACAGAACAGACCCTTGCCGCGCACATCGCCGATGACCCGATGCTTGTCCTGAAGCGCCAGAAGATTGTCGATCAGCCGCGCGCCCATCGCCGTCGTGTTGTCCAGCAGGCCTTCTTCCTCGATGATCGCCATGTTCTCGATGGCCGCCGCAGGCCCGGCCGTGCAGCCTCCGAAAGTCGAGATGTCGCGGAAATAGTTCAATGGATCGTCGGCATCGTCCTTGAACATCCGAAAGACCTCTTCGGTGGTCACCAGACAGGCGATGGCTGCGTAACCCGAGGCGACGCCCTTCGCCATCGTAACGAAATCGGGCTTTATGCCGTAATTCTGGTAACCGAACCAGGCGCCCGTCCGACCGACGCCGCACACCACCTCGTCGATATGCAGCAAGACATCGTACTTCCGGCAGATCTCCTGCACCCGCTCCCAGTAGCCTTCAGGCGGTGTGATCACACCGCCGCCCGCCGTCACCGGCTCCAGGCAGATGGCGCCCACGGTGTCGGGACCTTCGCGCAGGATCACCTCCTCGATCTGCTTCGCCGCCCATTCGCCATAGGTTTCCGTCTCGACCTGCGCGCGATATTCCAGGCAATGCGGCACCTCGACGAAACCGGGCGTATAGGGACCGTACTGGGCGTTCCGCTCGGGCTGCCCGCCCGCCGACAGGCAGGCGATCGTCGTGCCGTGATAGTCGCGCTCGCGGAACAGGATCTTGTGTTTCTTGCCGCCATAGCGCTTGTGCGCGATCTGGCGGACCATCTTGAACGCCTTCTCGTTCGCCTCGCTGCCCGAGTTCGTGTAGTAGACCCGGGTCATGCCGGGCATCTTCTCGATCAGCTTTTCGGCGAAACGCGCGCCGGGGATCGAGCCAGCCGAACCAGCGAAATACGGCAACTGGATCAACTGGTCACGGATCGCGTTCGCGATACGCTCGCGCCCGTAACCGACGTTCACGGTCCACACCCCGCCGGAAACCCCGTCGAGGTGCTCCTTGCCCGCGACGTCCCAGACCCGCACGCCCTTGCCCTCGACGATGACCCTGGGATCGATCGTCTCGTAGGGTTTGTGCTGGGTCAGATGGTGCCAGATATGCGCGCGGTCGGCTTCGACGACGGCGGACAGGTCATTCGGTGCATAGGTAACGGTCATGGTTCGGAACCTCGATTGGCAACGCCGTTGGCGCCGCGAGTGACTGGCGAAGTCTGTCGAAACAGAAGATCCGGCAGTAGGGCCAGTGTCGCGCGTGATGTATCGCCAGTTTGACTTTCGACGCGCAAGGTTTCAAGACGGGCCTTTACGCCGCGCAACCGCGCCACCTCCTTTCGGGGTTCTCCATGACCGTCGATCGCCCCGTTCTGGGCATTTCTCTGATGCTGGGCTTCTGCGTCGTCGCACCGATGGCTGACGCACTGGCCAAACTTCTGGGTGAGCGCATCGGCGTGGCGCAGTTGGTCACGATCCGCATGATCGTTCAGGTGCTTCTGTTGACGCCCATCGTCTGGTGGGCCGGCCTGTCGCTTCGGATGAGCGCGCGTAGCTACCGCCTCGCCTCGATCCGGGCCGTCCTCCACATACTCGGCATCGGCATGATGTTCCTGTCGCTGCGCTACCTTCCACTTGCCGACGCCGTGGCCATCGCCTTCGTCATGCCTTTCATCATGCTGATTCTCGGCCACTTCGTCTTGGGAGAGGAGGTCGGGCATCGCCGCATCATCGCCTGTTGCGTCGGCTTCGCCGGTACACTGATGGTCGTGCAGCCCAGCTTCGCCGAGGTCGGCTGGCCCGCGCTTCTACCTATGGGCGTGGCACTGGATTTCGCCCTGTTCATGCTCGTCACCCGCCAACTTGCGAAGGAGACTGATCCGATTGCGCTTCAGGTCGTGTCGGGGATCGTCGCCTGCGCGATCCTGATTCCGCTGCTTCTGCTGCTCAGTCCCCTGGCTGTGCCGGGGATCGAATTGACGGTGCCGCAGGGCGTCACCTGGGTCCTGCTGCTGGCCATGGGAACCCTTGGCACGATTGGACACCTTTTGATGACGTGGTCCCTGCGGTTCGCGCCTTCAGCCACACTCGCGCCGATGCAGTACCTGGAAATCCCGGTTGCCACACTGATCGGATGGCTGATCTTCAGCGACTTCCCCGACGGATTGGCCCTCGTCGGGATCGTCGTGACGATCGTCGCGGGCCTTTACATCATCGCACGCGAACGGGCGGTCAGCCGGTCAGTGCCCGAAGTGCCGCCCCAAGCGCCTCCCGCGGTGTGATCACAAGACAGCCCGGGGCGTCGAACTCCAGCCTGACAGGTCCGGTGACCCTGTTCGATGTGCCAAGCCGGCCCAGGGGTGACAGCGTCAGCCCGTCGATCGGCCATTCCAGACCGCTGGACCGCCCGGTGATCGGAATCATCGGGAAGAGCGACAGGCGCATCCCGACAGGCAAACCAAGTTCGACCGTTTCGGGGGCCGCGAATATAATATCTTCGTGTCCGAGAACCATCGTCGGCGGGCCCAGCCTGCGTGCCAGCACCGAACAGACCGCCATGGCGTGATCGACGCGCCCGGCGGTGAATCCTGTCGCGACGATGTAGGGCGCCACGATCCGTGTCAGGCATTTCTCGAAATCGGTGGTTTCCTGCTCGCCGACCCGGATCAGCCGCGCGCCCTGCAACTCGTGGGCCGGCCCGCTATTGAACGAATCAAAATCCCCGATCACGGCAGAAGGCGCGAAACCGGCATCGAAACAGAAATTTGCGCCTCCGTCGGCGGCGATCAACGTTGGTGCGATGTTAAGGGCTTCGACAATATCCTGCCGACGCGGAGCGCCCGCTCCAACCAGCGTTACCCCCTGAGAGGATTGAACATTGTCGTCCTGCATTCACCGACGATCCCGAAAGCCGAAACAAACGCCTTAATTCTGACCAGAAAAATTCTTGTGAATTCCCCATGTCTGTTCCTATTTTCGACCGCCCGGATGGTAAACACATTGTTGCTGCTCTGGGGGAGAAAGCGATCGAGAGATGACCGGATCGACGAAAATTCTGACGGTGTCCTACGGCACGTTCAGCTGTACGCTGGAGGGATTCGACGACCCGTTCGGCACGATGCGGGGAATTGCGGAATATTTTCGCGACCTCGCCGCCGACGATCGCTACTTCGGGGCCGAGCCTCCGACGCCCGACGTCGAGATGCTTCAGCGCATCGCCGAGAAAGAGGTGCAGCGCCGGGTCGAGGCCCGGATGGGCGAAGGCAGTGTCGCGCTGACGCAGGTCACCGACGAACGGTCGAAGCCGGCCACCGCCGAACCCGAACAGCCCCAGCCCGAGGTCGAGCCTGCCCCGCGTGCGCCCGCGCCCGAAGCGCCGCGCGAGCCGCAGACAGCCGAGGTCGATCTTGACCATGGTCCGCTGGCACATGACGACGAATACCTTCTGTCGGACGAGCCTGAGGACGTTCTGGCCGTCGATCCCGACGCCCGTCCGCCTGCGGAAGGCCCCGCCGAGACCGTGGCCGAAAAGCTGCGGCGCATCCGCGCGGTCGTGTCGCGCTCGGTCGAACCCGACGCCGAAAGCGACCACCGGTCTTTTAGCGCCCCACAGGCTCCGGGCGCCGGCGCGACCGATGGCAACAAAACGCGCGACCGGGCGCTGACCGAAACCATCCGTCAGATCACCGAAGACCTGTCCGACGACGAGGACACCACGGACGAGGTGGAAGAGGACGACAATCTGTTCGAGGAAACGGAGCCGGAAACAGGGGCGCAGGCGCAGTCCGACGACGATGGCTGGGATATCGACCTCGAGCCGACCGAAAGCGTCGCCGACGCCGAAGACACAGAAGAGGACGACGGCTGGGACATCGACCTCGACACACCGGTGGAAGCCGAACCGCCCGATCACGACGAAGAAACAGAAACCGCACAGGCCTCGGAGGATGACGACGACGCGGCCTCCGACGACATGCTGTCCCGCGTGCTGGCCCGCAGCCCTTCGCCTCGATCCCGAAAGCGCGGTTCAGCCCGAACCCAAGGAGCGGCGCACCTCGCGTCCCCTGACGCCGATCTCTGAAACCGACGGCGCTGTCGGCCGGCTTCTTGCAGAAACCGACAACCATCTGAACGACGATGAAAGCGTGCGCCGTCGCCGCGTCATCTCGCAGATGCGCGCCGCCGTGGCAGCGACCAAGGCCGACCGTCTCGTCTCACGTCGCGTCACCTCCCGGGAAGCCGAGGACGCCGCAGAACGGGAACGCTACCGCGACGACCTGAACGACGCTGTCAGCGAGGTGACGCGGCCTCTGTCGACCAGAC
>ERZ869936.1341-NODE-1341-length-17884-cov-6.192888_pt1 | contig 17884 bp, 14 predicted proteins | sample MGYA00520876_ERZ869936 | MGnify/ENA primary metagenome ERZ869936 (study PRJEB32218, sample SAMN09650985) | biofilter metagenome | isolation source: enrty point of leading RO module | place: Saudi Arabia: Thuwal, RO plant located on Red Sea | collected 2016-02-17 ...
CCCACTCGACACCGACCACCTCGGCCTTCACGTTCAGGCCGCTCTGCTCGTTCAGCGCCTTGGCCAGCAGGAGGCAGCCCGCCCGGAACTCGTGGTCACCCGAAGCGTGGCTGCGGTTTCCGGCGACAAAGACGATCCGCTTGGCGTCGTCCGGCTTCCCGGAAGGCACGGCGGCCACGAGGCAGGCGACGAAAAGACAGGCGACGGCGATCAGGGACGGTCGGAACATGCCGGAGATTACGCACCGGATACGGTTTCCTTCCAGCAGGGAAACTTCATTCTGGAAATGCCCGCCGATCCCGTCGAATATCCTAGCTGTAATCACGTCCTACATCCCACAACGTCATGAAATCGACCCTGCTCAAACTCGCCACGATCGCCATCCTGTCATCGGTCAGCATGTCCTGCATGACCACCTACGACGCCTACGGCAACCCGGTCCAATCGGTCAGCCCCGGCGGTGCCGCCGCCATCGGGGCCGCGGGCCTGGCCCTCGGCGTGGCCGCTGGCCGACAGTACCGCGGCAACGACGTCTACTACTACAACGGTCGCCCGTGCTACTATCGTGGCGGGCACCGCTACTACGTGCCGCGCCACCACCGCTGGTGATCCGCCTCAGGCCAGCCGGCACAGGATTTCCGCCCCGGCCAGCAGACGGTCGTCGGGAACGGTGTAGCAGATCCGGAAATGGGTGTCCTTCTCGCTGAAGACACCTCCCGGAATCACCAGCACGTTGTTGGCGATCGCCTTTTCGACGAATGAAGTGCCGGTCTCATCCCGGGGAGCCTTCGCCCACAGGTAGAAGGCCCCGTCGGGGGGACCGAGTTCGAAACTTCCCTCGAGCGCGCCGACCAGCAGGTCGCGCTTCGTCCGGTAGTTCTCGATGTAGGGCCCGAGATCCACGGCCGGACAGGCCAGCGCGGCGTACTGAACGAAGGATGGCGCACAGACGAAGCTGTACTGCTGCACCTTGGTCATCGCCTGCACCACATCCCGCGGCCCGCAGGCGTAGCCGAGCCGCCACCCGGTCATCCCGTAGGCCTTCGAGTGCCCCGCGAGCACCAGCGTTTCCTCGTACACCTCGGCCATCGAGACCATCTCGACGTAGGCGAAGCGGCGGTAGATTTCGTCGCTGATGACCAGCAGACCGTGCCTGCGGCAAACGTCGGCCACCGCCAAGAGTTCCGCCCGCGAAAGGATGCGCCCGGTCGGGTTGCTCGGCGAATTGAGCAGCAGCACCTTCGTCCGCGGGGTGATCAGCGACTCGAGCCGCTCCGGATCGATCCCGAAGCCGCTGTCGTAGGTGTCCAGATACACCGGCGTGCCGCCGAACAGCGCCACCAGGTGCTTGTACATCACGAAGTAGGGATCGGGGATGATCACCTCGTCGCCCTCCTCCACCAACGCCAGCAGCGCGAGAAAGAGCCCGCCGCTGACCCCCGAGGTGACGAGCAGCTCCTGGTCCTGCCAGTCGCGCCCGGTGAAGTGCTTCTCCTCCTCCAGAAGCAACGGACGCAGCTCCGCCGCGCCCTGGGTCGGTGTGTAGCTGTTGCGCCCGGCGTCGATCGCCTCGTGCGCGGCGGCCTTGACCTCCGGAGGCACGTCGAAATCCGGCTGACCGATCGAAAGATTGATCGGATTCTCCATCGATCTCGCCAGATCGAACACCTTGCGGATTCCCGAGGCGTCGATCCGGCCCGTGCGCGCCGCCAGCCGTGACATGCGCGCATTCCTCGCAGCCACCGGGACATTTGACCAGCCTGCGCAGCGACACTTTAGGACAAATCGATTGTTTCACTTCTTTTGAATACATGACTCATTGATTATCTTTCACTTATCTCGGTTTGCGCATCGTCGCTTCCGATCGAGGTTGTGATCATGAAAGCCACGGTTCTCGCACTTCTTGCCTCCGCCTCCCTGTCTCCTGCGGCCGAATGGATCACGCTCAGCGGCATCGGCGACCAGATCGAACTCAAGGAAGGTGAGGTCGCGTTGCTCGTCTCCACCTCGGATCGTTCCTACATGAAGATCGAAAAACCGGGAACCGAGTCCCTCGGTCTCGACGTCCGGCCCTATCGCCACGACCACCGCTTGTATGTTGGGAAGCGGAGTCACGATCCCGACGTTCGGATCAGTTGGCGCCGCCCGTTCCCGGTCGCAGGGCCCTGCGTGATCGAGTTGCGGAGCCCGAGCGTCGTCACGCTCCGCCACCTGGGAGCCTCGGATCGGGGTCGTTAAGGCCGCCATTTCGCTTCCCGTTCGCGGCACGTCGGCCTACACGGGCGCTTCGTGCCCGCCCCCGGACAACGCTGGATCTCCACCTCCGAACCCGCCCTCGGCCTCGGCGTCGTCGTCGAGGTTCCTCACGGGCGCGTGAAGCTCCACTTTCCCGCGGCCGAGGAAACGCGGCTCTACGCGCTCGACTCCGCACCGCTGGTCCGCGTCCGCTTCAAGGCCGGCGACCGGATCGCCCGACGCGACGGTTCGGAGTTCATCGTGCGCGAGGTCCGCGAGACCGGCGACCTGCTCGTCTATGTCGGCGACCGCGATGATCTGCCGGAGGGCGAGTTGCTCGACTCGTTGAGCTTCACCTCGCCCGAGGACCGGTTGCTCGCCGGGATCTGCGACGACCCGCGGGACTTCGACCTGCGGGGAGACGTGCTTGAATGGAACACCCGCCTGCGTGCCGCGCCGGAACGCGGCTTTCGCGGCGCGCGCATCGACCTCATCCCCCACCAATTCGCCATCGTCTCCGAAGCCTGCCGCCGCCCCCATCTCCGGTTGCTCCTCGCCGATGAAGTCGGCCTCGGGAAGACCATCGAAGCGTGCCTCATCCTCCAGCATCTCCACCTCACCGGGCGCGCCGACCGAATCCTGATCCTCGTCCCCGAGCCCCTGGTCCACCAGTGGTTCGTCGAGTTGCTTCGGCGGTTCAACCTGCTCTTCACGATCACGGACGAGTCACGCTGTCTCGCCGTCACCGAACACCAGCCCGATGCCAACCCCTTCGAGGAATCCCAACTGATCCTCGCACCCATTCCTCTGCTCGCGGAAAACCCCGCACGCCTCGTCCAGGCGCGGGACGCGGCCTTCGACCTCCTCATCGTCGATGAAGCGCACCACCTCGAGTGGTCGCCGAACGAAGCATCACCCGACTACTCCGCCGTCGAAGCGCTCGCCTCGGTGACGCCCTCGCTGCTCCTGCTCACCGCGACTCCTCACCAACTCGGCCCCGCCGGCCACTTCGCCCGGCTGCGCCTGCTCGACCCCCACCGCTACGGCGACCTTCATGCCTTCCTCGCCGAAACCGAGAGCTACGCACCGCTCGCTGAACTGGTCGACCGGCTCGAAGCTGGCGAGATCCCGGACTCCCTCGGCACCTTCTCCGACCCCGCCACGGACGACCTTCTCCAGCGCCTCGGGCATGGCGACGAGACCGCACGCGCTCCGCTGATCCATGCGCTCATCGACGGCTTCGGCACGGGACGCGTCCTTTTCCGCAACACCCGGCGACGGCTCAGCGGCTTCCCGGAACGCGAACCCCGGCTCCATCCGCTGGCCGAAGGGGACTCCCCCTACGCCTGGCTCGCCGGACTCATCCGGAGCCTTCCAGGGGACGAAAAACTGCTGCTCATCACCGGCAGCCCCGACGCCGCCATCACGACCCGTGAAAAGCTGCTGGAGGAGATTCATGTCGAATCCGCGCTCTTCCACGAAGACCTCTCGCTCCTCCAGCGCGACCGCAACGCCGCCTGGTTCGCCGACCCCGCCGGGGCGCGGATCCTGATCTCGTCGGAGATCGGCAGCGAGGGCCGCAACTTCCAGTTCGCCCGGCACCTCGTTCTCTTCGGGCTGCCGCGGGACCCGGAACTCCTCGAACAGCGCATCGGCCGCCTCGACCGGATCGGCCAGACCGGCACCATCCACATCCACATTCCCTACGGCATCGGTAGTACTTCGGAAAGGCTGGCCCGCTGGTTCCACGACGGGCTCGACGCCTTCTCGCGCCCCCTGCGGGGAGCCACGGCACTCGCGGAGGAACTCCTGCCCCGGCTCGAGGAGATCCCCGACGACGAGGCCTTCGAGCGCTTTCTCGAACTAAGCCGCCGGCGCGCCGCCGAGGTCGCCGCGGAACTCGACTCCGGGCACGACCACCTCCTCGACCTCAGCGCTCCTCTTCCCGAGCAAGCCGGGTCCCTGATCGCGGCTGTTGCGGCCCACGACGCCGACGTCGGCTTCGAGCGCTTCGCCATCCGCTTGATCGACCGCCTCGGTCTCGACATCTCCGACCACTCTCCCCGCACCTACCACCTCGCCCGCGGCCAGCGCCTCAGCGAGACCTTCGCCGACCTCCCGGAGGAGGGCGTCTCGGCGACCTTTGACCGCCACACCGCGCTCGGTCGCGAGGATCTCGAACTCCTCAGCGGCGACCATCCCATGATCCGCGGCGCCATCGAGTCGCTCCTCGGTTCGGAGACGGGCAACGCTTCCTTCGCCGTGTGCGAAACCGGACGCGGCAAGGCGATCCTGCTCGAAGCGCGGTTCGTCCTCGAATCGCTCGCGCCGGGCCGGCTCCATCTCGAGCGCTTCCTCCCGCCCACCGCGATCCGCGTGATGATCGATCACCAGGGGCGGGACCTGTCGGACGAGCCGCCTCCCGCCCCGCTCAAGCCCGGCGATGCCCGCCGGCTGGTCGGTCAGCCCGCTTTCCGTAACGATATCTTCCCGACCATGCTCAAGTCCGCCCGCGCGGTCGCGGAAGAGCAGGTATCGCCGGCGGTGAATGCCGCCAGCGAAGCCGCGGAAAGCAAGATGAGTGCCGAGATCGCCCGCCTCAAGGCCCTCGCCCGCAGGAATCCCCAGGTCTCTCCCGCCGAGATCGAAGCCCTCGAAGCCACCCTTTCCGAGTCTCTCGAAGCGCTCTCCACCGCCCGCCTACGCCTCGACAGCCTTCGTCTCATCTGGCGGACGTGAGTTCCCAAGTCACGCCATCACCGCGTAGTATTCGGGCGGCTCGGTGTCCCACACGAGATGCTTCGAGCCGAAGCGCACCAGGCCCCGCCCGTAGCGGCTGCGCGTGCTCACACCCGACACCATCCGGGTGATGTTCCGGCTCATGTGCTTCTCCATGATCGCCGGCAGGGCCCACTTCTTGTACTGCTCGCTCAGCTTCGAGCCGCCCTCGTACATCGAGAAGATCCGGCCGTCGTAGAAATACTCGATGATCTCGCCCCAGGCCGTGTGCCAGTCGTTCATCTCCCGTTCCACGCGGGCGAAACCCGCCGCCAGCCGTTCCGGCTGATCCAGCACCGTCGGGCCTTGCTTGAAAACCTTGCGGTCGAGCAGGTCGGCCATGTGCATCGCCATGAACAGGCCCGGCGACAGCATCGGATCGACGAAGCCATGGGCATCGCCGACCGATACCCAGCCCGGCCCGTGGCCGCGATCGGAAATGAGCTGGTAGTTGGTGTAGGTCATCACGTCGGACACCCGCTTCCGCCCCTTCCCCGCCTCCCGCAGGATCGGCTCCGAATCGATGATCGACTCCAACCGCTCCTCCGGCGTCGAGCCGTGCTGTTTCGCCTTCTTCGTGTCGACGACCACCCCGACCGACAGCCGTCCGGGCAGCGGGATTCGCCACGACCAGCCGTGATCGAGGATCGACAGCACCACCTGCCCATCCACCGAGCTTTGGGCGTCGAAATGCTCGTAGTGAGCGAAGTACGCCGCGTCGCTGCGCTTGCCGCGCTTCGCCGGCAGCTCGAGCGTCCGGGCGAAAAGACGTGCCCGCCCGGTGCAGTCGACGAGCAGCTTCGGATGCCGGCCGGAGAGCCGTGGCACCTCCGCCAGCGTTTCCTCCGCGAGCTGCAGTTCGCGTCCATCGGCACCCTTCTCGACCTTCGCGCGGCAGGTCACGAACTCGACACCCAGTTCCTCGGCGCGCGTGCGCAGCAGGTTGTCGTATTCCGGACGCGGGATGTTGTAGGCGTAGTTGGGCGTCTTCCCCAGCACCCCGGCCGGGAAAAGAAAGTCGAGCCGCAGCCCGCCCCGGTGCATGAAGGCCACCCCCGGCTTGAAGGTCGAGAATTGCTTCACCCGATCCTCGATGCCGAGGCGCCGCATCAGGTCGACCACCGTCGGCAGCAGCGACTCGCCGACCAGCAGCTCCGGGCGCTTCGCGTCATCGAAGCACAGCACCTTGAAACCCCTCTCCGCCAGCAGCGCCCCGAGCGTGCAGCCCGCGGGGCCGGCCCCGACGATGGCGACGTCCACATTGCGATCCACGGCCCCTACCTACCCGCAGCTTCGGCGACCCGCAAGCCCCCGGACGCTCCCGATCCGGTCACGGGCATTGCCGCCGGGCCGATTCCTGCTTTAGTCCCCCGCGACATGCTCCGCTTTTCCCTTTTCGGCATCCCGGTCGTCATCCAGCCGTGGTTCTGGATCACCCTCGCCCTGATCGGTGGTGCGCTCGGTGCGAGCAGCTCGGATGCGCTCATGCGGGTCCTGCTGTTCGTCCTGGCCGGATTCCTTTCCATCCTCGTCCACGAACTCGGCCACGCCCTCACCGGCAAGGCCTTCGGTGCCCCGACCCAGATCACCCTCATGGCCTTCGGCGGCTTCGCGGCCTTCCCCGCCAATGCCTTCACCCGCACCCAGGATCTTCTGGTCACCGCCGCCGGACCGGCGATCCAACTCGTCCTCGCGGGCATCTTCTTCGCCATCACCCTCTTTGTGGAACTTCCGACCTTCGCGGCGTCCTACTTCGTCAGCATCGTCATCATCATCAGCATTTTCTGGGCGGTGATCAACCTGGTCCCGGTGATCCCGCTCGACGGCGGACGCCTGATGGCCTCGCTGCTCGGCCCATCGCGGCGTCTCCTGGCCCTCAAGATCAGCATGATCGCCGCCATCATCTCCGCCGTGCTGATGATCCAGTTCACCGGCAGCTTCATCTTCCCGATCTTCCTCGGGCTGATGGCCTACCAGAACTGGCAGGAACTCCAGCAATACCGCCGCTGAGCGTCACACCAGCATCCGCGCCGCCGCGACCGCGGCAAAGAACAGGATCATCCACTCGAAGGCCCGCTGCGGCACCTTCTGCAGCAGGCTTTTCCCGATCAGGATCCCCAGCACGATGGCGGGCGCCAGCATCAGGTTCGTCCACAGGCTCTGAGGGTTGATCGACCCGAGGTTCTGGTTGAGCGGCACCTTGATCAGGTTGATCAGCAGGAAAAAACGCGCGCCGATCCCGATCAGCTCCATCTTCGGCACGCGCCGGGACAGCAGGTAGAGCTGGAAGACGGGTCCCGCCGCGTTGGCCAGCATGGTCGTCACCCCGGCCGCCACGCCGGCCCCGGTGCCGAAGGCCCGGTGGTCGGCGATCTTTTCGAGCAGCGCCGGCTTCAACACCCGCAGCGACTGCAGGGCCAGCATCAGCAGGATCGAAAAGCCGATGATCCGCCGCGCCACCGCGTCCGGAATGGTTTCGGGGATGAGGCCGAGCAGCCACCAACCGGCCGCGACCCCGGCCAGCGCCGCCGGAAGCAGCCGCCACACGTCGTGCCACGATCCATGCTTGCGGAAGGCAGGATAGACACAGAGGTCCGCGATGATCAGCAGGGGCAGCGCGAAGCCCGCCTGATCCTTCGCGCCGAAGAGCTGGGTGAAGATCGCCACCGCGAGCAGCGAGGTGCCGCTGAAGCCCGCCTTGGCCACGCCGATGCAGAGCGCCGCGAACAGCGCCAGGGCCCAGTCATCCGCTCCCTCCAGCACGCCCCCTGCCTTAGGGGGCGTGCCGCCGACCCGCAAGCGCGGTCAGGCACCAATCAGAAACGATCCTTCAGGACGAAAGGGTGCGTCGAACCAGCTCGGAAAGATTCGAACCCTCGTCAGAGGGTAGCCTGCCGGTCACGAGTTTCGCCTTCGAGACATAATCGATGGTGCGTGGCGAAAGCTCACGGCGACGCCTGCCGATATACGGTACCGGCACGGGATCCGAGCTGAGGATCATTCTCTTCCGCATGATGTTCGGCGATTTCATGGCACCGACATCATCTCCTCCCCTCGATTCCGCGCCCATGGGAACCGGAACCGCCTTTTGGAACGCCCGTCGGGAGACCGAAATTTAGAGTTTCAAGTTTCAAGTTTCCCCCCTACCCCTCGCGCCGACATGAAGATCGTCGTCGCATACTCGGGAGGTCTCGACACCTCCGTCCTGCTGCTCTGGCTCAAGGAAAAGTACAATGCCGAGATCATCGCCTACTGCTCGGACTGCGGACAGGGCGACGAACTCGACGGCCTGGAGGAGAAGGCGCTCAAGACCGGTGCCTCGAAGTGCTACATCGACGACCAGAAGGAGGAGTTCGCCCGCGACTTCATCTTCCCCATGTTCCAGGCCAATGCGCTCTACGAGGGCCGCTACCTGCTCGGCACCTCGATCGCCCGCCCGTGCATCACCAAGGGGATGATCGACGTCGCGAAGAAGGAGGGTGCCGACGCCATCGCCCACGGCGCCACCGGCAAGGGCAACGACCAGGTCCGCTTCGAGCTTTCCGCCGCCGCGCTGGCGCCCGACATCAAGGTGATCGCCCCGTGGCGCGACGCGGAGTTCCGCAAGCAGTTCCCCGGACGGAAGGAGATGATCGAATACGCCGAGGCCAACGGCATCCCGGTCAAGGCCTCGATGAAGAAGCCCTACTCGATGGACCGCAACCTCCTGCACATCTCCTTCGAGGCCGGTGCGCTCGAGGACACCTGGCACGACGCCACCGGCGAGGACGACAAGGACATGTATGTCCTCTCGGTCTCCCCCGAGGACGCGCCCGACCAGCCGCAGTATCTCCAGTGCCTCTTCGAGAAGGGCGACATCATCGGCCTGCAGACCGAGGGACTCGACACCCTCATCCGGGAACTCGGCGACTTCGAAGTGCAGGGCGAACGGGACGGCTACACGCTGCTCACCGCCTACGGCGTCATGCGCGTGCTCAACGCCCTCGGCGGTGCCCACGGCATCGGCCGCGTCGACATCGTCGAGAACCGCTTCGTCGGCATGAAGTCCCGCGGCATCTACGAGACCCCCGGCGGCACGATCCTCCTCGCCGCCCACCGCGACCTCGAGACGCTGGTGATGGATCGCGAACTCCAGCTCACCCGCGACACGCTCATCCCCAAGTACGCGCAGCTCGTCTACAACGGCTTCTGGTTCGCCCCCGAGCGCGAGGCCATCCAGGCGCTGGTCACCGAGAGCCAGAAGACCGTCAGCGGCGAGGTCCGCGTGAAGCTCTACAAGGGCAACGTCATGTGCGCCGGCCGCCGCAGTCCGCACAGCATGTATTCCGAGGCCGTCGCCACCATGGAGGGCGGTCAGGAGGCTGCCTACAACCAGGACGATGCCACCGGTTTCATCGCGCTGAACGCCCTGCGCCTCAAAGCCAACGCCCGGCAGCAGAAGTAATCTCCACTTCTCACTTCGCACTTCTCACTCGGCAATCCATCCCATGCCTCCCAAGACCGCCATCACCCCGACCCGCTCCGAGGATTTCCCCGAGTGGTACCAGCAGGTCATCAAGGCCGCCGACATGGCGGAGAACTCGGAAACCCGCGGCTGCATGGTCATCAAGCCGTGGGGCTTCGGCATCTGGGAGCTGATCCAGCAGCAGCTCGACCGCCGCTTCAAGGAGACCGGCCACTCGAACGCCTACTTCCCGCTGCTCATCCCCCTCTCCTACCTTGAGAAGGAAGCCGAGCACGCCGAGGGCTTCGCGACCGAGTGCGCGGTCGTCACCCACCACCGGCTCGAGACCGTCAAGGACGAGGAAACCGGCAGGACGAAGATGATCCCCACCGGCGAACTCGCCGAGCCCTACGTCATCCGTCCGACCTCCGAGACCATCATCGGCGCCGCCTTCTCACGCTGGGTCCAGAGCTACCGCGACCTGCCGCTGCTGATCAACCAGTGGGCCAACGTGATGCGCTGGGAAATGCGCCCGCGCCTGTTCCTCCGCACCGCCGAATTCCTCTGGCAGGAAGGGCACACCGCCCACGAGACTCAGGAAGAGGCGATCGAGGAAACCCGGATGATCCACAAGCTCTACGCCGACTTCCTGCGCGACCACCTCGCGATCCCGGTGATTCCCGGAGAAAAGACCGAGGCCGAACGTTTCCCCGGCGCGGAGATGACCCTCACCGTCGAGGCCATGGTGCAGGACAAGAAGGCCATCCAGGCCGGCACCTCGCACTACCTCGGACAGAACTTCTCCAAGGCGCAGGACATCTCCTTCACCGGCCGCGAAGGCGTCGTCGAGCACGCCCATACCACCTCGTGGGGCGTTTCCACCCGGCTCATCGGCACGCTGATCATGGCGCACTCCGACGACGACGGCCTCGTCCTCCCGCCGCGCGTCGCCACCCAGCAGATCGTCATCCTACCGGTCACGCCGAAGGATGACAGCCGCCAGGCCGTGCTCGACGCCTGCCAGGCGCTCGCGGAAACGCTCCGTCACCAGAAGTTTCACGACGAAGCGCTGCGCGTTCACGTCGATGACCGCGACGTCCCCGGCAAGAAGTGGGAGTGGGTCAAGAAGGGCGCGCCGATCCGCATCGAGATCGGCCCCCGCGACCTCGAGGGGAGCAAGGTCTGCGTCCAGCGCCGCGACCAGGCACCGAACGAGAAGGAGTTCATCGACCAGGAGGAGTTCATCCGCAACGCGGGCGACATCCTCCAGCAGATCCACGACGGCCTGCTCGAGCGGGCCACCCATTTCCGCGACCTGAACATCGGACGCTGCGGATCGATCGAGGAATTCGACGCCCACTGGGCGCAGGACAACCCCGGCTGGCTGATCACGCCGTGGGAGGGCTCCAGCGAGCAGGAGGAGGAGCTGAGCAAGAAGCACAAGATCACCATCCGCTGCATCCCGCTCGACCACCAGGACGGTGCGGAAATGCCCTGCCTCCTCACCGGTACGCCGACGCGTCGGCGGGTGATCTGGGGAAGGAGTTACTGATTTGGAGTGCGGTGGCTTGCCACCGCTTTCGATCAACTGGAGGAGCGAGCCCGGTCACCCGGCGTCAACAAGCCCTGTGAGCGATGCGCCTGAAATCGGGCGCAGCGGGATTTTCCCTTCCGGCGCAGGAACCAGGATCCAACCACTCCCAAAGCAGCTCCCAAAGCGGTGGCAAGCATCCGCACTCCAAAATAACATTGCGCCACAAAGTTAAACTCGCTACACCGGTTCAATGTTCAAGCGCTTCTGGTGGGTCTTCCTCGTGACCCTGATCCTGGGCCCGCTCGCCGGCGTCTTCTTTGGCGGTGTGATCGCCTACATTTCGCCGAAGACATTCGAGTCTTCGGCCACAATTCAGGTCCGGCCCGTGACCCCGTCGGTGCAGGTCCTACCCGGCCATGTTTCGCACGACCCGTCTGCAACTCCATCGAACTTCTTCGCCACCGAATTCGAAGTCATCCGCTCGCAGGCCACGCTGGATCGGGTGATCGACCAACTTGATCTCATGAGTCGCTGGGGCATGCCTCGTCCCGAGGTTCTGGAAAAGCTGCGTCAGTCCATCGACACCCGGAACATCAAGGGCACCGACCTCATCGAGATCCGTGTCCGCACGACAAACCCGGAGGATTCCAGACTCATCGCCGGGGCCGTGAGTGATGCCTACCGCAGCCGACGTCTGGAAATCGAACACACGCGCTCCGATCGGGTCTTGGAAGAACTCCGGAAGGCCGTGCGGGAACAGGAAGACCGAGTGGAGGAAAAGCGCAAGGTGCTGACAGGGATGATTCGGAACGAGAGCTTGCTATGGCCACCCGACGCAAATGCCCCAACATATCCCCGAGGCAGCGGCGCAGCGGCGCAATATGCCGAACTGGAAACGCAGAAAATCAAACTGGAGAGCCAGATCGATATCCTGCTTCGATACGAGGGGGAGCAATTGATCACCTACGCTGCCGAGCTGAACCTTCCGGAGAACATCATCAGGACCCTCCGTCCGCAGTGGCTTGCGGCGAAGCGGCAGCTCGAGGCCGCCAAGCAAGCGGGTCTTGGCGACGACCACCCGACGGTCAAGCAGCAGACCAAGATCATCGCTGGCCTCGATACGGACCTGAAAGAAGGCGTCGTCGCACTGCGCGAGACCCTTCGGGCCCAACTGGAACTCGTCAAGGAGCAGGCGGAACGCCTCAGGATCAGGAAAGAGGAGGAGGAAGACCGGGCGGTGACGCCGGGAATCGCCCGCTACACCTTCGATGACGCCAAGGCCGAGTTCGAAGCCGCCCAATCCCTCCTCGAACAACTCAAGGTCAAGCTCATCAGCGAAGAGATGCAGCGGCGGATCTCGGAGGATCCTGTCGTCGTCCACGCGCAACCGGCCGAAGCGATGAGACCGGCCTCCCCGAACGTGCCGCTCCACCTGCTTCTCGGTGCGGCCGGTGGACTCCTCCTCGGATTGATCGCACCCTTCGCCATCATCCCGATCCTCCACGCAGCAAACGAACCCAAGCCCGCCTGAGAGGCGTCGATCGGAAACCGAAGAAACCAAAGTTCTCGCGGCCCTTCGGGCCGCCGTGGGCCTGCGGATCGTTCAACCCGGGCTCGCGGCGCTCCGCGCCTTGCTCCCGGGCTCTGTTCTCATGGCCCTTCGGGCCATTCCCATCGCCACCAACCACCGGCACACCCGCAACCCCATCCAACGGAACCTCATCCCGCACCACCCCATCCTGCGGCATCATCTCCCGGCATCATCTCGCGGCCTGAAAGGCCGCAACAACAAAGCCCGGGGTCATCGACCCCGGGTTGGGGCACGTCCCCACCAACCCCGCGGCCTGAAAGGTCGCGAGACCATCCCGCCTAATCCCAAACGAAGCGCTCGTCGTATTCGACACCGAAGCGATCCAGCAGCCGCCGATACTCCTCTTGAAACGTCATCTTCCGATGATGCTCCGCCTGATCCACGATGTATCGGCTCACCTCCTCCAACTGCGAGGCGCTGACCGAGAACAACCCGAATCCCGCCTGCCACGCAAAGCCCGCGGTATCGGCAAACTCCCTTTTCATCCACTTGGAGCTCTCCCCCTTGATCGAACCGACGACGTCACTTGCCGCCTTGGTTCGATTCAAACGAAACAGGAGATGAAGATGGTCGATATGTCCGCCCACCTTCAGGGCGGGACAATCCTGTCGGTTCAAAGCGGATGCGAGATAGGGAAACAACCGCTCCTGAATCGTCGCGCTCAACCATGGCTCACGGTTCTTCGTCGAGAAGACCAGATGGACATAGAGTTGGGAGAGCGACTGGCCCATGACACCGACCCTTCTCGCGACCCTTCGGGCCGCTGTCAATTTCCCACCCTACCGGTCCCGGGGCCGCAGTGCTGCGCACCTTGGCACCCGGGCTTCGTTCTCATGACCCTCCGGGCCATTCCCGTCGCGGCCACTCACACGATTCGTGTCGCGGCCCTTCGGCCCGCCGTCAATTGGGCACCGCCGATCCCGGGGCCGCGTCGCTCCGCTCCTTGGCACCCGGGCTCCGTTCTCGTGACCCTTCGGGCCATTCCCGTCGCGATCTCCCACACACGGTTCTCTCCATCCACCATCCACCATCCACCATCTCACCGCTCACCTTAAAACAACTCCCCCTGCCCCGGCGCGAGCCTTCGGAAATGCCGGGTTTCCAGCTCCGGTGGGCTTGTCCCGATTCCCAGGCGCCGGCAACTGGTCCGGAACAGGGCCCCGAGCTGCTGCGCGGCGGCACCCCTCCCCCGCAGCCTCTCGAGCGGCGCGGTGTTGTTCAGCCCGCCCTGCATCGAGCGGATCCGCCCCAGCACCATCTCCCGCTTGTCCGGGAAATGCCGTTCCAACCAGCCTTCGAAGACCCCCGCCACCGCGCCCGGCAGCCGCACGACCGAATACGCCGCGAAAGAACCGCCCGCCTGCTTCACCGCCTTCAGGATCGCGGGCAACTCGCTGTCATTGAGCCCCGGAATCATCGGCGCCGCGCTCACCCCGCACGGCACTCCCGCCGCGGAAAGCTTCCCGATCGCCTCCAGCCGCGCCCGCGGCGACGAGGCCCGCGGCTCCAGCACCCGCGCCAGCTTCGGGTCGAGCGTGGTGATCGAAAGATAGACCGCGACCGCGTTCCACCGCGCCAGTTCGGCCAGATGGTCGAGATCGCGGGTCACCAGCGCGTTCTTGGTGATGAGCGCCACGGGCTGGCGGAACTTCGCCATCACTCCGAGGCATCCGCGGGTGAGCTCCAACTCGCGCTCGACCGGCTGGTAGCAGTCCGTCACCCCGCTCATCGCGATCTTTCCCGGCCGATGGCTCCGCTTCGCCAGCGCCTGCTCGAGCAGCCGCGGCGCGTCGCGTTTCACCACGATCTTCGATTCGAAATCCAGTCCCGCCGAGTAGCCGAGATACTCGTGATAAGTACGGGCATAGCAGTAGCTGCAGCCGTGCTCGCAACCGCGGTAGGGATTCAGCCCGTATTCGAACGACAGGTCCTCGGCGTCGTTCCTCGCCAGGATCGACTGCGAATCGTCGGCGAGGAATTCGGTCCGCAGCGGGCGGGGGTCGTCATCGACCCAGGCGTCGCCATCGACCTCCACCCGGAAGGCCTCGAAGCGGTTGGCCGGATTCCGGTCGGCACCCCGGCCGCGTGAAGAGTTCATGTGAACACACTTGCCGGATGAAGCCGCCGAGCAAGGCATTTCCACCGGACCGAAACATCGTCCCTCCGTCGGTCGTATCAGCCAGGCGGATGAAACCCGTTCCGCTCGTCGGGTCCGCCGCCTTCACGTTGGCGATCGTCCTCATTTTTGCCGGGGCAGATCAGATCACCGCCGCTTCCCCGCTGCCCGATGCCGACTTCGATTCGCTGGTCATGATCCAGCGCCGCCCGCTCAATCCCACCCACGTCTACACCTACCACGTCGAGGGGCTGGAAAAGGGAGGCGGGCTTTTCGTCGTGCCCCTGGACGGCGGACCGCCGAAGCAACTGGTCGACGCGTCGGAAGGCGTGATCCTCGATTGCCAGGTTTCGTACGATGGCTCGCGGATCCTGTTCAGTTGGAAGCGCGCTATGGACGAGCCCTTCGGCATCTGGAGCATCGGCACCGACGGCGACTGCCTGACGCGCGTGGTCGACCACGACTCGAACAACATGAACGCCTGCTGGCTGCCGGATGGAGGCATTGCCTTCCTCTCCGACCGCAAGCCCGCCTTCGCCTACTGCTGGACCAGTACTTCGCCGGTGCTCTACCGCGCAGATGGCGATGGCGGCAACGTCACCCGCCTGTCGGCCAACTACCTCACCGATTTCACGCCCTCAGTCATGCGCGACGGCCGGATCCTCTTCAGCCGCTGGGAATACGTCGATCGCCCGGCCATCCCGATCCAGTCGCTGTGGGCGATGAATCCCGACGGCACCATGCTCTCCGGCGTCTTCGGCAACCGGGTGCTCGGACCCGCGACCTTCATGGAGGCCCGCGAGATTCCCGGCATGCCCGGAAAGATCCTGTGCGTGTTGACCAGCCACAACGGCCCGTGTCGCGGCGCGATCGGCCTGCTCGATCCCGAACTCGGCGGCAACGCGCAGGAAGCCATCCGCAACCTCACGCCCGAGATCCCCATCGGCACGGTGGACGACGCGCGACGGGGAAACGCGATGCGCGGACCGTATGAAAGCCCGTTCCCGCTCGACGACCGCCATTTCCTCGTCTCGCGCGAGGGCACCATCCAGCTCCGCGACTACGAGGGATCCCGTACTTCCATCCTGCGGGAACCGGTGGACGGCATGGGCTTCTACTCCGCCCAGCCCGTGCGTCCCCGGCCGCTGCCGCGGTCGTCATCGGTGGCGCGGCTGGATCCTGACGCCGAGGCCATGGCGGAGCTGCTGGTCCACGACGTCACCATCGGCCTCGGCGCCGCCGTACGGCGCGGCGAGATCAGGCGCATCGCCGTCGTGCAGGAAATGGAGAAGGACATCCGCTCGGAGACCGCGCAGCGCCAGTTCGGCTTCCAGTTTCCGGTCGTCTCCTGCGGCGCGACCTACGCCCCGAAGCGCGTGTGGGGCTTCGCCAAGGTCGAGGAGGACGGTTCGGCCCACTTCAAGGTGCCCGCCGACCTGCCGTTGTACTTCCTTCCCCTCGATGCCGAGGGCCGCGCCGTGCAGCGGATGCGCACCTTCACCCACTTCCGGCCCGGCGAGCGGCAGAGCTGCATCGGCTGCCATGCCGACCGCAACTACGTCTCGCCGGCCGCAAGCAACATCGGGGCCTCGATCGCCGCCGCCCGTCCCGCGGAGGCGCTGACCGAGCCGGATTGGGGCAGCCGCGACGGCTTCAGCTTCGCCCGCGTCGTCCAGCCGGTGCTCGACCGGCACTGCGTCGAATGCCACGACGGAGAATACGATCCCGACCTCAGCGGCGACCGCACCGACTACTTCAACGTCGCCTACGAAAACCTCGCCCGCCGCGGCACCCAGGCCGAACACGGCGGCGACGCCCGCGGCGGCATGGCCGGCTTCGGCCGCAATCCCTACACCTCCTGGATTCCCACCTTCAACGGCTGCGAGTCGAACATCCTCGAGGTCGAGCCGAAGACCTGGGGTTCACCCGTCAGCCCGCTCGCCGACCTGATCATCGCCGGCCATCCGGACGCGGACGGAAAGAAGCGCGTCAGACTCACGGCCGCCGAGCGTCAGCGCATCCTGACCTGGATCGACCTCAACGTCCCCTTCTACGGCACCTCCCAATCCCGTCAGCCCGACCTCCGCGGCTGCCGCCAGATCGTTCCCGAGAACCTGACCGCCGTGCTCGACGAAGTGGCATCCCGCCGCGGCTTCGAGCTGCCACGAACCTTCTTCGTCCGCCTCGATCGCCCGGAAAGGAACCCCTTCCTCGCCATCCCGCTGGAGCGGGGCGACTTCCAATCCACCGCCGATCCCGACTACCAGCGCATCCTCGCGTGCTTCGACGGCGTTGGGGAAACACTCGAAGACCGCATCCACGTCGATTACCGCACGGTCATCCAGGCGCGGCACGAGTGAGCGCCAACGTTCGCGCCACCCTTGTCGGGCTTATCTGGCGGCGATGAATTCCTCAATCGTGAGTGCAATATCCTTCGCAATCTGACGCAACAGGATGGGGGGATAGCCCTGCCTCGGTGGTCCGGCACCGTAGTCCCTCTCCCGTCCGTGTGTCGAAATTGCCTATGAGAGCCACGCTGCCGCACCTCGGAAAAACCGAGTTTCTGCAAAATCCCAATCGCTTCCCGAGGTTTGAGAACCGGTATCCGCCCCATGGATCTACACGGTAACCGTCTGAGTACCAACAAATTCAACCTCTATCTCGGGCTCGCCATCCTCCAGGAGCATGGCAACGACTTCCTGAAGATTCGCCTGAAGCTCGTCAAGGCTCTCGCCCTGGGTATGGGCACCCGGAAAACCCGGCACGTACCCGACAAATAGCCCGGTATCCCGGCATTCTTCGACGATGGCGGTGAACGCTCGCATGGCTGCATGTTACTCACAGCGAGCCGGGTCGCAATCCTCTCTTTCCGGCCTTCCGGCAGACCAACCCGCAGACCGACCAATTGCCTGGCAAATTACTCCGGGAAAAAACGGTCACCCCCCCCCGGGAACCGTCCCCATCTCAGACGGCAACTCATCGAATCCTCACTCCGACCCAGATGGGGTTATTCGACAGTCTCGCTGGGCTTGAATTGTTTGTCGCCGCTGCTAGGTGCATCCGTGACCAGAAACACACGACCGATCGAGCTCTCTCGTCCCAATGCTGTCAGAGTCGATCTGAAAATCTTGTCCTCAGTGTCCGGTTGAACTGGCAAACGACCGTCTGCTCGCACTTGTCTCGCCA
>ERZ869936.1342-NODE-1342-length-17882-cov-5.391036_pt1 | contig 17882 bp, 12 predicted proteins | sample MGYA00520876_ERZ869936 | MGnify/ENA primary metagenome ERZ869936 (study PRJEB32218, sample SAMN09650985) | biofilter metagenome | isolation source: enrty point of leading RO module | place: Saudi Arabia: Thuwal, RO plant located on Red Sea | collected 2016-02-17 ...
GATGGTGTCCACACCATCTACCGTTTTCCGCACCCTTCTATTTTCAAAGTCATACATTAATATAAGGTTTAGCTTTTACGAACTTTTTCAAGAGCTTTTTCCAGAACATCCATTTTGATTCCTGTCCGATTGATATCGTCATTTGAGTCAAGCCATTTGTAAAAGCCTTCTTTGAGAACAGCAAAGCCCTCTTCGGTAAGGTCATCAGTCATTATCTTAAACTCAGGACCCAAGTCTTCTTTTTTTGAAGGCCAGTTAGAATGACTAACTAAGTTGTGCATTCTTAGAAACAGTAGTAACTGCCAACCTTCATCTTGTTCACGTTCTAAAGTTGTTATTGCTCCTGGAGTTTCTAGCATCGTTCCAAGTCTATAAATCTGCATGTTTTTTTGTGGCTTTTTCATATTTAATCTAGTCGTCTTTCTTTTGTCTGCTTTTTTGAGACATCTATTAAATCCCCCGTTGAACGGTCTTTGATATAAGTTCCTCCAGCTTGTCTTATAGCTTCTTCTTTTCTTATCTGTGCAGCTTTATTCGCAGTCTTGCTTGTCACTTCATACAAGTCCTGCACTTGTCCATCTTTAATCACAGCAAAGTCTAATCTGCGAGCTGAACCAAAGGCGTCTCGCGCTATTGTGCCGTCAGCATTTCGAAGATATACCTCTCTTTGGACAGATGAACCCGGGAATTGTTTAGAGAGTGTTTTTGCAAAGGCTGCTTCTCGTGCACGTCCTGCAATAGCGTTTCTGATGATATTGTCGGCTTTTGATATTCCTTTGATGCCCGCCTTAAACTCCCCAACCGGGCTCGCGAACAAAGCAACTGCAACACCTTTCTCTCCAAGCGAAGCATTTGGATCACTGAGTGTAACTCCAGTGGTGTACGCATCGTATGCGGTCAATCCAGCCATCACCGCAGCAATGGCCAGCGGGATAATATCACCTTCTGGGTCAGAAATCACGATTGGGTTGTTTCGAGCGTAGCTATAGGTGTTGAGCTGTTGTGGATCGCGCAGGAAGACTTCAAGTGGTCGATTGTACACCTGCTCCCAAGCTGATGATCCAAGATCTAGTGAAGCTTGGTCCTGTGATGTGAATTTAGCAGTCTGTCCACTCTGATAGCGACTACCGAGATAATTTAAAGACGTTTCATCGTCTCTAACTTCGCCAAGATATTTGCGGTTTTGAGAGAACTCACCATACTGTTCATCTATCCGAGTCTCTCCAAATGGGAAATAATCTGCGACGGATTGAGTATAGCCGGTTTGGTCGGTGGTTACGCGAGTAGAGTTTAGATGGTCAAGGTGGTTGTAATAGATTTTTGGTGCCGGGGTATCGTCCTCGATTGACGCAACTAGCATCTCGCCGACATAGATGTGCTTCGTAGATGTTCCTGTATCTGAAACCTCAAAGAGGTTTGACGGATAGATGGTGTCCACACCATCTACCGTTTTCCGCACCCTTCTATTTTCAAAGTCATACGCATACGTCGTTGACGACAGGCCATTTCCTGCGGAAATGAGCCTGTTTTTATAATCCCATCCATACGTCCAGGCTCCGCCTGACGTCATATTTCCGTTTGAGTCGTACGTGAATGTTAAATTCGGCCCCGACGTTGTCTCGATCTCGGTAGCCGCATGAGGATTGGCGTAGCTCGCTGAACCACTCACGCTGGTGAACTTGATGTCATCGTAGTTGATGGTGGATGCGCCATCGGCTTCGATGTGCATTGAAGTTGTGCCGGTGCGGTTGTCCATATCAAGTGCGGTAAGTGGGATGGTCAGCTCTTCCCAGGTATTGGCACTCCATGAACCACCATTGTATGAATCAAGGTTCACCACATCTAGGAGCGTGTCGTTGCTGTCGCGGAAGTATAGGTAGAGATTGACGGAGGTGTCGGTGCCCACGTTCACCGCGATTTCGAGGTCATCGTAGTCGGTGGTGTCGAAGTCATTGTTCTTGTACTTGAGCCCCTGCCAGGCTGAGGCGTACACCACTTCAATAGATTTCGTGCCGTTATTGACCGGTGAGGTGTCGTCTGGGTCCACACTTGATGCCCATGACTGATCGGCCCAACCACTGGCCACCGTGTCGTCATAGAGCGTATATGAGCTTCCAGAGGTCTGATTACCATCGTAGCTGTATGAACCCTGGTCTGATTTGCTCAAGATATTGCCAATCGCGTTGTATGAGTACGTACGGTTGTATGGCGTGGTACTAGCGGCCGTTGTGGAGGCGCTGGTGAGGCGGTAGAGGTCATCGTAACCGTAGGTCGTGGTAGCGGCTGAGTCAGTACCTGAGTTGTCGATGATTTGTGTAATATTGCCGACAGCGTCGTAGGTGTAGGTGAGGTCTTGCACATTTCCCACGAATGGCACGCCTGGTGTTGGGCCACTGGTTTCAGAGATGTCACCAATGAAGGTTGAATCGATCACTAGGTCATCAAAGTACGTCGTCGACACACCTGACTCAGGTGCGTACGTCACCCCGAAGAGGATGTCGTCAACATTGTCGGCACCAGTGTTGGTCGTGCCTGAGCTGTAGTCTGGTGAGCCTTCGGTGTCGTTATTGAGCCAGATGTCTACCTCACCATCACTCGTGCCTTTCTTGAAGCGAACTTCAATGGTGTTCACGGCTCCTTCGGTGAGATTGAGGCTCGTGTTCGTGTATGAGAGCACATCACCATTGATAATGAGTCGTGGTGCTCCCCAGTCCTCAACTGAAATCCAGAAGACGGTGCCGTCACTACTGTCTTCAAAGCGCAAGATACTGAAGTATGATGATGCACCCCAGGTGACTGGGTCAGATACATAGATCTTGAACTGGACGTAGATTTCGTCCTCATCGTAGTTAATCGTCTGTATCGAGCCGTTGCCCTCACCCGTGACCACTTCTTTGAGTGAGTCAGTGCCTTCAACTTGGCTGGTGCTATCAAGTGATGGTGTCACGCTACCCCATGAAGAATCAGTATCGAGTGAACATGGCAAACTACTGCAGTCTTCGAAGTCTTCGACAGCAAAGAGATAGGCATAGAGTTTCTCAGGCAATAACCAGGCAGTGACATTCTCGACCATGCTACCGAAGATACCAAAGATAACGTCTCGTACGCTGGTACTCACGTCCTGACCTTTGTTTTTGGTGTATCCCTCCTTCTTAAGGAAGTCTTCAAACCGATCTTGAGCGGCAATGGCATTCTGGAGTATCTGTGGATCGAGGTCTTCTTGTTTGCGAAGCTCGGCCACTCGTTCGCGATGGTACTTCTGCCATATACGCGCCTCGTGGGTGTCGGTTATGAGTTTGTCAGTATGCTCGTGTTTATGTGGTACAACATCGGGTAGCTCAGGTTCTGGAATGATGACGGCTTCAGTGGTCACCGCTGTGCTGGTTGAGGAGAATGATTCTTCTATCAGTTCAGTACTTGAAGCAAAGTCGAAGGTGATGGTCGTCGTGCTTGCTTCGGTTGAGGACGAAGTGGTGGTAGCGGTTGTTTCGGTTGACGAGCTGGTTGTGGTCGCTGTTTCGGGCGTAGATGTGGCAATGACTTCTTCAGTGCTGGTGGCGGTATCTAGTACTTCTTCCGTTGTGGTAGTGACTGGCTCTTCAATTTGCTCAGCAGCCACCTCGGTTGTGGTGGTTGAAACTGGCCCTTCCACCTCAGGAACATCTACCTCTTCGAACACTGTTTCAGATGAGCTTGCCAGGAGGTCGAGTTCGGATTCGAGTAACATCAATTCCTCTCCACCATTTCCAGTTCCATAACTTGAAGTGGCAGTGGTCGTGATAGACCGCAGACGGTATAACTCATCAGCATCATAGGTCTTGGTGGTTTCTGAACCATTGCCGTGGAGTTGATAGGTCACCAGGCTGTGCGGACCATAATCAAAGTCATCCATCACTGACATAAAGGAACCCCCGTCTTCGCGTTGCTGAATACGCTCTATTTGGCCACCTTTGTTGTATGTGTACGCCACCTCGCTGTCATCTGGGTAGGTAACGAGTGTTTGGTTGCCCTGGCGGTCGTAGTCATATTCAGTGGTGTAGGTTGTACCGTTAATTTGCTTGGCCTCTGAAGCAACAGCACCTGTCTTAGCGTAGGTGTAGCTGGTAGTAGCGACACTGTTGCCAACTGAACACAGATAACCAACCCCTTCAGTACATGAGTCATAGGTGTACGTGACTTCGGTACCTGATTGGCCGGTGTAGTTTTCGGTGAGCATGCGATTGAGCGCATCATAGTTGTACACGATGGTTTGGTTCTTAGGGTCAGTGGTAGTACCTAAGTTGCTGGCGGCATCATAGCTAAATTCCCACTCGCCAAAGCTGGTGTCATTCGGGTCATGCAGGTCTTCGAGTAACGTGCGCCGTGAGAGACCGTCGTACTCGATATTACGTTCGTTATTGAGTGCGTCAGTTATCTTGGTGAGGTTATCGTTCACGTCATACTCGTAGTCGGTGTCGTAGGTACTTGTACTATTGTGCTCCGTGACTTGAGAGAGACGACCGAAGGCATCGTAGGTGAAGTGCTTGTCGTTACTCAGTGCATCGGTGACGGTTTCTTGCCACTGGTCGTAACTAGTAGTAGTGGTTCCGACAACTGTGCCAACGGCTGTGGTTCGCTCGAGCGCGTCGTATTCATACACAGAGTAGAGTTCGTCATCGGTGGTTGGTGTACTACTTGCACTACCAGTATCAAAGTACGGTAATGATTCTTTCGCTAAGAGTCCGTTGTTGCCGTAGATGTAGTCACGGACGATATAGGTATTGCTATCTTCTGCTTCGACTCGTTCCTGGAATGGACGGCCAAAACCGTCGAGATAGGTGTATGAGTTGGTGGAAGTAGCGTTGTTGAGGTAATCGGTCTTTTGCACCTTCACGGCACCAGCGGTGTCAGTATAGGTATATGCAGACTTGGTGACTAGGCTACCGGTTTGTGGGTCAGGGATTTGTTCCGTTAGTGGTCGATCCAGACCATCGTAGGTGGTGACGTACACTTCACCATTTTGGTCAGTCGTAGTGCCAACTTGGCCGGAGGAGTAATCGAAGTCCTTCCAGACTGTGTGACCTAGTGCGTTGGTGGTCGAAGCTGGGAATAGGTTATTGGTATCGTAGCCAAAGTACGTGGTATTACCATTCGGGTCAGTTTCTGAGGTCGGTTGTCCGTATGAGTTGTATGTCCATTCCGTGTCGACATAGGTTGAGCCGGTGACCCAGTCTTCACGCTTCGTGAGATTGCCAGCGGTAACTGAGCCATGCGACTGAGAGTCATAATAGTACTTAGACTCTTTGACCTTAGTACCGCTATTATTCTTAAGTGTCTCCGTATCAACGACCACCACACCATCAGTATTGGTTGCATAGTCATACTCAGTGGTTCGTTTGTCACTACCAGTATCTGAATAGGTGCCATTCACGTTGCCAGATACCTCCCCATATTCAGTGACGGTGAGAACTGAGCCGTCGGAATTGTCGTATGCGAAGGCAGTGGCACGGTCTTTATGGTCACTATCGCCATCATAGTCCATCTGAAGTTCACTTTCAGTGTATACAAACACTCGTTCGCCAGCAGACGAGGTCGCCCAATTGGTGCGATTGAACATGTGCAGATTATCTGAAGTGTCATAGACCTCAGTGCGGTAACTCAAACCGATCTTCCCTTCTCCATCGGAAGATTCAGAACTTGAAGCGTTATTGGAGTTACCTTGATGATAGTACGTTGTGGTGGTTCCCAAGTCTGTTGCCACCGAGACTTTTCCGAAACCAGCAAACTGTCGGTTGGTCGACGAGGCATGGAAGTAGTGTCCATCCTCGTAAGAATATCTTATTTCTTTTATGTCACCAAGACCGCTGACTTCAGTAAGTTTTGATAAAGTATCAAGGTTCATCGCGATGGTGCTGTTTGCCTGGTTGCCATTGACTTTATATCTTGCCGACTGATTATACTCAGCAGAGATTACGCCACCTTTTGCTGTGGTGACTGTTGTCAATAAATCTGGAACACCACCCTTGTGTATTAGAACTTCCTGCACGTGAGTTGCGTTATTGGGGTAAGTATTTATCGGGCCATGTTTAATAAAATCAATCATGTTGTCGCCATCAAAGTCAACGACGCGCACGCCAGCGTCTGCTACAAAGTAACTACCGTAACCATAGTTAAGAAGGTTGCTACTATCAAAGTCCCAGTTTGATGTTTGTTGTGACCAGCCTTCTCCAGTGTTTATGTATATCTCTTGCTCGTCATTGTATGTACCTGTCTCATTTGCAAAAATATCTACCAAACCGTCACCGTTAACGTCCATTAAACGTGTTGATCGATAGATCTTGCCGTAATTCAGCCTGCGGTCCAAAATTGGAATAGGTGATTTCCAGTTATCGTTTTGAACCCAACCCTTTCCGGTGTTTATGTAAGCAGCATCAACTTCTAGTGTTGATTGGTCATAATCACTGTTCACATGCCGCACAACATCAATAAGACCGTCTCCGTTGAGGTCAACTAGGCGAGTACCTTCATCTCCGTTGTTATTTTCGTCAACAATTACAGGTAGATCCCATTCATCACCAGCCTCTTCCCAGCCAGAGCCAGTGTTCATATATGTTTTCTTGGTATATGTCCACGACCCACCCCCATTCAACGTACGACGTGTTGATTTAACAATATCAACTAAACCATCACCATTTACATCAACTAACCGATTGCCGTAGTCATAGTAGTGGCTACCTCCATAAAAATAGACATCACTTGGCAACTGCCAAGTAGTAGTGCTCTCATCCCATCCGTCTACTTTGTTGTTGAGATAAGTTTTTCGAAAATCAACACATCCGTAACTATTAATACAATCATCAACTGACCACAAAATATCAGTGTATCCGTCACCATTGACGTCTACAAAGCGTGCCCCTGTTTCTATAACATCTCCGTTAGGTTCAATATTCGCAACAAAGGCAAAGTCATCACTATACGGTTGCGGAAATGTCCATTCTGATGTGGTTGCCCATTCAGAGCCGCGATTTAAATAAATTGTTTGTTCTGGGTCAACTACCCCAAGATTGCCGGTTTTGTAGATTGTTATGTCAGCGTATCCATCACCGTTAACATCAAACAGTCGGACCCCATTATCATAACTTTCATGTTCAGTGATAATCCTTTCAGGCACAGAAAAGCTATTGTCGTCAGACCAGCCCTGACTTGAAGTAGCAATACTTGAATATTCAAACGTCACAGCCGGTAGTGTCACTGTGCCTGCATCACCCTGACCACTTTCAGCTACTGATGACAGTAGGGACCTGTTTCCATTTTCTCCTGAACTGTAATCAAGCTCGTACTTCCTTACCCAGGAAGAATTAACGTTTACTAGAATTTCTGAAACACGTTTAGTAGTTGTGGCAGGAAATCCCGTAGCGTATGAGACATATGTGTCTGGTCTAGTCTCGAGAGTAAAGTTGATTGTGTAAATTCCATCGGTAGAACCACTCCCAGTATATGTAATGGTTTGAGGATACACTTTCCCATTATCTTTTTGATACTCGAACTTGATATAGTTATCATTCGTATCTCGAATTTCATCTAGATACCACTGATACACTCTTGTACTGCTTGCCAAGTCAACAAACTGAGAAGCTGAGGTGGAACCAAAGCTGTATCTTGTGCCAGTTTTGTCATAAACAATCCATCGACTACCGTCAAATTCATAGTTTCTGTAACTACCTTTTTCAAATTCAGCTACAAAATTTATATCATCACTCGACACCAATTCACCATCTAAATCTGATTTAAAGTTAAAGTCCCCATACATTTTCTCCACTCCATTTTTGTTCAACCGTTCGATTTTCATCATTGGAACAGACCAGCCGTAGCCATAGATATTGCCGACCTCTCGGTTGTTGCTGTTATATTTGAGAGAAATCTGTGGCCTCATGCCGTCACGTCCCTCGGGGATGGTGATCTGGTAGTCGTACTTGTAGGCGCCTGTTTGTGCATCAACATCAGGTGCCCCGTTGAGAATCCCGGTGTCAGTAATAAAAACTGCACCTCCTTCTGAAGAAAAGGAACTCATGGACATACTACTGGCTCCAAAGTCCAGAGATGACTCTTCAAGTGAGGAGGTCTCAGAACTTTGAGATGATTCAGTTGTTTCTGTGTTACTTGATTCTGAGTTCTCTTGTCCGTTTCCATTCCCTCCACCATTTGACTGCGCAAAAGCCGGATTGACAAAAGAACCTGTCAAAAGAAAAACCGCGAGGATAAAACTCGCGGTCTTCTTCAGCATTAAAAAGTTTGTGGTGCCTGCACCACGATTGTGAACTGGGGTCATATAAAAATTTTTAGAACTCATACCTCACGTTGGAGGCTCTACGTGTAAGACATAATAACGTGACGTTCTAGACTTAGCAAATCAATTTTTTGCGGAGAGTGGGAGACCTGAAAGGTGGCCGACCCTCCATCGCTGACGCTCATAAATGTCGTGGAGCCCGGAAATCGACATCAAGTTTCTAATGAATTATAGGGCCCTCCATCGTCCTGACGGTCACAAATTCGCTGACGCTCATAAGTGCCGCGGGACAGGCCTCGCCTGTTTTGGCATTAGTATTTGCCAAAACATGGCTCCGGCCTTCGATTCCGGACGCATCGTGCGCAGGCACGATGCTGCCCCGCCACACGAGAAAAGCCGGAGCTTGTGCTCTCGGCTTTTCATTCGTGTTGCGGGGCCCGGAAATCGACATCAAGTTTCTAAGTCGCTACGCTCCTAAGAACTCGTCGGCTCAGCTCATTCGTTTTTCTTCTGGATTGAAGAAAAACATCATTCCGCTTGTTCGATTCCGACGAGAGCCAAACAGTTGGCTCTCTGACCTCCACAACCGAAGCACGAAAAAGACTGGCCAGAAGCCAGTCTTTTTCGTGCTAGTTGCGGGGCCCGGAATCGAACCGGGGTCTGGAGGTTATGAGCCTCCCGAGGTACCTCTCCTCTACCCCGCGATGTGTATAAGTGAGAGAGACAATAACGTATTTTCAAGTTGTTGGCAACTATACCTTTCCTAATTCAGAAAAGACGCGTTCGTATTGGTTGATGGTGTCGGTGGCAATGCGCTGGGTGAGGACAAAGTCAGTACCTGCATGCGCAATCTCATTGCGGGTGCGGTGGGCGCGCCACGCATCATCGAGACTACGAATTTGGTTGGGTGAGGCACTTTTGAGTTTTTCACCGATTGTGGCTCCAGCCAGACCAAGCTCCCCCAGCACTTCGTCGAGCATGATATCAGCTTCGATAATCGCCAACCGCCAATCGTTGGGATTACCTGAAGCAATATGAGTTTTCACTTCCTGCCAGCGCGTATTACCAGATGCGCCAGTCAGGCGGTTCGCAAAAGCCTTTTCCGCCGCCCGTAACTCAGCCGCATGCTCAGCAGCTAGTTGTGAGGTGCGCTGCATCGCATAAATAATACCGAAGATAAAACCAGCCGAGACTAAAAACGCCAGTAAGGAATAAATGTTCCAAAGGGTATTGAACCAATAGAACACATCCCCAAAGCCTGGTAGCGCTGATTCTATCGCATAGTCGCGCAATGGTGCATACACATCGTTACCGACCCCTGGGTTAAGCCCAGTGCCGGTGGCTGTTTCTTGAGTTGGGCGCATGGAAATCTAGTCCACTGTGGCGTCAAAGATCTTTTTCCCGAAGTCGAACAGACGTTGGTCGCCACCATGTGGTCCCATATATTGTACACCGACCGGCAAGGTTGTTCCGTCGCGCTCTACACTACCCTGCGGTAGCGAGATAGCTGGGATACCGGTGAGATTGACCGGCACCGTGAAAATATCCTGGCGATACATGGAAATTGGGTCAGACTGCTCACCGATTTTAAAGGCTGGTGTTGGAGTGGTCGGGGTCATCACGAGGTCAACGGTCTTAAATACTTCAGCCAGTTCTGTGCGCATGAGCTCACGCACCATTTCCGCCTTACCGTAAAACGCATCGTAGTACCCAGCTGAAAGTACGTACGTACCCAAAAGAATACGCCGCTTCACTTCCGTACCGAAGCCTTCCGCTCGCGTCTTCATGTAGTCCTCCATCAAGTCCTTACCATCTACATGGAGTCCGTAGCGCATGCCGTCATAGCGCGCCAAGTTCGAAGACACTTCAGCCGGCATGGAAATATAGTAGGCGGCCAACCCTTGTTCAAAGAGTGGCAGCGACACATCGACAATCGTATGTCCGGCTGCCTCTAATTCTTTCACGGTTCTCTCAAACTGCTCCATCACGTCAGCATCAACGCCATCCTTAAGGAAGTCACGCGGAATACCGATGGTGTAGGTATCTTTGGTTGGTACGTCAGGGTAAGTATCCTCAGCAATGGTCGTCATATCCATGGTATCAAGACCAGCCATGGTGGTGTGGAGTAGCTCGGCATCAGCCACGCTGTTGGTCAGTGGTCCGGCTTGATCAAGCGATGAACCCATGGCCATGAGACCATAACGTGACACCGCGCCGTAAGTTGGTTTGTACCCAACGAGGCCACAATAACTGGCTGGCTGGCGAATACTTCCACCGGTATCGGTTCCAATGGCCGCCGGGACCGCCCCCATCGCTACGGCCGCTGCTGAACCACCAGATGAACCACCTGGCACACGTGTAGGATCGTGTGGGTTCTTAGTCACCCCAAAAGCTGAATTCTCAGTTGATGAACCCATCGCAAACTCATCGAGGTTAGTGGCCCCCACAAACAACGCTCCCGCCTCGCGCAAGCGTTCAATAATAGTGGCATCGTACACTGCGGTGTAGTTTTCAAGAATTTTGGATGCACCCGTCGCCCGTCGGCCTTTGATAAGAATATTGTTCTTAATCGCCAGCGGCACACCAAGTAGGGCCGGTGCGTTCTCCCCTGCTTGCTTATAGCGCTCAGTGGCTGCTTTAGCCTCCTCCATGAGGTCATCATAGACATCGAGAAAGGCGAGGATGTCGCCATCCTTGTCTTTAATGACCGCCAGTGTGTCATTGAGTGCATCTACAGGTGTGTAGCTACCGGCGATGAACTGTTGTCGTAGTTCGGTAATCGTCATGTTACTCATCCTGGCTTAGAATCTTCTTCACTTCGACGTACTGTCCGTGTCGTTTTGGTGCTTCATTTAAAATATCCTCAGTAAATTGGCCCGGCGTTTCGGTGGGCACATCCTCACGGAAAATATTGTGCCGTGGTGTTAGTTGTTTCTCGACAGTCTCACCAGCAATCGCGTTGACGGTACTGACGTATTCAAGAATGCTAGAGATATCCTTCTGCAGCACGGCGACTTCCTCGTCTTTGAGTTCGATGCGGGCCAGTTGGCTTAAATGTAGTATGTCTTCCTTAGTCATGCGGGCCATAATAGCCTATCCTACTAGTTTTACAAACTCATTTTCATTTAAAATTGTCACTCCAAGTTCGACTGCTTTGTCGGCCTTGCTCCCTGGGTCGGCACCAACCACAACGTAATCGGTCTTCTTAGAGACTGAAGAAACCACCTTCGCGCCGGCGTCACGCGCCATCGCCTTGGCTTCATCACGTCCGAGGGTTGGGAGCGTGCCCGTGAACACAAACGATTTATCTTTGAGCTTGGCGTTGGCTCGCTTGGGCTTAGATTCTTCAAGAGTAATGTGTGACAAAAGTTCATCCACGAGTTTCTGGTTCTGAGACTCACGCATCCAACCCGTAAAACTTTCGGCGACTGTCTCACCAATGCCATGAATCGCGGCGATATCGGCTTCTCGGGCGGTTCTGAGCTTCTCAAACGTACCAAAGCGGTCGGCCAAGAGGCGGGCCGTCTCTTCCCCGATACCATCAATCGATAGTCCGATCAAAAATCGATAGAGCGGTATGGTACGAACATTATGAATGGCGGTGACGACATTCTCGGCCGCTCTTTCTTTAAAGCCCTCAAGCGCCAAGAGGTCACCGGCTTCGAGCGTGAACAAATCGGCTGGTTCAGAGATAAGTCCTTCATCAAGCAGCTGGTCAATAATCCGTGGTCCAACCCCGTCGATATTGAGCGCTTGTTTGGAAACAAAATAGTAGAGTCGTTGTCGGTTAAGCGTATCACTGCTGCGGTCGACGCAGCGATAGGCGGCTTCGCCGGGGATACGTTCAATCGAACCATCCCCACCGCACCCCGCCACTTTCTTGGGGAAGGTGTATGGTTTGGCGTTTTTTGGTCGCAGCTCTTTGACGACCGACAAAACCTTCGGAATCACATCACCAGCCTTCTTAAGGATGATAGTGTCACCAATGCGTACATCCAAACGCTTAATTTCGTCTTCGTTATGAAGTGTCGCCCGAGCAACGGTTGAACCAGCGATGAAAACCGGGCGCAGATGAGCAACGGGCGTAACCACTCCTGTGCGTCCGACTTGGAGCTGAATATCTTCGACCACAGTCGTCGCCTCTTCAGATGGAAATTTATAAGCGATACCGTATCGAGGACTTTTGGCAGTGTAGCCAAGTGCAGTCTGGAGGCGTACGTCGTCAACCTTCACGACGATACCATCTGCACCGTATGGTAATGAACTGCGTTTCTTCTCCCAGGACCAGTAGTAGGCGATGACGTCATCGATGGTTTTACACACTTGATTGTGGGCGTTGACGGTGTGACCGAGTTTTTTCAACAAAGCTAACTCTTCGGCTTGCGTTTCTGGCGCGGCAAACTTCGTCCCGGTGATATTTTTGGGCGCATGAAACGCATCAACATCGTACGCAAAAAACGACAGCTTACGCTTACGCGTGACCGCTACATCGAGTTGGCGCAAACTACCGGCAGCAGTGTTGCGTGGGTTAGCATACATTGGCTCACCAGCCTGCTTTCGCTCTTGGTTTATCCGCTCAAATTCCCTAAACGAAAGCCACACTTCACCAACTACGGTGATAGTAACAGGGTGTAGTAAGGTCTGAGGCACATCAGCAATTTCGCAGGCTGTGTGCGTGACATCTTCGCCAATCACTCCATCACCACGGGTGGCCGCCCGCACCAACTGACCATCTTGATACTCAAGAATTAACTTCAGGCCATCAATTTTATGCTCAGCAACGTACGCGAGTCCACCAACCTGCACATCATTACCCACCAAGTGTCGTAGCAACTTCCCTTCCCAGTCTCGCAACTCCTCATCAGTAAATACATTATCAAACGACCACTGCTGCACCGTGTGCGTCACTTTTCTAAACGCCGCGCTGGCCTGTCCACCCACCGCCTCACTCACGTCATCCCCGCCAGTCAGGGCACGCAATTCATGAACGAGCGAATCATATGCCTCATCTGATATCTCTGGCGCATCTTCTTCATGGTAGCGTTTTTGGTGATAGGCCACCAGTTCTCGTAACTGGTTAATGCGCTCTTGGTCTCTGGTCTTTCGTGCCTGTTGTGCCATACGGTTTAGAACCGCACCGTGATTTCGCGTTCAACCGTGCGGATATCAGTTAGATTAGCACACGAAGCGTTATACCCGCGAGCCTCGACAACCGTACACTCAACGCCAATATTACAGGTCTTGAGCGAGTTCGGGTCAAGCAATGGACTCGGGTCAGGAATGGGCAGCACTTCAATGTTAGCGGCACTGGCTGCATCATAGTATTTATAGACCGTAATTTGCGTACACATATTGTATGAAGTACTCCCATCGGCGCTGTCAGCGTCCTGCCAGTCAAACTGAGCAGTGAAGATATCGTCAGCATTCTGCGGATTGTATGGCGGGTTGGAAGGGTTATTATCAGTTGTCACATCCTGACCAATACACCGAATGGTCGCGCTTGAGGTGCCCACATCCCACACATCACCAATATTCCAAAACTGGGCACATTCAACCCCAGCGTAGGCGGCGTGGAAGGCTCGCTCTGATTCTTGGTTAATGTCGGTCAGTATCTGCTGCTTAAGCGTGCTACTGAGAATGGACAAACCGATGGTCAAAATAACCACACTCACGATAATGGCCGTGAGGAGCGCAAAGCCGCTCTGCTGACTCTTCTGCTGTATCGCAAAGTGGCTCATATACTGGTAGTCGCTACATCAAACAACGTGGTCCGAGCAATCACTGATTGATCAGACACAAACACACTGGTGGACCAGGTCACTTCTGATTCCACCATCACTTGCGGGTACACACCATTGCCGATATCCCACACTCTGATGGCTCGGTTAAACGGCGTGAGTGTGCCACCGGCGCTTTGGTGACTATACTTGGCTCTATCATCGCTGGTATCAAGATAAATAGCGCAGGTATTTCCCACCGAACAACTTTGGGACGATACATTGACCGGATTGCTTGTACTGTCATTAAAGTCCATCGCACACCCCGCGCCACCGGCACCAACACAATCACTGTCAAGCGAAGTAAACCAATCCCAACTAGTTCCGCCATTCTTGATGGTATCGAGCTGGCTATCGCGATGCAATTGCACCACCGCCTCCACACCCTCTTGGGCCAACATTACCGCTACTAGATTCTCTTGCGCGAAGTAAATGTTCTGGAGCGACTTGCTGGCAACCGTCAGTGGTGCCACCAGCGCGATTAACAACACTGAAAGCGCAACTAGTGTTTCAACGAGTGAAAATCCGCGGTCGTACTGCTTCGGTTGTAGATTGTGCTTAGAGATCATATTTTCGTTGGACCACAGTGGTCTGAAGTTCATAGCGCGTCCCGAGGCCATTCTCATCACCAACGACCGCCTCAACATACACCGTCACCGCTGGTTGCTCGATATCAGCATCGTTACCATTACCAGAATAATCTGTCCCCCCCACCCAAAAGGCCAGCTCGACGATATCGACATTGCTACCCGTTAAATCGGCCCAGGTACCTGGACCACCGCTTGGTGGATCAACCTTGCGCACGATTTTGCCGTACGAACCACTGTCATCATAGGCAAAGGCAATCCGTTCGCCAGTTCGAGTGTCAGTAAACGCAATGGCATTGCGACTATTGGTGCCCGGACAATCATTCACTCCACTGACAATCGTACCGTCCCCCGGACCAGGTGAAATATTGTTCATATTCCCTCCACAACGAATAGTGGTCGAGGTGCGGATTTGCCGGGAGATGGCATCAACAGCAAAGGCGAGATTATTAACAGCAATCTGAATGGACTGAGCGCGGGCGTTGGCATCGATGAGAATAACGAGAGTACCCAGACTGGTCGTCACTACGGTCGCAAACAAAGCAATCGAAACAATCATTTCGATAAGAGTGAAGCCCGACTGATGTTGTTTTTGGGTCATTATACTCATGGTGAAGAAACGCTTATCTGACCAGTCGAACCAACTGTCACCGTAAAGGTTATTGTGGCACCATCAACCAAGCTCAAGACCACGCTACCGGCACTGCCCGCTGGAGTTAAGTTGGCGTCAAATTCAGGACGCTCAAACACGGCCGTTAATGAGCTCTGGCCGCAGGAAGCACCGACACACAAATCAGTAATCTGGTATTTACTATTCATGGTATAGGTTTCCAAAATTGTATCTGTTGGCTCTCCATCGTATGTTAAATTGCCGTTGTCTTCAAAAAAAATATAGTCCTGTGGGTTAGCAATACTAAAATGTACTCCGTATGGACTTTCAAATGCTCCGCCGGTATCCCCCGTGGCACTAACCGCATAGACTTGCGCCTCGCGCAACGTCAGGGCGATTTCATAGGCAATGGTCTTCAGAATCACAACGCTGTCAAAGGCATTGAACCGTACCAACACCGCCGACGCGATTAAGGTCGAAATTGTGATCGTCACCAAAAGTTCAACGAGAGAAAATCACCATCGGTACTTCTGTCGCACGGAATGCTTATTAGATGACATAATTGAGAAGCGAGAGCACGTTAGCATCCATAAAAAAGGTGATGATGAACGAAAGAATTAAAAATGGAGCGAATGGCACCTCGCTTTTCATTGTAAGCGGTCGGCCAAAGATTCGTAAGCTCATTTGTCCCCTCATCAAGATATGTTGTAGCCCAATCAAAACGAGGCTTATGACCGCCCCAATCCAAAATGAGAGCACAATGAACGAGAATACAGCCTCGAGGCCGACCACCATTCCAAGCGGTGCAGCCAGTTTGGCGTCCCCGAGTCCAATCCATCGACCCTTAGAGATCACCCAGAGGAAGAAAAACGGACCAGCAGCCGCTACGCCGGATAAGAGCGCGCTGGTACCGACTGCTAGAATATTGGCCCAAAAACCAAAGATGTATGCCTCGATACCAACCATCATGATAGCCATGACCAACAGCGCGATAGTGAGCTCATCAGGAATGATGGTGTGGTAGAGGTCATAGACCGTGATACAGATGAGTACAGCTAGAAATAGCGCGCTGCTAAGCTGCCACCACACAGTTTCAAAATAGCTGGCCGAGAGTACAAAGACACACCCGGTCGCCAACTCAACTAGAAAATAGCGAGGTGGTATGTACGAGCCACAACTGCGGCAGCGGCCGCGCAAGGTTACATACGAAACGAGCGGCACGAGCTCATACCAGCGGAGTTCCATTTGACAGGAGAGGCAGTGCGAATGCCCACTGAGCGAGCGGCCCGTATGGAAACGGTAGATGAAGACGTTGAGAAAACTGCCAACAATCACCCCGAGCATGAATGCGTAGCCAAGGTACAACGGAGATGCCAAAAAGAGTTCCATATGCGCTTTATTGTACCGTATGACGGAGGTCGGGCCGGACATGGCCTGTCGGCAAGGTCCGGCCCGACCTCACCTTAGTCACTACCAAACAAAAAGCGCCCGGAGGCGCTTTTTGTTAAGTCAAAAATTTCAGACTAGAGACTCGAACATTCGTCTCCTGGTGCCCAACCATCGTCACCAGCAGCAGTCGCTGCAGAGGTGGTCGCGGTTTGACCAGAGCTGTCAACACAGAAGAATGAACCGTCGTTGAGCTCAGCGGTAATGGTGTAGCCTTCAATACCGTCTGAACAGGCTCCTGGAGGAGTCAAATCAGAATACAGAAGGTTGGTAGCCGCACAAACATTGATGTAGCTTCGCGCGCTATCGTCGTAGCTAATTTCAGCCTCAGCCCGAGCGGAAGACAGCTGCTGACGAGCAGCGGCATCTTCACCCTTATCACGAGCGTTATTGAGTGACGCAAGGACAACTGAAGCCAAAATACCGATGATGGCGATGACGACGAGGAGCTCAATGAGCGTAAAACCTCGTTGTTTTAATTGTTGCATCATAAGAACTTAGGATTAATTAATTTAGATAATGCATCGAGACATCAGCTGCATGCCTCCATGCTGCCCTACGTGAGAGTCTGTCTGAAATTTTACGCAGAATATTACGTCCCTGCTCCGCATCAACGCGGAGCAAAATTCGGACAAAAAACTGTCACCTCTGTTCGCCATATCTCGATATGGTTCACATCGGTAGCATTTTGTCACGAATTTTGCTCCCCTTTGGATGACGGAAAATTTTCAGACACACTCTAGGGATAGCCTTATTATACGTTCTTTACCCTTGACGATTTTGATATCTGTGGAAAACATCGCAAAAATGCTCATCGACAGTCGCAATCGCCACTGCTACAACTGGATCCTGAGATACTCGCACTTCCGGTCGTCTCGACGCGACCAAACCAATCCACACAGTGATACTCCCCGGTTGAAAGCTGCGCCATAAAGGCATAGGCACCAGTATCAATATAGGTAAATGATGTTCGAGATGGTAATTCAGCTGCAATGCCGGCGGCAGAAACCCCCTCGCAGACATTATCGTAATTGCGGTCAACCCGGAAAATACGCTCCGCTTCAATACGCATCAAGCCAAGCTGGTCTTGAATTAAGCCATCGTCAGCGCGTTCACGGGCCGTACTAAACCCAACGTAGGAAATGGATACCAAAAGCACAATAATGCTAATAGTTACCATAATTTCAATCAAGGTG
>ERZ869936.1343-NODE-1343-length-17875-cov-36.940067_pt1 | contig 17875 bp, 15 predicted proteins | sample MGYA00520876_ERZ869936 | MGnify/ENA primary metagenome ERZ869936 (study PRJEB32218, sample SAMN09650985) | biofilter metagenome | isolation source: enrty point of leading RO module | place: Saudi Arabia: Thuwal, RO plant located on Red Sea | collected 2016-02-17...
GCTGGGAAGTGGGCGGCTGAGATGCTGGCGGCTGAGATGCTGACGGTGGGGGTGTCTGTGTTTCCGAGGAACCTGGGGCACGCTTCCAGAACGCCTCGTTCCAGATCTTCGTCATGGAAAAGAGCGTCAGCAGGCCGACGGCCAGGGCCGCCGCGGTGACCAGGTAATGCTCGGTCTCGAGGCCCGCGCGGACCAGGGCCAGTTTGGCCCAGAAGCCGGAGAGCGGAGGAATTCCGGCCAGCGACATGGCAGGCACCAGGAACAGCAACGCCAGCCAGAGCCGGCTGCGATAGATGCCGCCGAGTTGCTCGAGCCGGTAGCTTCCGCAGACGCGATGGGCGATTCCGGCGATTAGGAACAGGTTCGTCTTCACGATGATGTGATGCACCAGGTAGAAGACCATGCCGGCCAGGGCCAGCGGTGTGAACAGGGCCAGGCCCAGGATCATGTAGCCGATCTGGCTAATGATGTGGAAGGAAAGCACGCGGCGAAACTCGCCTTGGGCGGCGGCCCCCAGCACGCCGGTCACCATGGTGAGACCGGCCACGACCAGCAGCAGCGGTTGCAGGTAGGCCAGGTCGCGCACGAAGAGCAAGCTCACGACCCGCACCAGGGCGTACACACCGACCTTGGTCAGCAATCCGGCCATGACCGCCGAGATGACGGCGGGCGGGGTGTGGTAGGAGGCCGGCAACCAGAAGAAGAGCGGGAACAAACCGGCCTTCAGTCCGAAGGAGACGAGCAGCATCGCGCCCGCCACACTGGCCACGCCGCCAACTTCGCCCGAGCCAATGCGTTGGGCGAGATCGGCCATGTTCAGGGTGCCGACCGTTCCGTACAAGACGCCCGCAGCGGCCAAGAAGATGGCCGAGGAGACGAGGTTCAGCGTGGCGTACTTGATGGCCCCTTCGAGCTGCGCCTTCTCGCCACCCAAGGCCACGAGCACGAACGACGCGATGAGCATCGTTTCGAACCACACGTAGAGATTGAAGACATCGCCGGTCAAGAACGAACCGTTGACGCCGAGAAAGAGGACATGCAGCAGCGAGTGGAAGCCAAAACTCTCCCGCACTCGATCGATGCCCTGCATCGAGTAGAGCACGACCGAGAAAGCCACCAGCCCCGACACCGCAACCATGATCGCGCCGAACAGGTCGGCGACGATCGTGATTCCCACCGGAGCTTGCCAGTTGCCGAGCTGGATGACCTGAATGCCCTCGCTGGCGACCAGCGATACCAACGAGACCCCGGCCAGCAGCAGCGTCACGGTGCCGAGAAGACTCACCGCCCGTTGCAGCCAGGGTCGGGTCCACAACACCAGGCAGACGGCGGCCGTCGAGAGCGGCACGAGGAGCGGAAGTACGAGCAGGATGGACTTCATGGCGACCGAGCGGTTTCTGGAATCTCAAAGTTCACTGTCGTTGCCGGTCAAACTATCCAAGTCGTCCGAGCCGACGGACTGATACACGCGCTTGAAGAGCACCAGGGCAAAGGCCTGGACGCCGAAGCCGATCACGATGGCCGTGAGAATCAGGGCTTGGGGCAGCGGGTCGGCATAGAGTTCCGCCGGGCCATTCTCTTCCGCGGAGAGCAACGGAGCCTGTCCGCGGGTCAAGCCGCCGACGGTAAACAAGAACAGGTTGGCCGCGTGCGACAAGATGGCCAGACCGAGAATCACCTTGACGAAGCTGCGGCGCAGCAGCATGTAAAAGGCAGCCGCGTAGAGCGCGCCAATGGTGATTGCGAGCAAAATCTCCACGTCATTCCTCCGCGAGCTCGAAGACAATCATCAAGACCGTACCGACGACCACCAGGTAGACGCCGACGTCGAAGAGCAACGGCGTCCCCAGCTTGCCGACCGACGGCAGGGCCAGGTTCGACCAAAGTCCCGTCATGAACGGGAGCCCGCAGAGCAGCGAAAGGCAGCCGGCCGCGAGGGCCACCAGCAAACCGGTTCCCAGCAGCGTGCGAGGATGGACGCCGATCAGGTGGCGAGTTTGATCGACACTGTAGGCGATGGCGAACAGGGCGAACGCCGCGGCCGCCGTGAGGCCTCCGACAAATCCGCCCCCCGGCTCGTTGTGGCCTCGCACCAACAAGAAGATGGAAAACACCAGCAGCAGCGGCAGCAGGTAGCGGGCGGCGGTCGACAGAATCAGGGAGTGCATCATCCACCTCGGCCCGTTGCAGAGGGCTTGTCGGGGGCGGCCTGTTCGCTGGGCGAGGAAGCGTCCTCGCCGTTGGCCGCCAAGGTCGTTTCGGTGCGATCGGCGGCCGCTTCGGCGGGCACCTGGGACGGCTCCAGCCGCAGTCGCATCAGCGAGAAGATCCCCAGCGCGGCCACCGCAATGACGGTGATTTCTCCCAGCGTGTCCACGCCTCGAAAGTCCACCAAGATCACGTTCACCATGTTTCGCCCCTTCGCAATCGCCAGACTGTTGTCGACGAAGAACTGCGATACCCGCGAAGGCGCGTGGGCGGAGGTGGCCGCCAGCACGATCACGGTCATCATGCCACCGACGGCCAGCGAGACGACCGCGTCGCGGATGCGGACCCCGCGGCTACTCAGCGTGGCGAAACGGGGCAGACGATAGATCACGAATACGAAGAGAATCACGGTGAGGGTCTCGATCGCCAACTGCGTCATGGCGAGATCGGGCGCGCCGAAGAGTACGAACAACATCGCCAAGGCAAAGCCGATCACCCCCAAGGCACACACGGCCGCCAGCCGCGACGTCGATGTCACGGCCATGGCCAGTGCCGCCAGAATCAAGACCGGAAAAACCAGCTCGTAGAGCCGGAGGTTGAGCAACTTGCCGAATTGGGTGTACTCGACGCGGTAGAGAAACGCCGCGATCACCAGGCCCGCAAAGCTGGCCAACACGGTAATCAAATAGAGGCGCAGCCGCCCGTTCTGCAGGATGCGGGTTTGCCAGGTCGCCGTGAACTTGAGCAGCGCGAGGCTTCCCCGGTAGGCGGCCTGGGGCCCCCCCTCGGCGGCGTAGCGGAGGATTCCACCCGCATCGACCCACGCCACGAAGCGCCGCCGCTGCACGTAAATGCCGACCCCGGCGGCCACGGTGAGCACGCTGAGCAACAGGGGCAGATTGAAGCCGTGCCACAGGCTCAGCTTGACGCCTATGTCCTGTCCCATCACGGCGCTCATGGCGGGACTGATGAAGTAAAGGGCCGTGACCGACGGCAGCACGCCGAGGACGATTCCCAACAACCCCAGCACCACCGGCGGAAACACCAAGCGCCATCCCAGCAGCCGGGCCGCGCCGCCAGCGGGTAACTGCGAGCTGCCAGGTGGCGACTCGTGCGGGACCACAGACGGTTCGCCCGGTTTGCCAAAAAACGGATGCACCGCGGCGAGGCCGCCGACGGCCACGAAGCAGGCGTTTGCCAGCAGGGCAACGATGGTTGTTGCCCAGGTCGCCCAACCGCTGAGCGTGGTGGTCGCTTCGTAAACGACCTCCTTGGCCAGAAAACCACCAAACGGAGGCAGCCCCGATTTGGAACAGGCGGCCAGGATCGCCGCCGCTGCCAACAGGGGATAGCTGGCGAACAGCCCGTAGAGCCGCCGGATATCTCGCGTGCCGGTTCCGAGATCGACGGCCCCCGCCACCAGAAACAGCGTGGCTTTGTACAGCGCGTGACTGAGCAGAAACAGCATCGCCCCTTCGATGGCGAGCTTCGTGCCCAGCCCCAACAGCAACATCAAGCAACCCAAGGCGCTGATCGTGGAAAAGGCCAAGATCCGCTTCAGGTCGTATTGCCGAACGGCGTAGGCGCCCCCCACCACAGCCGTCACGCCTCCCGCCGCGACAATCAGGTTGTCCCACAGGGGCACGCCCGTCAAAGCCGGGCTAAGCCGCGCGACCAAGTAGACGCCGGCCTTGACCATGGTTGCGGAGTGCAGGTAGGCACTCACCGGCGTGGGGGCCTCCATGGCATTGGGAAGCCAGAAGTGGAAAGGGAACTGGGCCGACTTCGTGAACGCGCCGAGCAGAATCAAGATGATCGCCGGCGTGATCAGGGGGCTCTGTTTCAACGCGTCCGCCGCACCGAGGATCGTCGACAACTCTTGGCTCTCCGCGATCCGACTGAGCAACAACAGCCCCGCCAGCAGACAGAGTCCGCCCGCCCCGGTGACCAACAGCGCCTGTAGCGCCGCGGCACGCGCCTTCTCGCTTTCGTGCTTGAAACCGATCAGCAGGTAAGACGTGAGGCTGGTGAGCTCCCAGCAGACGAAGAGCATGATCACGTTGTCGGCCGTCACCAGCCCCAACATCGCCGCCATGAACAGCAGCAGCCAGGTGTAGAGTCGCCATCGATCTCGGTGGCCCCTGAAATAGCCCGGCGCGTATACGAAGATCATCACGCCGATGCCGCTGATCAACAGGCAGAACAGCAGGCTGAGGCCGTCGAGCTGAAAGCTGGCCTCGACTTGAAGACTGGGGACCCAACTCCAAACCAGTCGCAGCGTCCGCCCCGTGACCGTCAAGTAGGCGGCGACCAGAAACGCGATCAGCGGAATCGTCGCCAACAGCGACTCCGCCACGCCCAGCCGCGGTCGGTCGTTCCCTCGCCCGGTGTCGTCGGTGGTTGAATCATCCATGCTTCGTATCGCAACCACGAACTGCCAGATACTCTCGCAGCTGGCCGAACCTCCCAGTTCTCCGGATGTTCGTAAACTTGGTCATACCGGGGCCGACGCCGGGACACGGCGCGCGATCCTCCCAGCGTGGCGCGCGTGCGCGGGCAACTCCGACCTCTTGGTGGGCATTGTAACGTCTGCCAGGCTCCGTAGCGGCTCACTGCGCGAGAAAGAGGGGACGATCGGCATCCCGCATTCGTCTCGCTTTCGACCTTGACAGTGGCTTTCTCATGGACACTGACGTTTCGGGCTATCTTTGGTCTGTCGCGCATGCACGGGCGTAGCCTGATGCCACCCGAGCGTCAAAGCTGGAACGCGTACAGCTTCGAGCGGTCGCTGATGTAGAGCACGCCGCCGGCGATCGTGGGCGTGGAGTAGATCGACGAGTTGAACTGCAGCTCGCGGACGACCTTCTTCTCGCGGCCCGCGGCGAAGATCGTGAGCACGCCGTCTTCGTTGCCCAACAGCACGTGCCCGTCGACGTACATCGGCGATCCCCATACGGCGGCCAACAGATCGTGCTCCCAGACGCGCTTGCCCGTTTCGAAGTCGACACAATGGACAAAGCCGCTCAGGTCGGCGGCGTAGACCAACCCGTCGTAAACCGCCACGGTCGAGAGCGTGCGCCGAAACACCTCGGCGCCTTCGTCGCCGGTGATCGAACCGTCTTCGTCCGTGCCGCCGTAGTGCCACAACTTGCCGCTCTCGGTCACGTCGCCTTGCTGCGTGGCGTCGATGCGGTACAGGTGACCGATGCCTTCGCCATGTTCGGGGTCCTGGCCGACCGCCAGCACGACGCTGTTGTCGACAAACACGGGCGTGGCAATGATCGCGTTGCGCGTGCCGCGACCGCCCAGTTCCCACTTCGAGTCCTTGGGGTTGAGGTCGAACTTCCAGATCAACTTGCCGTCGGCCGGATCGAGGGCATAGAGCCAGCCATCGCCGCCGGGGAAATAGACCTGGGCCTGGCCATCGACGACGCCGACCGCGGGCGAACCCCACTGGCCGTGCAGGACCTGGTCGAACGGGGTGTTGTCTTCCCAGACGATCTCGCCCGTCTTCTTGTTCACCGCCAGGAAGGAGGGCGCGCGGGGAGCGGGCAGCTCGAGATGGGCCTCGTCGACGCCGTTGGAGGTCAGCAAATAGACGACATCGCCGAGCACCAGCGGCGAACTGGTCGCCAGGTTGTGCGGGAAGACACCCAGCTCCTCGATCATGTCGAGGCTCCAGACGATGTCCGCATCCTGCTTCTCGCTGTCGACCTCGTCCGTGATGGGCCCGTCGTTCTCGCCGTCGAGAAATCCCTCGGTGTCGAGGCACATCAGCTCGGCCCGGTTGGTCACCACCCACATGCGATCGCCCTCGACGACCGGCGCGCTGCAGATACCCTGTTCGGGCCAGTCGTTCACGCGGCCCTGGGGCAGCTTCTCGCGGGAGAGCTGCCAGAGGAATTCGCCGTCGGTGGTGAAGGCCAGCATCACGCCGAGGTCGCCTTTGTACTGCGGGCGATACTTGCCGCCGTTGTTCGTGCCGACAAAGACCTTGCCGTCGGCGACGACCGGATTGCCATAGGTTTGCGAACCGAGCGATCTGACCCAGAGCAAGTTCTTCGGCTCGGCTCCGTCGAGCGGCGGCGCGAAGTCGAGATTCGTCCCGGTCGTCTCGTTGATCATGTTGCGACCCGGCGTGCCACCCCACATCGGCCAGTTGTCGTTGCCGGTGGCCTTGCTCGTCATCACGGCTTTGACCGGACGCACGACGGCCGCGTCGGCGGCATCGGCATCGGCGGCGGCGGTGTCGGTGTTCGCGGCAGCGGCGGTGGCCAGAGTATTGAGGTCGGCGACGGCGGCGGCGGTGTCGGTGTTCGCGGCAGCGGCGGTGGCGACCTCATCCGTCGCGACCTCGGCCGATGCGGTCGTCGCCGGGGTTGTCGCTTCTGCCTCCGCGGTGGCGGCGGCTTCCGCATCGTGTTCGGCTTGGCGACTCTCGACACAACCGGCGCTCAAGAGCACCAGCAGCAGCACCGCCGCGAGAGACCAACCACGATCGTCACTGGGGCATCGCATCATTCGCATCGACTATTCCTCTTTCTTCGTGACGATCACGTTGTCGTAATACAGGTCGGCCAGGCGATACATGTAAAGGCCCGGACTCCCTTGGGTGTTCGGATGGGGATCGAGCTGCTCGATCGACCACGCCTCGGGCTCCGACTCGCCGCGCGGCCAAACCTTGCCGCGGACGTGCGCGCCGTCGTCGTCGATGTCGACCTGCAGCTTCATCGTGTACCAGATGTCGGGATCGGATCGGAAGCGGACCTGCTTGGCCATCCGCTTGTGCGGGGCCCAGCTTTGCACGCCCAGCTTGCCGATGTTGCCCTGCAAAATCAGGTTGTAGCGATTCACGGTAATGCCGACGCTCGGCAGCCGGCGACGCTGTTCCTTGAGCATCACGTCGGCCTGCACGGTGTAGCCGGTCATGTCGGCGGGGCCGAGCCACACATAGGCGCTCGGGCGACCCTTGCCCGCTCCTCCGCGGAGCACGGTCTCGCCTTCGACTTCGGCCGGCTGCAATTTCAAGAAGGCGTTGATCCAGGTCGCCGGCACGCGTTTGCCTTCGTAGCCGGTGAAGTCCCATTGCCAGGGCAACTCGGGAAAGGCCCGCACGCGGGCCGAGGCGGTGAGTCCTGCGAACTCGCCCGTGATCTTGCCGGCGCGGCCCGCGGCCAGTTCGCCCACGTTGAGCGTGGCGCCCTGGGCGGTGACGCCGTCGAGTCCATCGCCGAGCGACAGTTCCGGTTTCACGGCGCGAATCAGCCGTCCATTCTTGTCGAAGATACGGAGCTGATATTCCTGTCGCTCGCCTGCGGCCAGGCTGACTTCGTAGGGCACCAACTGGGCCAGGGCCGGCTCCTGCTCGAGCGGCTTCTCCGGGGCCAGCGGCGGCACGCGATCGCTGGTCGGGGCAACTCCCTGGCGACCGAGGCAGATCGTGCGATCGCGGGTCACCAGAAAGATCCGGCCGTCGGCGATCGCCGGCGAGGCATAGATCTCATCGAGTCCTTCGCCCGCAGCGGCGGCCAGTCGCTCGTGCGAGACGGTCTTGCAGCTCTCGCGACTCGGCTCGAGCACATGCACGTTTCCGTTAACTTCCATCACGTAAAGTTTGCCATCGGCCCACACCGGCGAGCCTTTGCCGACCGTGCCGAGGTTATGCTGCCACAGTTCGTCGCCGGTCCGGCTGTCGAAGGCGTGGAGCTGGCCGGTATCGGAAACGACGTAGAGAATGCCGTCCTTCACCAGCAAACTGGCGTAGCCCGCCTTGATGCCGTCGACGCGCCAGAGGCCGTGCGTGTCGGTCACGTCGCCTCGTCCGGTGGCGTCGATGCACTGGATGCGCCCGAACTCGGCGTTGTCGATGTTGTCTTCGCCGTGCGAGATGTAGATGCGGTTCTCTTCAATCACCGGCGAGGCGTTCAGGCCCCGTTTCGACATGCGAAAACCCCACAAGGGTTCGCCAGTGCGGGCATGGATGGCGTAGATGCCGCCGTCGGAGTTGCCGCCGATCAGCGTTCGCACGCCGTCGATGACCCGCACGATGGGCGCCGAATAGTTGGTGTCGTACGGTTTGCCACCGGGGGCCGAGGTCCACAGGAGATCGCCGGTGTACTTATCGAAGGCGTAGTACGTTTGCTTCGGCGGCGGCTTGGCGGTGTCGCCCCAGTTCAAGGCGAGAAAGCTGACGATGACGCGATCCTCGTCGACGATGGGTGTCTGCGTTCGTCCGCCGTAGCCCGAGATCTTGCCAAAGTCTTCGAACAGCGAATGCTCCCAGACGATCTTGCCGTCGTTGGTGTAGCAACGAAACAGCCCGCTGACCGAATGCACGTAGACATAACCGGTCTCGGTATCGCCGGCCATGCTGGCCCAGCCGACGCGCGGCGCCGGGATGTCGGTCTGAAAAACGTTGAAGCGGTCGCGCCAAACTTCCTCGCCCGTCTCCGCGTCCCAGCAGACGACCTGCTCCTGGGCGTGAATCTTCTGCTCCGGATCGTTGACGTCCTCCGGCGTGCGGCAGTTCAAAAAGACGCGACCGCCCAGCACGATCGGCGTCGCCCGACCACCCGTTTCCGAAGACCAGAGCACGTTCTTTCCGTCGGCCAGCGACCATTCGGTGACCAGGTTCCGCTCGCGCGAAATGCCGTCGTGTTCCGGCCCGCGCCAGTGGGCCCAATCGCCGGCGAGAACGGCCGCAGGCCCCCCAACGACGCAGCAGGCAAGCAGCAGGGCGGCAACGCTCGCCGCGCGAAATCGAGGCCGCGCGAACTGGCTCAACGTGTTCATCGAGATACCTCAACTCAGAATGGGGCGGACGCAAGGGGACATGCGAGGCGTGGTCGCGGTGAACGAGGCGCGGGACAAATCGGTCGCTGAATCCACAATCGCGAAGCCACAACCAGGAAGCCACGGGGCCACCAGGTAGCCACGGGGCGTGGGCGAGATCCGTCTGCGCCAAAGTGGGATCGAGAGGGTGGGATCGGCAAGGTGGGATCGGGCCGTGCGGACGCCAGACACACTCGCCGCTGCTCGCCAACCCGATGCAACTAGTATACCGGGCCGGCGGGCGCCGATAAACCGGCTCGGCAGAGCGTATTTAGGATAGGTGTAGCGTCGCTGGCGCCGGCGAGGCAAGTTTGGCCACCAGACCGAAGCAGACGAATTGGTAAATTCGTCGATACAGGTCGACGTAGCCAAGCACAGCCGCAGCTAGCCAAGACGCTAGAGATAAACTAAACGCGCTCTAGGCGTCTTGGCGGGGAACGTCGAAGTGTGCCAGCACGTTACGAACCAACGCCCCCAACCGGCGATCGACCGACAGGGCCCAGCCGATCGCGATGGCTCCGAAATGCAACACGCGGCCCCCTTGCGGTCGCTCCCAGTAGATCAGCTCCGCGCTGATGCCGTCTTCGGTGCGAGCCGGAGCCGTGAAGTAATCGAACACGCCACCCCCGGCCGGGCGAATTCCGTTGGCCAACGTGACGATGCCCTCGGGCTCGCGATCGGGCAGGCGAGCGCCCTGCGGGATGTGATGGGTCGCCTTCTTCAAAGTCGGCAACCGCACGTCCCACTCATGGCCGACGGCGCGCGGCAAACCTCCGCCCGGGGCGTGACCGAAGGTCTCGTCCTTCTTCAGGCCGACCTTCTCCGGCTCGTTGAAGAGGAAGTGGTCGGGCGTTTCGGTGTAATAGACACCGTAGTCGATGGCCCGATCGAGCCGGTCCCAGCCGATGCAGGAGAGCCCGATGTACTCGAACTCGGGATAGCCCGCCTCGCGAATCAGGCTGCCGCGTTTCTTGTCGTCGCTGTGATAGAGCTCGCCGATCATCGCGCCGCCGCGACCGCCGATCCGCGGATCGTATTTGCGACATTCCATCACGGAGTAGTCGTCGTTGAACGACACCCGCCAGAACATGGTGTTGCCCGACATGATGATCGCGGTGCCACCTTCGCTCAAATACTTGTCGATGCCCTCGATCTCGCGCGTCGACCAGTATTCGCTGTGGCCGTTGACGATGATCGTCTTGTAGCCCTTGAGCAACTCCGGATCGCGATCGATGTCTTCCTGTCCCACCACGTCGTATTCGTAACGGGCCGTGTCGTCGTAGACGCCGTCGAGCCAGCGGTGGGTGAACAACTCGCCCCGCATCAAGTGGCTGTAGTTCACCTCGGGCGGACTGAACAGATCCTCGGGCCCCGCGCCGGGCCACGGCACGCGTCGACCCAGGTAGTACGTCGGCTGGCCCGCGCGATGATTGGCATAGCAGCAGAAGTGCGGCATGCCTTCGACGCCCTTGGCACCCCAGTGCAGGCCGGCCCGCACCGGCCCCGGAAACGGCGTGCAGTTGTAGGCCAGCCAGGTGTTCGTGCTGCAGATCATCAAGATCGGCGCCTGCGGCCGGCTCTCGGGCCGCCGCACGATGAACGTGACGAAATACCGCATCTCTTCGCCACCGATGTCGTAGATGAAGCGGCCCACATAGACGCCGCTGGAGGCCGTCTCGGGGATCTGCATGGTGTGGACCACCGGCCAGCGACAGTCGAACAGATCGTCGGAGCAGAATCGCAGGGCATGTCCGCGCTGGCCGTCGCGCGTCGGATCATAGCCGGCGTCGTAGCGGCCGACCCAATGGATGGGAAAGCTCGGCCCGCCGATCATCCAGGTCGCGTGGTTGATAATTCGCCCGCTGCGCTCCGCGCCGCCGACGTCGGCAATCGTCTCGCCGTCTTCTTCGCTGAGCGGCCAACAGGCCAGCACGCCGTCGCCCGTGGCCGGCACGAGGCCCCGCTGCTTGGTGCGCTCGGCGACTTCCGCTTCGCTGAGGGCGCGATCGTACAGAACCGGCATCGCCAGGTCGCCGTCGAGCATGCCCGTGGCCAGGCCCTTCTCGCCGAAGGCGGCCAGTCGCAAGGGTGCCCGGCCGGGTCGCACGATGCCGGCGTGACTCCGCCGTCCGGCCACGCGTCCGTCGAGATAGAGTGTGACCGTCTTGCCGTCCCAGGTGGCCACGATGTGCTGCCACGAGCGCTTACCGAACTTCACGCCCGGAAAGAAAACGAGCTGCTCGTCGCGCTCGGCGGTGCCATCGCCCAGGGCGACCTGCACTTCGCCTTGCTCGCCGACGAACAACCCGATACCGGCCGACTCGCTGTCGTACTGTGTGAGAATGCCCTGTCGCCCGCGATCGCGCCACACCCGCACCCAGCATTCGAGTGTCACCGCCGCCAGTTTCTCCTCGGCCGGCAAGGCTCGCTCGACATGCACGTAGGAGCCGAGATGAACCGGATGGGCGTCGGGACGAGTCACCGTCTGGGTGACCAGCACCTCGTCGCTCGCATCGTCATCGACTTCACCGGCCAGGCGAACGACCTCGAAGCGATAGGGCAGGGTACTGCTGACGCGAAAGTGAATCGCCTCGCCGGCGGCGATACTCTTCTCGGCGTAGGCGTGCACGCCCGGCAACTCGGTGGCGACGTGCGGTGGCAGGGGCTCGTCGTGCGCGCCGGCGGCGGGCTCCTTCGCGGCCGAGGCAAGGCCACCCAGCAAGGTGCTACCGGCCACGCCAGCGGCCGAACGCTTGAGAAAATCGCGACGATCTTGTGGAGACATGGGCTTGTGGGCGCAGGGACTTGTGGTCGCTGGGACTTGTCGGTGCAGGGGCCTGGCTGGGTCACAAGAGGGACACCGACGCGACTTGCGGGAAGCCGCCTGACGATGCGCCTGGCATCCATCTTTGCTTGATGTTAGCAGAGATTCGCGCGTAGAATAAACCAGTGCATCACTGGCACTGCACGGGAGCCGTGCGGCCGGGCACGCCCCGACGTAACAGGTTGACACAGACGTAGTAGGGTGGCCCACATGAGTACGGACATTCCCCAAGATCTGGTGCCCTTTGTCGATCGCTTGATCGCCGAGCGTCGGTATCTCTCGAAGGACGAAGTCGTTGCCGAGGGGCTGCGGCTCCTACAGGCACGCGAAGCGCTTCGCCAAGAGGTTCAGGCCGGCTTCGAACAGCTCGACGCCGGTCGCGGCATCCCGGCTGACGAGGTTTACGCTCGGGTGGACGAGCGGATTCGTCAGATTGAGGAAGGCGAGAACGGCGCGAACTGATGCCGAGCGTCATCTATTCTCCGGCCGCGGAGGAAGACTTGCTGGAGATCGCGGCGTTCATTGCGCGCGACAAACCGGAGGCGGCACGTCGCTGGCTACGGACGATTCGCGAGAAGTGTTCGTTGATCGCAACGCAGCCGGAACTGGGTGAGAGCCGATCCGGATTCGGTGTCGCAGGCTGTCGCAGCTTCAGCGTCGGCAACTACGTCATTTTCTTCCGCCCCGTTGATGACGGCGTCGAGATCTCTCGCGTGGTGCATGGTCATCGCGACTTGAGGCGAATTTGAGCCATCTTCGCCTCCGCCCGAATTGCCGCGGCCCGGCGGCGGCAGAATTGGCGATAGGCCGCCAGCAGCGCCATGACCCCAAAGAAGAAACAAATGAACGTCGTGGCGGCGAGCTCGAAGAAGAGCATTCGTGGCCCGAAGGCGTTAGACGACGTCCAGAAGCCGACGCTGATCAGCCCAAACACGCCCAGGGCCGCGAAGCCGAAGAACGTCAAGGCGACGCCGAACAGCACGCCGGTCAGCGGCGAGATGACCCGCACCGGCTTGGCCCGCAGCGGGGCGGCATCGACGGGCGACTGGTAGGGGTTCGAGGCGGTCATCTAACACCCGATCGTGCGCGGTCGTAAACGCTATTCACCCGCAACGTTCAATAGTCCTTCGAAACCCACGAAGATTCGCTTGAGTACGGCGACGAATCGCTCGCGCGCCTCCCAAGGCATGCTCATGCTGGCTACCACCTGATCATACTTCTTCTGGGGGTCGATCGGCTCGATGAACGTCACCTTCAAATACTCGCGACAAACGGTGCAATTTTCGATCCAGTTGTAGCCACTGTTAATCTGATCGTTGAGTTCGACATAGATTCCATCGTCTTCATCGTTGCCAGCAGTTTGGTTGCGCTGGAAAAGGAGATAGGTCGCAGAATTCTCGGTCGCAATTCCCGCGACCAAGCCGAATTCACTCTCTTCCGTTCCGCAGATCGTCGCAACGAATTCTAAGCTACCCATGACTACCATTCAGGAGCGAATCCGCAGATTCCGCACCCAAGTCTCGCGCGACCATCCGTACGCCTAGCCACCCGGCGAATGATGCGGTTGGCACCGCGGTAGCCACAACGGAAACACGGCGACGGCGATACCAAACGCCAGGAGCGCCAAATGCGCCGCTGGTGTTAGCTCTGGAAGCACGAACGCCAGCATGAGCCAACTCACCCAGATGCCCACGCCCAAGCCGGAAATGAAACTGCTAATCGAAACCATGATTTGCCCGCATCCGAAGTTCGTGTGGACCGTGTTCCTCTAGTCTAGCGGCACCTCCAGCAGGCAGCCAAACTCACGCGGAAAGTCGACCGACACCCGGGCGTGGACTCGTCCCTGGCGGCCGAAGAATCGCTGACTGCCCCGGCGGGGAAAGACGCCGTCGTGCCAGATGTTGGGATGGATATAGAGGCCCACGTCGCCCGGCACGCGAAAGCAGACGTAATCTTCCGGCTTCACGTCGTCGCCCGGCAGGGCGGCCGGCACGTAGTAGGTTTGCTGGTCGAGCGGAAAGAAGAGCTGCCCACCGTCGGGATGGTAATTTGAATGCCAGATGAGCACCCGCTCGGGGTCGCGGGTGTGACTCTCGTCGGCCGCGGTCGGCTCTTCGCCATAGCCCAGAATGTAGTGACCGCCGACCGCCTCGTTCTTGCCGAAGAGGACGTCGCCCTGCCACTCGCAGAAGAAGGTCCCTTCGGTCGTGCCGCCCTCGTCGCCCGAGTCGGGATCGACGGGCCGCCACCCCTGCGGCGGCCAGCGGACGATTTCGATGTCGATCTCTTCCGGATTGCGGAAGATGCGTCCGTAGCCTTCGACCGACTCGGCCGTGGCGTCGATGACCGGCACCGTGTGGCGGGGCAGGTCGGCGGGCACTTCGGGATTGAGATAGTTCGGCGCGGTGGTCATCCGTGGTTCTCCGTCCGAGAGCTGCCGTTCCGCCTGGCCGGGCTGCTGGACAGTTTCTGGTTCCGTCAGTCTATTGGGCGAGACGACTTCATTGAAGGCTGTGTGGAGAATCCACCCCGTTCAGCGGACCTAGCTGGTCCCTACACCCGCACCACGGCCTGGCCGCTGAGGCGGCGAACCACGCGTCGCGATTCGAGCACGCTCAAGGTCGCCAACACCCGCGGCAAAGGCAAGCCGCTCTCCGCTGCCACCGTGTCGATTGCCGTTGCCTGAGTGCCGACCGCCGCCAGCACGGCCCGCTCCGTGTCGTTGAGCTGCAGCTCGGCCGGACGATGCACCTCGAGCCCGTCACCGGTCGGCACCGCTTCGACCAAGGGACCGAGCTCCTCGAGCACGTCGTCGACCGTGGCCACCAATCGGGCCCCGTCGCGAATCAAGGCGTGCGGTCCGCGTGAAGCACGACTGTCGACCGGCCCGGGCACCGCGAACACCTCGCGATTCTGCTCGTAGGCGTGCCGGGCCGTGATCAACGCTCCGCTCCTCTCCGAGGCCTCGACCACAATCGTACCGAGACTCAGCCCGCTGATCACGCGATTTCGCTGCGGAAAATAGCCTGGCTGGGGCTCCATCCGCGGCGGAAACTCGCTGACGACGGCGCCGTGCTGGGCGACTTCCGCGGCCAGCTCGGCGTGCTCGGGCGGAAACAACTTCAAGAGCCCGCCGCCGAGGATCGCCAAGGTGCGTCCGCCGCCTTCGAGCGCCCCGCGATGGGCCTCGGCGTCGATGCCGCGGGCCAGACCGCTCACGACCGTCAGTCCGGCACGGGCCAACCCCGCCGCCAGTCGCCGCGCCTGCGCGCGGCCGTATGGTGTGCAGTGGCGGGAGCCGACGATCGCCACCGCCAGCAAGTCTGCGCTCGAGAGGTGGCCACGCACGAATAGCATCGGAGGTGGATCGGCGAGCTCGCGGAGCATTCGCGGATAGCTCGCGTCGGTGAGTGTGACGAGGTCGATGTGGTTCGTCCGACAGAGTTCCAACTCGGCCGTCGCGTCGATCGACTCGCGGGCTTCGGCAATCGCACGGCTGAGCTTCGGTCCGATGCCGGGTACGCGCTGCAACTCGGTCCGCGACGCGTCGAGCACGGCGGCGGCCGTTTCGAAGTGGTCGAGCAGTTGCCGCAAATGGCGGGGGCCGATGCCGGCCACCAAGGAGAGTCGCAGCCAATCGGCGCGGGCGGCGTCGCAATCGGTGGACGGTTGGCCTGCTTCAACCCCAGTCGTTGGTAAGTCGTGCACCCCGAGCCCTCCTGCGTCTAGCCGAGCACCCCTTCGACGTACTGCGGCGGCACGTCCTCGACCAGCTCTACATGACCGAGACGAACGGGCAAGATGAAGCGGAGCCGGCCGGCGGCCACCTTCTTATCGCGCTGCATGGCGGCGATGAGTTCTTCGGCGTCGAGCGACGGCATCTCTGTGGGCAACTCCAACGCCGCGAGCAAGCGCTGTTGCCGTTCGGTCACGGCGGCATCGATGCGGCCCATCGTCTCGGCCAGTCGCGAGGCGCAGATCATGCCCATCGCCACGGCTTCCCCGTGCAGAATCTCCCCGTAGCCGGCCACCTGTTCGATGGCGTGGGCAAAGGTGTGTCCGTAGTTGAGCGTGGCCCGCAGCCCGCTGGTTTCCTTTTCGTCCTGGGCGACGACGTCGGCCTTGATCTGGCAGCAGCGGGAGACGATCGTGCGCAGGACCGCGTCGTCGTGGGCGTTGAGCGCGTCGATCGATTCTTCCAAGAGAGCAAAGAACGACTTGTCGTGGATGACGCCGTACTTGACGACCTCGGCCAGTCCGGCCCGATATTCGCGCTCGGGCAGCGTGGCGAGCACGGCCGTGTCGATCCAGACGAATTCCGGCTGCCAGAATGCGCCCACGATGTTCTTGGCCAGCGGCAGGTTGATGCCGACCTTACCGCCGACCGACGAATCGACCTGGGCCAACAGCGTGGTTGGAACCTGAATGAGTGAAATGCCGCGGGCAAACGTGGCCGCGACAAAGCCGGCCAAATCGCCGATCACCCCGCCGCCAACGGCAATCAGCCGGGTGCGACGATCGGTTTCCAGTTCGACGAGCTTCGTCCACAGATCGACGGCCACGTCGATCGACTTGCTGGTCTCGCCGGCCGGCACCACGACCAGGTCGGTCTCGATGTCGACGTCCGCCAGACTGGCAGCGACCGTTTCGGCGTGGGGCCGTTCGACGTGTTCGTCCGTAATGAGGACGACGTGCTGCGCCGCTCCGGTCATGGCGAGCTGGGTTCCCAATTGCGGGAGCGAACCGGTGCCGATATGGATTTCGTAACTACGCGAACCCAACTCGACGCGAACAATTTCAGAAGCGGCGGTCACGCTGCTGTTCCTCGCTCACGCTGCCATCGCGGCCACGACGCGCCGCCAGTTCGCCCGGCGGGAGGCGTACGATCGCGCTCGGGCCCAAGCCGCGAGCACCCAAACCGCGAGCTAAGACGAGGCGGACTCGCGGGCACGGGCCAGGTCGGCCTCGCTGACGGTGATGCGCCGACAGAAACCGGTGTGCGTACGGATGTACTCGAGCTCGGTCGCTTCCGCCGGCTCGGCGTGCAGGATCCGCGCGACGCGAGCGCGCTCCTCCGGCTCGACCTCGTCGAACGCTTCCGGCCAGATCGTCTCTTCTTCCAGCACCAGGGCTTCGCGATAGGGATCGAACTTGTCCGCCATGAGTTTCGTTCTTTACTACTAACGTCGGCCGAAATTCCGCTCGTCGAAAACGCCCTCGGGGCCGTCACGATGCGGCGCCGCGGACCATGCCAGGCCGATGAGCCACCGTGAAGACCCACGACCGTGAACACCCACACCCGTGACGACCCACACCTGCGGCGTCGCCACCGGGGGTGCTCGGGCAGTATACTATGCCCTGGCGAGACGACAAAAGTGGGCCAGCCCCTTTCGTGCCCCGGGCAAGTGTCCGCCGCACTTTCGAACCACGAACCGCGAACGACAAGCCCACGAAGACCGACGCGATGGAAACGGGTGGACAATCCGTAGACAGCGGGCAGCCGCAGGACCTCCGCCCACGAAGCGGAAAGCCGATCGTGGTGGTGGTCCTGCTGTTCGCAGTGGCGTTGGCCGGTTTTGGCTGGTGGTTCACCTACCAGCGTACACGGCGCGTGGCCGAGTTCTTCGGCACCGAGGCGATTCGCGTGATCAGCGATCCTGAGACGGTGATGGCTCTGGTGCTGCGGCTCGACGACGGAGTCACCAACGAGATGCGACCGCGCATCGAGTTCGCCGGCAACTCCTATGTGGTGACCGACGACAAGCTGGTCGTCGACAAGGGTGACTTTACCGCGCCGGGCTTTATGAACGCCTGCAACTCGCTGACGAACAACGCCAGCTACGACTGGGAGCCCGAGTCCAAGAACACGTGCGAGCCGATCTGGACGTACGCTTTGCGGTTCGAGAACGACGAGGGGTCGGCGGTGCTGTTGATGAGTCTCGAATGTCCCCGCGTCGCGCTGGCGGGCGAGATGGACTCGATTCCGCTAAGCGAGAAGATCGCCGCCGGGTT
>ERZ869936.1344-NODE-1344-length-17873-cov-12.169716_pt1 | contig 17873 bp, 9 predicted proteins | sample MGYA00520876_ERZ869936 | MGnify/ENA primary metagenome ERZ869936 (study PRJEB32218, sample SAMN09650985) | biofilter metagenome | isolation source: enrty point of leading RO module | place: Saudi Arabia: Thuwal, RO plant located on Red Sea | collected 2016-02-17 ...
TCAATGCTAAGCCCTTCTTTGTTTTTCTAACCTTCAAAGGACTCGGTTGTTTCATAATAAAAGCCATATCACTTTCTTTTTGCAGTATGCATATTAATATACCAGTTAGCTAACTGCTTGTCTCTAGATGTAGCACCTTTACGAGCTTTAAGCTTTCTAGCTTTAGCTACAGTAACGTCTCCACCATACAGTTTACTGATACGAGCCTTTAACACACCGCGGTATGTTTTACCTGGTTTCTTAGCAGGCATTATTTCTTTTTACTTTTGTTACCCCAGTTGCTAGCGCCAACCTTACGGCATTTTGCAATCGCGCCACTTGCATACGCTGAAGGAAAAACATCGTAACGAGCTTTTACTTTGTGGTAGCAAGCGTCTTTTTTCTTAGCAGGAGAACATCCTTTTTTTAAAGCACTAGGCTTTTTAGCCGTGCATGGTACTGGTCTATAAGCCATAATATTATTTTTTACTGCCGTACTCAGCCTGCACATCAAACGATGGACAAGCTTTACTAGCAAATTCATTGTGTCCGTGAATAGTAGCACCCGCAAAAATATCGGTTAACAAGTATAACAAATTATCAAGTGCTGCTTTTTGTTCCTTTGTTCTGGTGTCTTTAGGTGTTTTACCATCAGCTTCAACACCACCCACATAACACACACCAATACTACCTGTATTGTGTCCTTTACAGTGAGCTCCAGTTCTTTCAATAGGTCTACCAGTGTGTAGCACACCGTTGATATCGATGACGTAGTGATAACCAATATCTGACCAACCTCTTTTTAAATGCCAGTCTTTTATAGTTTCTACGCTAATATCTTGGCCTTCTCTTGTAGCAGAGCAGTGCACAATAATTTTGTTAATCTCACGCTTCATTTAATCTAGATATAAATTCTTTTTCTTTTTACTCTTCTTGTTACCGCTCATGATAACACCGTCATCTCCTAAGAAATAATGCATGTGCTCATCTTTTTCGTCCTTATCGATACCTAATTGGTAATCAGGCCAACCTAAGAACATTAATATTTGTTGGTAAGTCTCAAACTCACCTTCAATGTCAATAGCGTTGTTTATGTTTTCAAACTTCTGAAGCAAACGATCTAAAGGTAGGTTAGTGATAGCAGCTGTAGTAACAGCAGAACCTCTTAACCAGTTTTCGGTTGCTAAGTCAGAACCTTTACGACCTTCTCTAACAGCCTTATCAAAGTAGTAACCAGCACTAAAACTTCTACTAACTTTAGAACCTATAGAAGGAGCCACTTGAGCAATGTCTTTTAACAGCATACCAAAGTCTGGATTTGGTCTTCCAGATCTATCGTAAGCAGAAGCACCTACATTTTTAAGTACAGATAAAATATGACCAGCAATACCAGCACCTCTCAAGAAAGAGTCTAACACGCCGTTGATTATCTTGTAATCACTTCTGTCTCTAAAACCTTTTTGCTCAGGCTCGTCGTCGTTTAACAACAAAGGTAGTACAGCTGTCTGCATAGCGATGAAAATAGCATTCTGCAACATACCGTAGTAAGCTATTCTACCTATAGAGTTAATTGCATTACCCCTGCCTTTTTTAAGGTTAGTTATCTCTTTTTTAATGATTCTACCGTATTGAGACTGCGTATTGGCATACGTTAACAACATACGACCGTACTTATCGGCTTGTTGGTAACTAATTCTATCAGGTGAAGAAGACTGTTGCGATTCTTCTGTTTTCTCTCTAAAATCAATAAACGCCTGCATTTCTGCCTCTTCTTTACTCAAGCCTTGGCTTTCGTATTTCATAACCGCGTTTCTGAAATAAGGAGCACCACCCATGACGATAGCTAAACTATCCGCTATTCTAGTTGGAGCAAAACCTTTTGATAACAACCAAGATATCGCAGCTCCAAACTTATCTCTAGCGTTAGCAGTAGCGTCGGCAAGTTCAGCTTCGTTTACATCGATCTTTACACCTGATCTTCTTTCAACCATGTAGTCTGAGTTAAACAGATACATGACGTCTGCCCAGAACTGCTTTTGATCAGCAAACCTCATAGTAGCCTTGTGAAGCGGGTTTGTTTTCATGTCGATGTAGTTAGAGAAAGAGATCAGCTGTAAGATCGCAGATCTACTGTTCAAGAACATTGTTACACCAACAGATCCGTTGATCCAAGAGTATGCAGCTCTACCTAGTTTACTGTCTTCACCACCTACTCTGTTACGGCCGCTCTTCATCCTAGTAAGCATGTTTTCCATAGCCTCAACATAGTTGTTACCAAACAATGCTTTTAGCTTATTCATGTTTTTCTTACTGAATATAATGTCCGCGTTTTGAGTAAACTCTTGCAAGTATTTCTTTCTACTATTCACTCTCAAAGAGTCTAATAGATCCGATAACAAACCACCTGAGTCCCAGTGTTCTTTAGGTTGAATGTGACCGTGAAGATCAGTTATCTTCATAATTTCGAAAGCAAGGTCTCTTGCCATACCATTGCGAACTACAAAACCATGTGCTGCCTTTTGATCAGCCTCGCTGGTACCTGGTATTTCGTAACCTAGCCTTGTCCATATATAAATTCTAATAGCATGCTCTATAGTTAGACCTGGCACAGCTTCTTCGTTTAGCTTTCTGATTAAAGGTTTAAAAGCCTTTTTGACAGCATCAAACTGTTTTAGTATTCTAACTCTTTCAGCAGAGTAGTTGTTTACACCATCAGCGTATGGTTGGTGTAGCATCTCTTCAAAAAACGCTAATTGCTCCTTAGCTTTTTCACCTTTACCAACTAAGTAGTTCTCTATAAGTCCTCTAAAGTCATCTGCTTTAGGTGGCACGAAGAATACTAGTGAATTTTTGTTTCTACCTACAACACCTGCGGCAACTCTAGAATATTCAGTGTCTGCACTTACACCTGTGTTTTCTTCTAGTATCTCGTTAAACTGCTGATCTACATCTTGAGCATAAGCTTGAAGTCTTTGAGCCTCTATTTCTTTAGGATCAGCGTCTTTCAACGTACCTGTCTCTGCGATCTCCTGTCTGATAGCTTTGATCTCGGCGTCTACCTGACTAAGTGTTAACGGCTTAGTTGGTTTTTTACCTTTGTTATCATCAGCTATAGAATACTTTTCGTTATCTAAGGCTTTCTGTATATCTTGCGCTAAAACCTCGTTGTAATCAATTTGAATCATATCATCAAGGTTGATCTCATACTCAGGTTTAGAGTAATCCATGTCAAAGTATTTCTGCGCAAAAGACTCTAAGTTCTCTTGTCCAAGAACGTCTGAAAGAAGAGGTCTATATACTTCTAAAATACTATTTCCCTTCTTACCAACTTTAACCCTATTAACCCTACTAGTCAAACTAGGTATACTCATACCGTCTCTATAGTGTGGCATGTTTTGACCTTGTTTTTCTTTAATAGCACTAGCGTACGGTTTTGTTACCGTGATAGTAGCAAAAGAGTCCATTAAAGCAAACAACTCGTTCTGAGAGAAATTATCATCAACTATAGCGTTAGCAACAAATGCTGACATATAGTTTTTAGATATAGAGTAAACCTTAGCTCTATTGTTCACATTAATACCCTTCATAGCCACAGAAGGTACTGCTGCAAAATCTATTAAAGCAGGTCTTTGTTTAGTACCCTCAAAAAGCTTTTGAATCAAGGAGTAAACTTGGTTTCTGTCTAACAAACCTTCTTTGTATAGAGTTTTGGCATTTACAAGAGCTGATGCGATATCGTGGTTTAGTTCTGCAGAAGCAGAGGCAGCTTCTCTGTTGCCAAAGTAAGTAGCTCTTTCCACTGTTAAATCAAGCACATCTTTATGTGGTGATGTTCTTTGACCTGTCAGGTACTCTATGATTGCATTGTCAGCTTGTGGATCTTTAGTAACAAAAACTTGCTCTAATGTTCTCGATGTTATAAAAGGAGGTAGGGCAACAGCGTCTTTTAATATAGCTTTATAGCCTTTGTTATACACTTCTGTTTGAGCCACTTTATGAAGATTAAAAGAAAGAGAGTTTAAGAACATCTCTTCTGCTTCTTTATTGACTAGCATCTTCATAGAGTCTATCTGTCTATGGATAGTCATAAAGTCTCTAGCCAATTGCGGCGCTATAGCTTCCGCGCTTTTCTCGTCCATCCAGTTGTACTCTGTTTTAAACACAGACAACAAGTTTTGTGTCAATGCAGATCTCAGTCTATCAGCGTATAAATCGCCTCTAGTAACACTCATTAATCTGTAAGGGTTAACCGCTGCTCTAAACGCTTGAAGTAAAGGAGTTGGGTTTTCAAGAATCAACTCTGCCATACGCGTGTCTGAGTAACCAGCAGATTGACCAGCAATACTAAACTTAACAGAAGGATCTCTATCAAGGATAAACGCTGCTCTACCCACGATCTGGTTTTCAGCTAAAGCATCAGCGTTGTTCTTAACCATTTCAGCAAACACGTTTAATTGTCTACCTTCAACGGCATTACCTTCCATGTCGTAAACCTGCTGATTAGGGTTCTGTAACACTTCTAGTGTAGCATCTAGTCCAAGTTCTATAGATAATGCCTCTACGAGTACTCTTTTGTGTTCGTGCGGCATATTCTGGCTCATACCAACTCTAGTTGGGTCCAGGTAATTATCCCACTCTTGCTTGGTAGGTTGTTTTCTTTTTATTTTAAACACACCAGAGTATTTATCTCTGATACCTCTACTAGCAGCTTCTTCAGCAGAGTACCTGACTCTCTTGCCGTTTTCATCTGTAACAAAATCAAACAAAACACCTTCAAGAGCAGGGAACTTACGTAGTGTGTTTAGTGTAATTTCTTTTTCTAGCCAAGACTTGTTTTTTCTAGCCCACTGCATAAAGTCGGCTCTTCTTGTAGGAACAAAGTCTAAGAACGTTTTGTAAAGCAACCTTTTGTAGGTCTCGTTCATGTAGCTTCTAAATACCTGAGGGTTGTATTTTTTGTAATCCGTAATACCAGGTGCTAAAACCAATGCTCTGGTCGCGACAGCTCTAACCTTGTTCATCTCAACAGGTGTTAGCTCCATCTTTCTTCTAATCCTACTAAACTCACCTTGGTGATTCACACCTACAGCCTGCACGGCTTCTTCGACCGTAGAGTATGTAGACTCTTCGCTTACAGCAGGTCCGCCACCATACAACTCATCTACATTGTCTTTAAACACTTCGCCACCTAGTACATCAGACACTGCTCTCTGAGCATAGTTTTTAAAATACTTATTTAGATAAGCAGCAAGCGGTACACCCTTACTAGCATCGTAGTTACCGATTAGATATGGAAGATAACTAGGACCTGTTAAGGCTTCATCTTCAATAATATCTTGGTTTGCATTCCAACCAGGTAGCGCGTCCCAACCTCTTCTCTTCACAAGAGCTCTAAACTGAGGCCTGTACATCTCAGCAATCTTAAACGTTGCGTTGATCTTGGTAGGGCTATTATCTGCTTCGTAGATGTTTTGCACTTCCTCACTGAGTTCTTTCTGTTTATCAGTGATAGAAAACTTCTCGCTGTTATCTACAGATTTGTCAGTTTTTTCTACAGTTTTTGCACCTTCAAACAACTTACCTCTAAAACCGTTTGTCTTGTTGTCTTTGTTGCTTTCAGCAAACCTAAGTTGAGCAGCCGTGGCTTTTTGTTTTGTTATGGATTTAGCGTAATCTCTAATAAAGTTAAACACGTCTCTACCGTCGTTAAACTCTATCTCGCCCTTACCATACAGTTGAGACATTCTTCTTATACCATCGCCAAGAGTTTCCATCATGTCAGCATTGTACTTGATGTTACCCTGAAGCATACCTTGCGACAACATGGTAAAGTACTCGTCTTCAAAACCAGGTGTGATAGCTGATTTACCTCCGTCCGCTAATTGAAGAGCAAGTTGCCTTAAGGCCCTTGCATCTAAACCTGTTAACTGCTGTAGTTGATCAAAAGATATTCTACCGCTAATATTACCGTCTTTATCTTCCTTAATACCTAGGTTCTTTAAACCAGGGAAAGTCTTCTCAAGACCTCTAACGTCATAAGAAAGATAAGGTAACATACTTCTCACAAAATCAGTTGGAGCATTGTTGTCTCTAATGCCTTTTAGTTTACCTTCTTGAGATAATTGATATACGTAATCGTTAAGTGATTGTACTACCTTCTGCACTATAGGCGTACCCTGCTCATCAACTTGATCAGTAAAGTCCTGCATCATGTTGTAAAGTAAAGTATGCTTTATTTCGTGGCCTACTACAGCTGTGTTACCGGTAGCGATAGCGGTTTCAGCGTTAATGTATATTTGTTTAGATCCACCAGATTTGCTTTTACCAACAAAAACACCAGGCCTGTTAGAGAAAAACTCAGAGGCATCGTCTATCTGCTGTTGTGTAGGGTTTTCTATACCCTTCTCCATCTGAAGATATTTTCTTACAAACTCTTCGGTTGTATTTTCAATAACCATGTCTGTAACACCTTCAGCCTCAGCAAACGCTTTTATCGCATCGTAAGTCTGCTTGTTGTAGCTTTTTATAAACTCTACTTTTTGTATAGCGTCGTTGTATCTTTTCTGAGCATCCATATACTCTTGTACAACAGGTGCTATTGGGCCTTGAACTTCTGTCTCAATACCCTGAGCTTTTCTTGTCTCTTCAGCTAATCTCTGGTTTTCAAGCTCTGTATTTAAAGCCTCGCCTTTTTCTTCAGCAAATGTCTTTAGGTTTTTACTTGCTTCTTCTCTTTCAAAGACAGCTTCCATTAAGCCTTCTTTCTGAGCGTCATCCATTTCTCTGGTAACCATCTCAGACCTAGTGTACATGTCATCTACGAGTTGAAGCTTAGCGTCGTACTCTTCCTGCGTAATTACGTTTTGCTCTAGCTTCTGCTTTAGGTCAGCTTTGACGTAAGCGTGAAATTGATTTAGACCTTTAATATCGATCTTACCAGTAACTCTTTGATACGCCGCTTGTATTTCCGTAGCAGTCATAGATGAAACACCACCGATACCCGGTAGTACAAAACCTATGACAGCACCAGCGCCACCACCTTGTATGTAATTTTCTTTTACAAACTCTCCGGTAGTAGCGTCATTAGCGTACTGCTGGAAAGTCTCAGTTAAGAACTCATCGAAAGAACCGATAGCTGCGTTTGTACCAACTGTTTTAAGTGTGTTTAACCACGTTTTAAACTGTCCTTTAACTAATGAGCCGCGTACAGCGTTCATACTTGATCCCGCTAGATCAAAACCCATTCTAGCACCAAAGTATTCAGCAGCACCACTAACAAAACCAACATCAGCAGCACTGTTCCATATTTCGTTGTTTACGTCTTCTTCAACGATAGACATCATTTGATCTGGCGTTGGGTTTATAGCGCCGTATTTCTTTTTAGCGAGTGCTCTTACTTGGTTGTAATAGTTCTCACCACCCATCTGAGCAGCGGGTAGTATACCAAACGTTACGATAGCAGAGCCTATCTGAGAACCTTGTTCTAACAGTAGGTTACCAATAGTATTTAATGTCTGACCACTTTCAAGTATCTCTCTGATATCAGTGTGCTCGAAGTAAGCGTCTACCTCCATCCTTTTCATGACTTCATCGAAGTCTTGAACCATCATGGATCTTTTCTTTTCTATTTCTTTAGGTATTCTAGATCTAGCCTCACCAAGTGTACCTTTAATAGTGTAACCACTAGCCTGCACAGGTATACCACCCTCTCTAGGTATCAAAAACTGACCTTCTTTATTGAAGTAACCTACAGTGTTGTCATCGTAGTTATAAAGCTTAGCGTCCTCTTCTAGTTTGTTGAGGTTGTATACAAGATTAGCAGGACTGTTTACACCAAGCTGCCCTTTTTCAATACCAGTACCAATACCTCTAAAACCACTAAATGCTCTTTGAAAGCTATTAGGAAACGCTTTGTAAAGACCTCTAAACACTTGCTCAACAGTACCCATGCTTCCAGCATTAGCTGAGATGTTCTGCGCTAGAGGGTTAGACATGCTACTAGAACCGTAAGACGCCATGCTTTGATCTCTTTGCTTATTGAGATTATCAAGCCAGTTGTTTACCGTACGGTCTTTACCAATGTTATTATTATTGGTCATGTGATAAGCACCGAGTATATCACTATAGTTTTCTACCATAGTAGCCAACTCTTTGTTACCAGCGAGTATATGCTTGTTTACGATTTCGTTGTACTTAGCTTCTACTTGAGGCATGTCTTCAAAAACGTCTTCAAACTTCACATCAGAGTCTGGGTATGTAGATGTAAACCAGTCTCTAAATTCTTTGTTGATTATATTTTTCTTAGCATCAAACGTTCTAGAAAGCAACGCTTGTACATCGTCATCATTTCTAACAAAATCAGAAACAGCCTTGTTGTTAAACTCTTCCAGCTTAGCCTCGTCATCGTATATATTAAGCATCTGACCTTGAGGTGTAGATATCGTTGGGTAGTTAACCTTCAAAGCATCTAACTGCTGAGTTACAATAGGTGTTTTAGTCTCTATGTATTCGTCATACTGTTTCTTACGTAGCTTTTCAGCTTCCTTGTTTAGATCATCTTGAGTTTTACCAACCTTAGCTTCACCACTACCTTGTTGAAAAGATCTAGGCATCATGAGATCATCATCAATCTCTTGAGACATATCGATCTCGTAATCTTCGTATTGCGTTGTTAGTTTGTCTATTTCAGCTTGTTGATTTTCGAACTGCTCTACAGAGTTCATAGAATTTGAGAAGGCAGCCATGTTTTGAAGCAAAGCTTTAGGCACGTCTACTTCTGAAGCAGGTGCATTAGCTGGTAGTTTATTAGACTCTAACTCAACTTGTTTTAGGTAGTCAGGGTCTATGTCTACTTGTGTTACTACATCAGGCATTTGCTCTGTAACAGTAACATCTTCTACATCACCGTCAATGCGTTGAATACCAGTAGAGTCTACGTATTCTTCTAATGTCATGCCGTACTTTTCGGCTTCTGCAGATACTTGCTCTAACGTGTACTGTTGTCCTTCGTATTCGAACATCGTGTATGTTTTGTTTTCTTATTTAATAACGTAGCCACCGCCAACAGGTCTAGGTGGACCCTGAACAGTAGAACCAGGTCTTACACCCATTGTGTTATCACCAGGCGCTGGTAAGCCTGTGCCCATAAAGTAAGGGTCATCTTCAACAGGCATAGCAGTTGGCTCCATAAAGTCCATTTGGTTTATGATGTCTAGTATTTCCCTAGTGTCATCGTTCATGCCGTATTGAGCTAGGTATTGCTTAGCTAAATACTTCATATCGTTAGGGTTATTAGGGTCAATATACACAACATCATCGTTAGATAAAATTAATCTTACTTTACCAACGTTGGCAGCTAGTAACTCATCATCTTCGCCATACTTTTGAACGTGAGCTGCGGTTACTGTTTTAGCTTGCAATATCCTTTGTCCATCATACTCAATGCTTGAAAGATCACTAATATCACCGTTATAGATGTTATTAACGAAGTTCATAGCACCTTGAGCCCTATTGATGTTTTGTTCTGATATTTCTATATTACCACTTTCTGTCTGTATATAAGTTTTACCACTGGTTTTACCACCATTTGCATTATTTCTCTTGTTAGAAGCCATCTGCTTACTTCTATCAATAGCTCTTTGGTCTGCTCTGTTTTCTTTGTCAATTTGAGCTTGGTAACCACCCTGTGCTGACTGCTGTAGTAAGTTAAACAGTTGATCAGAAACAACTTGCTTCAACTCTTGTGGAGAGTATAGATCAACATCGATGCCTAGTCCACCAGGTACTATATGATCGTCCATAGCCAAAGATCTAACAGCGTTTGGTCCGCCTTTGTCTAACATACCTTGAATCTGCATACGTACGATAGTAGCTCTACCTTCATCTAGAGGTTGTCCCTCGGTATACAACGTGCTGTTGAGATCCACAAACTCCTTAGCAACACCGTGGTCTTTGTAGTACATTTTAGGCAAGTTGTCCATTGTCATAGCACCGTCATCACCTATGGCTAATCTACCAGACTCAGGATTAATACCTAAAACAACTTCATCAGTAGTTAGCCTACTCATGAAATCCTTGGCGTTAGGATCTGTACTCATAGAAATAGAGTTAGCGTCAAAATCATCTATGGTCTTGATTTTGGTCTCATATAACTTAGTAAGATCGTTGTTGAGGTTTTTAAACTGCTGGGTAATTTTATTCATAGTCACTACAGCGTCAGCGTAGTGCTGTGTGTTAGGACCAGCGTTGGCTGCAACTTGAGCAGCTCTGAAGTATTCTTCTTTTTTCGTGCTAGCAAAATCAACCATAGAGTTTCTCATGCTAGTAGGTATCTTTTCAATATCAACACCCAGAGGCATGCCTTCCATAAAGTCAGCCATCCTAGTATCAGCAGCCGCGTTGATAGCCCGTCTTTGAGCATTACGAGCTTGAGCAGCGTTAGCACTAGCAGCGCCCGCAGACATAACAGCATCACCACCTGCTCCACCTACAAAACCCTGAGAAACTAATTGTGCACCAGCTATTAGGTTTGCATCACCTGCCATAGAAGGCGTATATGTATTTTTCTTAGCCATTTTTATTCGTTTTCTCCTGCTCCGTAAGTTCCACCACCTGTTTTAGCTATAGCGTTACCAAACAGACCTGTCATGTGCTCACCCAGTAGATTATCTCTACCAAACGCACTCGTCATGTTTTCCATGTAACCAAATCCACCAGATATACCTTGACCAAACGCTTTAAAGCTTTGATCGATAGCTGCAGCTCTTTCCGCTCTAGCGTTAGCAAAATCTCTCTGTGCCATACCAAGTTCTGTAGCAAACTGATTTCTTTGAAGTGCTCTAGAGTACATCTCACCTTGACGCTCCATGTTTTGTATGCTCATAGCACCTTGAGCAGCTAACGCTTGGTTTCTAGCTTCTTGCTGACCAATACGAGCGCCAGCTTGTATAGCATTTTGACTTTGTTGGTTAGCCATGGCTTGAGCAAGACCAGCAATACCAGATCCACCAGCGGCCTGATTTAAGCTATCCATAGTGTTTGCTAAACCTTGAGACTGTTGTTGCGCTATAAAGTCTGCTTCTTGCTGGTTTACAGTTAGATCTTCAAACGCGTTTTGCATGTTTAACATAGGATTACTAAGATCCTGGTTCATGTACTGCGCCTTCGTTCTATCAAAATCAGCTTGAGCGGTATCATACCTTTGTCTTCTATCTTTAGCGGTATAAGCGTTCTGAGCTAAATTTAAAGCGCCTGCTGCAAATAAATAAGCTGGTGCTGCCATAGTTAATTATTCTTAAATTTATTATTGCATAGTATCAACTACTGATAAATATCTCTGAGTTGACTGCAAATAGTTCTTTATTTGTTCCTCCTGTTTTAGTCATCTTTACAGATGCGTAGTAACCAATGATACCAGATGTGTTAACCTGCGTGTTTTTAGCAAAGAATATAAAATCTCCCGCAGCAGGTACTGCATTAGTGTCTTTGTTTACCTTTATTTCGTTGCCAGCTATATCTCTACATGTTCCTATGAGATAAACCTTGTCATTATCACTGTCGTCTACAAAGTAAACTTTATCATCACCCTCTTCAGCACCGTCTACCCAGCCCTGTAAAGAAACATTGATATCGTTAGCAAACCTAATCGTCCAAACAGTTTGGTCAGCATTTAGTGTGGCTGTAGAAGCATTGTCAATGCCTTGAACGTTAAATTCACTAGTGTCTAATGTACCACTTTGTGACGAACTATTCCACGTACTGTCCAAACCTCTGATGTAATTGTAGTATATACCTTCTTTGTTTTTCCAGGTAGCAACTTCACCATCTTGCTGATCAGTATCTACAGTGGCTGTCCAACCGTCATCACCCTCGTAAGATAGTGTTTTAAAGTTTTTAATTCTAGAAGGTTGATCGTTGTGTAGCAAGGTTACAGTTGTATCATACTGAGTACCGTAAAAGTTAGATCTTGTGGTGTTGTTATGTATGTATATCTCACCGTTATCAAACGTGTAGTATTCATTGTTTAATGATATACCACCTTCAGGCTCATAAGATAATCTTGTAGCCCAACCATCTACGTTTTCTTTAAACGATAATACTTCACCATTTAGCCTAACATTGTAAGCGCCAGCGTCTTCATCATAAGAACCAAATATCTGGTCAATGTTATGTGCTCTGTAAGCGTCTAGTATATAATCACTCATACCTTTACTAGATATTTCAGTGATACCGTCTCTAGACAACCTAATTACAGCGCCTCTTGCTTTGTCTGTAAAGTAAGCTCTAAAACCATACGATGCAAACGATTCAGGGTTTTTAGATATACCGTATTCACCGACGTACGGCGTAGCTTGCCCAAGCACACGGTTAGTAGCAGTGAGGTTGGCATTTCCATCAGCGTTATATAATGCGTCTTTGTTAGCTAATATCCTGAATATTTTATCCTCAAGTAGTACAATTAGATCTGTATCTCTAGCATGTAATTTTTGTATACCACCGTATATAGGATTTAAATCTTTGGTTATTTTCTCAGCCGCTATAAACTGATTTAACTGGTTAATACCACTCGTGTTGTTAAATATACCGCTATATATCAAAGCCGACTTTTTTCGCTCTTCAGCATAAGGTTCGTCTAAAACAGCGTTGGCTTTTACACCTTTGCCTATAATAGGAGCGTTAAAGTCATCGTTTATTCTATCAGATTCTACGCCGTTACCAAAACTATAGCAGTTAAACCAGTCTAAGTCAAAAGCTGTACCATGACCACTTATAGCTAAGTTATTTGTAGCATCGTAGAATATATCTAACTCTGCGGTTTCCAAAGGCTGTGTTTCAAAAACAGCGGGATTTTCTGAAGCAAATATCGTGCTTCTTTCATCTAGATACTTGTTCCAATCAGAGGTTTCTTTATATATGTGTATTTTGTAATTAGAAAAAAGCTTGTTAGGCACATCTCTGTCTAAAGTCACTTTTCTAACAACCTCATACTCACCGTTAGCGTCAGCAGAAGACAAAGTGTCCTCTATTTTTATTATTTCAAAAAACTCATCGCTTTCGGTACCCAAACCAGGGAAGAACACATGCTTACCTACTTGTAAGCCGTAGTTAAAAAAGTTATCAGCGTCAGCGCCAGCTCCGGTATAAGGTGCTTGCTGGTTAGAGCTGTAACCATGTGTTATCTGAAAAGAATCATTAGCAGAAGCTCTAGGAACGTGAGAAGAACTCCTCCATTTAACAATAGGAGCATCCGTGCTAGAGTCATAACCACCCGGGTAAGTTAATGCTAAGCTGTCTTGCTCGTACTCTACGTCGTAAAACGGGTTAGAGTCGTGTATTGCTTTTAGTATGTGTTGATCAAAATTGTGGTCCTTGTTTATTTTTACAAAAAACTTACCTTGATAATCTCTTTTAAATACTCTTTCGTACTCATACAAGAAGAAGGTAAATTGCCCAGAATCTGAAGTTAAACTATCAAACCAATCAAAATCAGAACCCTTTTTTTCTTTAAAAACAACCACGTACTCAGCATATTCCACACTGCTGATTGTGTTTGTCTCACCAGTTGGACCACCACTAGCTATCTCGTACAGATCGGTCACGCTAGTGTTAGCCAACCTTATATCTACAGAGTTAGCATTTAACAGCCTAAAATAGTTGCCTCCTCTAAAAGAGTTGTAGAATTCTGAATCGTCAGACTCTGTTGGACCGTGAAACCTGATAGTAACATCACCGTCATCCTCGCTTATATTGGCCTTTTTTATAACGTAAGTAGAATTTTTTCTTACAAGTTTGTTTACAACGTCTTCAGGCGCTTCGTTGGATATATCTAATATTCTATACTTAGCAGGTGTAGTTACAGCTGTGTCAGAATCTAATGGTTTTTTTAGATGTAAAAACTGATCTATAGAAACTTTATTTCTTTCTGCACTTGGAAAAGAAAGCCAAACATTACCATCGTCAGCTTTGTAAAACCTGTCTAACGAAATGTTATAATACTCGTTAGAAGTTTCTTTAACTAGTATCTTGTAATGGGTAGCAAAATCAGGTGCATCTGATGTAACGTTTACTCTAAGCTTGTTGGTCTTATTACAGTTAGATTTAGATATCTCAACAGCAGAATCCGATGATGTGAAAACAGGAGTTTCTCTACCAAATTCGTCAAGATAAACAACACCTAACTGATAGTTGCGCATTGACTTAACAGATTTCTTAGGTTGCTTTACATCACCGTGTGTAGTAGATGTAGAGCTAGCTGTTAAAACAGGGGTGATTTTTGTACCACTGCTTTCTATATCAAAGTTGTTTAAGTAATTACCGTATACGATCCTATTGCCTATTACTTCTTGAGCCTTGGCTTTTCTAGGCACGTTATCGTATGGTCTCAGTAGTTGATTAGAACTTATAACAGCGCCAAATATATTTGATTCTACTTCGAATGTTGTGTCGGTTGTAGATATAGTATCAACCTTATATACATTGTTAGATGTGTTGTCCTTGTAAAGTATCTCTATTTCCTCAACAGATTTAGGAACTGATGAAAAACCACTTAGCTGAACATATCTCGTGTAGTTTTGCATACCCCTGTTGTAACCTTTATAAGGTGTGTAGTAAAAATCATCACCAATAAAAGCTACTTCAGAAAATGGAGAAAAAGCAGAATATCTACCGTCGTTGTACTTCCATCTATAAGCAAATCTAGGAAACTTGTCTTCAAACATGGGATCTTCTTCCTCTAAAACAACAGTCCAAGTATAATCCTCGTCTTCTACGTTTCTAGATATAGACAATATCTCCACAGTAACATCCGTAGTTGCCGGTGGTCCTGAATTTACAGTTAAGTTGGTTATTTCAGTTCGTACAAAATGCTCATCTATAAAGTTGTCGTCATTTTTCTTAGACGCTGTAAATAATATAACGTCACCTACAGCCCAATCTGGTTGACCTTTAAATTGTATAGTTTTAGTATCACCGGTGTCAAGTAATTCAAAAGATCCACCAACTGTTGTTGTGAAATTAGCAACAACTTTAACTTGATTAACACCACACCCTAAACCTGTACCTGTTTTTTTAGTTGACTTTACAGTTAGAGTAGGTGCGTTATTAGGTTTTTTTGTTATAACCGTAATGTCCTCTGCCAAAAAAGATCTACCGTACACACTGGTTGTTACACCTGATAAAGTTCTACCGCTACCAACAGTTGTAGTGGTGGCTGACTTAAAAGTTTCTATGTTTATTATTCTAGGCTCGTTTCTATCATCTGTCCAAGCCAACAAGCCTTCAAAAACGTTAACGCCTGTTATAAGGTTACCTTTGTTAAAGTCTAGTATACTTCCAGAGTCTACAAGCACTGGAGCTATAAACTCTGTAGACTCATCATACTCTAATATAGCGTCACATGAGTCAGATGTGATAAACCAATATACCTTATTGTTTAAAGTATCTCTAGCTATACCAATACATGTAGGACTTGTAAGACCAAAGTTAGCCTGCCATACATCGCTAGCAGAATTACTTTTCTTATTTTTCTTTGTATTACCTAGTACACTTTCGATAGCACCAACATCAGAACCTTCAGAGTCGCTCACTTGAATATTCTGAGCATCTCTATATTGACCGTTGGGTACTAGTCTCTCATCGAGATCCTTGTTCATTTTACCCGATGTGAAAAGACGCTTTAATTCTGGCATTTGTTAGTGTTTTATTTGTTTAGACTTGCCGCGTAGTATCTGCGTCAACTCTTCTAGTTTGATATTAGACAAACGCAGCTTAGCGTTTCTCTTAGCAGCAAACTTTTCTTTTTTAAATCTAGCAACAAGGTACTCAGGCACGTTAGCTCTTGTAGCTAGAATACCATGCGCAATATGCTTGTAAACAGCTTCTTCTACAAACTTATGCACCTTCATCTCACCGTCTGTGGCGACAGAATCACTAATGTACTTAAGTGTAACGATACGCCCTGTCATTTCAGATCCGAAGTGAATCTTAGATTTTATATCATCGATGTAAAAACTACCGTTAGCTTGAGAAAACTGCGGGTCCATACCAAACCTAGCACCAAACGTAGCGTCGAACTCAGGCGCGTCGTGTTGCTCAGTGTTGTCTGCTGTTCCAGCTTTATATTTTGTCCATGTTTCAGAATCTGAAGCTAATACTAGATTACCACTAGCGTCAAACGTATAGTCATAATCAGCATCTTGAACAATAGCTGAAGGGTTAGATGTTTTTATAGCTGGGTAGATAATTCTCTCAATACCAGCATCGTCTCTCCAACTCATCTTTACATAGTTTACATAGTCGTGGGGTAACACCATGGTTAGCGATGGCGGAACCTCGATCTCGTAAGCCTTGTAAGATCTTGTTGTGTCGTAGCTTAATTCTTGTAAAGCTCTATGCGCATGGAAGGCAACATCTGTTCTTTTTATCTTAGAGATGATCTTGTCTTCACCAACGTAAGCTATAATAAAGTTATTGATGAGATCATCTATAGAGACAAACTGGTACCCTCCAAACTCGGACCCAGTGTAGTAATCTTCTTGTGTTCCTGAAAATAATCCCATTTATTATTGCTTTTCTTCTTGTGTATCTCTAATCTCTTCCTGTGTAGCTAGTTGGTAGATGCTTAAGTCTCTAACCTCAACACCACACATACCTAATATCTTGATTACTAGATCAACTTCTTCAGAAGGTTCTAGCTCAAAATCAACAGAACCGGTAGCCTTGTACTGAGCATTACCGAGAACTGTTTTGTAGTTCCAAATTACCTTTGATGGCTTCTTGATGTAGTTAATGCTTACTGTTTTTGTATTATCAAACTCAGCAGCACCATATACTTTAAAACCACTTGTGTCTTTAGTGTATATAGGTCTTTTATCCGTAGGCTTTGCTAGCGGCGCAGAAGCTATATACAAGTATTCGTTTTTGTTTACTCTTTCAACCTCTTTGTTGTTATAAATAAGAGTACCTACTCTGTATAGATCACTTGGTAATTGAAAGTGATTATTAGAGTAGGTTAAGTTAGCTGTCTTTTCAAAGTAGCTGATCTTCTCGTTGAGGTTATCAAGCATGTCTGAGTACTCGGTGTCATTACCGTGCATGCGGCCAAACTGATTGATATCGTAGAAGTATTGCTCAAAAATGTCTAGTTGAGCTTGGTTGGCAAAAAGGTTAAACTCCTCGGGTGTTACATAACCTCTTTGTTCTTTATTGAGTATGGCTAATACCCTCTGATATACGGTGTCTACACTTACTGCCATTTTATATTTTGTTTGTTGAAGGGGTGACTATTTTATTTAATCACCCCTCAACTGTTTATTTCAACCTTTTTTCGATGTTTTGATAAACCTCGATACCTTCGTCAGTCTTAAAGTAAGCAGCTAACGCAGAGTAAGGATTTTCATCAAAAGGCACCGTCATGACCTTACGGCCATTGCTTGCCCAGGTAAATGTGCGTTGGTCGTTTGCTAGCTTCAAGATGCCAGCTTCAACAGCTTTAACGCCCATACTTCTTAGTTCAACGTTCTCGTCATTAGCGAGTTCTATCATCAAACCAGGATTTCTCTTAGCAAACAGTATGATATCTCGTTTGATCTCCTTAGAGGTCATCTCAGATACCTTAGAACCATATTCTACCCTCATGATAGCCTCAGCTTGGTCAATATCCATAGCTGCTGCTAAGTTTAGGGCTTCTAGTTCAAACTGGATGTATTCCAAATCATCAACTGCTTCCTTGACAGCATCAAATTCTTCGTACATTCTGTTTCTCAAAGGATGGTAAAGAGATAGTAGTTTTTGTAGCGCTTGGTTTTGCCTTGGCACATACAGTGCACCATCTCTAAACATCACGTGTTCCAACGTTACTGGTCCTTCTTGCTCGTCTGCAAATACACTAGGTTGGT
>ERZ869936.1345-NODE-1345-length-17844-cov-5.360447_pt1 | contig 17844 bp, 15 predicted proteins | sample MGYA00520876_ERZ869936 | MGnify/ENA primary metagenome ERZ869936 (study PRJEB32218, sample SAMN09650985) | biofilter metagenome | isolation source: enrty point of leading RO module | place: Saudi Arabia: Thuwal, RO plant located on Red Sea | collected 2016-02-17 ...
TGCGCATGTTCGTGAGCTTCTTCTCCTTGCTCACGTTCACGTCCATGTCGTCGGTCCGAGCGTTCTCGCCCACGATCATGCCCTGATACGCCGGCGCGCCCGGCGCGACGAAGAGGGTGGCACGCTCCTGGAGGCCGAAGAGGGCAAAGCCGACGGCCTTGCCCGGGCGGTCGGCGACGAGAACGCCCCGGGTCCGACCCTTCAGTTCCCCGGCCCAGCTGTCCCACTCGGCGAACGTGTGGTGCAGGATCCCTTCTCCGCGCGTGTCGGTCATGAACTCCGACCGGTACCCGAACAAGCCCCGGGCGGGGATCTTGAAGCGGAGTCGCGTGGTGCCCGAGTCGCCCATGGGCTTCATCTCCGTCATCTCGCCCTTTCGGGGCCCCAGCTTCTCGATGACGGTTCCCACCATGTCGGACGGGACCTCGACGACGGCCTCCTCGTAGGGCTCCTGCAGATCGCCGCTCTCGTTCCTGCGCGTGATGACGCGAGGACGGGAGACCTGGAACTCGTACCCCTCACGGCGCATGGTCTCCATGAGGATGGTGAGGTGGAGCTCGCCTCGCCCGCTCACCGTGAGGGTGTCGGGTGACTCGGTGTCCTCCACCCGTAGGGCGACGTTCCGCTCCAGTTCGCGGTAGAGCCGCTCGCGGAGCTGACGGGTGGTAACGTACTTGCCCGCCTGGCCAGCGAACGGAGAGTTGTTCACCGTGAAGTCCACGGAGAGCGTGGGCTCTTCCACGGCGATGCCCCGCAGCCGCTCGCGGTGGTCGGGATGGGTGACGGTCTTTCCGATTTCCACGCCCTCCAGACCGGCGAGGGCCACGATGTCCCCGGCGTGGGCCTCCTCGATCTCGATTCGGTCCAGGCCGCTGAACGTGTAGAGCTGGGACACCTTCGCCACTTCCCCCTCGTCGGGGTCGTCCACCATGCCGGGCTCACCCAGATCGAGGAGCGCTACCCGCTCGCCGAGTCGTACCACGCCCCGCTCGATACGCCCCACCGCGATCCGCCCTACGTAGGGCGAGTGGTCGAGGGTGGAGACCAACATCTGGAAGGGTCCCTCGCCATCCACCTGGGGTGGAGGGAAATAGGAGACGATGGTCTCGAAGAGGGGCGTGAGGTCGGTCCCCTGCACGTCGGGGCTCTCGGACGCCCAGCCGTCCCGGCCGACGGCGTAGAGGAAGGGCGCATCCAGCTGCGCGTCGGACGCCTCCAGGTCCATGAAGAGCTCGAGAACCTCGTCGTGGACTTCCTCGGGACGCGCATCCCCACGGTCGACCTTGTTGATGACGACCAGGGGAAGGAGCCCGAGTTCCAGGGCCTTGCGGGTGACGAAGCGCGTCTGGGGCATGGGCCCCTCCGCGGCATCCACCAGAAGGACGACACCGTCGACCATCCGCAGAATCCGTTCGACCTCACCTCCGAAGTCGGCGTGACCCGGCGTGTCGACGATGTTGATCTTCACGTCGTTCCAATGGACCGCCGTGTTCTTGGCGAGGATGGTGATTCCCCGCTCCTTCTCCAGCGGGTTCGAGTCCATGACCCGTTCCTCGACCTGCTGGTTCTCCCGAAAGACGCCGGCCTGGCCGAACATCTTGTCGACGAGCGTGGTCTTTCCGTGATCGACGTGCGCGATGATCGCGATGTTGCGAATGGGCATATCAAAACCTGCGACGTCCGGAGGCGGCGGTGGTGCCCACGCCGGCCTGCGGGCGAATGAAGTTCTTCCAGTGGGTAGCCGTTAAAGCTAACGGCGTCAGGCTCTACTGCCCACGAAGGGGATGGATCGCTTGAGCCCTTCCCAGGACTGCTGGAAGTCCTGCCGGGCGGGATCGCCCGCCCCCGGGCGACGGAAGGCCTCCACCACGAACGCCAGGACGATGCCCATCATCCCGCCCAGAACGATGCCGAGGGCCGCGCTGAGCACGAGGCGTCGCTCGTCGGGCCCCGGGGGCATGAAGGGATCCTGGAGTACGGTGATCACCGGAGTGTCACGGACCTCGGAGATGCGCGCCTGCTCGTAGGACTGGACCAGCGTGGTGAGGACCGAGCTCCGCAGCGTCACTTCACGCTGGAGGGCCTGCTGACGGAAGGTCAGGAGGGGCGAGTCCTGCCACTGGCGATTCGATTCCAGGAACACCCGCAACTCCTCCTCGGCCGCCTCCAGCTCGTCCTCGGCTTCCTGCACCCGCTCCTCGATGAAGGCGCGCTCGGCGGCCGCCTGGGACTGCCGGGTGTTCAGATTGAAGAGTGCGACCTCGGCGAGGAGCTCGTCGGCGATGGCCTTGGACAGATCCGGCCACTCGGTGGTGACGGATACCGTGACGGTTCCCGTCTCGCGCCCGGTGGCCACCGAAAGGGCCTCCTCGCGGAGCCAGTTGATGGCTGCGGCATCCCGCAGCGGCTCGGTCTCCCTCTCGATCTCCAGCAGGTCCTTCAGGAGGACCGTGCCCTCGCCGTCCACCTCGTACGGTCGGGTGGCCGCCCGGGACAGGATCTCACGGGATACCAGCAGTTCGGCGTAGAAGGCCGGGCTCGCTTCTTCCCCGCCCCCAGGCACGTTCACGCCGAACTGGCTCGCCAGCGCCATGAGCTGGGAGCCCGAAGCCTCGGAGCCCTGGGGTCGGAAACTCGCTTCCGTCGTGAACTCGTCGGCTCGAAGGAGCGTGACCGCCACGGCCAGCGCCGTTACGAGGATCGTGGTGAGGACGATGGTGCCCCGTCGGCGCAACAGCACCGCCAGGACCTCCCACAGGGAGATCTCGTCGTCCATGGGACGGCGTGCGGCTGTGGCGTGGGAGGTTTCGCGGTCGGTCATCGTCGGCTCGGCACGGGGAGGGAGAGTACTCCTTCCGGCCCGGAGTATCGCCGTCCCAAATCGGCGCAGCAACCCGAGAACCGCGGGCCTGCGTTCCGCGACGCCGGGTCCGTGGACCCTCCCTCGAAGCCGCCCGTCGGCCCGGGTGGACCCGGGTGCCAGGCACCCTGTATGGTACCGGGCACCGAGCCGTTACGACCCGATCTCAGGAGCCCCGTCCTTGCGCCCTGCCACCGCCCCGCCGGTACCGTTCCGGCCTGCCCCGTCTCCGCTCCTGCGGACCCTGGCCGTCGCCTTCCTCGCCGTCCAGCGCGCCCTCCTTCTGGTTGTGGCCGAAGTGGGCTTCGCAGGGCCCGCCTCGTGAGCGGCGCGCGCGAAGGGCTGCCGGCGGACCACGAGACCGTCGCCGGGATGTCCGACGAGGCCGTTCGGAAGGCCACCGGAAAGGACTGGGCCGAGTGGGCATCGACGTTGGACGACGCCGGCGCAGCCTCCTGGCCCCACAAGGAGATCGCGGCCTGGGTCCACGAGACACACGACGGCGTCAGTGGATGGTGGGCCCAGTCGGTCACCGTGGCGTACGAGCGGTTCCGGGGACTTCGGGACGTGGGTCAGCGGAGAGACGGTGACTACGAGGTGAACAAGAGCAAGACGTTCGCCGTGCCCGTGGAGCGCCTCTGGGACGCATTCGCCGAGGACGACCAGCGGAGCACCTGGCTGGACGTCGGAGTCGAGATCCGAACCGCCAATCGACCCAAGTCCCTCCGGATGGGCCTGGACGACGGCACCGCGCTCGACGCCTACTTCACGGGCAAGGGCGAGGCGAAGAGTTCCGTGTCCCTCCAAAACCGGAAGCTCGCCGACGCCGACACGGCCGAGGAGCGAAAGCGGTACTGGGGCGAACGGCTCGGTGCCCTGAAGGATCAGCTCGAGGGCTGACTCCACCTCCGTCGGCGGTAGCCCTCCCGTCCGTTCAGCGGATCCCGGTGTCGAAGGAGAGGGTCACCTCGGTGTAGATCTCCGGCACCACCTCGACCTCCTCCTCGGCAGCGACGGGGAACGGGTTCCCGCTCTCGGGCACGAGGAGGTAGAGCCCGGGCGGAAGCCCGACGCGGAACCGGCCGTCGGCACCGGTGCGAAACGACGTGACGAAGCGCGACCCGGAAAGGACGACGACCTCGGCCTGGTGGGGACGGGGCTCGCACGCAGGATCGTTCGGGCGTTGCACCGGGCAGACGGGTCCCCGGAGGGCGATCCCCTCGATGCCTTGAGGCGCATCGGGTCCGAAGAGGTCCGACGAGCCACACCCCACGAGAGCCAAGCAGAGACCCATGGCCACGGCGGCGGCTGCACGGACGGACGGACGTCGGTGGCGATGGTTCATGCCCGGTGAACGAGCATCCCCACGGATTCGTGACGACGGGCTACCGCCCGAGGACCCACGCGCATACGAGAGGGGCGACGATGGCGGCGTCCGAGTTGATCTCGAAGCGGGGGGTGCTCGGCTCGAGCTTCCCCCAGGTGATCTTCTCGTTGGCTGGCGCGCCCGAGTAGCCCCCGTACGACGGTTGAGCGTCGGTGATTTGGCAGAAGTAGCCCCAGTACGGGACCTCCTCCCGAAGGTCCTGGGTGATGCACGGTACGGCGCAGATGGCGAAGTCACCCGCGATGCCTCCCCCGATCTGGAAGAAGCCCACGGACGGATGCTCGCCGTCACCGTGGTTCGCCCGGTACCAATCGATGAGATGGGCGAACTGCTCGGTGCCCGACTTGACGCAGCCGTGACCCGGCAGATTCCCGGCCAGGACGTTGGCGGCGAAGATGTTGCCGGTGGTGGAGTCCTCCCAGCCCGGGGAGTAGACGGGGATCCCGGCCTTCTTCGCGGCCAGCATCCACGAGTGGGAGGGGTCGATCTGGTAGTGCTCCTCCAGGGTCGCGTCGGACAGGACCTCGAAGAGGAACTCCGAGGGCATGAGTCGGCGGCCTTCTTCGGCCGCCGCTCTCCAGCGCTGGAGCAACCGACCCTCGATGTGGCGCATGACGGTTTCCGGAATGCACGTGTCGGTCACGCGGTTCATCCCGCGGTCGTACAACTCCTGCTCGTCGGAAGCGGAGAGCTCACGCCACGAGCGGATGATCTCGTAGTCGTCGTGTGCAACGAGGTTGAACACGTCTTCTTCGAGATTCGCCCCCGTGCACGAGATGGCGTGGACTTTCCCGGCGCGGATCATGTCCGCAAGGATTACGCCGAACTCCCCGGTGGACATGGCGCCGGCCATTGCCACGAGCATTCTGCCGCCCGCATCTACGTGAGCCTCGTACGCCTTCGCCGCGTCCACCACTTCGCGCGCGTTGAAGTGGCGGTAGTGGCGTTCCATGAAGTCGCGGATCGCGCCCAACGCTGGTCCTCCGGTGAGTGGCCTCGGTTCCGTTCAGGTGGCCAATGGTACAGGACCGCCGGTCCCGAGTCGAACCCCCTGCGGATCGAGACCGCCGTCCGTATAGTGCGGCCGTGAACCCCCATCGAGAGTCGTCCGGCATCCGGTACCACCGACAGGGTCCCGTGAGCGTGGTCACGTTGGACCGGCCCGACCGGCACAACGCCCTGGGACGCGACGACGTGGACGCCCTGGCGGGCGCCCTCGACAAGGCCGTGGCCGACGGCGTACGCGTCCTGGTTCTGACCGGGGCCGGGGATCGGACGTTCTGTTCCGGCGCCGCACTGGAAGAAATGGAGAGCGGCCGCATGAGCGGGGCCGTCTTCGAAACCCTCACCGAGCGCGTGGCGTCCTTCCCTGTCCCGACCGTCGCGCGCATCGGCGGGAGCGTGTACGGGGGCGGAGCCGAGTTGGCGCTCTGCTGCGATCTGCGGGTCGGCGTGCAAGACATGAGACTCTCGGTGCCGGCTGCCCGGCTCGGCGTATGCTATCCACCGGGCGGCCTTCAGAGGTACGTCACCCGCCTGGGGCTTGGAGCGACGAGCAGGATCCTCCTGGCCGCCGAGGAGATGGACGGCCCAGAGCTCCTGCGCCTCGGGTACCTGACGCATCTCACCGACGGCGCAGGCCTGGACGCCAAAGTGGACGCCCTCGCCCGTGCCATCGGCGCGCTGGCCCCCCTTGCCGTTCGCAACATGAAACGGGGCCTTCTGGCCCTGGCCGCCGGCAAAGCCGATCCCTCCGAGCTCTCCCGCCTGGTGGACGAGTGTGCGTCGTCGGACGACGTGAAGGAGGGGCTACGGGCGTGGCACGAGAAGCGCCCCCCGGACTTCAAGGGTCGCTGAGCAGAGATCCACCGAGGTGCCTCGAGCGGGTTACTTCGTCAGGACCCGCCCCGGACGCTCACCGGTGAACACGCCATCGGAGATGGCGGCGACGCCATTCACGAAGACGTGGACCATGCCCTCCGAGTAGTGGTGCGGATCGGTGTACTCGGCGACCTCCCGCACCGCCGCCAGGTCGAACACCACGACGTCGGCCACGGCCCCTTGGCGCAGGACCCCACGATCCGCCATGCCGAACACCAGCGCCGGGAGGGATGTCATGCTGCGGACGGCCTCCTCCAACGACACGACGCCCAGGTCGCGGGCGTACAGGGCGATCTTCCGGGCGAACGCCCCATACGTGCGGGGGTGGGGCACGCCGACGCCCATGGGGACCAGGTCACCGTCGGACGACGTCATGGTCCACGGCTGGACCATGAGCCGTTCGAGGTCGTCGTCGTGCATGTTGTATGAGACGATGCTCACGCCGCCCGACCGGATGAGGTGGATGGCGGTGTCGATGGGATTCTCTCCGCGCTCGGCGGCCAGCTCACTCAGAAGGCGACCCTCGATGGACGGGTCCGGTCGGAATCTCCGGAACTGGATACGATCGGCCCCTCCGCGGCGGGCCAGTCCCTCCACCATTCCCTCACGGATGCGCGCCATGCTGGCGGGGTCGTCCATGCGCGACAGGAGGGAGTCACGGCCGCCCGCCTGGGACCACCGGGGGAGAAGGGCGGCATCGAGCCCCGTGGCCGACGCCGTGTAGGGGTACTGGTCGGCGAAGACCTGAATCCCCGCCTCACGCGCCCGTTCCACCCGTTTGACGATGGCGTCCCCGTATCCCCAGACGAAGGGACCGAGAGCCTTCACGTGGGTGAGTACCACCGGAATCTGTGCGGCCCTCCCGACATCGATGACTTCATCCACCGCCGCGATGAGCCCCACGCTGTACGTCGACTCGTCTCGGATGTGGCTCGTGTAGCCGCCGCCGAACTCCGCCACGACCTTTGCGAGTTCTTCGATCTCCGAGGGAGGCGTGTAGCTACCCGGGACGTAGTAGGTGCCCGAAGAGAGCCCCCACGCTCCGGCCTCCATGCCCTCCCGAACGATGCGCCTCATCCGATCGAGTTCGCTGGATGTGGCCGCGCGGTCGGCCGTTCCCATGACCGCACGCCGAACCGACCCCTGAGGCACGAGCTGGGCGACGTTGACGCCGAGACCGTGTTCCATGAGGGCGGTGCGCTGCCCCGCCATGTCGGACGGGCCGCCTCCATCCGGATTCACGAACACGGTGGTGAGCCCCATGGCGAGCAGTGGTTCGGCATGGCTCAGCCCTTCCGAAGCCAGCCCTCCGCCGGCGTGGGAGTGGGAGTCGATGAAGCCCGGGGCCACGTACAGCCCCGTGGCATCGATGACCCGGTCGGCGTCCCGCCCCGCGAGGTCGCCCACCGCCTCGATGCGGTCTCCGACGATGAGGACATCAGCCAGGATCCACGGGTTTCCGCTGCCGTCGAGAAGTCGACCGTTGCGGATGAGCGTCGACTCCTGGGCAGCGAGGGGTGTCGACGAGACCACCAGCGCGAGAGCCCAAAGCAGGGCGCGCACGGCGACGCGCGTCGAAGGGAGGGGCACAGAGGAGCGTCGGGCGGTCATCGATGTCTCGGAGTGCGGGGGGTGCGGTCGAGCAACGCGGCGATCTTAACGCGGTCCTGCCGCCGACGCACCGCTCCATCCCGCCTCGGCGACGCCACGCCATCGGCCGCCTTCGATCTCGATGAGGTTCAGCCGCGCGAAGTAGCTGCGGTCCCGCGGAACCACCTCCCCTGCCGTCCCTTCGAGGGCGTCGATGACGCCCCATCCCTCCTCGATGTAGAGGCGCCCTCCGGTGGGGTGGAAGCGCGGAGCCGTACTCGCTTCCCCGATGGCCGCTCCCCGGTGGAGGACCCGGCTCAGCGTTGCCACGAGGGCCGAGATGATCCGACGAGCGCCCGCTCCCCCCGCCACCAGGACCGGGCCGTCGTCCGCCATCACGAGAAGGGGCGCCTGCGACGACCACGGTCGGTACCCCGGGCCTCCGGCCGTCAGGTACCCGCCCAGCGTGGACGCGTACAGGAACCCCAACGTCGGGGTGGCGACCCTGGCCCCGCCGGAGGGGCCGAGGGATTGGGTGAGGGCGACGACGTTGCCCTGGGCGTCGGCCACCGAGAGGTGGCTCGTGAAGGGAGGCTCGGTGCGCTCCGTTGTCGCCGCCTCTACACCCGGACCCCGCCCCCTCCTCGTCGCCTCCTCCACCTCCCGGGCGCGCCTCGCCAAGAGCGAGTCGGACGTCAGCCACGCAACGGCCACGTCCGGAGGCATGGCTTCGGCGAGCTCCCGGTCCTCGAAGCCCGCGACGAGTGCCTCGGCCACCACCTTGGTCCACGCACCTTCGTCGGCGGGCAGGTCGGTCCGGTCCAGGATGCCCAGGATCTGCGCGACGGTGATGCCCGACGCCGGCAGATAGCTCCCGACGACGTGGTGGCCCGCCACCGACGTTGCGCCGACCCTGCCTTCGCGAGCCTGGTAAGCGGTCAGGTCCTCCGCGGTGACGAAGCCACCGCCACGCCGAATGTCGTCGACCATGGTTTGTGCCACGGAACCACGGTAGAAGCCGTCGTGTCCGCCGGCGGCGATGGCTCGCAGCGTACGGCCGAGGGCAGGCTGGACGAGACGGCCGTCGGGTCCGGGAGCGAAGAGCGCCGCCACCGGGGACTCCGGCCCCTCCTCCTCGATGAGATCCTCCAGGCGGCGTCGTTCGCCTTCGGGGAAGAGCACGCCTCCCTCGGCCCACCCGATGGACGGTGCCATGACGTCGGCGAGGGGCAGCGCTCCGTGTTCGGCATGCACCTTCACGAGGGCCGCCACGGTGCCGGGAATGCCCACGGCGGCGTACCCCGTCTCCCCCGTCGGGGCCCTGTCCCCCTCGTGCCCCGCCGGCACTTCGGTCCCGCCGGCGGTCGCCACGACGAACACGGAGGTCGTGCGTAGAAGGACCTGTGTGCGCCCCCCGAGACCCGACTGGGTGGGCTCGGCCACCGCCAGCGCGAAGGCCGCCGCAACCGAGGCATCCACGGCGTTACCGCCCTTCTCGAGGACGCGGAGGCCGGCCTCGGTGGCGTAGGGGGACCCGGTCACCACCATGCCCCCGGAAGCCTCCGCGACGGAAGAGAAGACCGGAACGTCTCCGGCCCGGGAGCCGCCGGCACACGCCAACGGTACGAGGGCGGCGACCAGCACTGCCCACCGTTCCTGGCGTCCACGTCTACGGTCTTGCATGGGAAGAACGTACGATTCGGACCCGACGCGAGGAATCGCCGCCCATCCACAGCACCCTCCATGTCATCATCCCGCGAAGCCGACGATCTCGTCGCCCTGCTGCACCGTATCGACGGTCGTGGCTACACGGCGTACAAGGAGCTCGGCGGCGCATGGGAGTTTTCCGGCTTCTCCCTGTCGTTCGACCACGTCCAGGGTGACCCCTTCGCCGACCCGAGTCGTGTGCGTGTCGAGATCCCCCCCGAGCGGGTACGACTTCACGCCGGCGCGTACGCGAACGAGGCGCGGCGGTGGGGCACGGCGGCCCTCCTCGCCCGAGCCTTCCGGCGGGAGGCCGACGACCGTTCCCGCCGGCGCGGTAGTGGCCGTAGCGGCACGATCCGAATGGAGTCCCTCGGTCAACTCGTCCTGCCCCAAACAGCCGTGCAGGTGGACGAAGAGGGCGGCGTGGAAGCCCGGTTCGCGGTGGGGCTGCCGGCGAAGGGACGACGGATCGCCGGGAGGGAGGCCGTGGAACTCATCACCGCGGACGTCGTGGACGTCGTCCAGGCCACCCTCGTCGCGGAATCCCACACGGCCGAGGAGGTGGAGCGCTGGGCCGCCGCCAACGAGGACGGCGATGCCCTTCGTTCTGCATTGACGTCACGCGGCCTCGTGGCGTTCGTCGCCGACGGAGCCCGGCTACCCCGTCGCAGCGGTGTGGACGACCGGCCTCTCGACACCGGAGACGTCGTCCCCTTCGCGTCGCCGCCGTCTCTCCGGGTGACGATACCGCTGCCCAATGCCGGACCGGTGAGCGGAATGGGCGTGCCGAGCGGCGTCACGCTCATCGTGGGCGGGGGGTTCCACGGCAAGAGCACCGTGCTCCGGGCCCTCCAGTCCGGAGTCTTCAATCACGCGCCGGGGGACGGACGGGAGCGAGTGGCTTCGCGGGCCGACACCGTGAAGGTGCGCGCCGAGGACGGACGGAGCGTCGTCGGCGTGGACATCACGCCCTTCATCGACGGCCTCCCTTTCGAACGCGACACCACCGCCTTCGCCACGGAGAATGCCTCCGGGTCCACGAGTCAGGCGGCGTCCATCGTCGAGGCCTGGGAAGCCGGCGCGAGGGTCCTCCTGGTGGACGAGGACACCTCCGCCACCAACTTCATGATCCGTGATCGCCGCATGCAGGTGCTGGTGCCGCCCGAAGCCGAGCCCATCACGCCCTTCGTCGACAGCGTCCGGCTGCTGCATGGAAGCCACAAGCTGAGCACGGTCCTCGTCCTGGGAGGCAGTGGAGACTATCTCGACGAGGCCGACTGCGTGATCCGCATGCGCGACTACCTGCCCGAAGACGTGACCGATGAAGCGAGGGACGTGGCCCGACGACTGCCCACCGGCCGACGAAACGAACGCTCCGACCCTCCGACCCGGCCGGCGTCCCGACGGCCGGTCCGATCGTCCATCGATTCGTCCCGCGGTCGTCGTTCGACCTTCGTGAAGGTCCCCGACGACCGCACGCTTCTCTTCGGCGGCGACACCGTGGATCTCGCGGCCGTGGAGCAGCTCATGCTCCGCAGCCAGACCCGAGCCGTGGGGATGGCCCTGGCCCTCCTTCCATCGGCTCCCTCCGAACACGAAACCGTACCCGAGATCCTGGACTGGATGGAGCAACGCATCCGCAGCGAAGGCCTCGACGTCCTCGGCTCCCGGCGTCTGGGCACCCTGGCCGCTTTCCGCCGATTCGAGCTGGCCTCCGCCCTGAACCGTCTCCGATCGCTGGAGATCGAGTAGGCCCATGGACGCCATCCCCCTCCTCGATCCCACCGTACCGGGGCTTCACGACGCGCGACCGGCCGGTGTCTTTCCCTTCCTCCTCGAGGGCGAGACGGTCTGGGTCCACGGTACCGCCAGCCGCCCGGGGCTTCACGTGGGCCACGGTACGCGTCGCCTCGCCACCATTCGCGGAGATGGTGAGGGAACGGCGGCGAACCTGGTCCACTACCCCGGCATGTCGCGCCGGGACTTTGCCTCTCCGCGGGGCGGCATCGTGGAGACGGTGTTGGCCACACCCACGCTCCCCCTCGCCGTGGTCCAATGGGATGGAGGAGCCGGAGGGGGGCCCGAAGTCGTCGAGGTCGTCCTCCACGACGCCGACGGTGCTAGGACCACCGACGCCCACGGCGTCACCGTGGACGCCTTCGGGAAGGTCGACGGGACCGTGTCCACCAAGGTGCCCGACTCCGTCGGAATGGAGCTCAGCCTGGCGCCGGCGGCCGCCCGGGTGGAGCTGGACGCGGTGGATGGCGCCGTGTGCGCGCGCTTCACGCCCGAGCCCGGGGAGCACGTCACCCTTCTCGTGGGCCTCAGGATCGGTGGGAAGGCAGCACCCCTCGGAGCCGCCCGCCACGCGCGCAGCCACGCCGTGCGCGCCACGTCGGAACCACCCGATGGCCTCCGACTGCGGACGGGGGTGTCGGAGGTCGACGACGCCGTCGCGTGGCTTCGCGTACGGCTGGCGGGAGAGGCCCGGCGTCTGGGGTCCGAGTCCAGCCAGGAGTCCGCCCTCTCTGTCGGCCTGGCCGCGACGGCGGTGGGGGATCGGGACGTCAGCGCAGCCGTGCTGGCCTCCATGGTCGAGGGCACCGCTCACCACGCCCTCGTGGCAGCTCGACACGCCGCCGTCTTCGGTGAGACGTCGGCGGCCCGCACGTGTGCCCGCCGCTGGGTCGACCCGAGCGCCCCCCCGATCCCTTCCTCGAGCCTGGTTGCCCTCGCCGCCACCGAGCTCGCCGACGCCCTGCATCTGTCCGGCGACCCGGCGACGGTGGCGGGACTTCGAGCACTGTCGACGCGCCGACTCGCTGGAGGGCCCTCTGAGGGAGGGGGGTCCCTCCCCACGTCCGGTCCGTCTCTTCCCATGGCCGGCCGGTCCCTTCCCATAGCGGGCCGACCGCTTCCCATGGCCGGAGCGTCCGGCTCCCCGAAACGAGGGGTGGACCCGAGCGGAGACCCCACGGCCGCCGACACGACCCGTCTCGAACGCCTCCTCGCCGGAGATCTCGATCCGGCTGTCCGGGACCCCGATGCGGCCTGGGTGGGCTGGCGGAATCAGCTGGTGGATGGCTCCGGGAGGGTCGTCACACTGTGGAACGATGATCCCCCCTGGATCGCCGAGGCCCCGTCCCTCGCCGTCGACCTCCTGACGACACTGGCTTCTGGCATCCTGGGTATTCGGGCCGATTCAGCCGCCGGCCGCATCCGGCTAGCTCCTCGCCTGCCTGTTCACCTGACGCGCTTCGAGGCCATGGGGATCACGCTGGGGAGCAGCGCCATCGCACTCAGGTACGAGGCCACTCGGGGGGGTGTACGCTTCGAGATCGAGCCCACGGTGGCGTCGGTTCCGCCCCTGCTCGTCTTCGAGCCCCTGGTGTCGGGAAACGTCACCGAGGTCCGCGTGGACGGTGTACCGGCCGAGCTCGACGTGGAGAGCGTGGGACGCCGGACGAAGGTCCCGGTTCAGCTGCCGCTGGACGCGACGAGAGTGGTCGAGTTGACCCTGACGACCGAGTGACGCCTAGTCGTCGTCTTCCACGATGTAGCCGTGTTCCACGAGGAGCTCGCGGAGGCGAGTCTGGCGCTCGGGAAGCGACGTCTTGGCGATCTCGCGGGCAAACTCGATCCGATGCGCCTCGGTGACGTCGTCGAGGATGACGATGGGAGCACCGTAGCGAAGCAGGATCCGTTTGGCGTCGACGGCTACGGAATCATTCACGATGGTGACTGCTCGACTGTTCGGGTCTCGGGTTGGCCGACATCGATTAACCGTGACGCCGGGCGGGGTTCCACGAGGGCGGGTCCCGACCGGGTCGGCCCCTCAGTGGAGGACGTCAGGCTCTTCGTCCTCGTCGAAGACCGGGCTGTACGTCCCAGGGAGAACCAGGGGACCGTTCAGGTGGAACCGCGGCACCTCGACGCGGAACTCTTCGCCCCCGCGGCGCGCGAAGGTGTAGTACCCCTCCATGTAGCCCACGGGGGAGCGGAGCACGCAGTAGCTCTGATACTCGTGGGACTCGCCGGGGGCCAGAATCGGCTGCTCGCCGATGACCCCTTCGCCGTCGACGGTGGAATCGTCCCCGGCAGCGTCGTGGATCCGCCAATGGCGGAAGAGAAGCTGTGCCGTGTCCTCGCCCTCATTCGCCATGACCACGGTATATGCGAAGACGAACATCCCGTCGGCCGGATCCGAATCGGCCAGGGAGTAGCGGGGTCGCACCTGGACCCGGATTCCCTCTGTGGACTTTTCGTAACGCATGGCAGGGTGCCCGTTCGGTTGGGTTCGCACAGTCATACACCGACCCGTGCGGTTTGTCACATGGGGCGTGGAGACGATCGTGAAACCCTCCGTGGCGTGCGGGGCGCCACGGACGGGAGGCTACGAGCGATCGATGACGAACGTGTGTCGTCGGCCCACGGAGAAGAGGATCCCGCCGCCGAGGAGCTCCACGATGGCGTTGGACAACTCGTCGGTATCGGCGGTCACCGCCACCCCGATGACCTGGTTGGTGGTGGGGTCACCAGGGATCACCACCGGAGCCAGCCGCTCGAAGTCCAGCTCGTACCCGTCGCCGGCGAACGAGAAGCCGTCGGGTAGGAAGCCGTTGAGCTCCGGGGGAACCACGCCGGCGGCAGCCTCGGCCGGCCACGCGCTCATGTCGGCGTTGTACTGGGCGGTGGAAATGCGCACCACCTCGATGTCGCCCGCCACGGACGTGGCGCGAGCGCGGAAGGTCATGCTGCGGAGGTTGGGGATGGCCAACCCGGCGAGAATGCCCACGATGGACACCGCCATGAGAAGCTCGATGAGGGAGAAGCCGCTCTTGGCGTGCCTGCGCCGGTCTCTCGGGGTTCGCATGGTCGTCACCCGGGAATCAGGAAGTTGCCGACCCACTCCGCCGGGTCGTCCTGCGCCGAATCGAAAATGATAGTCTCGCCCTGCACGGTCTTGATGAGCAGGAAGCTCGAGTCACCCTGTACGGTATAGTCCACCCCCTGATCCGCCAGGGGGCTGCCCATTTCGGCCAACGTGGCGGGCAGGCGACCCGTCTCGCGCTGGTGGTTGAGGATCTTCATGATCTCGAAGTAGAGACCACGCTTCTCGGCTTCGATCACCTCCGCCGACGGCCGAGGGTCGTCCACCGGATTCAGCACCAGGAAGTCGGGCTGGGCGATGAGGAAGTACAACGCCAGGACGCCGAGATTCAGGGTGAGGGGCAGCATCCACTTGGGCGGCCCCTTGGGGATGACCTTCTTCTTCGACGCCTGCTCCCGTGCCTCCGCATGCTTCAGCACCTCGGCAACCACGTCCGCGGCCTCCTGGCCGGGAGCGGCTTCCTTGGCGTGATACGGCTTTACCTTGTCGGATTCAGGCATCGGCTGTCGTCGGCGCTTGTCCAGGCGGCGCGCAAAAAGCGACCCCCGGGAGGAGGAGTCGCGTCGAGGGCGTCTCCAAAGATGATACCCGATGGGTACGGGAGAAAGATAGTCTTTCGACCTCGAGGCCGTACCTCCCGGGTGCAGCCTCCTCCGCGCCGTCGATGCCCCGGGTCGACGCCCCCCACCGGCGACGGTAAGCTTCGGTCATGACCGTCCGGCCTCTCTCCCGCTCCGTCGAGGACTACCTCAAGGCGATCTACGCCCTGTGCGAATCCGACGACCCGGCGTCCACCTCGGCCATCGCCGAGGCGCTGGACATCCAGCCGGCCTCGGTCACGGGCATGATCAAGCGATTGGCCGAGTCGGGACTCGTGGAGCACGTGCCCTACAAGGGGGTCCGCCTCACCGACGCCGGGTCCACGGAGGCACTCAAGATCCTCCGCCGACATCGGATCCTCGAGACCTACCTGTGCGAGCGGCTCGGTTACAGCTGGGACGACGTGCACGACGAGGCGGAGCGCCTGGAGCATGCCGCGTCGGACATGCTCATCGAGCAGATGGCCCGCGCCCTGGATTTCCCCAGCCACGATCCCCATGGCGCGCCCATTCCCACTCGGGCCGGCGACATCGAGCCCACGGACTTGGCGACCCTCGCCGATGCCCGGGCCGGCGACCGGGTGCTCATCCGAGCCGTCCGTGACGAGGACTCTTCCGACCTGCGTTCCATGGCGGAGGGGGGGCTCGTGCCCGGTGCCCGGGTCGTCGTCAACGCCGATCCCGGAGTCGACGGCTTCGTGAACGTCTCGGTGACCGGAGACACCGAAGCTCGTCGGGTACCCGACGAACTGGCCCGCCACATCTACGTGGTACCCGACGAGGGAGCCTGAGCGGCGAGGTCTAGCTACCGACTCCGGGACAGGCGGGGAAGGCCGCGTCCGAGTCGGTGGTCACCAGGAGACGGCGACCCACCGTGGAGCCGAAGACCCCGGAGCCGTCGCCCCGGAGGCTCGGTACGCGGACCTGCCCCGAGGGGTTGAAGTTTCCGCCCCTGGCCCAGTTCACGTAGTTCCGGTCCACGGCCGTCACCGTGATCTCGGCATCGGCCCCGGCCGGGAGACCCCTCTGGAGACGCACGGCCAGCTGCTGGTCGAGATCGAAGCGGTTGAACACGCCGAACTCCGATGGGAAGGCGATGGTGGTGTCGGCGTCGGAAATGGAAAGCCCGAGGAGGTAGAGCGGGTCCTCCCGGACGACGATCCCCTCCGATCGGAGGGCCTCGGGAAGCCCGCCGATGGCGGTCTCGTTCACGTACGCCCACGCTCCCGCGGCCCGGGTCCACCGGAGGGGCAGCAGGGTGTCGGGAACGAGGCGGCATTCGGCGGGAAAGCCCGGCAGCTGGAAGGTGCCCGGCACCCGCGTCTCGCCCTCGAGCATGCCCCCACCCACCAACTGGACTTCGAGGGTGAGGAGGTCCGCCGGTGCCAGGCGGGCTGCATCGACGGAGTCGGCGAGGAAGCACGCCTGGGGCAGATCGGTGCGCTCCTCCTCGATGCATTCGGTGATGGCCGCGTTGCGCAGCGCGATGGCGAGTCCGTCGGAGGGGCGTCGGACCGTGATCCGGGCACCCACCAGGTCGGCCTCGGCCGCGTCGATGTCCTCGCTTCCCAGCGTCTGATGGAGCAAGGCCAGCAGCTCGTTCTGGGCCGGATCGGCGGCCACGTTGGCGTAGACCTCGGCGACGACGACCTCCTCGACGTCCACTACCGTGATCTCCTGCAGCTCACACGCCGAGGCGGCTGCGAGCACGGCCATCGCGAGCACCGGGCGCCGCATCAGAACGACACCTCCAACCCGATGGTGGGAAGCACGGGAAACATGGAGATCCCCGAACGGACCGGCGGGTCCCGCTCGTACTCGTAGAAGTAGAAGAGGACGTTCCGCTGGTTGTAGACGTTCACCAGGTTCAGGTACGGCGTGAGATCGCCCCACGACTTGGTGAAGGTGCGTCGGAAGCTCAGGTCGAGCCGGTGGTAGGTGGGGTAGCGTGAAGAGTTTCGATCGCCGAGGACGACGCCGTACCCGCCGGTGGTATCCTGATCGTCACCCGTCCAGTCGAGCCCCCCACCCTCCACGTACCGCGGCTGGTAGTACGCGTAGGAGCCCAGCGCGCGGGTGTACGGAATGCCGGTCCCGAGATTCCAGCGCACGCCCCCGGTCCATCCCCAGGGTCCCGGGTACGTGAGAACCAGATCGGCGTCCACACGTCGATCGAAGATGGGAGGGTAGGTGACCCGGGGCTTCTCCTCGAGGGGCGAGAGAGCGTCGGGGAAGGTCCGCTCGGCGCGGAGGTACGAGACCGCCAGCCACCCTTGGACGTCACCGGTCTCTTTGCGGAGCATGAGATCGACGCCCCATGAGGTTCCCTGGCCTCCGAGAATGTCGTCCAGGTCGTCGTTGGGGTCGTCGGCGCCGTTGAAGGTGACGACCCCGTCGAAGTCGCGGAAATACCCCTCCACGGACCAATACCAGTCGATGTCCCGGAATCCCTCGATGCCCACCTGGATCTGGTCCGAGACCGTGTGAGGAGCGCGGGCACCGGCGAGAACCCAGATGTCGAGCCCGAGGGGGAGCTCTTCGTCGCGGAGGGAGTGGAGGAACTGGGTGTAGCGCCCCGCCGCCATCTTCAGCGCCACGTCGCCCCCGAGGAAGCGCTTCAACGCGACCCGCGGCGCCGGTTCGAACACCGTCGAACCGGGATCGGGGGCATAGAGATCGCCGCGGAGCCCGATCTCCACGAGCCACTTGCGTGGGCTCGTCCACCGGGCCTGCACGTAGCTACCGAGGAGCGTGCCGGTACCCCGACCCCCTCCGAAGTCCGTCCCCCCGGTCATGAAGGAGTTCCCGTATTTCAGATGCTGCGCCATGGCGCCGGTCTGGAACGACCACCGCGGCGTGGGCCGGAAATCCAGATCGGTCCGAAGCTGCGCCTGGCGGATCCGGCTGTCGAACTCCGTGACGCCGAAGC
>ERZ869936.1346-NODE-1346-length-17843-cov-4.675062_pt1 | contig 17843 bp, 14 predicted proteins | sample MGYA00520876_ERZ869936 | MGnify/ENA primary metagenome ERZ869936 (study PRJEB32218, sample SAMN09650985) | biofilter metagenome | isolation source: enrty point of leading RO module | place: Saudi Arabia: Thuwal, RO plant located on Red Sea | collected 2016-02-17 ...
GGAAGCGCACCCTCTTCGACGCCAACAACCCCGACCGGCAGCGAACCACCTACGCCGCGTCGGGAGAAATGGCCTTCAACGACAATCGGACCGACCTCTACCTGACGTTGCGCGACGGCGTCGTTCACGAGATCCAGACCGCGAGGGAGGGAGGCTTCCAGCGTCTCTACTTCAACGAGCAGATCGTGCCTCTTCGTGACATCGGCAACGAACTGGAACGACGGCTGGGAGGCTCGGACCGCTCGGACCGCGAGATGGGCTTCGCGCTCCTGACGGAGAACGCTCGTGACCGCGAGGCCCAACTCGACTCCCTGGTGGCCGAGAACCGAGCGCGCTCCATGGAGGCGGTGCGCGTCGCCCTGAACCGGCCGCTAGAGTCGGATACGGCGTGGACCGACGCCGGGCGACGACGCGACATCACGGGCTTCGACGAAGCGCCCTACATCACGCAGGACGGCCTCACCCAGCAGATCGTGGCCGGGTCACGCGCCCGAGCCGCGCGAGGTGCGGCGTTGGCTCAGTCGATGAATCGCTTCAAGGTCGAGATCCACAAGAAGTGGGCCATCGCCGTGGCGTGCCTCGTGTTCGTCCTCATGGGGCCCCCGTTGGCGCTCCGCTTCCCCACGGCGGGCGTGGGCTTCGTCGTGTCCGCTTCGGCCATCATCTTCTTCATCTACTGGGCCGGGCTTCTGGGCGGGGAGACGCTGGCCGACCGGCGTGTGGCGGACCCGGCGGTCACCATGTGGCTCACCAACGCCATCTTCCTCGTCGTCGGCATCGTGCTGCTCGCCCGCATGGGTCATTCGTCGGGGACGTCCCGCGGAGGCGGAGGCTTCAGCGACTTCGTCCGCACGTTCTTCGGTCGCGGACGGCGACGTGACGCGGAGACCGTCCAACCGTGAGGATCCTCGACAAGCTCGTCCTGGGCACCTTCTTCAAGCTCTTCGCCCTCGTCCTCCTCGCGTCCCCGCCCCTCTTCATCATCGGGGACATCGCCGAAAACCTCGACGACTACATCGACCGCGGGCTCACGGGCGCGGAGGTGGCCCAGTCGTACGTCTACCAGCTGCCCCTCTTCATCCAGTGGTCGTTCCCGATCGCCGCGCTCCTGGCGACCGTCTTCACCATCCACAGCATGACCACGCATCGGGAGATCGTGGCGGCGAAGGCTGGGGGGATCTCCTTCCACCGCGTCATCCGGCCCATCATCGGCGCCGGCATCGTCCTGACCGGCGTGGCCCTGGCCCTCTCCGAAGTCGTCCCCCGCGCCAATCGGATCTCCGCACAGATCCTCCGGTCGGAAACGCCGGGCCGCACCTGGCGATCCGACTTCGTCTATCAGTCGGAGGAGGGGCTGACGTGGCAGGTGGACCGACTCACTGCAGCCGACGGACGCATGACGGGCATCGTTCTGGAGCGCCCACCAGGTGGCATGGAGCCGGGGATGCACGTGAGCGCCCAGGGCGCGCGCTACCTCGATGAGACGGGGTGGCAGCTCACCTCGGGGCACCTACGCACGCTCCGGGCCGACAGCAGCGAGCTCACCCTCCAGTTCGAGCGGCTCATCCTCCCGGAGATCGACGAGAAGCCGGAGGAACTCCTGGAGGTACCTCCCGAGCCCGAGGAGATGACGTACGGGGAAATCGACCGGTTGGCCGACATCATCCAGCGCACGGGCGGCGCCGCCAGGGAGCTGCTGGTCACACGAGAACAGAAGATCAGCATCCCCTTCACCACCCTGGTCATCATCCTCTTCGGTGCTCCCCTGGCCACCAGCAACAAGCGTGGTGGCGCGGCCTACGGGATCGGGCTCTCGCTGGCGACGGTCATCCTCTTCATGATGATGCTGCGCGTGTCGGGCGCACTGGGAGAGGCGGGAGCGCTGAGCCCCCTGGTGGCTGCGTGGCTTCCCAATGCGGTCTTCGGCGTGTGCGCCGCCTTCTTCCTGGCGCGGGTGAGAACCTGAGTCAGCGGTGATCCGCCAGCCAGGCTTCGCAGCTTAGGCGCCCCACCAGCACTTCTTCGACGGGGCCCCGGAGCACCACGTCGAGCTCGTCGGTCACCCGGACGTGGAGCACACCCCCCGGCATCCGCACCTCGACGTCCCCGGCACGTAGCACTCCCGACGAGACCAGCGCGACCCCGACGGCGCAGGCCGACGTTCCGGAAGCAGACGTCCGGCCGACCCCGCGTTCCCAGATCAGAGCCCTGCACCGGCCGTTCCCGTCGGCCAGTGCAAGCTGGACGTTCGTCCCGTGCGCCAACGCCGGGTGCTCCGCCAGGAAAGGGCCGACCTCCGCCAAGCGCTCCTCGGTGAGCTCAGACTCGTCTTCGCACACCACCACGACGTGGGGGTTTCCGACGCTCACCGGTACGACCCGCAGCCCATCGCCCGAGGGTCCGATCAGCCGCCCGTCCTCGCCCAGCACCCCCGGGTCCATGAGCACCGCCTCGAGTCCCGTCGACGCACGACCCATGTCCACGGAAACGTCGTAGACGCACCCCACCCGGCCATGTCCCACCATGCGGACGCTCGAGCCGCCCACCTCGACGTCGATGTCCCGCACGTCGGCGTCGGCTCGCATGAGATAGGACGCAAGCACGCGGAGGCCGTTGCCGCTGCGCTCGAACTCCCCGCCGTCGGGATTGAACATGCGCAGCCGCACTGCAGGGGGCCCGGCGTATCCGTCCTCCCCCTCCGGCGTGGGCTCGGATCCGAGGAGCACGACGATCCCGTCCGATCCCACGCCCATGGTCCGATGGCACACGCGCTGCACGTTCTCGGGAGTAGCCGTCCAGTCGTCGCCCTCCTCGAAGACCAGGTAGTCGTTGCCGAGACCGTGGGCCTTGTAGAAGGAGGCAGAGAGTCGGGGTCGAGGGGGCCAGCGAGACATGGGCGTGAATCTCGTACTGGAAGGCCCTTCAGGTAAGCGCTACCTTGCTACGTACAATCTGCTAGGGGCGATTTGAGGCGTATTGCGGCCCGCACGACCCGTCGGCGACGACGGGTCAGCGAACGAGCTAAAAAGCCGAGGCCCCGTCGCGTATGAACGCGAGGGGCTTCGTACATGGAGGACCACCCGTGACATCCGGCACCGGCACGATACGAGCAGAGCGCATCCGCCGCCTCGACGAGGCCCTCCAGGAGCGCATCCTGGTCCTCGACGGGGCCATGGGCACCATGATCCAGCGTCATCGGCTGGACGAGGCGGACTTCCGCGGCGAACGGTTCGCCCACGTCGAAGCGCCCCTCCAGGGAGCCAACGACCTCCTCTGCCTGACTCGCCCCGACCTGATTCGGGAGATCCACCGTGAGTACCTCGAGGCCGGGGCGGACCTTCTCGAGACCAACACCTTCAGCGCGAATCGCATCTCGCTGGCAGACTACGACCTCGAGGACATCGCCGTCGAGCTCAACCGGGCCGCCGCCGAGGCCGCCCGCGCGGCCGTCGAGGCCTTCGAGGAGGCGAATCCGGGGAGCACCCGGTGGGTGGCCGGGGCCCTCGGCCCCACGAACCGGACGGCGTCCATCTCTCCCGATGTCGGGGACCCCGGGGCTCGCAACGTCTCCTTCGACGAGTTGGTGGAGGCGTACTCCGAGCAGACCCTCGGTCTCCTCGAGGGAGGGGTGGACGTCCTCCTGGTGGAAACGGCCTTCGACACCCTGAACGCGAAAGCGGCCCTGTTCGCCATCTCCCAGGTGCTGGAGTCCTTGGAGGCCGACGTCCCGGTCATGGTGTCGGGGACGATCACCGACCAGAGCGGTCGAACCCTGTCCGGGCAGACCCCCGAGGCTTTCTACCACTCGGTGGCGCACGGCGCCCAACCGGGGCCGGGACGTAGGACGGGGTTGCTGTCCGTAGGTCTCAACTGTGCCCTCGGCATCGATCAACTGCGCCCCTTCCTGGAGGAGTTGTCCGACGCTGCGGAAGTCCCCGTGAGCTGCTATCCCAACGCCGGCCTTCCCAACGAGTTCGGGGAGTACGACGACACGCCGGAGCACATGGCCGCGGTGACCCTGGACTTCGCCCGATCCGGCTTCCTCAACATCGTCGGGGGATGCTGCGGAACGACGCCTGCCCACGTTCGCGCCATCGCCGACGCGGTGCGCGACGTGCCACCCCGTCCGCTCCCCCGTCGCGAACGGCGGACGCGCCTCTCGGGGCTGGAGCCCCTGGAGATCGGCCCGGACTCCCTCTTCGTGAACGTCGGCGAGCGGACCAACGTCACCGGGTCGCGTCGCTTCGCGCGCCTCATCCGCGAAGACGACTACGAGACCGCAGTGGATGTCGCCCTCCAGCAGGTACGGGGGGGAGCACAGATCCTCGACGTGAACATGGACGAAGGTCTGCTCGACGCCGTCGCCGCGATGACGCGCTACCTGAATCTCCTGGCCTCCGAGCCGGAGATCGCCAGGATCCCCTTCATGGTGGACTCGTCTGACTGGAGCGTCATCGAGGCCGGCCTCAAGACCCAGCAGGGCAAGGCCGTGGTGAACTCCATCTCCATGAAGGACGGCGAGGAGGAGTTCCGTGAGCGGGCCCGACTGGTTCGCCGATATGGAGCAGCGGCGGTGGTCATGGCCTTCGACGAGTCCGGGCAGGCCGACACACTCGATCGGAGGGTGGACATCTGCCGTAGGGCCTACCGGATCCTCGTGGAGGAGGAGGGCTTCCCGCCGGAGGACGTCATCTTCGACCCCAACGTCTTCGCAGTGGCCACGGGCATCGAAGAGCACGATCGATATGCGATGGACTTCATCGAAGCGGTGCGACGCATCAAGGAGCAGTGCCCGCACGCCCTCACGAGCGGGGGCATCAGCAATGTCTCCTTCTCCTTCCGAGGAAGCCCCGAGGTCCGGGAGGCCATGCATACGGCCTTCTTGTACCACGCCATCGACGCCGGCCTCGACATGGGCATCGTCAATGCCGGCGCCATGCCCGTCTACGACGACATCCCCGCCGATCTTCTGGAACCCATCGAGGACGTCCTCTTCGCTCGCAACCCCGACGCGACGGAGGTCCTGACGCGGATCGCCGCCGAACGGACGGGGACCACCGAGACACGCCTCAAGGAGGATCTGTCCTGGCGGACACTCCCCGTCGCCCGGCGCCTCGAACACGCCCTCGTCCACGGCATCGACGAGTTCGTCGAGGAGGACACCGAGGAGGCCCGGCAAGCGCTTCCGAAGGCCTTGGACGTTATCGAGGGGCCCCTCATGGACGGGATGAACGAGGTGGGCGACCGGTTCGGGAGCGGTCGGATGTTCCTGCCCCAGGTGGTGAAGAGCGCCCGGGTCATGAAGAAGGCCGTGGCCCACCTCATCCCGTTCCTGGAGGCCGAAAAGACCGACACGAAGGGCAAGGGGCGCGTCCTCCTCGCCACGGTGAAGGGGGACGTCCACGACATCGGGAAGAACATCGTGGGCGTGGTCCTGCAGTGTAATGGCTACGAGACGGTGGACCTGGGGGTCATGGTTCCGGCCGAGAAGATCCTGGACGCCGCTCGAGCGGAACAGGTCGATGTCGTCGGGCTTTCCGGTCTCATCACGCCGTCCCTGGACCAGATGGTCCACGTGGCGAGCGAGATGGAGCGTCTGGGATTCGAGGTGCCGCTCCTCATCGGAGGCGCGACCACGTCACGCGTCCACACGGCGGTGAAGATCGAACAGCGTTATTCGGGTGCGACCGTGCACGTCCTCGACGCCTCGAGGGCCGTGGGCGTCGTCCAGCGCCTCCTCGACGAGGAGGGGCGAGACGCCTTCATCTCCGAGACCCGGGCCGAGTACGCCGAGGCACGAAAGCGACGGGAGGGTCGAGCCCGCTCCGAGCTCCTGAAGCTGGACGAAGCGCGGACGCGCGCATCGGGAACGGACTGGGACGGCTACGAACCACCGGCCCCGGCATGCCCCGGCGTACGCGTCATCGACGACGTGACCGTCGCCGATCTTCGCCCCTATATCGACTGGACGCCGTTCTTCCAGACCTGGGAGTTGGCGGGCAAGTACCCTGCCATTCTCGGCGACCCCGTGGTGGGCGAGCAGGCGCGTTCCCTGTTCGATGATGCCCAGGCCATGCTCCAGAGCATGGAGGATGAAGGGGTGGCCCGTCCCCAGGGGGTCGTGGGCCTCTTCCAGGCGCGATCGACGGGGGACGACATCGAGGTTCTGTCGGAAGGATTCCCCGTCGCGGTCTTCCACACCCTTCGTCAGCAGTTCGACAAGGGCGATCGGGCGAACCATGCCCTCGCCGATTGGGTGGCGCCGGCCGGCTCGGGTCGTGAGGACTGGATCGGCGCCTTCGCGGTCACATCCGGCGAAGGGCCCGAGGAGATGGCACGATCGCTGGAGGCGCAGCACGACGACTACGGAGCGATCCTCGTGAAGGCCCTGGCCGATCGGCTGGCCGAAGCGTTCGCCGAGTTTCTCCACGAGCGAGTTCGGACCCGCTACTGGGGCTACGCCGCGGACGAGTCCCTGGAGAACATCGACCTCATCGACGAAGCGTACCGGGGCATCCGGCCGGCGCCCGGCTATCCTGCCTGCCCGGACCACACGGAGAAACGGACGCTCTTCGAGCTCCTGGGGGCGGACCGGATCGGGATGAGCCTCACGGAAAGCTGCGCCATGACGCCCGGCGCGTCCGTGAGCGGATGGTACTTCTCCCATCCCGACGCCGCGTACTTCGGGGTCGGGCGACTGGGCAGGGACCAGGTGGAGGACTACGCGCGCCGCAAAGGCTGGAGCCTGGACGAGGCGGAGCGATGGCTCTCCCCCAACCTGGGGTACGACCCGGGTACCGAATGACCGACCGCGTGAGGGATCTTCTGGCCGACGAGCGCGTCCATGTCTTCGACGGAGCCATGGGCACCCTGCTCTACAGCCGCGGCGTGTTCGTGAACGTCTGCTACGACGAACTGAACCTGAGCCGACCCGAGCTCGTCGAGGGAATCCACCAGGAGTACGTCGCGGCCGGCGCCGAAATCCTGGAGACCAACACCTTCGGGGCCAACCCGGTGAAGCTCTCCTCCTACGGCCTGGAGACGCGCACGGAGGAGATCAACGAGGTAGCGGCACGGCTCGCTCGGAAGGCGGCTGGAACCGACGTGGCTGTCGCCGGGGCCATCGGGCCTTTGGGGATCCGCATCGAGCCATGGGGCCCCACGTCGCTGGACGAAGCGACGGAGCACTTCCGCCGCCAGATCCGTGGGCTCCTGGCGGGGGGTGTCGATGCCATCATCCTGGAGACGTTCTCCGACCTCACCGAGATTGCCTGCGGCGTCCGGGCCGCCCGCGCCGAGTCCGACGTCCCGGTCATCGCACAGATGACCGTGGGTCAGGACGGCAAGAGCCAATACGGGACCTCCGCCTCACAGATCGCGCAGGGACTCCTGGAAACCGGCGCGGACGTCATTGGCTTGAACTGTGCGGTAGGCCCGGCCGTGATGCTCGACGCCATCGAGGAGATGGGCGACACGACCGATGTGCCGCTCTCCGCCCAGCCGAATGCCGGTCTGCCGAGGACGGTGCGGGATCGGAAGATCTACCTCGCAAGCCCCGAGTACATGGCCCAGTACTCCCGCCGCATGATCGACGTCGGCGTGCGGTTCGTGGGCGGATGCTGCGGTACGACGCCCGACCACACAAAGAAGATGCGCGATGCCGTCGCCGCGCTTCAGCCGCGACACACGTCCGTTGCGGTGCCACGCGCGTCCTTCGAGGACCCGGCCCTCACCGAGCCCGTGCCCCTGGACGCCCGCTCGGCCTGGGGTCGCAAGCTCGCCCGGGGCGAGCCCGTGGCCTCGGTGGAGATCGTCCCGCCCCACAGCTGGAATGCCCTGGAGGTCACCGAACCGGCGCGGAAGCTCAAGGTTGCCGGCGTCGACGCCGTGGCCCTCGTGGAAAGTCCCCGATCCAGGAGCCGAATGAGCGCGCTCTCCGCCGCCCTCATCATCGAGCGCGAGGTGGGCATCGAATCGCTGGTGCACTATACCTGCCGCGACAAGAACATGCTCAGCATGATCTCGGACCTTCTCGGGGCCGCAGCGGCGGGACTCCGCAACGTCCTGGTGGTGTCCGGCGACCCACCCACCATGGGACCCTACCCCGATGCGACGGCCGTCTTCGACATCGACTCCATCGGGTTGACCAACGTGGTCCAGGGCCTGAACCGAGGGGTCGATCCGGGAGGCAACTCCATCGGCGCGCCCACGGAGTTCGTCCAAGGCGTGGCGCTGAACCAGGGCGCGGTGGACAAGGACCGGGAGCTGTCGCGCTTCCGGTACAAGGTGGAGGCCGGCGCCGACTTCGTGGTGACCCAACCCGTCTTCGAACCGCAGGCCCTGGAGGCGTTCCTAGAGCGTGCCGGCGCCGTCGACATCCCCATCGTCGCGGGGATCTGGCCGTTCGTGAGCCTTCGCGACGCCGAATTCCTGGCCAACGAGATGCCCGGTGTGGATGTCCCGTCCGCCATCGTCGAGCGGATGCGGAAGGCCCAGGCCTCGGGCAGCGAGGCCGCCACCGAGTAAGGAGTGACCATCGCGCTGGAAACCATCGAAGGCATCCGATCGGTGGTTCAGGGCGTCCACCTCACCGCGCCCCACCGGAAGGTGGACGTGGCCCTGCGCGTTCTGAGGGAGAGTGGGATTCGAGCCACCGCCTGAGGTCCGAGGGACCACCGGGGGCCCCGGACCCCACTCACGACCGGCGACGGCCGATCGTCCCTGCTCGGGACCGCCGTGGACGACCGGGTCGGCCGCGCCTCACACGAGTTCGAGAATGCGCCTCAGCCGACGTCCGGCCCCGCGCTCGCTCAAGTTGCTCACGTAGATCTTCTCCGCGCCCGCGTCCCGGAGTTCTCGTATGGAGCGGGCACAGATCTCGTCGGCGGTCCGGCCGGCCTCGAACTCGGAGGTGAGGGCCTCGGCCGGTACCGGGAAGAACTTCGACAAGGTGGCCAACGTGCGGGGGTTGGCCGACCGGTAGTAGAAGACGCCGTACACCACCGGCTTCGGGTCGCGCGTCTTCGCGAGGGCCTCCTGGAAGCCTTCGACGGCCGGCAGCGAGTGGTGCGACACCACCTGGCTGAGGGCGAAGTCGGCGAACGCGTCGTGGGCCATGAGGAAAGCGACCTGCTCTGCCGGGTCCCTGTGGGGATTCACCCAGCCACCCAGGGAAAGGCCAGGTACGTGCCCGGTGAGGATCTCGCGTAGATCCCTACCGTGAGGGACACACCGGGGTGGCGGCACGGAGACGTCGCCCCCGAGGACGGTGAGGGCCTCGAAGCCGTCGGAGAGAGCCCGCGCGGCGAAGGTCCTGCAGTAGTCCAGGGAGTGCTTGCACGTGAGGATGGGTACGATCCTCCGCAAATCCACCGACTCGTCCACGTTGCCACCCACGTGGGCGAGGCTCTCCTCCTCCGCCGCTCCCACTGCGTTGTCGGTGAGGAAGACGAAGAGGTCGTCTCGGGTGAGGCGACCCAAAGCGTGGTGGAGGTCGATCCAGGCACCCATGCCCTTCTCGGTGCCCAGATCGGAGCGGGGCGGGCGCAGCTCCACGGAGACCAGGGGCCCCGGTCGACGCAGGGCGTCGAGAAGGAGCGTCACGGGGTGGTGGCTCGGGTCACCAGCGCTTCCACGTCGGCGGCGGCGGTGGGAAGGGCCGCGGTCAGCACTTCGCACCCCGACGCCGTCACCGCGACGTCGTCTTCGATGCGGATTCCGATGCCTGCGTACTCGCGACCCGCCTCGTCGTCGGCATCCGGCGGAAAATAAAGGCCCGGCTCCACCGTGAAGACCATGCCCTCCTCGAGGGCGCGCGGCTCCCCGTTCCGGGCGTAGTCACCGGGGTCGTGTACGTCGAGTCCGAGCCAATGGGAGGTCTGGTGGGGGAAGTACCGGACGTGGGTCCCCTCTTCGATCACGTCGTCCACCCTCCCGTCGAGAACCCCGAGGTCGACGAGACCGGAGACGAGGGTCCGAACGGCAGCCTCGTGCACCGCCCGGATGGTCGCGCCGGGACGAACAGCCGCGATGGCGGCCTGTCGGGCCGACTCCACCAGATCGTAGACGCGACGCTGTCGCTGACTGAAGGATCCCGAGGCCGGCAGTGTGCGCGTGACGTCGCCGTGGTACCACCCGACCTCGGCACCGGCATCGATGAGCACCAGGTCGCCTTCGCCGATGACGTCGCCGTTCCGGACGTAGTGCAGAACGCAGGCGTTCTCGCCGCTCCCGACGATGGTATCGAACGCCGGGCCCGTCGCGCCGGCCCGGCGGAAGGCCCCCTCCACCGCCGCCTCCACCACCCATTCGCCCACCCCCGGCGCGATGGCGGCTGCCCCGGCGCGGTGACCGTCCACCGTCACGGCGCACGCCCGGCGGAGGGCTTCGATCTCGGTGGCGTCCTTTCGGAGACGAAGCTCGTCGAGGATCTGCCCGGGATCGAGGATACCGCGCGGGCCGGTTCCACGTCGGGGTCCCCGCCGACGGGCGGTGGCAAGCGCCCCGAGGATCATGTCCTCCACCGCATCCCGCCGGCCGAGCCGGTAGTGGAGGGTGTCACCCCGGGCGAGGAGGTCGGGCAGACGCTCGGAGAGTTCCGTCAAGGGATGGCAGGCGTCGACGGAGACCCGCTCGGCCACACCTTCGGGCCCCGGCCGGGGCCCTGCCCACAACTCCGCGTCGCGGTCCCGTTCCCGGACGAAGAGCACGACCTCCGGCTCGTCTCCCCCCACCAGCACCGCAACGGTCCCGGGCTCGATGAGCCCGGTGAGGTAGTACAGCTCCCGGTCCGGAGCGTACGGCCTTTCGGTGTCACGCGAGGAGTACTGCACCGGCGCCGCGGGCAGCACCATGACGCCTTCGCCCACGCGTTTGAGCACGCGGCGGCGACGCGCCGCGAACGTCTCGGCAGAAGCTTCGGGAAAGTCGAGTGCGGTCATGGCGTCCCAAGCTAGCGGGAGGCCCGGGCGATGGGGATACGTCCTTCTATACGCACTCCCGGAGGGGCACTATCATCATGCGTGCCGCGGCCCACCCGGGCCCCGAGCCACCATCCTGAAGACTCGAATGGCCCGCACCTTCCGTGGGCCAGAAGGACATCCGGAGGATCCTGGTGATTCCATCGCTGAAGCGTTGGCCGAATACTCTCGCCCTGCTCGTGCTCCTCATGCCGGCCGGGGTGGCATCGCAGGAAGAGCCGGACACGGTCTTCCGCATCGAGCCCATCCTGGTCCGCGTGTTGCCCAGCACCATCGGAATGGCGACCCCCTACCCCGTGTCCGTCATCGCCGGGACGGAGCTCACCCGTGGCGTGTCACCCGCCTTCATCGAGGATGCTGTCCGGGCTGTGCCGGGCCTGCAGGTGCAGAACCGCTACAATCTGGCCATCGGCGAGCGCTTCTCCATTCGCGGCTTCGGGGCACGGTCCCAGTTCGGCGTCCGGGGCATCCGGGTCGTCGTCGACGGGATCCCGGCCACTCTCCCCGACGGACAGGCGACCCTCGATCACCTGGACCTCGCCGGTCTGGGCCGGGTGGAGGTCATCCGTGGCCCGTCGTCGGCCGCGTACGGAAACGCAGCCGGTGGCGTCCTGCACTTCGAGACGATCAGCCCGCGTGTGGTCCCCCAGGGCGTGACCGTCCGCTCCACCGTCGGCTCCGACGGTCTCTGGACCCTGCAGACCGATGCCACCGGCAGGTCCGGCGACGCGGGTTACCGGGTCGGCGTCTCGCGGATGACGTACGACGGCTTCCGCAGCGACCCCGTGGCCGACGACGGATCGGTGTACGGAGGCGGGACGCGAACCGTCTTCAACAGCACTCTGGACGTACCGCTGGCTGGCGGTGAGCTGCACGTCGTGGCCAACGGTGTGGATCTGGATGCTCAGAACCCGGGGTCCCTCCCCTTCGACCGCATCGACACCGAAGCGCGGGGAGCGTGCAGGTTCCACGTCATCAGCGGCGCACGGCAGGATGTGCGGCAAGGTCAGGTGGGAGCGACCTGGGACCGTCCCGTTGGGGACAACCAGCTGGAGCTGGCTGCGTGGGGCATCCGGCGGGAGCTGGACAACCCCATTCCCGGGCGCGTCATCGACCTGTCACGGAACGCCGGCGGGTTCCGCGGCTCCTTCGGAGGCACTGCCGAGATGCGCACCGGTACCTTCGGGTGGCGTTTCGGCGCCGAGACGGAGCTTCAGTACGACGACCGGAAGAACTTCGACAACGACGGCGGAGATCGGGACGCACTCATTCTAGACCAGGACGAGCGCGTCCGTGCGGCGGGGATCTTCGGACAGGGACGGCTGGACTTCAACGCGGCAATCGCCATCCTGGCCGGCGCCCGGTACGACAACGTCCGCTTCACGGTGGCAGACCGATTCACTGCCGGCGGCGACCCCGACGACTCGGGTCGCCGCACCATGTCGTCGTTCAACCCCTCCATCGGCGTCGTCTTAAAGCCGGGAACTCTTCGCGTCCGCCTCGAAGGCGTTCGAAACACCGACCACCACCGAGCTGGCCAACCAGTCCAGCGGCGCCGGCGGCTTCAACCCCTTCCTGGAGCCCACGGAAAGCGTGACCCTGGAGGCCGGATTCCGGTTCACTCCCGGGCCTCGATTCTCGCTGGAGACCTCGGTGTTCACCACCGACGTGACCAGCGACCTCGTCCCCTTCCAGGTGGCGTCCGATCCGGGCCGCGTCTTCTACCGCAACTCGGGTCGCTCCGAGTACGGCGGACTCGAAGCCTCTCTCGACGCAGAGCTCTTTCCCGACGGGACGCTGAGGCTGGCGTATACCCGGACCAACGCACGCTACGTGTCCTTCCGGCCCGGGGGAGTCAACTACTCCGGCAACCGCATTCCCGGCGTCGCCCCCCGGAGCGTCGACGGCATCTTCGCCTGGGCGCCGGGCCTGGCGTTCGTTGAGCTGAGAGGCCTCTGGCGTCAGCCCATCCCGGTGGACGACGGCGACACTACACGCGCCCCGCCCTACTTCGTCATGGATCTCTCTGCGGGTCTCGACGGCTATGCCCTGGGGAACACCCAGGTGAGCCCCTTCGTGCGGGTGAGCAATCTCACCGACACGTACTACATCGCGTCGGTGGTGCCCAATGCGTTCGGATCGCGCTTCTTCGAGCCGGGACCGGGCCGCACGTTCAGTCTGGGCCTGGCCTTGAGCTGGGGATACTGACGGCACCGGGGAAGGACCGAGGGCGGGACCGTCATTCGCCGAGTGGGGCGCCACGCGACCTACCGTCGGCACGTCCCGGCGCTGCGCACCAGTGCCAGGGCGTTGACCACCGCGCGCTCGCCCGTGACGTCCGAGGGCCGGTTGGTGACGGCTCCCTCCACGACCAGGGCGGTCGACCCTCCCCCGTCCAGATTGAGTGCTTCTTCCACTGCCAACGCTTCGAAGAGGCTCGCGAGCTCGGGTAGCGTCATCCCCGCCGAATAGGGCGCCTGCCTCCCATCCACGGCGACGAGCCAGAGTTCACCGGCATCGGCGTCCCAGCCAACCGCCGTTCTCGGATGTCGGGCGGCCGCGAATGAGGGGCGGCTCGAGACCTCCAGATCGCCCACGCGTCGGCCTGCGTCCAGGAGATCCGGAAAGCCGCCGACTGCGGTGGTCCGGTCTCCGGCTCCGCCCACAGGCCACCCCAGCCGCAGAACGCCGCCGTCCAAGTGCGCCTGGCCCATCCAGGGAGCCGAGCCACCACGCCACGCGAACGTCGGCCGCTCCGCCGCGGAGGTGACGGCCCCGTCCACGATCTCCACACCCACCGGTGCACCCTCGGGAGTGAAGAAGTCGGCGTTCACGGCCGCGACGACCCGATGCGCGTCCCGTGACACCATGTCGGAGACCCGCTCCCGACCGTCCCCTCCCCCTTCCCGGCTCACGGCTCGAAGCACGTCGAGCCCGAGGTCGCACCGGTCCGCCAGTCGAACCTGTACGGCGTGCACCGCCCACGGGCCGCGGGGTGACCAGAAATACCGATACGCGACGCCGGGATGAAGGTGGACCGTCCGCACCGTGTCCGGACTCAGGAATCCCATGGCTTCGGAGCTCACCGTCAGGCCTGTCCGCGCGGGTCGGTCCGGTGTCGAACACGCCCCAACGGCAGACGCGAGAAGGAGGCAGACGAGTCCGTGGACCCGTGGACGCGCCCTGCCTATACTCCGGCGGGCCGACGCCTCGTCGGCCCCGGGATCGACCTTTCTTTCCCCTCCATCGGGCGCCGAAACCACGTGAAGAGCGCTGTCACCGCCATCGTATTCCTTCTCGCCGCCACGACTCCGGGCCTCGGTCAGGGGCCGGACGTAGGCGACGGGGTGAGGATCGGCGTTTCCTTCGGCGGCATCAGCACCATCGCCCTGAACGTCGAGCTGTTCCGCGACAGTCGATCGCTGGACCTTTCGGTGGGAACGTGGTCGTTCCGGGACCTCAGCGTGTCGGCGGTGGCCAAGCAGTATTTCGGCGCGAGCTCCGCGAAGCCGGTGGTGGGGGCCGGCCTGTGGGTGGCTTCGTCGTGGGCGGGAGACGAGCGGCCCGGCGTCGCCGTCGTGCTGCGCGCGCCCGTAGGCGTCGATTGGGCGGTAGACGGCAGCCGTCACTCGTTGGGCGCCTTCCTCAACGTCAACCGCGGACTCTGGGTCCGACGATCGGACCGCGAAGATGACCTCCCCATGAACCGCCGCCTCGTGCCGCTCCCCGAACTCTACTACCGGTTCCAGAACTGATCGGGCGCGACGCCGCGGCGTCACCAATCCCCGCTGGGCTCGTCCCAGCTCTCCGACCAGAAGCGCTCCTCCTCGTCGTCGACCTCTCGGAGGTCGAGGGGCTCGTCTTCATCGACGTGAACGACGCCGCTGTCGATGATCGTCCGGATGACGTCGTCGTCGACGACGGGCGGGTGCACCCCGAAGGCCTCCTTGCGGCGGGCGCGCAGCGACACTCCCGCCGCCATGGCGAGGAACGCCAGCCCGAAGCCGAAGATCAGCCAGAAGAGTGCGTACATGGTCCGTCAGTCGATGGGGGTCATTCCTACGTACTTCAGACCGCTTCCCGTGTTGAAGAGTACTACCTCGTCATCGGCCGAGATGAGCCCCTTCGCCATGAGCATGGGGACGGCGGCGGCCGTCGCGCCACCCTCCGGCGCCATGAACACGCCTGTGTCCGCGCCGACGGAGGTCACCCATTCGGCCATGACGTGGTCGGGGACCGCCACGGCTCCCCCGCCGGATTCGCGCAACGCCCGCAAGATGAGGAAGTCGCCCACGGCCCCGGGAACGCGTAGGCCCGACGCGTAGGTCTGCGCCCCCTGCCACGTTTCGGCGTGCTCGTCCCCCTGCTCCCACGCCCGCACCATCGGTGCACAGCCGGCTGCCTGGACCGTGAACATCTTGGGCCGTTCGGACCCGATCCAACCCAGGCGTTCCATCTCGTCGAAGGCCTTCCACATTCCGATAAGACCCGTGCCACCGCCGGTGGGATAGACGATGGCGTCGGGGAGGCGACCCCCGAGCTGCTCGGCGAGCTCGTATCCCATGGTCTTCTTGCCCTCCACCCGATAGGGCTCCTTCAGCGTCGACAAGTCGAACCAGCCCTTCTCCTCGACACCCTTCTTGACCACCCGCCCGCAGTCGCTGATGAGGCCGTCCAGAAGCTGGAGGTCGGCGCCCAGGGCTCGAATCTCCTCGAGGATGGGCGCCGGAGTGTCCGTGGGGACGACCACGTGCACGGGTAGACCCGCCGCGGCTCCGTACGCGGCGGCCGCGCTGCCCGCGTTGCCGGCGGACGGCAGGGCCAGCTCCTCGGCTCCCAGCTCCAGCGCCCGCGACACGGCCAGGCAGAGCCCCCGGGCCTTGAAGGACCCCGTGGGGTTCTGCCCCTCGTCCTTCACCCAGACACGTCGAACGCCGAGCCTGCGAGCGGTGCGAGGCGCATCGAGGAGGGGTGTCCACCCCTCCCCCAGGGCCACACGGGCCGCAGGGTCCCGCACGGGCAGCACCTCGGCGTACCGCCAGAGATCGGCCCTCCGGTGAGCGACGTCCGCCATGGTGAAGCCCTCGATGGCGTCGAGATCGTATCGCGCGAACAAAGGCTTGCCCGCGGGTGAGAGGCCGATGAGTTGCTCGCTCTCGTACGTCTCGCCGGTGGCGGTACACTCGAGGTGGATGGCGCCGGCGACGTCGGTGTGATGGCTCATGATGGAGGGCTGAGGGGATGGCTGTAGACGCCGCCGGAAGGCGGCGTGCGCAAGAGTATACCAAGCCCCGCCGCGAAGGCGATCCCCCCTCCCACCACCGAAGCCAACGGTGGCGGGGCGTACGGGTCGGAGAAGGCCGCACCGAGAGCCGGGGTGGAGGCGATGACCACGATGGCGGCGTTGTTCACGAAGTGCATGGCCACCCCCGACCACAACGATCCCGTGCGCCAAACCGCGAAGGCGATGACGCACCCGAGCGCCGCCGTGGGAAGGAAGCGGATGGGGCTCGCCAGTGAGAGATGGAAGGCTCCGAACACCAGTCCGTTCAGGAGGATCATGCGCCAAGGCGCCAGCGAACGGGTTCCGCCGAGGAGGACTCCTCGGAACACCACCTCCTCGCACACGGCGGGGGTCACCGCCACCATGACGAGGAGCCACACCAGTTGTGCCGGGGACTCGGCCGTCACCAGTGCCTCGAGCCCCGCCAGCAGCTCCTCCGGCACGGGGATCACGAAGGTCTGGAGCCACCCCAGGACCCACCCCAGGGGTAGGGCTCCCGCGCCCAGCAGGAGAGCCCCCGCCAGCCCGAGCCCGGACGGTGGCGACAGCGACAGGAACCGCACCGGGTCGACGCCGGTCCGGGCGGTCCACCACAGGGCCGGGAGGAAGAGGAGAAGCCACTCGGCGGCCAGGAGTCCTGCCTGACCGAGGAGAACCTGAAGCGCCAATCCTCCAAAGACGAACAGAAGGGCCACGCCCAGCACGAAGCGCAGGACGGAGCCCGGACCCGGGCGGCGTGTATCTTCGGGGGTGGCGTGGACGTCACTCACGCCGAACGGTACAGCGAAGCGCGGCAACCTTCCAACGGCTCCGGGCCATCCAACCCCTCGACATGAGCATCGAGACGTCGACGACTCCCGAGCATCGCCTCATCCGGCTCGCCGCCGACGGCGACGCCAAGGCCATCCGCGCGCTGTACGACCGCTACGCGCCGCGGGTCTACGCCGTGGTGCGCCGCATCGCCGGGGACGACGATCTGGCCCAGGACTACGCCCAAGAGGCGTGGATCCGGGCCATCCGCGCGCTGCCGTCGTTCCGTGGCGACTCACGGTTCTCGACGTGGTTGCACCGGATCGCCGTGAACGCGGCACTCCAGGCGTTGAGGAAAGCCGACACGCGAAAGAAGCGGGAGGGACCCGTCCCCGACGAGATCCCGGTGGCGCCGCGACACAGGGATTCCCTTCTCCAGCAGCGGCTGGAGCGGGCGCTGGACGGGCTTCCCCAGGGAATGCGGCGGGTGCTCATCCTCCACGACGTGGAGGGCTACACCCATGAGGAGATCGGAGACGTGCTCGGCGTGACGGCCGGGACGTCCAAGTCACAGCTATCGAAGGCCCGGGCCAAGATGCGAGCCATGCTCGCTGACCTGGACGGGGCCGTGCAGGAACATGGAGCAGAAGCATGGAACATCTGAGCCTTGAAGACCTGAGTCGTCTCGTCGACGATCAGCCGACCACCGACGAAATGCGGCACCTCGGCGCATGTCGGCAGTGTGCAGAGGAATTGGACGCCCTGCCCCACAAGACCGAGACGACGGGCGCGGTGGCTCGGCTCCGGCCCGCGGAGGGTGCGGGGCACGC
>ERZ869936.1347-NODE-1347-length-17841-cov-12.611830_pt1 | contig 17841 bp, 40 predicted proteins | sample MGYA00520876_ERZ869936 | MGnify/ENA primary metagenome ERZ869936 (study PRJEB32218, sample SAMN09650985) | biofilter metagenome | isolation source: enrty point of leading RO module | place: Saudi Arabia: Thuwal, RO plant located on Red Sea | collected 2016-02-17...
TAACCGCACTGACAGTACTTGGCTCAGCAGGTATTTGGCAGTTTTTGCAGGCCAGGCTTAAGATTAAGTCTGAAGAAAAACAATCAGAACTAAAAAACAGTGACGGCGTGCAGTATCGTGATGACCTTAAACATAGAGTAAGAAACCTTGAAGCATTATTAGCCACTAGCAGTGAAGAGAAAGACGAGCTACGTGATCAGGTATTAGCATTGACACAAGAAGTGTCTGCTCTACGTGTGAAGGTAGAATTCCTTGAAAAGGAAAACGAAAGACTAAAGAATAAATAAAATGAAATTATCCGATAACCTGTCATTGGCTGAGGTTATTAAATCTAATACTGCAATTAAGCACGGTATTGACAACAGCCCAACAGAAGAACATTTAGAAAACCTAAAAGCTATCGCTCAGGACGTGTTTCAGCCCGTTAGAGAGCACTTTGGCAAACCTATATATGTTTCTTCAGGTTATCGTTCCAAAGCTCTTAATGAGCGCATAGGAGGATCTCTTACTTCACAGCATTGTAAGGGCGAAGCTTTAGATTTAGATGCACATGCTTATGGCGGTCTAACTAACGCTGAATTATTTGCTTACATCGCAGAGTGGATTACGTTTGATCAACTTATTTGGGAATTCGGTGATGGTGTAGAACCTGACTGGATTCATGTTTCATATAAAAAAGAAGGTAAAAACCGTGGCCAGAAATTGGCTGCCTATAAGAAAGACGGTAAAACAAAATATAAAGGATTATAAAATGGCTTACAAGCAATCACCACGTTCGCCTTTAGCAAAAGCACTTAAGGGGAACCAACACAAACTACCGCAGCACTTGCAAGACGCAATTAAAGCTGCGCCGGAATCTCCAGCTAAACAGGTTTCTGATTTCAATCACCTGGGAGGTCCTCAAGGTAAAGACAAAAAGAAAGTATCTAAGCTTAAGAAAAAAGCGAATAAAGCTGCTGCCAAGGGTAAATACTCAAAAGCTGCTAAACTTTCAGGCAAGGCCGCGGGTATTGAGCGTGAATCAAGATCTCCAGCTAAGCAAACATCTGATTTTAATAATTTAGGTGGGCCACAAGGCAAGGATAAGAAAAAAGTGGCTAAGCTTAAGAAAAGAGCAAACAAGGCTTCCGCAAAAGGTAAATACTCAAAAGCTGCTAAGCTTTCTGGTAAAGCAGCAGGTATTGAGCGTGAATCAAGATCTCCGGCTAAAAAAGGCAGCTGCGGCAAATATTAATATGGAACGCAAAGGTGTAGGGCCCAATAGCCTTGGTAGCCCATTAAAACTAAAAGATGCCTGCTATAAAAAAGTAAAGGCACGTTACGACGTATTCCCATCTGCTTACGCTTCTGGCGCTATCGCTAAATGCCGTAAGGTTGGAGCAGCTAACTGGGGAAATAAATCTAAAAAGTAATGTATAAGCAACCTAACTCACCTTTTAAGAAGGTACGCAAAACAAAAGAAGGTCTTGCACTTAAACGATGGTTTAAAGAAGACTGGCAAACGCCTAAAGGTAAGAAGGGTTACAGTAAAGGCGACAGTGGTACATTCAGGCCAACTAAAAAAGTTAGTGCTGACACACCTAAAACTTATGCTGAACTTAGCCCGGCAGATTTAGCTGCGGCAAAGAAAGAAAGAAAAGCAAAAGGCAGGGTATCACGTTACGATCGATCTGAACTGAAGAAAAACAAGAAATAAAAAAAGGGGAGCCAATCACGGTTCCCCTTTATTATTATTCGATATTCAACAGTCTATCGCCTTTCTCTTTGTCAATTGCTCTAATCTCGTAAAGCAATTCTTGTTCTCGTGCATAAGCATCACGACGTTCTTCTTCTGTTGATTCCATACCTAGATTAGTAAATATGGTTGCACACTGCTTTAGCTTCTCATCAATAAGCTTCTTCTTGCAGCCTTCACATAGTTCAGCGTGTTTTGCGCACATTACGAACCGCAGGCTTCACATTCCGGATTATCGATAGAACACGCATTAGCATTCTTTTCATCATTGGCCAACTGATCCACAAAATCAGCAAAGCTATCTTCACTAGCAAAATCGTCTTTCATAGTAGGGTTATTTATGTATTTGTATTGCGATATCAAAAAATGGTACGTAAAATACGTGAGACGTAATGTCTTCGTTACGGTATGTACGCATACCGATTAATACACCCGGGTAAAACCCAAGTGAAACGGCCCACTGTCCGCTAAGATTGTTTCCTTTTTCCGGCATGTTCAGTAATTCTTTCTATTTCTTTAATAAGCTCAGCGTATTTAACTCGTCCACGCTGATTCCAGGACCATTGTACCCACTTGTTCACCTGTCTATCTATGTATTGCTTCCTGGCGTTTGATTTAGACGCTCGAGAATCAACTCTACTACTTTGTCGCATTCTGACTGATTTTGTGGTTTGTAAAGAGTAAATGGCGGTAACTTTTGTTCCGCTATATATTTCTTAAATAACTTCCAACGCATAGGAAAAGATTCATTAGCTCTTCCTTTTACTTCTATTATAAAGTTCTTACCAATAAAATCTGGCGTGTACTTTATATTTAGCACTTTCTTATTTCCGCGGTTTTTTAATTCACCTTTGCCATTGCTCTGTCTTTCAAAGCATTCAAACGGAAACTCAAACGATCCTACTAACTCGAATGTTTCACCCTCATATAGTGCATGTATCTTAGCTTTCTTTAATGCCAGGTACATGTACTTTTCTAGGTTTGATGCAAAGGTAATCCCGTCAGCCGAAGCTTTCTTAGACGTGACAGGACCACGCTTCTTACTATATCTTTTTTTCATATTACTCCTTGGAGCTCTGTGCTTCATATTTCTCTTTGGCTTTTTGTAAATACAAGATAGCATCCATTAGTTCTTCTTGTAAGTGATTTAGCCATTCAAGCATTTCGCTTGGGTCGTCTTCAAGTGTTACACCATACTTTTCGTAGCCTACATCAGAACGGCCTACAAACTTACGGCATACTCTTTCGACTACTGGATCACGGAATTGCATTGGTACTATCTTCATAATGTTTGGGTTTTAGATTTTAGGTAATTAGAAAAGGCGTTAGTGTTTGAATCCTCTATAGGTGTTTCTTTAACAAATGTGCCGTTTTCCATCTTACCTTTGCGGTTTGATATTTGGGTATAAGCAGCGTCGATACATTCTTCGATAGAATATCCATTGAGGTGCGCAAGGTTAGTAAGGACTACTACACAGTCACCAATTGCATCGACAAACTCTACGTCGTCTTCTTTAAGAATAGCTTTAGCTAACTCGCCAGCTTCTTCTTGAAGTTTAATGTATTGTGTTTTAACATCACCAGAAGAGAAGATACCGCGTTTATCCGCCCACTTTCTAATTAGATCAAAACGGTGATGACTTGAAGGATAGTCTAAGCTATCTTCTTTAACATCAATTTTTTCAAAGCGGCGTGATTCAAATTCTTTAAAAGCCTTGTTGTAGATAAAACAACGGTCAGTATTAAAGTGTGATGTCACAGAGTTTTCTACAAGCCATGTTACATTCCCTGGATCAATAGTAAATCGCTCACCAGAAGGTGTAATCCAAGATTTGCCGAGCATTTCCATAAGTGCATTTTTAAGCTCTTCTTTAGGTACGGGGAACGTAGTTGTTTGTTCAGTAGCGTTTAGTCTCATGTTATTAGATTTAAAAAGATTTTTGTATTCAGTTCTGTCGACCGGGTAACCATAAGACTTTTGAAGTTCTATTTCTAACTTTGATACCTGATTGATATCATCGCCAGCGAACAGAACCTCATATTCCCCTTCAGCATAACCTTGTTGCTGAGTAACTCTTCTATCAAGATTACGCGTTACACCGATCTTTTTACCTGGAATATGATAAATAAAATATTTCATTATGTGCCTACACTTAAAGGTGCCTTTATAGCAGGCAGTGGTTTATAATTTAAAAGCTCTATGTCCCAAGGCTTTGGAACCAAAACATCTCTATAAGAGTCTAATGTAAGACCCTCACCAGCAATCGAAATGTGTGGCATTTCCATGCCCCATATACTTCTTTCTAATAATTCTAGAGACTGCTGCATATGATTAGTATACAAATGGCAATCACCAAGTTGTGCAATTAATCTACCTGGTTTATAGCCTGTACCCTTTGCGAGTAACTCAAGTAACAAACCGTACATTGCGATGTCGTAAGGTAAACCTAAGAATACGTCGGCTGAGCGTTGCTGCCACATTAAATCAAGCTTGCCTTCGTTAATGTACACCTGAAAGCCATAATGACACGGTGGCAATGCCATTTCGTGTAATTGTGCCGGGTTCCATGCGTTGACCATATGGCGTCTAGATTCTGGTCTAGTGTTTATACCCTCAATTAATCTACGGAGCTGATCTACGCCGTTAAAATTGCGCCATTGCGCGCCGTAGACAGGTCCAAGCGTTCCGTCTGTACGCCCTGACCTCTCATAATCAGGATTCCAGTACTTAACACCATTATCGTTTAGATACTTTATGTCTGTTCGACCTTGTAATATCCAAAGCAATTCGTACAGTGCAGCGTTGAACGATACCTTTTTAGATAATAAAAGCGGGAAACCCGCTGACATATCATGTTCTAGCGTTCTGCCGAAAAGTGAATAGGTGCCGGTACCTGTCCTATCAGATTTGAAAGGTGCCTTTAGTAGATCCCGAATTAGTTCCCGATACTGGGTCTCTATGTTTTTCATAGTAATAAAGATAATATTTATAAACTTGTTTCCGTGCGTCCTCAGCTAAATATTTACTAGGGTCAGTACTTTTCTTTTTCCCTATTTGTATTTCAACGTGAAAATGCTTAGGGCCTTCACCAGGTGTGGCAGCTAATAAACCTATTTTGATGCCGTTCTTTAAGCACCATCGCATAGCTTCAAACTCTTCGTCTGATCGATACCAGTCACCCCAATTGGTTTTCTTACCCTTTTTCTTTCGCCACTCAGCCATTATTCCCAAGGCATTTTTTCGTCTGCCAAAGCATTCGGGTTTTCAATAGGCCTATAGCCACCACTGTCAGGCTGCCATTTAAAGTGAGCTTCAGCACCATTCTCACCCAGGTTTTGAAACTTAACTTTTAAAACTTTAACCTTGACGGTGCCACGATCATAATCCCTATGAACAAGCAGCCCATGGTAAGAAGCATCATACCACTCACCACCACCTTTAATGTTGTACATAGTAGGTTCTTCAATCTTTCCATCTGCACCTTTATACATTTTAGTTGGGTGTGCTACAACGATTACCAGCACGTCGTACTTCTTGGCGAATATGTCAATCTTTTCTAAATACTCTAAAGTATACTGGTTTACATCACCAGTAGCTTCAGGAGAACGTACTTTATTGAACGGGTCAATAACAAGACACTTAATGCCTTTACGCTTAACAAGCTCTGCGCCTTTCTTTAATACATGTTCAAGCGTATACTTTTCCATGTCAATATGAAAGAATGAATCATTACAGTGATCAGCAATGAGGTTCCATCTCTCTGTATTAATATCGGCTTCGCTTGGCATTCCACCCCACATCTTCCGCATTAACTTGTGAGCATGCAAGAACGTAGGTTGGTTTTCAGGTGAGGCATATGCAGTTTTCCAACCGTATAAACTATTATAGCCTACACACATTTGGTCTACGAAATCTGACTTGCCAGAACTGGGGATACCAGTAACAGTAATAAACTGACCAGTGTAAGTGCTAAAGATATCGTCGAAATTGCTAAGGCCCACTTGATAGCCCGGTTTAAAACCGTTGCGTACAAAGTCCGTGACTTCATTTTCGATGTCTCTAAACGTTGTAACGTTTTCAAGAGGTACAGGGGTAGCCGCGGTAATTCGGCTGACGAGCTTCTCTTTTCCATATTTTACTAGATATTCATTTGCGTCTTTACAATCGTCAAATGTGGCGATGTAACAGACTTCCGTGCCAAGTCTTCGAATAAGTTCTTGCTGTAGTGCTTGGCCGGCATCATCTGAATCTACAGCGATAATGATCTTCTCCTTGTCTAAGAAGTAATCGATAGTGTTGTCTAGGTACTCTAGATTGTTTGTGTTTAGTGTTGCGCCGTTGGGGACAGAGACGGCGTTTGTAACACCTGCTTCATGCAGCGCTAAAACGTCCATCTCGCCCTCAACTATCACACAATACTCGTATCCTACAATACTATTAATATTATAGAATACCTTTTCAGCACCTTTGTAGAGCTTAAAGTTCTTGCGACCATCACGATACTTAACATTAGTTAACTGGTCACCAACAAAATAATTAAATTGAATTGTATGCTCTAACTTCCCTGTCTGAGGCATATACTCTTCGCCGTCAGTTACTCCGAGTTCGTATAACGTTGACCTTGAGATACCTCGAGAGGCAAACCACTCGGCAACTTTATCGTTGACGGTAGCTTGCTCTTCCGGTTGTTCAGGTTTCACATATACTTTCTCGGCTTTACCCTTACGATGAAAAGTATGGAGCTGAAAAGTTTTATTACAATTATGACATGTACCGAGACCACGTTCCCAATCATACGAAGAACATTTATACTTTCTATTCTCAGGTTTTCTATCGTGGGAACATAACGGGCATATACCCTGTGATCTTCCCTCTTCAAGTCCATATTGATTGAATTTATCAATCTCAAATCCGTTGATCTCTGTTGTCTGCATTTAAATGCGAATTGTAGTTGTTGTTAATCCTCTACTGAGGTAATGTTGCCATCTTTATCGACGTGTATAGCAACGTAGTCGTCGTCGAACATGTGATTAAAATGGTAAATCATCGACTGGTGCAGGTGCTTGACGCTGAGGTGCGTTACCTCCACGTTGATCATCACGAGGTGCAGCGTCAACGTTTTCACCGTTTGACCACACAACTTTTACGTTACCCAAATAAATCTTCGCGGCTTTCGCTTCGCGCTCTTCTTTGGTTTGTTCGATAATTACTGGACCTTGATTGCCAAATTGATCAATCTCGTCGTTCAGTGTAATCACAATCGGTAGGTACTTACCTTTTTTGCCGTTGATGATTTTTGTTTTGTCAATGCTGTCTAGGTTGATTGACGTCTTAATAATTGAAGCCATATTTAAAAATTATAAAGTTTCATTAATAAAATAATTCGTCGGGTCAAAGTTTTCATCGTCGACAAATAGGTTGTACGCTTCGACCGCTCGTTCAACCTTGTCACGCCCTGACTCATAAAATTGATCGGAGCAGTCAAAGATACCAATTTTCTTAGTCTTTTTGCAAATGGCTATGAAAATCATATCATAACCAAACAGCTGCCGATATATATAAGCCTGGCTATCATAGTTGTATTTCTTTGCAGAGTAGCGGAATCTTTCGAGGTCCGCAGTCGTTTTAAGATCTACAACTAATTGATCATCATGGTTAATGATGTCTGCCTTTCCTTTCCAAAGCTTGCCACATAATTCAGTAATGGCGGGTTTTTCGTATTCAAAATCTACTGGGCGGATTAAGGCACGGGCATAATCGTTAGCTAGGACGGTGTCAACCAGTTCTTCAGTTTTGTCTGCTTCGTGTTGTAGCAAACACATTTCACCTTCACTTAACTCTTTATACTTTTTAGTATTTCGAGTGGTAGCTTCAATGATTTTGAAGTTCTTTAGTTTATCCGGTTCAAGGATAGCGGTGTGAAAATAACCGCCAACCAAGAACGCAGGAATTCTTTCAGATGGTTTACCATACTCTAACGGGTTGTCTAACAGCGTTTTAATATCCGAGTTAGACAGGAACTTCTTTCCGAAGTCACCATAGTAGTGTTCATCGTCTCTAAGCTTTTCAATTGCTTTGTCAATATTCATATTATAGTTGTTGCAGTGCAGTCTCTACACTCGGCGCAAGATCGTACTTCTGCTTGATAGCGTCAAGCTTACCACCACCTTGAATGTACTGTACAGCTTTTGCGTACGCATCATCTTTGGTAGACGAGATCTTGTTCTTAGCTTTAGGTGCTTTACCGTGTGTATTAGAAGCATCGGAATCTTGAGTATCATCAATTAAGAATAGATTACCCAAAGCATACTTCTTGCCGTAAGACGACGCTGAACCAAACTTCTGTGGCATTTGCATACCCTTTTGGTCAAGGTCTACACCAACCATTGCTGTCGCAGTAATTGAGTTTTCACCGTCTGAAATAGTCGCTTTACTTTCAATAATCGGAAAAGACTGTTCAGCAAATGTTTCAATCACTCTTTCACTAATTGTTACTGAAACACCTAGTTCAAGTAAGAATGGTTTGGTAGCCTCAAGAATGTCTTCGGCTGATCGGAAGTAATACTTACCGAATGAATTGTAACGCGACTTCTTCGATTTGAATTTGGTTTGAATCGTCGCTAGTTTCTCATTTAGTGTCATGGTATATGGTTTTAAATTACACTCTTATTATAGGAAGTCCAATACTTGAGAAGGGTCAGTATTAGCGATAAGAGTATCGATAGCCTCCTTCTTAATTTGGGAAATCCTTACGTTGGCCGTAGCCACATTTATGTTGCAATATACAGCAATTTGTGTTGCCGGCATCTTATCCTGGTCTAAACCGTATGAAAGTCTTACAACATCGTATTGCAATGGTGTTAAATACTCTTTCATCAAACCGAGCAGGTAAGAATTCATTATAGCAATATTATAAGGTTCTGACGTATCAGGAACTTGGAAGTGTGGGTTTTCGTCGTCGTTATCGTATGCGTCGATACTGGAAAATACGCTGTTGAAAAACATCGCAACCATACGTTCGTCGTCCGGTGACTTCCTAATCTCATTGAGTTTATGTTCTGGTATACGTACATCGCCTCTATTAATATCTATAGCGCGTCGTATCGCGCCTTTAATTCGTTTTGATAGGAACGACTTGATTGTTTTTTCGGGGTCCTCAGAATCGAGAATTGTGTCCCAATTAATTTTGTCAACTGCAGCGACTAAGCCGTAGTTACCCTCTTGAATCAAATCGTTTATACTTAGTACACCTGAAGCTTGATCAGAGGTACTAAACTTTCTTGCTAGGTTTTCTACAAGTGGTAAGAACTGTGCTACCAATTGATCCCTGGACATTTCACCCCAGGTTAAACCTTCATTGCGAGCTATTGTTTTTTCTACATCATTTTTATACCGTATGTAGTTTTGTATGTTGTACTTTTTCATTATCTGTAAGTCTCTCGTAAGCGGCGGTCATGCGCTCGTTATTAGCGTAATGGACGTTTCCTATGTGTTTCATCCACCTATCAAATTTAGTAAAATTTTTCATACTTCATTATTTAGCAGTTCTTTCTCTTTTTTTAGCTCTTGCGACATGTTGCGGTGTATTGTTCTTGGTGATACACCTAGCGCTTCCGCAATCTTATTGATTGTAAGCTTTTCACCATCGTCGTGAAGCATTAGCATTGCATCGTAGATTTCAGTCTCGGTAAGTTTTTGTTTACCTATCATGCGACCTACGATCTTCAGCTTATCAACCTTGTTTAACACACACGAGTCCTTAAATATAATCTTCCGTGCTTTGTTCGGCGGCCGCTCGTTTAAATCTTTTATAGACACATCGTGTATAAATGTTTCAAGTGTCTGTTCAGATAAAGTAAACGTTACAAATCCGTTTTCGCGATCAGCTAAGTAAAATGCTGTTTCCCTAAATGTATCCTGGCTCATAGAGCTATTTAAATACCAGAGAACATGCAAGTGCCACTTAAACGATCGGTATGTGTTGATCTTAGCTTTTGAAGCAAACAGTGCAAAGTATTCACGTGTACCCTCTTCATAGAAGAATCCCCAATCATATACGTGAGTAGGCTTGTCTGTAGTTGGGTTCCTACGGTATATAATCTTTCTTCTATTTAAGTAGTCCATATTTCTTTCGTACTTAGACATTGTGACGTTAGGGTCTTATGATTATAATCTTTATTAGCTATTGTCACTATCTTGCACAGGCTCTAAGGTTGCAACATGCAGTACCTCAGTTTTTGCTTCGCTTTTTATTTTCTCTAATACCTTATTCATAAATGCGTTGTGTGATTACTTTCTCGCTAGATGTAGCGATGTTTTGTTTTTCGTTAATGTAATAGTTCCAGTAACCTTCAACGGCGTCGTTCGCTTTATACTCGTCAGGCATACACTGTGGTGGATCGACCCACTCGCCACGTGGAATGTTCGGCGGTAAATCCATTAGAACGTCTCGACATTTGTCGATAGTTAAGTGTGTACGACCATAACGTCGCTTGTACTCTTCACCAAGAGCCATCATATGTTCGTATACCCAAAGGTATGCAAGATCGTTAGACCTGGTCCATATGGCTGATGGGTGGTTTTTATGTGTGGCTTTGTAGGGTACGTCATGGTTAACGAGCTCATGATGCGCAGTGCATAACAGTTGGGCAGACTCGAGTATCATTTTTACTACGTGTCTATTGTACATGCACTTAGCGGCGGAAGCGGGATCGGCGTTGAGGTAAAAAATATTCATCTTTGTGTTGGCTGTGGTTTAGGTATTGTTGGTATAGCATATCAGCGGTTAGTAGGAGCAGACAGGTAACCGCCCCTACTAACATGATTATGTCTGAGGTCATTAACCTTTGAAAAATTCCTTGCAATTTTCTTCGGAGTTATGTTGTAAAGACTTCATTGATAAGGCTGCTTTATGGAATGCACCCTTGTGTACGCTGTTGATGATTTCGTAATACTTCTCATTCATTTCGTCAGTAAGAATTTGCATTAACTCTTCATGCCAGTATTCGTTGGCTAGTGCACCCGTTTGATTCATATCAAAGGTACTCATAGCCCACTCTTCACAATCAAGCTCGTCGCCAGGCCAGAAGTTATGTTGAATACAATCTACTACAAGTACTGATGCAATAGAACGTACGGCTTCGTCAACAAGTTGGGTGCGTGTGGGTCTTTGGTTATTTTCGTTTGTCATTTTGTTGTTCTCTTTGTTTTTTTAGTTTTTTAAGTTGAATGTCAAGGTCTGCGGCGGTATTATATAACTCTTTACGTAACGCTGCGTTGAATTCGTTTTCTAGCATTTGTATTTGCTGATCGAGTTCACTTAGCACGCTACCGTCATCTTTTACAATATAAACTTGCGCGTCGGCGCCTGAAGCTTCGAGGTCGGCTAAGAACTTCGCATCGGCTTCTTCTTGTTTGATGTACAGTTTGTTTACGATAGCGTCGGCTAACTTTTCGATTTGATCGTCGTTAAGGTTGAACTCGTTTGTATTTGAATCCGGCATTGATAATGTTTTTGTGAATGAACTTGCCTTTACTTTCGGCGGCAAAAAGACCGTGGAATAAGAAACCAGGTACATCGGTGTAGATATACTTTGATTTGTTGTTTTTAAACTGCACGAGCAATTGATTGTGTTCGTGGTTGTACGTTGCAGAGTCGATCATTGAACTGTCGACGCGAATGGTGGTACTTTTGTTGGTTGTCATAGTATAATGGTTTAATTTGTTACACATATATTATCGAACATGGTTCGTGTTCGTTTTGTAAGAACTTAATCTACCTCGATACCATACTCTTTAATATCTCTCTTGCAAGCGTCTACAATACGAGCGTAGTGATCACTCTTCTTTGTAGTGCGCATCATGTTTCTAGTGGCATAGCGAGCTATTCTTACAATAGTCTCACGGCCCTCAGAAGTTCTGGTTGTTTCGTAGTTTGTTTTCATTTCTCTTTGGTGTTAAAGGTTTCAAAAAGTAAGGTGTAATGCTCCCTTATTCCCGCAGGAAAAGCAGGTCAAGCCTTGTCTCATTACACCCTTCATTTCTCTTTTGTTTTAATCGCCACAACAATAAATGTCGCACGAATCTAAATAGGTGTTGTCTGGATTGCCTTTGGTTAGTGTACCGGTTTGGTACGCAGGTTCAGTATTTATGGTAGCCACCCATATTACCAGTGCTATAGTAATCACGATCGTAAATACAAACGTGATCATGGCAAGTGCTTTATTTTTCATATGGGTTTACGTCTTCTTTAGTTACAGTGATTATAATATTCTCATAATCAAGTGTTTGCAGTGCTTTACGGCATTTTCTCGCTTTTTCAATCGTGTCGTAGAAAGCTTCAAACTTACCTTCGACGTGTACCTTAAATACATTTTTCATTACAATAGGTTTTTTAAGCGTAAACACTCGGTATTTAATTCGTCAATACGCTTTTGTTGTTGTTTATTATGTCGCTTGAGTTTCTTAACAGTATCCTGCAATACTTCATTGCGCTCTCTGTATTCTTTCTCTTGTTGCTCTATCTTTTGCTTATACATTACGATCATGTGGTCGTTAAAGATATCAGGGTTGATTGACAACGCTTTCTTTTTTACAACTTCATAAACCGCTTCAGCATTCTCAGAAATGAGATCACCAAGGCATGTATGTATTTCAGTATATATCGAACGGTACTGGTTATCAAAACGATAGTTTGCTTCGTGTGAACGGATAGCGTGCAGTACAGTTGCATGGTCTTTATTAAGTATTTTACCAATAGACATAAGTGAAAGCTGTGACACTTCACGGCAAGCTACCATAAATGCATGTCGGTATAATACGTTACGGCGGTGGCGTGTTTTACCCACGTTGTGTGAGCTTTCAAGTGTTTCCCAGTAATTACGGGCAAGCATTTCTTGATCGAATGTCGGTGTTATCATTAGTGTTCTAGTATTTTAATGTCTTTAGTACCCTTGCCGAGTGTACCGCTACATAGAGCACACTTAGCGCAGTTTGATTTGTAACCAGCTTCTTTAGACGCAGGACAAGATACAGCATTTTCAGAATTATCTTGACTTGCAATAAAAGAGCGGTATGCTTTGTCTTGTGCTTCATTCGCTTCAGCCTGGTTATGTACTGAAGCCATGAAGTATTTACCGTGTTCTTTAGCCCACGGCTTTTGCCATTGGTGGGTATAACCCGTCCATGATTTCGCTACAGCTACAATTGCAGCGATAACGTTAGGTGCGATAAGCGACGGCTCGCCATACGTTCCAAATCGTACGTAACAACCAGTGGACATCTTTAGTAACTGCTTGAATTTCAGGTCGTTGAAGGGGCTGAGATCTTCAGACTTGATACTACGCAACAGCGCTAAGAAGCCGGTGTATTGTTGAAATTTGTGGGTATAGCAACCGCCGTTACCGTTACCTAAAGAAAATGGGCAATCAAGACAGTTTGATTTGTCGAGCGCAAAGAAAGCTTTGATACCAAAACCTTTGCTTGTGGTCGCAAGGTGCCACTGCTCATAGCTGAAGGTGTACGTTTGTACTAGCGCAGTACCGTCAGATATTTTGTTGTTAGTGGTTTTGCCCTTACGTGCTACGAAGACATTACTGCCGTCAAACCAAATTACTTTATTACTCATTTTCTTTTGTTTAATATATTATCGTTAGGTGTTCGTGTTGGTTTTGTAAGGCCGATCGCCTGACCTACTCCGCTAAAAGTTATACCCAGGGTCACGACCTTACTCCAAACTAATCAAGTAACACCATAAAGGCCTTTGGGTTTTCGCGACGGAACCAGTCGAGTCCCTTTCGCATTACATCATAAGCACCCAGTACTTGGGCACCCATGATGAGATCGTACATACTTAGCTCAGCAGGAGTTAGCTCTGCAGTATCGCCAGTAAATGGATTGGCAACAGTGTCGCCGGTTGAGTATACTTCGCCGTTAAACCAGGCGGGTAGTTTTTGTTTATTCTGCATCTTCAAGTTCTCTTTGGTAGTTATAGTAGTTTTGAGCAAGCTCTTCGCGCATGTAGTACTCGACGTCTGAGAAGTCAAGCTCACAGTGGATAAGCAGGTAAGGTGATTCGTCAGAGCTGTAGTTATTAAGCTCGTTAAACAGATCGTCAACACCTGGTTGGTAGTAGTACACGTTTTCGCAAAGCATCGTTTCGTCGCGGTAGTCTTTCATTACCCATACTTCGTAGCCGTCGACTGTAGACTCTTCGTATACATGGAAGTCAATCATTCTAGGGTAGTCGTAGTCGAAGTAAAACTTATAGTTTTTATCGAACACAGTGTTAAACTCTTTAAGCAATGCTTCGTAGGTTTCAATACGGTCGGGGTTTGTTGGTGTAAATTTACTCATTGTTTGTAGTTTTTTTAGCTTCATTAAATAGGTAAGAGCCGTGGCGGTGATCAACTGGTGATGCTTCAATCCAGTTAGCTTCGGAAAAAGTTGTGATCATGTTTACGTCATCAACTTTAAGGTCGCCGTAGCGGTAATTACTTTGTAATACTTCGATACACATATCAACGGTGTACTCGTATTTTTTGCGGTTTTGCATTAGTTTGCCTAACAATTCAGGCTTTAAGCGGTCATACAATGTTTCCATAATTAGTTTGTTTAGTTACAATTATTTTATCGATTCGGTGTCGTGTTCTTTTTGTAAGCACCATTCGAGCAGGGCATCGAGGTCCATTAAGATTTTAGGGTCGTTAGCGGACAATGGATTACCGTAGCCGTCAGCGGTGACGAATTCGTCGTCCCACTCGTACACGTCGTTGTTGCTGTTAATTAGCGTGCCGTTGATCGTGAAACCGAAAGTAGAGAAAGCTTCGTCGTCGTTGAGGTATAGCATATCGGTGAAGTAGTTAGCTTCTTCGCAATACTCGTTCCATAGCGCAACGATTTTGTCGGCACTCATTTTGTTTAACTGTTCTAGTGTCATTTGATTGAAAATTTGGTGTTACCGATCATTTTGATAACGTTATACATTAAGTTGTCGTGGTACTCAGCAAAGCTGTCGTCTTCAGGGTCGAAGTCGAGAACGTCTTCCATGTAATTACCGATAGTAGAATACATGTAGTCTAGCGTAGCTTCAGTGATAACCGCAGCGTGCAGTGAAATTTGTTTTTCGTCGTTCATAATATTTGTTTATTATATTATCGTTTCGCTGTCGTGTTGATTTTGAGAGCACGCAACTTTAGTGGCAATGTCGGTTGTTTACGTATTGCCCACCATTCGCTACCGTCGTACTCTTCACGTTCAGACCAGGTGCCGTCTTTGTACCAGATAGTACCGAACAACTGCTGGCTACCGAACCCGTCGTCATAATCGAAGTCTAGCGTGTCTAAGAACCTCGACAGTTCTTCCGTAGTATGGCCGTCACGCAGTAGAGTTTCATGGTCAGGATTTTCAGACCACTCTTCTTCTACCCATATAATGGCGCATTTTACTTGAGTGTCCCAGTTTTTTACGTGTTCAACAAATTCTCTCTTTGCATTCATAGTATTTTGTTTTAGTCTTTGATATAAAAAGCGTAACCGAAACGACCGTCTTCAGCAAAGTCATAGTCGTAGTCTTCGTCGTGATCGCAGAGTGTACGTGTTTCAGTGCAGAATTCTAGGTACAGCTCGTTTTTACCCGGGTCTTTGTAGGTAAAGCGATCGAATAAGACGTCACCGTAGCCTGCATATTTTTGCAGTGAATTAAGTGCATTCTGTATAAAACGATCTGCTTTAGGTGTTACACCTGGTTGGTAATAGTCACCTGCACAACCGCAACGACAGTTGTCTAATCGGCCAAAGTATACTTGACGTATATCTTTAGGGTCAAACTCGATACGCTTGGTATCGCTAAGTGGTTGGGCTTTTATCTTAATCATGATTGACAGTTTTTACGGTTAAACGCTTCTAGCAAATCGTAGAGCTTTTGACGGTTTGCGACGTATAGCACACGACGACTTGTAGGTATTCTGCAGTATGCTTTGCGCCACTCGTTTTGGTATTGACGTTGGGTGTCAAAGAAGTTGTAGTACAAAGGCATGGTAATTTCGTGGTACTCTTCGTACTTTTCAACAGGGTTGATTTGGTATAACATTTGCTTACCGATCTTGTCTTCAGCAATAGCTTGCATATTACGCTCACGTTGACGTTTAGCGAATTCAGCATTCTTCTTGTTGATAGCGTAGCTTACTCTAGCATAGCCAGTACTTGGGTAGATGGCACCTAATCGGCCGTCGTCGAGTAAATAGTACTCAGTACCGTTTTTTAATGATTTTAGTAGTCGCATAGTATTACTTTTAGTTACAGTTATATTATCGATCGGTGGTCGTGTTAGTTTTGTAAAAGGTAAGAGAGCCTCAGCCGTCTATAGTGGTACCACCGTCACGCCTTCACGTACGCTCTCCTACCATATTTTACTTGTACCGTTTTATCTGGCAAGCGTATGCCCAGTGGTTATTGTCGGAAAAGCTTACTACAACATTGCGGTCGTATACCTCGTCCCAATCAACTTCATCAACCTGGTCACCGTACTTGTAGCCACCGGTAATTTCAATTTCTTCAACAGTAGCGAGCTTCTTAGGTTCAGAACCAAATCCTCCCCACCACCATACTTTGTCACCTATCTTTAACTTACTCATCCTTTGTATTCTTTGTAGTTAGTGTATAAACTCATCAAGTACTCTTTGTCCTGCATTTCTTCGGCAGTCAACTCATGAAACCCTAAGAACTCCATGAACTCTGCTAAATCGTCGATCTGGTGTATCCAGTTACTCATAACGCTTTGTTTCTTTGGTTAATAGAATACTTCTTTACTTCCAACAACTCGTCGTTGCTCAGGTCTTTCAACTTCTTGCGGTACAACAGCGAAGAATTAAACATCAATCGCGAGGTACTCACCCAAGTTTGCATTACTTGCTCGTTCGTCATTTCGTTAGTCAGCATAGTTTTTTTTTCTTACAGTTATATTATCGTTTACCGCTCGTATTCGTTTTGTAAATACTTACTCTTCGTCAATACCCGTACCACCCTCGTCACCCAAGGTGTCTTGGTAGTATATACCGGGTACATACAGCGCAGGTAGCGAATCAGTCACCATCCACTGGCAGTGGTCGTACATATGACCGCGCGATTCGATATAATCTTCATACTCGTTTACCAGGCCTTCTACATCGTAGCAGTACACCTTACCCTTCCAACTATCTAATACTGTTAATACCTTCATTATTCGCTCAACGTTAAATCCTTAATCGCACCGATAGCCTCTCCGCCATAACCCAGTGCATACTCTCTAGCTTGCTCCATACTCTCAGCCATTACGGTAAAATGCTCACCGTGCTCAATACATAAATACAGTTGTTTCATATCACTATTTTTTTTTGTTTCTCAGTTACATATATATTATCGATTCGGTATCGTATTCGTTTTGTAAAAGTATATTCTTCATTTACCATAAAAAAAAGAAGAACAGGTATTACTCAGCTCCTCTGTGTGTGAGGTGAAAAAAGTTTACTTACTCTGTTTTCGTAGCATACTTGGGAAATAGTGACATTAGCCTATTAAGTATACTACATAGCACCCTATTGTCACACTTTTTTTTCGGTGCAATTTTGGTAAATTTAGATCGAGTCACCAACGTTTCTGCATACCGTTAGTTCCGTTCCGCCAACGTGCCGGTGTATAGCACTCGAAATATTCGTGTAGGGCGGAGTCTACTCTTCCGCTCTTATTTCAGAAGCAGGCCGGTGTATAGCAACCCCGTTAGGGGCTAGGTAGCTTTCGCTACTCTAGTACAACCCCTATACGTTCCGCAGCATATCTAACTAACACTTCAGTGTATTTCAATGTAGTGTAGCACATTTGCATTGTTGCGCCAGTACCCCACAGATAGCGTATAGCATCTAGGGCTTGGTCTTCGGTTATTGGTTGTCTTGTTACTTTGTCCATGTTACTTGATTTAATTACAGTTATATTATCGTTATACAGTCGTATTAGTTCTGTGTTCTTCGACCAGGTCTTTTACGTCCTGCCATAACAGTTCCCATTCGTTATCCCAAGAACAGCAATCGTCCTCGATTTCCATTCTGAACAGGCTGTACAAGCTGTTGATTTCA
>ERZ869936.1348-NODE-1348-length-17835-cov-6.756693_pt1 | contig 17835 bp, 16 predicted proteins | sample MGYA00520876_ERZ869936 | MGnify/ENA primary metagenome ERZ869936 (study PRJEB32218, sample SAMN09650985) | biofilter metagenome | isolation source: enrty point of leading RO module | place: Saudi Arabia: Thuwal, RO plant located on Red Sea | collected 2016-02-17 ...
CTATGTTTTTCGAAACAAAAAATAGTTTTAAAACTAAAAAAGCGATTAAAAGAAATATGAAACTAAGTGGAACACCAAAAGCCATCCATTGCGTAAAAGTAATCGGTTCAAAATCTTGTAAATGTCTGCTGTAAAAATCCATAAATACCATGTTTGGAGCGGTTCCAATCATAGTGGCGGTTCCGCCAATGGAAGAGGCAAAAGCAATTCCCAATAAATATGCTTTAACAAGAGAGTCATCAGCTTTAGTATCGTTTTCCTGAATTTTTTGAATAACCGCTAAAACAGCCGGAAACAACATTAACACTGTTGCCGTATTTAATATCCACATCGATAAAAAATAACTGACAAACATAAATCCAAATAATAATCGGCTAGGGGAGTTGCCTATTTTGAGAATAAGAAAAAGGGCAATACGTTTATGTAAATTCCATTTCTCCAGGGCGAAAGACATTAAGAATCCGCCAATAAATAAAAAAATAACCTGACTCATATAGAGCGGAGCAGTTTCTGAAATGCCCATAATTCCAAAGAATGGAAATAGAATTACCGGGAGTAGTGCTGTAAAATAAAGAGAAATAGATTCAGTAATCCACCAGTAAGCCATTAGTATTGCAATTCCTCCGGTGGCTGCTAAAATAAAAGAGTGGTATTCTTGCAAAAGCAAAAATGAGACTACTCCCAATAAAGGACCTGTAATTATTTTTAATGCTTTTACCACTAAATGAAATCTTTAGGCTAAGATAGTTTTTTAAGCAAAATACTCTGAATGAATGGCCGGAATAAAAATATTATTGAAGCCATTTTCTTTTAAAGTGTCTTTAAAAGTTTCTTGTGCATCTTTATCTCCGTGAACTAAAAATACTTTTTCAACTTTACCGGCATCTATGAATTTCAGGTATTTGATAATTTCATTGTAATCTCCATGAGCACTGTAGGAATCAATAACCTTAACGTCTGCATTTACTTTATAATCATCTCCAAATATTTTTACTTCATCATCACCGTTTCTTAGTTTTCCTGCCAATGATAGTGGTTCTGCATAGCCTACAATTAAAATAGTGTTTTCCGGTTTGGTAATGTTATGCATAATATGATGCTTTACCCTTCCTGCTTCTGCCATACCAGATGCAGAAATGATGATGCAAGGCTCTTTGCTAAAGTTTAAAAGCTGTGAATCCTTTTTATTGTTGATGTATATTAAATCTTCAAAACCGAAAGGGTCTTTTCGCTCTTTCATTAAATCTTTAACTTTTTGATTTAAAAGATTGGAGAATTTTTTGGTGATGTTAGTAGCATTAACAGACAGTGGACTATCAACATAAATTTTCACATCAGGCAATAGCCCTTTTAAGTCAAGCTTATTCAGAGTAAATACAATTTCTTGTGTTCTGCCCAAGCTAAATGAAGGGATTATTAATTTTCCCTTTTTGTTTTTACATGTTTCAATTACAGCTTCAAGCAATTCTTTTTCGGCATCAATAATATCTGTGTGAAGTCTGTTTCCGTAAGTAGATTCACAAATTAAAATATCCGGTTGAGGAAATGGCTCAGGATCCTGTAAAAGAATAGTATCAAACCTTCCCACATCTCCTGTAAAACAAATATTTCTTCTTTGATTTCCGTCTGTAAGCCTTATGTTTACTGTGGCACTTCCTAAAATGTGTCCATTATTAGTAAAAGTGGCATGTACAAAGTCATCAACCTTTACTTCTTCATTGTACGGAACCGGAACAAAATGATTTAAACATTCTACTACATCGTTAATGTCATATATAGGTTTTAAGAGGTCTCTGCCTTGTTTTTTTCTTTTCTTATTGTAAAATGTAATATCACTTTGCTGAATGTATGCACTATCTGCCAACATTATTTTACATAATTCATAAGTAGCCTGTGTACAATAAATTTTACCCTCAAATCCTTCTTTCACTAAGCTAGGCAATAAACCTGAATGGTCGATATGGGCATGGGAGAGCAGAACAAAATCAATTGTTCTTGGGTCAAAGCCAAAATGTCGGTTAAGCTCAGGAGTGTTTTTTCCTAAACCTTGAAACATACCACAATCTAGAAGAAAAGACTTGCCATTTTCCAAGGCAATTTTGTGCTTGCTTCCGGTTACGGTTTGAGCGGCTCCATGAAAGGATATTTTCATCTAATTGATTTTGATTATCCTAAAAATGGATATCTATAATCTTTAGCAGGAACAAAAGTTTCTTTAATAGTTCTTGCCGAAACCCATCTTAATAAATTAAGATAAGAACCAGCTTTGTCATTAGTACCTGAACCTCTAGCTCCACCAAATGGTTGCTGACCCACAACTGCACCGGTTGGTTTGTCATTTATATAGAAGTTTCCGGCTGCGTTTTCCAGTTTCTTACAAGCTAACTCAATAGCGTATCTGTCTGTAGAAATAATAGCGCCTGTTAAAGCATATTCAGAAGTCTCATCTACTAAATCAAGCGTTTCTTCGTATTTGTTTTCATCGTAAACATAAATAGTAATCACCGGTCCAAATATTTCTTCACACATGGTTCTGAATTTTGGATTACTGGTAACTACTACCGTAGGCTCAATAAAATATCCTTTTGATTTGTCATAATTTCCGCCTGCAATAATTTCTGCGTCACTTTGTTGTTTAATGTAGTCAATATAACCTGCAATTTTGTCAAAAGCTCTCTCATCAATTACGGCATTAATAAAATTGCTAGTATCATCAGGGCTTCCCATTTTAAAAGATTGAACATCTTTTACTACTTGCTTTTTCACATCCTCCCAAATGTTTGAAGGAATATAAGCTCTGGAAGCAGCTGAACATTTTTGTCCTTGAAACTCAAAAGCACCTCTTGTAATAGCTGTTGCAACTTCTGAAGCAACTGCTGATTTATGAGCTACAATAAAATCTTTTCCACCTGTTTCTCCTACAATTCTTGGATAGCTTCTGTACTTTTCAATGTTATTTCCAATTTCTTTCCACAGATGTCGAAAAACTCCTGTTGAACCTGTAAAATGTAATCCTGCAAAATCTTTGTGTTTGAATATTACGTCACCTGCATCAGGTCCGTCAACAGTAATCATATTAATTACTCCATCAGGCAAACCGGCTGCTTTGAATAAATCCATAATTACTTTTGCGGAGTAAACTTGACTATCGGCAGGTTTCCAAACGCATACATTTCCCATTAAAGCTGCTGAAGCAGGAAGATTTGCGGCAATAGAAGTAAAATTAAAAGGCGTTACACAAAATACAAATCCTTCAAGAGGTCTGTATTCAAGTCTGTTCCACATTCCCGGATTTGACTCGGGTTGCTCTTCATAAATCTGTTGCATATAGGCAACATTAAATTTAAAGAAATCAATTAGCTCACAAGCAGCATCAATTTCTGCCTGAAAAACATTTTTGGATTGAGCCAACATGGTTGAAGCGTTTATTTTATCTCGAAAAGGGCCGGCTAATAAATCTGCGGCCTTTAAGAACACTGCTGCTCTTTGATGCCATGATAATGCTGCCCATTCTTTTCTTGCTTCTAATGCTGCGTTTATAGCTTTTTCAACATGGCTTTTATCTCCATAGTTAAAATGACCTAAAATGTATTTATGATCATGAGGAGGAGACATTGGTTTTTTATTTTCAGTTCTTATTTCTTCACTTCCGATATACATAGGCACATCTATCGGCTGTTGGTTATACATTTCTTTGTAAGTAGCTAATAGACTCTCTCTTTCAGGGCTGCCTTTTGCATAAGATTTTACTTCTTCATTTGATGGAAAAGGTACTTGAAAAACTCCGTTTGACATTTTATTTATATTAAAGAATTAATAACTTGCGAAGTTAAAATAAATGGGCAATATCCCTATGAATAAAAAATACATTCTTTTAATCCTTTTTTGTTTCACTAAAATCATATTTAGTCAAAATATAGATAGCTTAAAACAGCAGCTTGAAGTGTTGCCTGATGGAGAGGAAAAAGTTAAAACTATTGATAAGTTAATCACATATTATCATTTACTTGATATAGAGGAGGTGATAGATTATGGAACCAAAGGAATTAAGCTTAGTCAAGAGCTTAATTTTACTAAAGCAGAAGCGAGTTTAAATGTAAACATTGGAAATGCTCTAATGTATAATGACCAACAGCAGAAGGCAAAACCTTATTATGAAAGAGCAATTTATTTATCAAATATTTCCGGAAATAAAGAGACGCTTGCTAAAGCATATAACAATATTGGAATTGTTTATGATGAAGAGGGTAAAGCAGATAAGGCATTGCAGTTTTATCAAAGGAGTTATAAGTTAAAAATGGAGCTGGGACAAAATCAGTCTGCTAAATCCACAATAATGAATATTGGAGGAATTTATTTTTTTAAAGGCTATTATCATAAAGCTTTAAAAAGCTTTTTAGAGTCTGAAAAAATAAGCACTGAAATTAAGGATACGCTTGGAATGGCTCACAGTGCGATGAATGTATATGTTGTTTATCAAAAGCTAGAACGTTACGAAGAAGCTATTAAAAAAGTGCGAACTGCAATTAATTATTTAATAGCTGTTAAACAGGAAAAATTTCTCTCTGAAGTTTATCAAAAGATTTCAATGTCAAAAATATCGTTAGGAGAGTTAGATAGTGCAGAGTATTATTTAAAAAAGGGACTACAAATAGCTGAAATTGCAAATGATTCGTCTGGACTTTCCATGGTTTATAACTCAATGGCCAGCCTTTATATTCAAAAAAGGGAATATAAAGAGGGTTTATTCTGGGCAGAAAAAACCAGAGAAATTAGAGAGGCAAGACAGGATGTGTTAAATTATCCTACCATGTATGGGGTTTTTGCTGAAATATACTATGGCATGAATGATTTAGAAAAGGCTGAAGAATATATAAATAAGGCTATCGAATCTTCAAAAAATATATATAGAAACGAAGCTCTTATTGAAATATATCAAAGTGCATCTGCAATATATGAAGAAAAGAAAGATTATAAAAAGGCCTTAGAGTATTTCGTTTTATATGATGAGTTAGAAGACAGTATCCAGGGAACAGGGATGTTAAAAAGAGTGAATGAATTGGAACTTCAAAATGAAAGAGAACGACAACATGTAATTGTTAACTTACTTGAGAAAGAAAAGCAACTTAAAGAAATGCAATTGAAGAAAAATCAATATACAATTTGGTCAGTTTCTGCCGGATTGTTTGTCGTTCTATTTTTCTTGTTTATTGTGTTTAGAAATTATAAACAAAAGCAAAAAGCCAATATTGAAATTTCTAACCAAAAAAATATTATTGAAGAGAAGAATAAAGATATTACTGATAGTATTAATTATGCTTCTAGAATTCAAAGCACTATTTTACCTGACTCAAAAATATTTACTACTTATTTTTCTGACAGCTTTGTTTTTTATCGACCAAAAGATATTGTAAGCGGTGATTTTTATTTTGCAGAAGAAAAAGATGATAAAGTTTATTTTGCGGTTGTTGATTGCACAGGTCATGGAGTACCGGGAGCTTTAGTTTCTGTTTTTGGTTACAATGGTTTACGTAGATGCATCAACGAATATAACCTATCTAAACCTGCTGATATTCTGGATAAACTTTCATCTATTGTTGAAGAATCTTTTAAAACTGAAGGAAAGGAAGTAGCAGATGGTATGGATTTAGCATTGTGTGTTTATGATAAGAAAACTAAACTAGTAGAATATGCAGGAGCCAATAACCCTTTATGGGTGCATCAAAATGAAGACATTGTTCAAATAAAGGGAGACAAACAACCTGTAGGTCATTATCATAATAGAAAGCCGTTTACAAACCATGTAATTAATCTTAATGCCGGAGATAGTTTGTATTTGTTTAGTGATGGTTTCGCAGATCAGTTTGGAGGAGAAAAAGGAAAGAAATTTAAATATTCTCAGTTTAGACAAATGGTTTTAGACAATGTTTCTAAACCTATGTCAGAACAAAAGATAATCATTGGGCAAGCTTTTGAAAAATGGAAAGGAAATCTTGAGCAAGTTGACGATATTTGCATACTTGGAATTAGAATTTAATGAAAGCTTCAGAAGGGATAGAAGATAGACTTATAGAGCTTGAAAAGCTTTTGGCTAAAAAACCTGAAGAAGCTTTTGAGATAGCTAATTCAATGCTGTCAAATGAATCAGTATTAAACGACATTCAGTTTACTTCCAAAATTAAAGAAATACTATCTAGATGTTTTTTAAAGTTAAATAGCAATGAAAGAGCATTGAATTATGCTTTGGAAGCTTTGGATTACTTTGAAGCAAACAATGACTATGCAAATGCTGCACTTTGTTTGAATACTATTGGAGGGGTTTATAATTTTATTGGCGACCATGAAAAGCGATTAAAATGTAATTTAAAATGCCTTAAGTACAGAAAAAAAGGCGGTGATGAATTGGGAGAGTTGGGTACACTCAATAACATAGGAGACACTTACATTCAGCTGGGTAATTATGAAAAGGCGCTAGAGTATTTTAATCTTTGTTTAGATATTCCATACCTTGATTTACACACCAAAACGATTGTAAAAAATAATATAGGTGAAACCTATTTTTTTAAGGGAGAATTAGAAAAAGCAATTCCATTTTTTGAAGAAGCTATATTGTTATCTAAACAAAGTGATTATAAAATTATAGATGCGGTAGCAAACGTCTTTTTAGCCAAAATATTCATTCAAAAAACTGAACTTGACCATGCGCTTAAAAAACTAGAAGATGCTTTAGTTATTGTTTTAGAAGTAAAATATTCAACTGAAGAACTAGAGATATACAAACTTTTTACTTCTATCTATCATCAAAAGGGAGATGTTGAGTTAGCGTATCAATTTCAATCAAAATTTGTTAAGCTGAAAGAGAAGTTAGACAAAGAAAATAATTTACGCCTAATTCATGACCTGCAGTTTTCTTATCACGTTGACCAATTAGAAAAGGAAACTCAAAAACAAAAAGAACAAAACAGACAACTAAGAAGCGCTTACCAAAAAATATCTCAGCAAAACAGCTTAATCGAAGAGAAAAATAAATCTATCACAGACAGCATTAATTATGCGAAAAGAATTCAAACTGCTCTTTTGCCTTCATCAGATGAAATAAAAAACCATTTTTCTGAAAGCTTTGTGTTGAATCAACCTAGGGACATTGTAAGCGGTGATTTTTATTGGGTTTCAGATTTACCTAAACATATTATTATTGCTGTGGCAGATTGCACAGGACATGGAGTGCCGGGTGCATTAATGAGTATGATAGGGATAAATATTCTTAATCAATTAGTGAATGACCAGAATGTTACAAAACCATCACAAGCTTTAGAATTATTAGATAAGAAAATATATTCTTCATTGAATAAAAGTTCTTCTGATTTTTATTATTCTGACGGAATGGATATAGCTATCTGTGCAATCAGTAAAGAAGACTTTTCTTTTACTTATGCCGGAGCAAACCGCCCTATTTTAATCGTTCGTGATAATCAATTAATTGAATTTAAGCCAACAAAGTTTGCTATTGGTGGTTTGTATAATCGCGATAAAACCTTTAAAGACAATGCTTCTGAGCTTAAGTCAGGAGACCAAATCTATCTTTTTACTGATGGTTATGCCGACCAATTTGGTGGTGATAAAGGCAAAAAATTCAAATACAAAAACCTTAAAGAATTGATTTTGAAAAATTCTTCTCAACCAATGAAAGAACAGTTAGCCATATTGCAACAGACTTTTAAAAATTGGAAAGGAAATTTGGAGCAAATAGACGATGTTTGCATTCTCGGTTTAAAACTTTAAAAACAGATGCAGCCTTTTAAAAATCTAAAAGTAGTAGAACTGGCAGGTGTGCTGGCGGGTCCTTCCGTTGGGATGTTTTTTGCTGAATTGGGTGCTGAGGTAATTAAAGTTGAGAATCCGAATACAGGAGGTGATGTAACGCGTTCATGGAAACTACCTTCAGAAAATAAAAGTAGTGAGTATTCTGCCTATTTTTCTTCTATAAATGGAGGGAATAAGCAGTTTAAGTTTATTGACATTAAATCTGATAAAGAGGAGCTGATATTACTACTAAAAGATGCTGATGTTTTTATTACCAACTTTACAAAAGGTAAGGCTGATAAATTAGGCTTAGGTTATGATTATCTAAAAAGCATCAACCCGAAATTAATTGTAGCCAATATTACAGGCTATGGTGAAGAAAGTGATAAGCCTGCCTTTGATGTTGTGCTTCAGGCTGAAAGCGGGTACCTTTCCATGACAGGACATCCTGACTCTCCACCGGCAAAATTACCTGTGGCATTTATAGATGTGCTTACAGCTCACCAACTAAAAGAAGCAGTTTTAATAGCGCTACTTAAAATAAAAGAAACAGGTGAGGGGAGTTATGTTTCTGTGTCACTTTACGAAACGGCTGTTAGCTCACTTACCAATCAAGCAACAAATTATTTGGTGGCTAAGCATGTTGCCAAGCCAATAGGTAGCTTGCATCCTAACATAGCACCCTACGGAGAATGCTATACAACCAAAGACAGAAAATCTTTTGTGCTGGCAGTAGGCAGCAACAAGCAATTTGCAGCGTTGTGTAATTGCTTGTCAATAAAAATAAGTGAAGACGAAAGATTTGCTACCAATGTAAACAGAGTTTCAAATAGAAAAGCCTTAGATGAATTGCTTGCTAATGCTATCAATGAGCTAGAAAGCATTTCGCTTTTTCAAAAGTTTGATGAGTATAACGTTCCTTATGGCGTAATTCATACTATTGATGAAGTGTTTCAGCAGCCATTGGCTAAAGGCTTGGTTAAAACAGATAATAACGGAATAACTTACGTTACTTCCATTCCTTTTAAAATAAAGTAATGCAGCTAGATAAAACTTTTTGGGATAGTCGATACCAAAACAATGAAACGGGCTGGGATATTGGCTTTGCCGCCACCCCTTTAGTAGATTATTTTTCTCAATTAAAAGATAAAAGCATTAGCATCCTTATTCCTGGTGCCGGCAATGCTTATGAGGCAGAATGGCTCCACAAAAACGGATTTATTAACACCCATTTTCTTGATATCTCTTCAGAGGCAGTTGCAAATTTTAAGAAAAGAGTGCCGACATTTGCCATGCAAAACGTTCATTTAGAGGATTTTTTCAGCCATCAATCACAATATGACTTGATAGTTGAACAAACCTTCTTTTGTGCTTTAAATCCTGGGTTGAGGGAGAGCTATGTAAATAAAATAGCTGAGCTTTTAAAACCTGGAGGGAAGTTGGTTGGCCTATTATTTGATGACCCATTAAATGATGACCATCCACCTTTTGGAGGCTGCAAAGAGGAATACGAAAAACTTTTAAATAAACGTTTTGAATTAAAAGTAATGGAAACCGCTAAAAATTCAATAGCTCCCAGACAAGGGCGTGAGTTGTTTTTTATAGCAATTAAGAAATGAAAAAGAGTATTTTCATATTGTTGTTTTCTTTGATTGGGCTTAGTTCTTTTGCCAGAACAGATAGCTCAGAAGTAAGTGAAAAAGATACCACTCACTATTATGCTTTAGTGGATTCTTCTTTACTGCACTTTTACGAATATGACTTTAGCATTGATTACGATAACTGCATGCTTTACGAAGAGCTGAATGAATGGCTCGGAACAAAATATAAGTATGCAGGAAACAGCCAAAGCGGAATAGATTGCTCGGGCTTAATGAAGCATTTTTATAGTAAGTTTTATGAGCTAGAACTACAAGGAGGTTCGGCTAATATTTATCCATTAACCAAACCCGTATCTAAAGATTCGTTACAAGAGGGCGATTTAATCTTCTTTAAGATAAGAGGAAACAGAATTTCACATGTAGGTATGTATTTACAAAACGGATACTTTGTGCATGCTAGTGTTCATTCAGGTGTTACCATCAGTCACCTTTCAGAAGCGTATTACGAAAAGTATTATTACGCTGCCGGAACTTTCAGGGAATAATTATCTTTGTTCCATGCCAAACAAAACATTAATTCTAGAGAAGCAAGTCTTTCATCAAAAGCTAATACGAATGGCTTACCAAATAGCCGAAGACTATGCCGATGAAAAAAAACTAATTGTTGTAGGGATAAAAGATAACGGAGCTATTTTGGCAAAACAGCTGCAAAAGCAAATTGCTAAGATTGCCGATTTTGATGTAAAATACTGTGACTTAAAAGTAGATAAAAGCAATCATCAAAAAGATACTCCAAGCTTAAGTATGGATGTAAAAGAGCTAAAAAATGCTAACGTAATTTTAGTAGATGATGTCATTAACTCTGGTGTTACATTAATATACAGCACTAAATATTTGTTAGACTTTCCGGTGAAACGAATTTCAACAGCCGTAATGGTTAACCGTGACCACCGCAGATTTCCTATTAAAGCAGATTATGTGGGGCTTTCTTTAGCCACTACTATGCAAGAGCACATTCAAGTAGATTTTGATAAGCAAGGGAAAGGTGTTGCTTATTTAGAGTGATGCACACATTGGGTTAATCGCCATTGAATAGAGGAAAAAAACTAGAAACAATCCGAAAGAAAGTATTGCTGAAAACAAAAAGATTCCTACTATCTTCAACCAATGTCTGTTTTGCCTTTTTATTAAACTGCCTAATAAATATGTTAATGATAGGGCTGTAGTTGGAATAGCTATAAAGTTAAATGAATATACTACATAAAATAATCTAGTTATATTCAAGTAAACTACAATTGCTAAAATAATAGTCAAAACACCGGCTACTAATACTTTATTAAATCTTCCTTTTACTAAATCACCAAATTTTATAATTGACCATAGTAATAGGAAAATACTTATTAATGGGTAAATGGAAAATGAAGCCATCAAATATTAATTTAAAACAAAAATAACCCTTTCTAAAATTCTCATTAGCATTTCTCTACAATTATTGTTATTATTGGAAATCATTCAATTTCAAAGTTTTGGCACAGCCTTTGTAAATGAGGTGCGCATTATTAATCATTAAAAACCAATCATTATGAAAAAAATTACTTTATCAGGCTGTATGGCTTTGGTATTACTCTTTATTACTTCTTACTCGGCAACAGCTCAGGAGGCAAGCACTTCCAGTTGGGTAGTTGAGTTTAAACAAAACGTACTTTGGCAGCGTACTACTTCCTTTGGAATATTAGTAGTATGTACCGCTGACGGACTACATGGTGTTGACCCTGAAACAGGAAATATACTTTGGTCGAAAGCCGAATTGGCAAACTTACCTGAATCAGGTTATCAGCCTGTAGAAGGTAGCCCGTTTGTGCAAGTGGCTACTGCCGGAGATAATCCTACCATTTATGTGTTAGAGCCTTTTGAAGGAACATTGGTGTTCAACTCAAAAGAAGCAGGCATTGATCAGGTAAAAGAAAAACATGTATTACCTAAAAACTTAAGTATCTTAGTTCAAGGTATTTCTGCTGGTCAAGACAAACCATCTCTTTACATGATTGACTTAGCTACAGGTAAAAAGCTTTGGCAAAAAGACAATGAGTTTGGAATGTTAACTGCTTTTAAAGAATTAGGTAAAAATGAGTTTTTATTGGCTACACTTTGGAGTATGTATAAAATCAACTCTAAAACGGGTGATGTAGTTTGGGAAGAACCATTAGACCCTGCTTCTGCAGCACAATTAGAAAAAATGAAAGGGCTTGGTAGTCTGATGAAAGATTTGGCTGAGAATAGCTTAAAACCTGGTGATGTATTAGCAGATTTTTATTTAATGAAAGGTGGAAAAAACTTTATCATTGGGTTTCAAGCTAAACAAACTAAAACATCTACAGGCTCAGATGGAAAAACAGTTACTACCATCACTTACAAAAGTGGTTACAACTGTGTAGCATTGGAAACAGGAAAACCTGTTTGGGCAGAAGGCGTAGAGTTTGAAGGTAAAAAAGGTAAAATCATTTTTGATGATAGAGGCCTGATTGTTTGCCCTGATGCAGGAATGAATACCATGATTAATATGGTAGATTATAGCACAGGTGAAAAGAAATGGGGAAAGAAAGGAAGAGGATTTAAAGTAAAAGGCGGTGTGGTAGATTATGTAAACACCAAAGCAGGAATTCTTTTAGTATTAGCCAAAGAATCATCTAGCGGTGATGCTAACTATATGATGAATATGTTGGATGCCGATGCAGGTATGCTAAAGTTTGAAAAGTATGCTAAGCTTAAAGGCAACATTCAACGTACTGAGTTATTAGACGGTGGTTTATTTTATGTTACTGATGAAGAAGCAGACATCTTAAACATTGGTACAGGTGAAACTATGTTTGATAAATCTATCAGAACAGGAAAAGGACAAAATACTTCTACCGATGATATGATTTATGTTTTCTCTGGAAAAGACAAAGGATTGTATGCCATTGATAAAAAGGCAATGACAAAAGCCTTAATTACCGGAGACGACATTAAGTTTGACGGTAAAGAAGAACCAACAGAAATAGAAGTTCGTGAAGAAGGTATAGTGCTTAGCAGCATGCAAAATATTGTAATGGTAGACAAAGCAAGTGGTGTAATTAAGTTTCAGAAATATTATGCTGCACCTGATATACCAAACATTATGAAAGCGCTTAATGCTGCTGCTGCCATAAGAGCGGCATACATTGGAGTAGCTGCAGGTGTAACTTCTGCTGCTGTTACGGCAGTTACAGCAGAACATGCTAGTAACGATGTAGAAAGAGAAATAGGAACGGGAGTAGCAGGTGCCTATGGCGATTTAAGTGCTGCAGGTTTTTCGTATGCAGGAAAATATATGAAGGCTATAAACCAACGTTTTAAGGCTACTGCTAGTTCAGCAGACTTTATGTTTATGATGACAGAAGGTGACGGAAGAAAAGACAATCGTCTTATCAGAGTAAGCAAAACTACAGGTGAAGTAGTAGATTACATTAGCTTAGGAAAAGACAAAGACCCAAGCTATGAAGTAGATAACATTGAAAACAAAATCTACTATAAAAAAGAAGCGAACAAAATTCACGGATTTAAATTTGGCTAAAAACCACTTTACCCATAAATAAAAAAAGCCCTGGCAAATTAATGCTGGGGCTTTTTTGTATTAAACTAAACCTATAAACTACAATTGCTATTTATCTTTTTTTGGGCAAGTGCTTATACCAAAAGGTAAATAAAGCGGACAAAAGCTAATAAAACTGGTAAGCAAAAATACTGCTGCCAATACTACCAATACTATTCCTAAAGTTCCTGTTACTACATTACCAAAGTAAAGACCTATCATTAGAGCAGCAAGTACTACTCTAATTACTTTGTCTACTGTTCCCATGTTTTTTTTCATGATGTGTTGTTTTAATTTTTTTACAAATGTATAGGTGTGCTATTGTTTTAACTGTAACATAAGTTACATGATAAAATGATATATATCAGCCAATAAAAAAGCCCCATTATTTTGGGGCTTTCAGCATTTATTTTTTTCCTTTTCCCTTTCCGGGATGTGAGGATGGGGGTGAGCTTTTTACTTTACCGCTATTGCCTTTGTATTTTACAATATGGTCTTTATTATACTTTTGAGGGGAGTCTGTTTCTAATTCCAGTTCTACTTTAGAGGCAACATTAAGGTTTACTCCTGAATAAATGCTTGGAAGTTTAACTCCTACCTGCCATTTATCTCCACTTAAGTAGATGTAAACGTTTTTTTGAACATCAAAATAAAAGTTATGATCCGGAAAATAAACATGCCTTGTTTTAGCCCGGTAACCATGTGCAGGAGCCCATGGAGGAGGTCCTCCGCCTTTTTGTGCAACTATGTCAAAAGGTAAGGCAAACAATGCTATAAGTAGCATTGTGCTAAGCGTAATAATCCGTTTGTTAGTTTTCATATACTTTGGTTTTACTATTTACCGAATATACTCAATTTTGAGACAATACTAAACAAAAAAAGCCCCAACTTTAGTTGAGGCTCTTTCGTCAAGAAAACCAACTGTCAATGTACCGGCATTGGCAACGGTCTGGCACGCTATGAGTCTGATACTTCAGTATCTGTTGAGCTGCTTGGCTTTTTCTTTTCGCTTTTTCTGGTACCGCCAGCTTTTTCGTATTCATCGCTGTCGGTGCCGTAAATACCTGCTATGGCTCTTAGCAAACGGTCGCTTAATTCGTTGAGGTCATCTTCGCTACGCTGAATAATATTGAGCAACTCATCTACTTCGCTAAGCTTGGTATTGTAAGTTTTTAAATTAGCTTCTAACTGATTTATCGCTGTTCGGTAAGAAGCTGCTGTTAATCCGTTTCCCAAGTTTAGGCTTGGGTTGATGGCCTCTACTCCGGCCAATCTCTTGCGCGCCTTTCTTAGGGCTGCGCTTTGTCTTTTTCTTCTGCCCATGGCGTTATAATTTAATTGGTTAATAATCTATTTTTTAAGTAGCTTATTTTCCCATAGGCGTTTGCTTATAATTAACGATAAAAATTGTGCCATGTTGCACTGATAGCAGCCTTTTTTAACACTTTTTAAGAAAATATGCCCATAAACAGGGCTTTTGCGTGCACGTTTGCTTGTTTTGTATACACATTTACGGCTTTTGTGCAGACGTTTAGGGCTTTTGCCCGGACATTTTCAACAAACGTGCAGACGTTTTGAGCTTTTGTGCGGACAAACACGGCAAATGTCCGCACCTTTTCGACTTTTGTCCGGACGTTTTCAACAAACGTGCAGACGTTTTGCCTTTTTGTGCAGACCTTCTCAACAAATGTCCGCACCTTTTCAGCTTTTGTGCAGACATTTTAAGGAAATGTCTTTAGTTTTTTAACTTTTGTGGATTGATTACCCCCTGTTTCTTCACCTTGTTTCGAAACTGTCCCCCTAAATTAGGGGGACAGCGAATGTAATGAGCAGGGGGTATAGGTGTTGTGAGAGTTTATTTGGAAATTAATTGGATTAATCTTCTTTGATTATTGCATGATGTAATTTCCTTATCACTTTATCTGCATCACTTTCTCCAGTTTTCCATTGTAAGCCGAACCTATCAACAAGAGTTGGACAATATTCATACACATCTTCTTTTGAGATATTGTACCATACTGGAAGTACTATGTTTTTGTTTTCAATAATTTCCCTTGTAAATATGGAATTAAATTCAACTTTAGTCCAGCCTTTATTGTTAATAAAGTTTGGTGTAATTACTAAAATACATTTTTTACATTCCTTTAATCCTTTTTCGATTGATTCTTTAAGGCTATCGCCAACCTTAAGTGAATATTCATCATACCATATTGGGCACATTTTTTTTTGAAGACCTTTTGCAATTATGCTTGCAATTTTTTCCTTGTCTCTTGAATCATGAGAAATAAAAGCTAAAGGTTTTTCAGTTTTTGACCTTTCTTTTGAATAATTAGTATCTCTTATATGCAGAAAGATACCTTTAGAATGATATTCTTTTTCTAATAGTTTAAACTTTTCTTCATCAATACTAGAGTTAATATATATAAAAATTCTTCCTGAAAAAATTAATGCATTTGAACTAATTTTTTTTTCACCTGGTGATTTAGATTCAATTAAAGTTGAATCTAGGATCATTAAAGCTTCTTTAAATCGAGAAACGATACTTTTTATCACATTAAATTCATTAGATACTTTTGGAATATAAAATGACAAATATTTTGTGTTAGAATCAAAATCTAAGTGAACTTTTGCTATGATTTCATTTCTTTCTATTTCCCCATTTTTCTGCATCTGCCATATGCTATGAGCAGACATTATGCGATTAAAATCTGTTTGATAATATTCAAGTAATGTAGCCATTTTTATAATTAACTTATTAACTACACAAATTTACCCTATTAGGCTTGTGCGGGCAACGCTTGTTGAAAAGTAATAAAACTTAACTTACAAAGGCAGTACGTTGTAGTGTAGTTGCACCAAACCTTTTTCAAAGCTTTTGGCAGAAATGAGCTGTAGCTCTTGGGTAGGAGTGTTGGGGGCAAATAGTTTTATGCCATCACCCAACAATACGGGTATTACAGAAATAATAAGCTCGTCTATCAGTCGGTGTTGTAGCAGCATATTGGCTACTTGTGCTCCGCCATCACAATAAATGTTTTTGCCTTTTTTATCTTTTAGCTCTGCTACCAGCTCTTTTAAATCACCGGTGTAAAAACTAAAGTTGCCAATGGCCGGCTGTGGGGTGCGGGTAATAATATATACTTCTTTGTCTTTGTGTGGGTATTCATAACCCATGTCTATTACCTTTTGGTAGGTGTTTCGGCCAATAATTACGGCATCGGTACTGTTTACAAAATCAAAGTAGCCGTAATCTTCGCCTTTTTTTGCAACGGCTTCTAAAAAGCTTATGTCATTGTCTTTACTGGCAATGTAGCCATCTAAACTCATAGAGATGTACAGTATTACTTTTCTTTCGTTCATAGTGCATCAGTTTATAGTTATTTGTGTAACGACCGGTAATAACAAAGATTAAAATTAACCTCTTTTGAGGGTTTTGTCAAGTGGTTTTTTATGTAATCTAGTTTTATTATACTACTTAAGAGTTAATGACAATAAGCCATACCACTGAAATAATACCCATTAAAATACCAAAAGTAATCATGCTTAATATAATAACTAACCAAGATTTTAAAAGGGTAGGCAATAGTTTTTCTTTATAAAGTTGTGCCATAGTCCAAGGGACATATATAAAGGTAAAAACCGTGTTGGCAATTAGTGTAAGGCTTGGGTCAATGGGAGTTAACAATGTTGAAATGATACCAATCAATAATGCATGAGCCATAATATACAAGCTAACAATAAGGCATTCGGTAAATGAGTGTTTGCTTTTCTTTCTAAAAAACAACCAAATAAGCCAAGCATAAATAGGTACTTGCATAAAGGTAAATAGCCTCATGTTTTCTTTTTGAAATTCTGCCATTTGCTTTTTAAATGATTCCATTTGCTCTGCATTGACTGTATTATTATGAGCAGCTCCCATGTCAGAAAACATTTCTAAAAAGCCGTCTCCCCATAAATAAAAAAAGATAAAATAAAGAGTGGTAGCCAATACATAATACTGAAAAGGTTTGTAGTAAACACTTCGTATTCCGTTTAAGTAATTAGCTATCATTATGCCCGGACGAATACTTAAGTCTTTTACTGTTTTTAGAACTTTGCCTTCTAAGGTAAATAAGTTGGATACAAAATCACCTATTACATCTTTAAGGGTAATTCTTTTATATTTTTCCTCACCACAGTTAGGGCAGTAGTTTTGAATATTTTGATTACCGCAATTAGGGCAAATATTTGTTTCCATATAGTTGTAAGCTATTAGTTGTAAATATAAAGTAATTCTAAAAACTTAAATCTGGCATGGTGCTTGTCTTTAGTAAGTTCAAATTTGTCAATTATGAAACGTGTAGTAATACTAATAGCAGCCGTTTTAGCAATAGCATTACAGAGCTGTGTGTATGTAGCTCCTAGCCCTACTCCGGGTCCTCCGGGACGCCCGGGAAGAGCTTTCTTCGGAGTGAGTTATGATAATTATATGCCTTACAGTTATTGGGACAATAATCCTTCCATACCGTATAATCCTACTTTAGGAAGTTATTATCCAACGGCAACGGGTTTGTACGAATTTGAGTATTACGTTAATCCACATGAGTATTGGTACGGAACGTATCAAATATTTATCAATCCTGGCGGTCCGGGTGGTCCTCATGGTCAGCCTGGTTATGACGGACTGGATACTTACTTAATGCTTATTTGTAATCCTTGGGGATTTTATGAAGAAAGAAGCAACGCCAGATTAATGCCGTCTGATAACGGAGAAGAGTTGGTAGTGGAAGTAAAAGAAAAAGACCAACACTTTATCATTAAAATGAAAAAGACAACGGTACA
>ERZ869936.1349-NODE-1349-length-17825-cov-6.185988_pt1 | contig 17825 bp, 17 predicted proteins | sample MGYA00520876_ERZ869936 | MGnify/ENA primary metagenome ERZ869936 (study PRJEB32218, sample SAMN09650985) | biofilter metagenome | isolation source: enrty point of leading RO module | place: Saudi Arabia: Thuwal, RO plant located on Red Sea | collected 2016-02-17 ...
TGGTCGGTTCATTTTCTTTTTTTTTTTTTTTTTTTAATGATACGGCGGCCACCGAGATCTACACTCTTGCCCTGCACGACGCTCTTCCGATCTAACTCAAGCACCTCGTCGCCCTTGGTGCCGCCTCCGTCGATGCGGTCTTTGCCGATACTGTAGAGTCGTTCTCCGGGCACGTAGCGTAGGGGTTTGCCTCGCGGACGGGACGTCCGCGCTACTAGGTGGCGAACGGGACCGCGACGGGGCCCGTGGCGGGCTCGCTGGTCGGCGCCGGCGCGCCGCCAGCCTCGGCGGGCAGCAGGGTCGGGTCGGCTACGGCGGGATTCAGCAGGGGCAGCATCGGCGGTCCTCGTCAGCGGGTCGGCGCGCGGGCGCCCAGCGCCCGCACCGTCAGTAGGAGCAAGTTCCGTGCCACGCGGGGCTCAGGCCTCGCCCCGGCCGAACGGGTCGGCCGGCCGCGGCAGGTCGTCCAGCGCTTTCTGCTGCTTGCGCGCGTCGGCGCGGGTCTCGTCGTCGCGGGCGCGCTCGACGACCCGCTGCAGGGACTCGGACTTCCTGCGCTTCTGGATCCAGCGCTCGCGGTGCGCGTCGCGGTTCTGTCGATTCGAGCGCACGACCTCGTTCTGTGCATGCACGGCGTCGTCGAGACGCTGCAGGAAGTTGCAGTAGTCGGCGTACTGTGCGCTGGAGACCGTCCTGCCCGCGCCGTGGCCGCGGCGCGCGGCGTACTCGCGCCGGTAGCTCAGCAGCTCCTCGAGGCGCGCCTCGTGCGCGTCGAGCGAGCGCTGCGCGTCGCCCATCGCGCGGCAGTAGTCGCGTTCTTCGGTCGCCGCGAGCGTGCGCACGCGCTCGAGCCGGTCGGATCGTCGCTTCATGTCAGTTGCCCTCCGGTTTCGTGCCGGCAGCCGGCTGCAGCAGGCTCTGCAGCGCATCAAGGCTCGCGTCGAAGTCGACGGCCTCCGCGCGATCCTGGCGCAGGAAATTCAACATGGCTGGCCACAGGGCGATGGCCTCGTCCACCCGCGGGTCGGAGCCGCGCTGGTAGGCCCCGACGGCGATCAGGTCGCGGTGCTCGCGGTAGGTCGCGTAGACCTGCCGGAAACGCGCGATCAACTGCTGCTGCCCCGGGCTGGTGATGTTCGACAGCGCACGGCTGACCGAGGCCTCGACGTCGACCGCCGGGTACAGGCCGGCCTCGGCGAGCTTCCGCGACAGCACGATGTGACCGTCGAGGATCGCCCGCGAGGCGTCGACGATCGGGTCGTTCTGGTCGTCGCCCTCGGCAAGTACCGTGTAGATCGCCGTAATTGAACCGGCCCCGTCCGCGCCGTTGCCGGCGCGCTCGACCAGCTGCGGCAGCTTTGCGAAGACGCTCGGCGGATAGCCCTTGGTCGCCGGCGGTTCGCCGATCGCGAGCGCGACCTCGCGCTGCGCCTGCGCGAAGCGCGTCAGCGAATCCATCAGCAGCAGCACGTTCCTGCCCTGGTCGCGAAAATGCTCGGCGATCGCCGCCGACAGCCAGGCGCCCTGCATGCGCATCAGCGGCGTCTCGTCTGCCGGCGTCGCAACCACGACGGCCTTGCTCATGGCCTCCGTGCCGAGGGTCAGGTCGATGAACTCCTTGACCTCGCGGCCGCGCTCGCCGATCAGGCCGACGACGACGACATCCGCGCTTGTATTGCGCGTCATCATCGACAGCAGCATCGACTTGCCGACGCCCGAACCGGCGAACAGTCCCATGCGCTGTCCGCGGCCGATCGTCAGCAGCGCGTTGATCGAGCGCAAGCCGACATCGAGCGGCTCGCGGATCGGCTGGCGCGCCAGCGGATTGATCGGCGCACCGACGAGCGGCACGCTGTGCCGGCGCTCGAGCGCGGGGCCGCCGTCGAGCGGTCGGCCGCGGCCGTCCAGCACCCGGCCGAGCAGGTCGTCGCCGACCGTCACCTCGCGCGAGCCGGCGACCGGGATCACGCGCGCGTTCGGCACGATGCCGTGCATCTCGCCCTGCGGCATCAGGAACAGGCGCTCGCCGGCGAAGCCGACGACTTCGGTCTCGACGACGCGCCCGTCCTCGGCGATCACGTCGCAACGTCCGCCGACCGGCGCGTAGCAGCCCTCGGCCTCCATCGCCATGCCGACCGTGCGCCGCAGCCGGCCCTCGACGACGAGCCGCGGCGCGGCCCGGCGCGCGCGTTCCAGGTACGGCGCGAGGCGCGCGGCCCGCAGCGCGTTGCGATCCGGAGCCGGTACGTCCGCGGGATTCACGAGTGACGCTCGTCGCCGGTGATCGCGGCGATCACCGCGTGCAGCCGGGCCGTGTTCTGGGCGTCGACCTGCGAGGTGTCGGTCGTGACGCGGCAGCCGCCGCGCGCGATCAGGGGATCCTCGACGAGGCTCCAGGCGCGTTCGCCGTCAGTCGCCGACAGCGACTCACGCAACAGCGCGGCATCGTCGGGATGCAGGTGCACGCGGATGTCGCGGCTCGCGACCGGCAGCAGCCCGACCGCCTCGCGCACCACGCCGATGACGTGGCCCGGATCGGTTTTCAGTTCGCGCCGGAACAGCTGGCGCACGACCAGCATCGCGAGATCGACGAGCTGCTTCTCGACTGCCTCGTCGAGCGCCTCGAGCGGCCGCGCCTGCGCCGCGAGCAGCGCGTCGAGACGCGCGGCGCGCTCGGCGAGCTGCGCCTGGCCGGCCTTCAGTCCCTCCTCGCGGCCCTGCCGGAAGGCCTCGTCGTAGGCTTCCTGCTGCAGCGCCTCGAGACGGCTGGCCGTCATGAGGCCCTGGCCGCTGCCACCGTCGAGCGCCGGTACGTCCCAGCGCTCTGCCGCCTTCGCGCCGGGCTCAGACATACTCGTCGCCGCCCTGGCCCAAGTTGATGTCGCCCGAGTCGGCGAGGCGGCGGGCGATGTCCAGGATGCCCTTCTGCGCCTCCTCGACCTCCGACAGCTTGATCGGTCCGCGCGCCTCCATGTCTTCGCGCAACAGCGCGGCGGCGCGCTTCGACATGTTCTTCAGCAGCTTGTCGCGCACCGCCGGGTCGCAGCCCTTGAGCGCGACGACGAGCTGCTCGTTCGAGACCTCGCGCAACAGCGTCTGGATGCCGCGATCGTCGACCTCGAGCAGCGTATCGAAGACGAACATCATTTCCTGGATACGCTCGGACAGCTCCTCGTTGCGCTCCTTGATCTTGTCGAGAATCTCCTCGGACTTTTCGGGACCGAGCGAGTTGACGATGCTGGCCGCGACGCGGTCGCCGCCGACCTTTTCGGTGCCGCTGCGTTTCTTGTTGCCGCTCTTCGACGCGATCAGGTTCTCGATCTCCGCGAGCGCGCTCTGCTGTACGTCGGACAGCCGCGCGATGCGAATGACGACCTCGGGGCGCAGCTCCTCGGGCAGCAGGTCGATCACCTCGGCCGCCTGGTCCGCCTCGAGGTAGGCGAGAATGATCGCGATGATCTGCGGGTGCTCGCCGTCCACGATGTCGGCGACTTCCTGCGAGCTCATCCACTTCAGTTCGTCGAGACCGCGCGCGTCCTGGCCAATCAGGATCCGGTCTAGCAGCGCGTTCGCCTTGCTCGCGCCGAAGGCCCCGGTCAGCACCTTGCGCACGTAGGCATCGGTGCCGACGCCGAACGCCGTTTCGTCCTCGGACTCGGTGATGAAGCGGTCGAGCACGCCGCCCGCCTGCTCGCGCGAGATGTTGCCGAGCGTCGCCATCGCCGTGCCGATGCTCTGCACCTCGCGCGGCCCCATGTATTTGAGAACCTCGGCCGCCTCGGCCTCGCCGAGCGTCATCAGCAGGAGCGCCGCGCTCTGCGTGCCGGACAGTTCCGCCGCGTCAGTCATCGGTGTTCACCCACTTCTTGACCAGCTGCGCGACCCGCGCCGGGTCGGCGCCGGTGATGTTGCGCGCCGCGCTGACCTTCTCGTCGAAGCTCGGCGCCGGGATCGCGGCGCTGCCGCCCGGGCCCGTCAGGGCGCCCGCCGCGCCGCCGGGAATGTACTCGGCGGCCGGCCCGCCGCCGGGCGCGAACAGGTTCTTCAGCATCGGCCGTACCAGGCCGAAGGCCAGCGCGAGCACCAGCACGACGCCGAGCACCTGCTTCAGCGTGTCGCGCATGCCCGGCTGTTCCCACAGCGGTGGCTCGTCGATTTCCTCCATGACCTGCGCGGCGCGGAACGCGGCGTTGACGACGACGACCGTGTCGCCGCGCGCCTCGTCGAAGCCCACGGCCTCCTTGACCAGCGTGGTGAAACGGGCGATGTCGTCGTCGCTGAAGCCGCCCGGCGCCGCGCCGTCGGCCTCGGCGTCGGCTGCCGCGGGCCGGGTGTCGTCGACCAGCACGGCGACGGACAGGCGGCGGATGGTGCCGGTTTGCGGCCGCACGTGGCTGATCGTGCGATCGACCTCGTAGTTGCGGGTCGTCGACCGCGTCGAGTTCACTACCTCGGTCGTCGCGCCCTCCGCGCCCGCTGGCGCGGCGGCAACCGTCTCGGGCGGCTGGTTGCTGAGCGCGCCCGGGACGCCCTCGGCGACGCCGTCGCTGTTGCGGCGCTCGGTCTCGTTCAGGCTCTCGCTGCGCAACGCCGTGTTGACCGGGTCGTAGACCTCGCGGGTTTCCTCGGTCACGGTGAAATCGAGACTCGCCGCGACCTGCGCGCGCACGCGCCCGGCGCCGACCAGCGGAGTCAGCAGTTCCTCGATGCGGCGCCGGTAGACTTCTTCCAGCCGCTGCGCGTGCTTGAACTGGTTGACGGCCTGGCTGTCCGCCCAGTCGTCGCCGGCCGAGCTCAGCAGCCGGCCGAACTGGTCGATCAGCGTGACGTTGCCCGGCGCGAGGTTCGGCACGCTGGATGCGACGAGGTTGACGATGGCCGCGGCCTGGTCGGCCTCGAGGCTGCCGCGCCCGAGCTTCAGCAGCACCGAGGCGCTGGCGCTGCGATCGTCACGCAGGAAGGACGACTCCTTCGGCAACGCGAGGTGCACGCGCGCTTCGCGCACGGCGCCGAGGCTCGTGATCGTGCGCGCCAGTTCCGCCTCCAGCGCGTGCTGGTAGCGGGCGTTCTCCATGAACTGGCTGACGCCGAAGCTGGACTGTTCCTGCATCAGGTCCATCGTGCCGTCGCCGGCCGGCGCGACGCCCTGCCCCGCCATCTGCATGCGCGCGTCGTGCAGGCGGGACTGCGGGACGAGAATGCTGCCGGAGTCGGTCAGCCGGTAGTCGATCTCGGCGCCCTTCAGCGCGTCGACGACCTGCGCCGCGTCCGCGGGCTCGAGGTTCGCGTACAGCTGCGAGTAACTCGGCGTCTGCGACCACAGGAAGATGGCGAAACCGGCGGCGACGGCCGCGGCCACGCCGATCAGCGTCGTCACCTGGCGGACCGCCGGGATGCGCATGACGCCGCCCAAGTTCAGCTGGCTGGCCGGTACGCCCGGTGATTCGATGAGAGCGGAATTTTCCATGATTCGTCAGTTTTCCCGTGCCGCTCAGACCGGCATGTTCATGATTTCCTGGTAGGCGTTCACCAGCTTGTTGCGTACCTCGGTCATCGCGCGGAAGCTCAGGTCGGCCTTCTGCGAGGCGATCATCACCTCGGCCAGGCTGGCCTCCGAGCTGCCGGTCACGAAGGCCGCTTTCAGCGCGGACGACGCCTGCTGGGTGTCGTTGACCTGGTTCAGCGCCTTGCTGAAGAGTTCGCCGAAACCCGAGCCGTCGGCCGGCCGCGGGGCCTGCGTGCCGTGCAGCTCGCTCTGCATCGAGCGGATCTGGCTCAGGAGTTGTTGCGGGCTTATTTCGCTCATCGGTTCTTCCTCATCCGTCAAGCGTCATGCGTCGAGTCCGGTCGCGACGCCGTCGGCGCGCATCCGGGCCAGCTTGTAACGCAGCGTGCGCGGGCTGATGCCGAGCGCGTCCGCGGCAGCGCTGCGCTTGCCGCCGTGCTCGGCCAGCGCAGCAGCGATGCGTTCGTATTCGTGCAGGCGCAGGTCATCGGACAGCGCGGCCGGGGCCGCCGCCTCCGCCGCCGGCGCTTCCTCCTCGAAGACGAGGTCGGCCGCGACCAGCGTCGCGCCGCCGGCCATGATCAGGCTGCGCTGGATCGTGTTCTCGAGCTCGCGGACGTTACCGGGCCAGGGCCAGGCCTCGAGCCGCTCGCGCGCCCCGTCGTCGAGCCGGGGTCGCGGACCGCTGCCGCCGTGATGACGCGCGATCGCCAGCTCCGCGAGCGGCAGGATGTCACCGCGCCGTTCGCGCAGCGGCGGGATGCGCAGCGGGAAAACGTTCAGCCGGTAATACAGGTCCTCGCGGAACCGGCCGTCCTGCACGCACTCGCGCAGGTTGCGGTTGGTCGTCGCGAGCACGCGGACATCGAGCGGTAGCGGCGCGCTGCCGCCGAGGCGCTCGACCTCGCGCTCCTGGATGACGCGCAGCAGCTTGGCCTGCAGCGCCAGTTCCATCTCGGAGATTTCGTCGAGCAGCAGCGTGCCGCCGTTGGCCTGCTCGAACTTGCCGGCGTGGGCGGCCGCAGCGCCGGTGAAGGCGCCCTTCTCGTAGCCGAACAGGACGGCTTCCAGCATGTGCTCGGGGATCGCGGCGCAGTTGATCGCGACGAACGGCTGCTCTCGGCGCAGCGAGTTGTCGTGGATGAAGCGCGCGAAGACCTCCTTGCCGCAGCCGGACTCGCCGGACAGCGTGACCGTGGCATCGCTCTTCGCGACGCGCTCGGCGATGCGCAACAGCTCGAGCGTCTTCGGATCGCCGGCAACCGGCTGGCGCCCGGCCTCGTCCGCCTGCATGTAGCGGTCGACCACCGCGATCAGGTCGCTGGCCTCGAACGGCTTGACCAGGTAATCGGACGCGCCGTCGCGCATGACGTCGACCGCGTTCTCGATTGTTCCGTAGGCGGTCATCAGCACCGCCGGCATCGCCGGGTGCTGGCGGCGGATCTCGCCGAGCAACTCGTGCCCGCTCATCGGCTGCATCTGGATGTCGCTGACGACGAGGCCGACGCGCTCGCGCGCGAGTATCGACAGCGCCTCGGGACCGCTGCCCGCAGCCAGTACAGGATAGTCGCTGCCGCCCGCGAGCGTCTCGGACAGCGCCGCGCGCAGGCTCGCGTCGTCCTCGACGATCAGTACCGCTGCCTCAGGCATGACAGGCCTCCCGCTGCGGCACGGCGAGCCAGGCCGCCGTCGCGGCCGGCAGGCACAGCGCGAAGGTCGTGCCCTGCGGCCCCGAGTCCAGCAGCACTTCGCCGCCGTGCGCCTCGGCGACGCTGCGCACGACCGCGAGACCGAGGCCCGTGCCCTGCGGCCGCGTCGTGTAGAAGGGTTCGAAAATATGGTCGCGCAGCCCGGCGGGCACGCCGGGCCCGTCGTCGGTCACGGTCAGGCACAGCCCGCGCTCGTCACGGAATGCCGACAGCTCGATGCGCGCGGCGGCGATCTGCACGGCGTTGTCGAGCAGGTTCGCGAGCGCACCTTTCAGCGCGTCGCGGTTGCCGGTGACGGCCAGGCCTTCCTCGGCGACGTCGACCGAGACCTGCAGGTCACCGGCACAGCGTGCCCTGCAGGTCTCGGCCACATCGGCCAGGAGTTCTTCGAGATCGACGAGGTCGCCCTCGGCGCGCGCGCCGCCGGCATACTGCAGCATGTCGCGCACGAGCCGATCGAGTTCCCGCAGGCGGCCGACGATGCGGCCGCCGAGCGAATCCGGCCCGTCCTCGCCCGGCGAGACCTGCGATGCGTACAGCAGCGCGGAGGCGAGCGGCGTACGGATCTGGTGCGCGAGCCGCGCGGTCATCTCGCCGATCGCGGACAGGCGCTGGTGGCGCGCCAGCAGTTCGCGCAGCCGCCGGCTCTCAGTGACGTCGGTAAGCAGCAGGATCTCGCCTTCGCCGGCGCCCAGCCGGCGACGTTTCAGCGTCAGCAGCCGGCCGTCCGCCAGTTCCAGGTCGCCGTCCGCGTCGACCGCGGACGTGAACTCGCGGCGCGCGATCTCCGACCACGGCCGACCCTTCAGCGGCTGGTTAAGCAGCCGGGCAGCTTCCTCGTTGCGTTCGCGGACGATGCCGTCGGCGTCGAGCATGACGACCGCGCCCGGCAGCGCCTCGAGCGTGCGCGCGAGTCGCGCGCCGAGCCGCTCCTTTTCGAGCAGCTCGCGGTGACGCGCCGACTGCGTGGCTTCGAGCTCCGCGGTCAGCCGGCCGACCTGCGCCTCGAGGTCCCGCCAGGACGCCTCGAGCGCGGCCGAGTGCGCGTTGAACGCGTCGAAGGCGAGCTCGAGTTCGGCGGCGGTTTTCGGCGTGGCGGTCAAGTTAGCGTCTCCCGGAGGTTCCTGCGCAGACATCAGCAAGATGCGTGCCAAGCAACATTGCTATATAAATCAGTTGTTTGGGGAATCGGCCGGGCGTCGGATTTCCGACGTCCGCCGGAAGCCCGGCGCGCCGCGGCGGCTTTCCGACGGCCGCGCGCGGGACCGGCTTCAGGCGAGTTCGTACTTGTTGATCTTTTCGAGCAGCGTCGTGCGCTGCATCGACAGCGCGCGCGCGGCCCGCGCGACGACGCCGTCCGTGCGCTCCAGCGCCTGGCGGATCAGCTCGCGCTCGACCTCGCCCAGGTACTCCTTGAGGTTCGCGCTGCCGGGCAGCCGGGCCACCGCCGGCTGTTCGTCGTCGCCGACGGCCGCGGCGGGCTCGCGGTATTTCGCGGGCAGGTCTTCGAGCCGGATCTCGCCCTCGGGACACAGGATCGCGAGGCGCTCGACCAGATTACCGAGTTCGCGGATGTTGCCGGGCCACGGATAGCGTGCCAGCGCCGCGAGCGCGTCGGGCGCGAGCCGCAGCTCCCCGGCGCCGTCCTGGCGGTGCATGACCAGCAGCTCGCGCAGCAGCTCCGGCAGGTCGGCGGAGCGCTTCTTGAGCGGCGGCATCGCGATCGGGAACACGTTCAGCCGGTACCACAGGTCCTCGCGGAAGCTGCCGTCGGCAACCATGGCCGGCAGGTCGCGATGGGTCGCCGCGACGATGCGCACGTCCGCGCGCCGCGTTTCGTTGCCGCCGACGCGCTCGAACGACCGTTCCTGCAGGACCCGCAGCAGCTTGACCTGCATCGGCAGCGACATGTCGCCGATCTCGTCTAAGAACAGCGTGCCGCCCTCGGCCAGTTCGAAGCGGCCGACGCGGGTGCTGACCGCGCCGGTGAATGCGCCCTTCTCGTGGCCGAACAGCTCGCTCTCGAGCAGTTCCGGCGGAATCGCCCCGCAGTTGATCGGCACGAACGGCTTGTCGGCCCGGTCGGACAGCTCGTGGATCGTGCGTGCGACCAGCTCCTTGCCGGTGCCGGACTCGCCGGTCACGAGCACGTTCGTGTCGTAGGCGGCCACGCGCTCGATCAGTTCGCGCACCCGGCGGATCGAGCGGGAGTCACCGGTCAGCCTGCGTTCCCTGCCCTGGCAGCGTTCGGCCCGCTTCAACAGGCGCGCGAGCTGCGAGCGGCGCAGCGGCAGGTCGAGCTGCCAGGCCGGGCGCGCGGCCTCGGGCAGGTCCGCCACGCAATCGCTCGATGCGACCAGCACCGGCAGCTCCGGCCGGCTCTCGATCAGTTCCCGGGCGGCCTGCTCGAGTTCGCCGCCGACGGCGGTGTCGCCGAGCATGACGGCGATGTTGTCATCGGCGTCCAGGGCCGTGACCGGCGCCGTGCCGTCGGTGACGACCGGTTCGTAGTTAAGGTGCCGCAGGCGGTGGCAGAGTTCGGCGGCGCGCTCGGCGTCCGCTTCCATGACCAGGACCCTGCCGGAATTCTTTTCCGTGTGTGCCATCGCTCCAACTCTCCTTGCTGAAGGTCAACATCCGTTGAACGTGGCAGGGAGACTAGGCTTTCGCGCGCGACGGCATCGTGAAACGTCTCACAGTTTCACCAGCGAGCGTCAAAAAATCGACAATATCTGGTTATTTGCGAAAACTATCGGGGCATTTTACAGAATTGAGCCCACTTTTTGTTCTTTTTGGCCCTTGTAAGGAACGCCTGGCCGGCACCGTCGGACGGCCGTGACCTTGCGTCAGCGGTGCGCGCGGTACGCGTCGGTGGCCTTGCGCCCGCGCTGCAGCCGGGCGAGTTCCCCGACCAGCTCGAGCCGGGCCGCCACCGCGAGCTTCAGGATCCGGTCGGTCGAGCGCTGCGCAGCGGCGAGCGCCTCGGCACGCCGGTCCCCGTGGAAGTCCTGGAGCAGCTCGTTACGCTCCGCCATCAGCGCTTCGACCTCCGCCCAGCGGCTGCCCGCCGCGCACTCCTCGATTCGCCGGTGCAGCGTCTCGAGGTAGTCGAGCGACACGCGCTCGGTCGCGGCGGATTCGCCCATCGTCCCGGCAGCCGCGTCAGGCCGAGGCCGCGGCGGCTTCGGCGGCGACCTCGTCGCCGATCGCATCCCAGGCTTCCTTGACCTGGCGCATCAGGCCCGCGACCTCGGTGAGGATCGCCTCGTCGTTCTTCAGGTTGGCCTCGAGCAGGCGTCGCGTCATGTAGTCGTAGAGCGCGTCGAAGTTGCCGGACAGGGCCGAGTCGGCCTTGTGATTCAGGCTCACCTGCAGGCCGTTGACGATACTGATCGCGTCGCCGATGTGACGGCCCTTCTCCGCCACGGCGCCACGCTCCATGTGGCCACGGGCGATCGCGATTTTCGCGAGCACGCGTTCCATCATGAGCTGCACCAGCCGGTGCGGGCTCGCGGCCTCGACCGCGTGCTGGAGGTTCACCTGGCGATACTCCTGCATCGCCGCTGCGCCGCTCGTCTTCATCATTGCAGGCTCCCTGCCCGTTAAGCGTTGTTGTTGCCGCCCACCGTCGGCAGGTTCGCCAACTGCTGGGTCAGAAAGTTGCTCGTCGAGGTCAGCTGCGCGACCAGCGAGTCGAGCGCGTTGAACTGGCGCAGCAGGCGCGTCTCGAGCGAGGACAGGCGTTCCGCCAGGCGCTCGCGCTGCTCCGCGTAGTCCTCGATCGTGCGGTTCAGCCCGTCGGTGCGCGCCTCCAGCAGGCCCTCGTCGTCGAGGAAGGCCTCGACCCGTTCGAACAGCCGCTGCGCGTAGGCGCCGTCGGCGGCGAACAGCTGGCCGATGCCGGTGAAATCGTCCGCCAGCGCCGCGTCGAGCTCCTCGTCGACGATGCTCATCGTGCCGTCGAGCTCGATTTCGAGTCCCGCGTCACGCAGGGACCCGAAGGCCGCACCGACGCTGTCCACGCCCTCCGACATCTCGCGCCGCAGCTGGTCGCGGATGTTGCGCAGCGACGCGTCGCCGAGCAGCGGCCCGGCGATCTCGGTCTCCGCGTCGTAGGCCGACAGCTGGTCGAAGGTCGCCACGAGGTCGTTGTAGCTGTCGACGAAATCCTCGATCACGTTGCGTACCGCCGCGCTGTCGTTGTCGACGGAGAGTTTCTCGACGCTGCCGGGCGACGCCGCGACCAGCTCGAGAGTCAGGCCGTCGATCGCGCCGCTGATCGTGTTGTTCGCGCTGGTGATATCCAGGCCGTCGACGCGCACCAGCGCGTCGGCCGCGGCGACGGTTTCCGTCAGCGCGTTCAGGCCGTTGGCCGGGTCATACTCGAGCGCCGCGAGGCCGCCGTCGCCGCCGGCCTGGGTAACCGTGATGGTCTGCGCGGACCCGGTCTCCTCCGAGTTCAGCACGAGGTAGCTGCCGCTGTCGGCGTTGACGATCGTCGCGGTCACGCCGCTGTTGTCGCCTGCCGCATTGATCGCATCGCGGATGCCCGCGAGCGAGGAATTATCCGCGGTGATCTCGACGTCGAAGGCCTCGCCGCCGACGTCGATCGTCAGCGTGCCCTCGCCGACCGCCGTGTCCGCATCGGCGAAGGCGCCCGAGGTCAGGCGCTGCGCCGTCGCGAGGTTGACGACCTCTACGGCGTAGCTGCCGGGCAGCGCGCTCGTGCTCGCCGAGACCGAGAACAGGTCCTCGTTCGACGACGCCGCCTTGCGGCTCAGGAACTTGCCGATGTCCTGCATCAGGTCGAGCTGGTCACGGAACTGCGACAGCGCCGATTTCAGGGAGCCGTAGGCCGACAGCCGCGCCTGCGCCGAGGCCTCGCCGCGCGCGATGCGCTGCTCGGCCGGCTGGCCCTCGGCGGCCACCAGCTGGCTGACGAGCCCGCCGATGTCGAGTCCGGAGCCGATTCCTGCTGACGTGATACTGGCCATGCTTGCTGTCCCCTCGGTCTTCGATGAGTCCTGGCGCCGGGCGCCCCCTCACCGGGTATCCAATCTTCGTGCCAGAACGAGCCGCCGCGGCATTCTGCGCCGCTCAGACGACCTCGTCGTACAGGCGCACTTCGAGCGCGCCGTTTTCCTTCAAATACGGTGTGACTTTCTCCGGCGGGATCTGCCGGATGATTTCGCCGGTTTCCCGGTCCAGGACCTGGATCACCGAGCGTCCGCTCTCGAGGTTCACCTCGAAGCGCAGGTCGCGGCCGATGTTGCGGGCCGCGTCGTTCAGCTGTTTCGCGAGCGCGCCGAGGTCCGCTTTCGGGATCTCGACCGGCAGTACCTTGCCGGCCGGCGCCGGCTCATTGCCGCCCGCTGCCGGCGCGGCCTGCGGCCGCGACATCTCCAGTACCCGGAACGTTCCGGTGCCGGAGACCGTTTTAAGGGCTGTATCCGACATTGCCTTGCTCCTTCAGGGATCCCCGAGTGGCGACGTCCCTGTCGCCACCGCGGGGAAAGTTGTTGCTGCGCTTTCTTACTGCAGCAGACTCAGTGCCAGCTGCGGCTGGGCATTGGCCTGGGCCAGTACCGATACGCCGGCCTGCTGGAGGATCTGAGCCTTGGTCAGTGCCGCGGTCTCCGCCGCGAAGTCGGCGTCCTGGATCCGGCCGCGCGACGCCGCGAGGTTCTCGCTGACGGTCTGCAGGTTCACGATCGTCGACTCGAAGCGGTTCTGGATAGCACCCAGGTTGCCGCGCAGGCCGTTGACCGCGGTCAGCGCCGAGTCGATGCGGGCGATCGCGAAGTTCGCGTCCGCAACCGTGTCGACTGCAACGCCGGCCAGCGTCGTGGCCGTCGCAGCCGTCTCGTCAGCCGTGTTCAGCCCGTCGAGGCCGACCGTGTTGGTGCCGGCTGCCACGGTCTCGGTGAACGTGACGTCGCCGTTGTCGGACAGGACCTGCAGCTCGCCGGCGGCGCTGACGAAGGCCGAGATGCCGTCCAGCGAGGCCTCGTTGATCGTGTTGGCCGCGTCCTGCGCGCTCGCGCCGGCTGCGATGACCACCGAGCCGTACAGGTCGGCATCGACGCCGTCACCGAATTCCAGCGTGACGTCCTCGACGTTGGTCGCGTCGGACATGTCGAAGCCGGAGCCTTCCTCGGTGTTGACGGTGCCGATGGCAGCCGCCGTAACGTCGGTCGTCAGGCTGACCGAGATCGTGTCGCCGACGTTGGCGCCGACCTGGAAGGTCGCGGTGCCGAACGAGCCGTCGAGGACCTTGACGCCGTTGAAGTTGGTCTGCTTCGCGATGCGGTCGATTTCCGCGACGCGCTCCAGTACCTCGGCGTTCAGCGCAGCGCGGTCGGACGCCGAGTTCGTGGCGTTGACCGACTGCACGGCCAGCTCGCGGATGCGCTGCAGGTTGTTGGTCAGCTCACCGAGGGCAGACTCGGTCGTCTGCGCCAGCGAGATGCCGTCACTTGCGTTACGCACCGCCTGGTTCAGGCCGCGGATCTGCGTGGTGAAGCGCTCGGAGATCGCCAGGCCTGCAGCGTCGTCCTTCGCACTGTTGATTCGCAGGCCCGTCGACAGCCTCTCAAGTGACTGGTTGAGCAAGCCCTGCGAACGACTCAAATTACGTTGCGCATTCAGCGAAGCAACGTTTGTATTGATCGTCTGTGCCATGTCATTTACTCCTGGTTGAATATCCCCGACCCGGTGTAGCTGGTCGGGTCGCTTTCGCACGGCTCGCGAAATTCTTCGCTACCGCCTTACGCAGGAGTTATCGGTGCCGTTCGGCTTTTCTTTAGCATTCCCGGAGCAGATCCCGGAAAAAAATCAAGCCGCGCACCGACAGAAAGGCAGGTTTCTTTAGCGGCTGTTCGCCGATTCGTGACGGGCGTCACACTTCGGCGCGCAGCGCTTACAGGTAGTTGAACAGCGACAGCGACTGGGTTCGCACGAAGGTCTGCTGCGCCGCCTCGAGCGTGGTCGCCTGGATCGACAGGCGCGACAGCGCCTCGGCGTAGTCGAGGTCCTCGATGCCGGACACGGTGCTCTGTATCGTCAGCGAAAGCGACGCGTTGGTGTCCGCCTGCGACTCGATGGCCGCGAGGCGCGTGCCGACCTGGGTCCGCACGTCGAGAATCTGCCCAATCGCCTGGTCGAGGTCCGCGAGCGCGCCGTTGACGCCGTTATGCAGCGCCGCACGCGCCGCCGCGTCGTCGGCCGGCGTCTCGAGTACGCCGGCCAGCTCGGCGACGATGCCGAACAGGTCGCGGTTGCGGCTCGGCTCCACGACGAAATCGTCCCCGGCCGCGGGGCTGCCCTCGAGCGTCACCTCGATGCCGCGAAACGCGATCGAGGCGCCCGGGGTGTAGGCCCCCGACGTGACCGCGGCGCCGCCGGAGTCGAGCACGTCGTAGCTGCCCGGGGCCGTAAAGCGAATCGTGTAGGTATCACGGTCGTACTGCGCCGGGTCGAGCACGCTGCCCGGCCCGAGCACGCCGTCGCCGCTGTTGGTCGCGACGGCACGCGTAGAAAAGGTACCGTTACCGTCCTTGACCGAGAAGAACACGTCCGCGCCGGAATCGCCGTCGGGTATCTGCCGGTCCTCGCCGATCTGGATCAGCCGCTGTCCCTGGTCGCCGTTGTAGACCCAGGCGCCGCCGGCCACGCTGACCGGCGCCGTCGTGTCGCGGGTGCCCGCGAACAGGTAGCGGCCGGTGCCGTCGCGCTGGTTCGCCAGCGCGACCAGCTGGTCGATGCGCTCGCGCATCTCGGCCGCGATCTGCCGCCGGCCCTCGGCCGACTGCGTGTCGTTGTTGGCCTGGATCGCCAGCTCGCGCACGCGCTGCAGCACGTCGTTGACGCTGACGAGCGCGGTCTCCTCGAAGTTGAGCCGGTTGCGCGCGATCTCGCCGTTGCGGTCGAACTGCTCGATGCGCGCGAGCGACTCGCGCAGCTCCAGCGAACGGGCCGCGGCGATCGGGTCGTCGGACGGCGCCAGCAGGCGCCGGCCCGTGGAAATCTGCTGCTGCGTGCGGTCCAGGCCGGCCTGGATCCGCTGCATCATGTCGAGGCCGCGCTGGAAGGCGCTGTAGGTCGAGATGCGCACTTTCTACCTCCGGGTCGCCGCCAGCAGCGTTTCGAACAGCGTGTTGGCGACGCTGACCACCTGCGCCACGGCCTGGTAGGCCTGCTGGTAGCGCACGAGGTTGGCCGCCTCCTCGTCCAGGTTGACGCCGGACTTCGACAGCTGCGCGTTCTCGGCATTGGCGAGCACGACGCCCTGCGCGGCGTAGTTCGCCTGCACCTGGCGGGTGGCGCTGCCGACGTTCGCGACCAGGCGGCCGTAGCTCTCGTTGATGCTGACCGTGCCGCCGTCGAGGATGCCGATGGCCTGCACGTCGGCGAGCTTGAGCCCGTTGCGGTTGTCGCCGGTCGCGCCGCTGTTCGCTTCGAGCGTGAAACGGTCGCCGACGGCCGGCGTGCCGGTAATCGTGAACTGCGAGCCGTTGACCGTGATCGGGTCGCCGCTAACGTAGGCGAAGGAGCCCGCGCCGTTGATCGAGTAGGTCGACGGGCCGGTGAACTCGATGACGGCGGTCGCCAGCAGCCCCGGGTCGTCCTGGTCGACGACCTCGCTCGCCGTGATCTGCCCGTCGCCCAGGTTGGCGAGATCCGCGCTGGTACGCGTCGGCGCCGCCATGGCAATTGCCTGCGGGTCGTCGATCGCGCGCGCGAGGGTCGCGGTCGAGTCCGCGGCCGGGCGAATCAGCAACTGGTCGCCGGCGGCCGGCGCACCGCCGGTCACGATCGCAAGTACGTCGGACAGGAACGGGTCGCCGGCCGTGCCGCTGCCGGTCATCGCCACGGCATGCCCCGTGTCGGCATTCGTGAGGCTGTAGTTCGTGCCGTCGAAGCTCAACAGGTATTCGCCGGCAGCCAGTGCGCCCACGTCGTCGATCGTAACGCTCGCTGTGCCGCTGCCCGAGTTGTTCGACGAGGTCAGCACCGCCGGCGGAGCTATCGAGAAGAAATCGCCGCCGAGATTGCCGTACAGGTCCATTCCGGCGCCGTGCTGTTCGTTGAAGCTCGCTGCCAGCGCCTGCGCGGTCTCGCCGAGCGATTGCCGTGCCGGGTCGAGCATCTGGCCGCGGAAGTCGAGGAGTCCCCCGAGGCGTCCGCCGGTCAGCGCATTGCCGATCGGCACCTGCCCGCTCGCGCTGACGAAGGCCACCTCGGAGCGGGTCGGGTCGAACTCGTTCGGCACGGTCGCGAGCGTGCGCGCCTCGTTGCCGATGACCAGGCTCTGGCCGCTGCCGATGAACACGTTCATCGAGCCGTCGTCCTGCATCACCGTGTTGACCGAGACCAGCCCGGACAGGTCGCGGACCAGCAGGTCGCGCTGGTCCAGCAGGTCGTTCGGCGGCTGCCCGGTGCGGGCGCGGCCCACCGTGATCTGTTCGTTCAGCTCCGCGATCTGCTCCGCGAGCTGGTTGATCTCGCCGACCGCCGCGCCGATGCGCTGGTTGACCTCGGCGTCCATCGCCGACAGCTGCCGGTCGAGTTCCGCGAAGCGCAGCACCAGGCCGTCGGCCTCGCCGAGCAGCGCCTGGCGGGTCGGCAGCGAGGCCGGGTCGTTCGCGATGTCCTGCACCGCGTTGAAAAAGCTCGTGAGCTGGGCATTGAGGCCGGTCGCCGGGTCCGCGAGCAGCGTGTCCAGCCGCCCGGCCAGCTCGTTCATCGCCTCGAAGCGCGCATGGCTGGTTGTGCTCGCCTGCAGCTGCTGGCCGATGATGTCGTCGTAGACGCGCCGGATCGTGACGATCTTGGTGCCGGTGCCGATGTAGCCGGTCGCGGCGCCCTGGCCTTCCCGGGTCGAGAACTCGGCACGCTGCCGGCTGTAGCCCTCGGTGTTTACGTTGGCGATGTTGTGACCGGTCATCTCCATCGCGCGCTGGAACGCGATCATGCCGCTCAAAGCTGTGGACAAGGGATCAGGCATCGGTCATTCCTCGGGCGTCAGTCGCCATCGACGGACGTCGTCCCCGCCGTTATCGGCGCGGGCGACGAATTCTTGAGCCGGGCGAGCGCGCGCTGCATCGTGTCGCTGTCGCGCACCCGCTCGATTTTCTCCGCGTAGCGCGGGTCGGTTGCGTAGCCGGCCTCGGCCAGCGCCGCGGCGAAGCCGGCCGTGTCGCCGGCGCGGCCGCGTGCGTCGCGGTAGCGCTCGCCGGCGATCAGGTTCGCATAGTCGTCGAAAGCCGCGGCCAGGTCCGGGTAGGCGCGGAAACGCTCCGTCCGCCTGCGCGCGACGCCGTCCTCGAACTCGAGCGTCGGTTTCGCGACGCTGTCGCCCCGCCAGCTGCCCCCGGCCTTGATGCCGAACAGGTTGTAGCTCGGCGCGCCATCGCCGCGGCGCGGGACGTGCCGGCCCCAGCCGGTCTCGAGCGCCGCCTGGGCGATCAGCGCCTCGGGCGCTACGCCCAGGCGCCTGCCGGCGCGCTCGGCATGCGGCCAGACCTCGGCCACGAAGTCGCCGGGCTCCTCCCAGGACGGTAGCGCGGCGCCCGCGCCGCGCGCGGGCGGCGGCGCGTAGCCGGCCGGGG
>ERZ869936.1350-NODE-1350-length-17822-cov-5.234649_pt1 | contig 17822 bp, 14 predicted proteins | sample MGYA00520876_ERZ869936 | MGnify/ENA primary metagenome ERZ869936 (study PRJEB32218, sample SAMN09650985) | biofilter metagenome | isolation source: enrty point of leading RO module | place: Saudi Arabia: Thuwal, RO plant located on Red Sea | collected 2016-02-17 ...
GCGCGGCATAGATGGGCGCATCGCTGATGCGCAGGCATTGATTGACGGTGAGCGCACCCGGGCCTTTGGTGACGACGCGGGTCCAGCCTTCGGGAACGTAATCAATCTGTCCAATGTGGCCCTCTGCGATATCGAACAACGTGAGTCCCTCGAACACGGGATCGTCGGCAACCTTCTGCATTGTGAACAGACCGCGCTCGGGAATGTTCTGACTGTAGTCGCCGCAGCTTGCCTGCCCCGTGTGGCCAATGTGCGAGTAGACCGGTGAGAGCGGGTTCTCCGGATCGCGGCACCTTGGGCAGTCCCAGGGTCGATCAACACCCGTCACTTCCAGGATGGCGAATGCCTGCGCGCCGCCGCAGGCTCCCCACATCGGCAATGCGCGCGATTTCAGTACTTCCTGTACGCCGCGCCAAGGCTCGCGACTTCGCTGGCACCATTCCAGTCCGCTGCCGGAAAAGAATGCGCACAACGGACGAGGCTCGGCAGAGACGAATTCCGGGTCGAAATCTCCATACCAGAGCCACTGCGCGGGGACGTTCTCCCAGCCCTCACATTCTCGTGCCAGTGAAATGAAGGGCGGACCGGCACCGTAATAGTCGGGAGCCTCGACTGAACTGACGGCGATGATCCAATCTTCGAAGTCAATTTCCGCGTCGGTCGTCGGGTAAAACTCCACCTCGCGGAGGGCCGGGGCCTGGCCGTACTTGGGACGCGCCGGGTCGTCGCTGTATGACTGATTGATCTGCAATCTCAAGAATCGCGTGGAGATCGGCTGCTGAAGTCGATGGATCCGGTACAGACGCGTCTCCCGTTGAATCGCCGTCGCTGCAATCGTCGTCCAGGTCTCTCCGTCAGCGCTCGTCAGCCAACGATAGTTTCTCGGTGCGTGGTCGAGACGGTATTCATGATCCCCGTTGATCTGCAGGATGGAGCCGATCTGGCGAGGTTCCGGAAACTCGACTTGCCACCAGCACTGACGCCCCTCCCCCTTCCAGAGCGCGTCCGTCTCTACGGAGAAGCGATCTCCGTCGAGGGCCCCGGCTGGGGATGTCCCAGCCGTCGAACCCGACGCAGAGACTTCGGCGGACGGTTCTTCCGCGTGGAGAGTCCCGCATAACAGCAAGCAGTGGGCCGCGACGATGCAGGCCGTGGCAAAACTGGGCAGTCGCTTCAAGACGAGCGCCATTGGTTCAGAATCTCCCGTCAGGTGTCAGAGTTTGCTTACGAGACGCAATCCGCAGGTTTGCGGCCCGATTCTATCGGCAAGCTGTCGCCTTCATGAGTGCGAGTCGTTGGGAACGAGTACAAGCGAAGTACGACGCAGCGTCATCACTGAAGACAGCGAGGGCGCGCCGTCTCGTATCAGATGGCGGCGCGTTGATCCGTCACACAACTTGCTTGAGAGACCGAGAATTCGAAGCATGGCCCCCCTTGATTCATGGCAATTTCATTATAGCCGCGCCCCGGAGCATTCCGAAGCCCCGTCTCTGGATGTACGTCCCGTAAATGGAAGGAGTGATTCAGTCGTGGCATCAAGCAACGCAGGCTTCACTCAGACGCGTTGAGTGACGAGAGAACTGAACGCACTCCTTGGATTAGAAAATCATCGTCGCTCCCGACACCGATGAAGCGAAATCCCTGGCTGAGGTATTGGGCGGCCGCATCCGCGTCTGTGGCGTAGGCGACGCCCGGTGCCACTCCGTGGCGTCGGCATGCATCCAGAACCGTCTGAAGCGCGCTCACGAATTCGGGATTTTCGAATTCCAGATGGCATCCCATATCGGCCGAGAGGTCACCCGGGCCGATGATGGCGACGTCGACCCCTTCGACAGAGAGGATCTGATCGATCTGTGACACCGACTGGACCGTTTCAATCTGTACGGCGATGAGCAACTGCTGATGTCCGGACGCGAGGTATTCGTCCTGATCCCTACCATATGCGGTGCACCGCCGCGAGCCCATTCCGCGTTTCCCGAGTGGCGGATAACGGCAGGCGGCAACGGCCGCCTCGGCCTGTGCGCGGTCATTGACCATCGGAAACACAATTCCCTCCGCACCGCAGTCAAGGACCTGGCCGACCAGTCCCGGGTGTTCCCACGGCACACGAACGACGGCTGCCGTTGGGGACCCATTCATGGACTGCATTAGACGCTGCAGCGTCTCGATCGTGATCGGACCGTGTTCCATGTCAAACAGCAGCCAGTCGAGTCCCTGTAGCGCGAGCATTTCGCTGACGTCAGGATGGGCGATGTAGACCCATGTTCCGATCGAATTCTTCCCCGACCGAACTTTGCTCTGCAGAGATGGATATCGCATACCGCGTCCCCGACCTCACAAGACCGCGCGAACCTGTCCCAGATAGTGCATCATCTGTGCCGCGGTATCCATCAGAATCGCCGGATTGGCTCGAAGCTCGTCGTAGTCGTTGAAGGCATACGACCATTGTTGCTCGGAATCATCCACGTAGCATGATTGATCGCCGAGGAAGAACCCGCCGTCGTCCTGCTGGCAAGTGAGGATTTCGTCCGCCATGGCCAGCGCTGTCTCCAGGTAGTGGCTGTTCCCTGTCGCCTGGTAGAGGGCGGCGCAGCCCCACGGGGTCTTCCAGACATGGTTCTGGAATCCGCTGTATTGACTGGCAATCGCGAATAACTCCTCCGCGACTCGAAGGAATTCCCTGTCTCGCGTCACCCGGAACAGCGACGAAAGGAACGCCAGCACGTAACCGATGTCCCAGTAAGCATTGCCGCCGAGTGGGTTGTCACGGATCAGTTGCGATCCGTCGCCCCAGGGCACGTCCTCAACATCTCCGTAATCTGTGAACAGGCCCTTTGCCGTCGTATCCCAGACGGTCAGGTACCGGTTCTCGGGGTCAGGTTGCGCATCATGGAGTGCGACAAGCAGTCGACCTGCCGCTTCCGCCTGTTCGAGGTGTCCGGTGAGCAGAAGGCTGATGCCGCCGTGCGCAGTGACCGCGGGATCGATCAGGCGCGAGTCGCCCTGTCGATAGTAGAAGCCTCCGCACGTGTCCTGGAATCGGAGCAGGATTCTTGTCAGCGGAATCGAGATGTCGACGCGTCCCCAGATGCAGGCTCCTCGGATCAGGTAAGGATAGGGATAGAGATCTCCGACGTATTCAAATGGCTCGATTCGTAGAGCGCCCTGATCGTCAAGGTAGTTGCTCTGGATGAAGTTGAGACACCGGTTGGCGCAGCTCCAATTGCAAGCTGATCCGTCGCTGAGCAGCGCCAATGGCTGAGAATAGTAGCCCCAGATTGAGTCGACGTTCGTCGTTGAACCATCGGAGTTTTGTCGAGCACGGAGGAACGCCCCAGCGTCGCTCAGTGCTCGATCATAGCGGTCGCTTGCTGGCCGGTGCGTCATGACTGACTCCCGAATGGCGCGTCGCGACTCGTCTTGTCCCAGACGGTCAACCCACGCAGGCGCTCCTCACGCGGCGGCGGAAAGCCGAAGCTGGCCACATAACCGATGCTCAGAGTGCTCACCGTGCTGATCATGCTGGGCCACAGAAACGAGATATGTCTTTCGACTGAGTCGGGCCCAATCGAAGTCCAGCCGAAACTGGCCCATGTCACAATCGCCATGCCGCAGACGGCGCCGATGAGGACGCCCCCGGTATTGGCGCTCTGAGTCAAGATCCCGAGCAGGAAGACTCCGAGCAGCACCCCGGAAAACAGTCCCATCACAGCGAGCGACGTACGGAACACGTTTTCACGAGCCACGGCCAGGATCAGCAACCCCAGGCCAATCGCGACGACGCTCCACACGATCGTCCAGACTCTTGCCAGCCGAACAAGTTCCCTGTCGGTCCGTCGCCTGCTTCCGAATCGCAGCACGAAGTCGTTTACCGTCACTGTCGCCAGGCAGTTCACTCCGGAATTCACTGTGGTCACCACCGCACTGACGATCGCGGCCACCATCGCACCGGCGATGCCGTGCGGTAACTGCGAGACTACGAAGTACGGCAATAACTCATTCGGTTCAACCGTCTCGGGCAGCATATCGGGATGCGTGTTGTAGAAGGCAAACAATGCCGCGGCGGCGAACCACAAGAAGGCGACAACCGGCAATGCGAGCAGCGCATACGCCCAGAGCGAACGGGCCGCATCGACCGGCGTCCTGGTTGTCAGATAGCGTTGCACGGCCATCTGGTCGGTCCCCTGGGCGGCCACCTCGAAAAACGACTCTCCCAGCAGGATTGCCCAGATCGTGGCCGGGACAAAGGGACTCCATGACCAGTACTCCGCGCTGCCGAAGAACGAGAAGTCCTTTCCGTTCGCTGAGCACACATCCCACACAGCCGGCAGTCCCCCATCGACCTGGCCCACCGCCGCGATGCAGAGCCAGATCATCCCTCCATAGATCACGATCAACTGCAGTGCATCCGTCCAGACGACAGCCTTCATGCCGCCGCTGGCAGCCAGGACCGCCGCGCAGATGCCCATTCCCACGATCAACCAGGATTTGCTGACGTTCGGCCCGAACGCCGGCTCCAGAAAAGCGGATGAGGCGTAAAGCGCGACGCCCAGATAGGCCCCGCGAAACAGCATGAACGTCGAACTGCCGATGGCGCGCACCGCCGGCGAGAACCGAAGCTCCAGATACTCGTATGCGGTCGTCGCCTCCAGCTGCGCATAAAGCCGGACAAACAACACGATGACGATCGGGACCGTGAGCGGAATGCACAGCGTCAGCCAGCAGGTTTGAAACCCGTGCTCCCAGAACTCTGCAGGAATTCCGACGAGGCTGATTGCGCTCAGGTAGGTCGCAAGAATCGAGCAACCAACGACCAGCCATGGCAATCGCCGAGAACCGAGAAAGAAATCGGTGAGCGTCGCCTGGCTCCTGGCAAATGAGCTGCCGATCAGCAGGATGACCGCGAAGTAGGCGAGCAGGATTGTGTAATCAAGCCAGTTGAAGCCCATTCAGACAGTTTCAATGTCGGCGGATTCGCTTCTCAACGTGCGATTTCGGCATCAACCGAGACCTCGGTCGGCCTCAGATTGTACCTGTAGATGTTGGCGTTGTGGACATCGCCGGGGTCCTCGCCGTAGCAGGTCAGATAGACTTCAAAATCGTGCGTCTCGCGATTCTCAAAGAACGAGAAGTTGGAAAACTGGATGCCGACCGGCTGGTCCGGCTTGCGGTCATCGACCAGCGTGACGGTGTTCTTCCTGATGGCGGCCTTCTGTTCATCAATCTCCGCGATGATTAAGGGATGGCGGGGGCTGTTGCCGACCGGTGGATCGTGCGAGATGTTTCCCAGCCAGTAGAGCTTGCCGGTCAGGCTGTGGCGGAGCAGGCGGTGGTAGGACGAGGGCGAATAGAACGGAGACCCGTCGTCATATCTCCACTGCGCCGGTTTGGTCAGCGTCATGCCACCGTCCGACGACAAACTGAACCACTTGTGGCCGGTTGTGTATTGATTGTCGGAACCGCGCCAGACCACCAGAGTCCGCCCGTCGTTCAGTTCGGCCAAGTCCGCCTCCAGCAGTCCGCGGGATGACTGTTCGGCGTCGATTTGCACACGCTCCCCGGCCGTCCAGTCGTATGACTGGCTGTCTGCGTTCCACTTTCCTCTCCAGCACAGGGCGCCGAGTTTCCAGACCCTCTCGCTGTTCTTGGGATCATCGGGCGCGTTGGCCAGACAAGCCGACAGCAAAAGGTCGCCGCTCTCTCGCAGGCGGATCAGGAACCCTGGCTGTGCCTGGTTGTTCAATAGGAAAGCCGGCTTACCGGGATCTTCGGGGTCAAAGTCCTCTCCCGGTTCATATCGCAGCGGTTCGGGTTTCGACCATGTTCTCCCGAAATCGGAGGACGTGATGTAGTAGGGGAAATCATGATACTGGCGGCCGACGAGTAGCTGTCGATTCCAAGGTTGGACAAGAAGGCCGCTGGCCGGATCATAGACCGGGTCGGCCCAGGACCATTCCCAGATTGTGTAACCGTCGCGGGTGTAATACCCGTCGGCCAATGGTTCGCAATCCGCCCACGTCTTGCCGTTATCCAGTGACAGGCGGGGTGCGCTATTCTTCCAGATGTCGCCCGTATCGGTCCAATTCTGCTCAAGTCTCTCCAGGTTCGGCCCGGAATAGAAAGTCCACATGCACGGGGCGCCGCCTCCCTTCGGTGGTGTCCGGTAGACTGTCTTCGTCACCTCCACGATTCGCTTGTTTTCCTCCCAAGGCGGTGGGGCCGGTTCGTCTGTCTTGATGTCACCAATGGCCACCCAGCCGTCCAACCGGGCGTTGGTCAGTTCGAGCCTGGCCTGGGACACCTCTTGCGGCGCTTCAAACGCAACTCCGTACCAGTCCGGCTTGTCAGCCGTTCCGGACGCGACCTTCTCACCGTCCAGATGGATCGCGTAGTCGAAGGCGTACCGTTCCGCCGCCGCGGCGTAGAACATGAGCTTGTTGATTCTGCGGTCCAGCCCGATCTCGATCGACACCACGTCCTCCCCGCCGGCATCTTTGTTCCACCAGACCGTCTTCACGGAACCATCGTGAAGAGACGATTGCCGGTACGGGGGCGTATTGCTCGACACGGTGTATGTGTCGGCACCACACGTGTGTGAGAGCGGCACTCCCAGGCAGAAAATCGCTGCCGCCAGAACGTTTCGATTCAGTGTTCGACTCATGTTCTCTTCAGAACCGGTAATCGCTGTCGCCTGTGAATCGACGTAGGTCTCACAGGAACTCGCTTCTCATCTCACCTTCGCCGGCAATGTGGTAGGGTCGATTCTGCCGAACGTGGATGACGGTCTGCGGATCGATCCCCAGCAGATGAAACGACGTAGCCCGGATATCCTTGAGCGATACGGACGTGTCAGCAACGTCACCACCTTGAGCATCGGTGCGACCGACGACTCTGCCGGACGCAATACCGCCACCGGCAAGCAGCCCTGAATAGGCGCGCGACCAGTGTTCCCGTCCGCCACCTAGACGATTGTTGATAGTTACCGTCTCCGCGATTCCATGATATCCGGCGCATCCACCGATGCCGCTGGTCACGCTGATCGCTGAAATCCAAGACTTGACCGGGTATCGTGTTACCAGCGTGACGGATACGAATCAAGACCATCCTCTCCGAACGATGGAGGATTGCATGCAGGCCGTGCCAGTCCATCGAGGGGCCATGTTACTGGTCCTCTCACTGCTCCACGTCGTGCCGGGTCGGACGGTCGACGCTTCAGATCCGATCCATCTGCTCTCAACGACGGGATCGACACGCGCCACGCGCTACGCCAGCGCCAACAAGATCGTGAGCATCGGCGATAAAACACACGTCGCCTGGCTCGATTCGGTCTCGCGCACGATGATCGCTACTTATGACCATGCGACGGATCAATGGAGTGATGCGGTACACGTGGGTGACGGCGTCGACAATCATGGCGGCCCGGCGCTGACCTGCGACAGCCGGGGGTTCCTGCACATCGTCTTCGGTCCACACGCGAGAGAGCCCTTTCAGCACTACCAGTCGGCAAGCGCAAATGACGCAGCAGAGTGGGTTCGTCGTGAAACCTTCGGCGACCACGCGACCTATCCCAGCCTCGTCTGTGATCCGGCCGACACGCTGCACATCGTCTACAGGGGCGGACCAAAGCCGGATCACCCGTTCGCCCTGCTGTATCAGCGCCTCCCGGCGGGCGGTGAATGGAGCGAGCCGGCTGTGCTGGCGCGATGCCCTGACGAATGGGACGGATACACTCACTATCACCACTGCCTGACGATCGATTCGCAGGGCGCTATGCACGTTGCTTTTAATTTCTTCTACGACGGGCGGGCTCTCGAAGTCGGGTATCTGAAATCGACCAGCGAGGGGCGGACCTGGCTGCGGGCGGACGGTGAATCCGCCGCGTTGCCGGTGTCAACGGGGTCTGGAGCGATCATTTTGCAGTCACAGCAGCCGCTGAACGTGATCAACATTGCCTGTGACGAGCGGGACACGCCGTGGATTGGAGTCAACGAGCAGAATCAATTCACGCTGCGGCGATACGAGGGCGGCGAGTGGCGTGCTTCAGGGCTCAACCAGTTTCTGGAGTTCGACCACACCAGTCGTTCCCTGAACTGGGGTGCCTTCACGATTGGTGCCGGTGGCCGCTTACGTGTCCCCGTCATCTCCGGTCGGAAAGCCGACGGCGGCGGTGATGTCTGGCTGCTCACGTCGGATCCTGCGAAGCAGCACTTCCGGCAGACCAGAATGGCCGCGGCCGACACGCAGCATCCGCACACCGGTGCCACTCTCGAACGTTTCACCGGTCACAATCGGGTCGAGACCCCCTGGCTGCTGTTTTCAACGGGGGACAGAGGTTCCGACACCTTCGGCATCGGCATCCACCATCGCGTCTCCGTGCGGAATGTTGAATGAACGCGAATTGCCCGGGGGAACAAACGGTCTTCCCGCGTTGCCGGCGTCAGGGCGGCCCGGCAGGAAATCAGTGATTCGCTCGTCTTCAGTCGTCACTCCACAATCCATCAAACGCCGTGGGCGGGCTGGGCGGTTGCAGATGCGCGCCGCGGTTGTACTCCGCCCACAGGACGGGCCAGAGGTCGGGATGATCCTTCAGCAGTGAAGCGGGGGACGGGAACACGTACTTGATCTCGACGTCGCCGTACTCGAACAGGCCGTCGGTGCCGATCGTGTTTCCGCTGGGCCAGCGCGACTTCACGTTCATCAACTGTCCGAGCCTGTGAACTTCCAGCGGCGTCAGCCGGGCGTCGAACGTGCGGCCCCAGGCATTCGGGTTCTTTCCATCGGCACCAAAGTCGAAGCGATAGTCGTACGCGATTGAGACAAACGCCGCCATCGGAACGTCTTCGCGTTGCGCGAACTCCCGGCTCTTCGCCGCGGTCGCTGACAGCATGAGGGCATGCTTCGGCTCATACAGCTGGGCGACCACGCAGCGCCACGGCGTCCCCTCCGGCCAGGGGTGAGTGCGATATCTCCAGCCGTCGCGTCCGAAGTCGAACTGACCGTGTGCGTAGGGCGTGATCAGGGCGCGGGGTGCCGCCTCATGGGTCTTCTGAACAACCTCGGCCACCATTTCCTTGATGGCCGGCGCGTACCGGGGATCACGGCGGTATTGCGCCCACTGATGAAGTTCGGTGCTGATCACGAGATAGTCCGGCGGGCGGCCGGCGGACCAGTCAGTGAACTGCTGCAGGCGCTTGAATGTTTCGTCCAGATGTTCCCGCCACCAGTCGGACCCGGCGTACTCCCAGGGGACTGCGTCTTAAGGGAACTTGCCCTCGTCGAATGCATAGAGGGCAAAGATCGTCTTGCAGCCGGTCGCGGCCTGGATCCTGGCTCCGAGTTCGCATTCGTCTCTGCCAGGATTCTGACCGGTCGGTGTGAGAGTTCCCGTCACACGGGCCCATTCAGTCAGCTTGTCCTCATCGCCCGACCACTGCTGGATCTTGATGTGCGTCCCGTGAAGAGTCGGCAACGGCTTCAGTGTGTACTCGCCTCCTGACGCCTCACTCATGAAGAAGAGGGACAGGAAACCAATGAGCGTTCTGCTCAAACGAAGCATTGTGCGTCCTCTCGAGATGCGAGTCGGAGGTTCACCGGGTGCTGAGGATCTCTCCCGTCGGATCCACCGCCTCAAGAACTTCGACTCGGTCTTTCCCGGCGAGTTCGATCAGATCGGGCAGGTCATAGTGCCGCAGCGCGCCGTGTACGGTGTTGACCAGTTGGTTGTGACTGACAGGCGCCGCGACCACATCCGCCCATGAGCGGATCATGCGACGCAGGTGAATGGATTCAAATCGCTCCGGCTCGATGGCCGCCGCGTGGAGAGCGGGGATTGCGGCTTCGCCGATAGCGATCACTTCGAGCCGGCGCTTTTTGTCAGACGTCTCGTAAGCTGACAGAAACTCCGACCAGCGGAGTACGTCGTCCGTGCGCATGCCGACGAACGAACGGCCGATGAGGTAAGCGAGATAGATTTCCTGCACATCCGGTCCGAAGCGACCGTAGCCGTAGGACCGCTTGCCGTGGCCGGTTTCGGTTTCGCCGATTCCACTCAATTCGGCGGCCAGCACGATGTGCCCCTGCATGACCAGTTGCTCCATCTCGCCTCCCGGTTCGGCTTCAGCCTGCATACCTTCGCCGTGCAGATAGAGGAGAGGTGCAGCGCTTGCGGTCTCCGGGATCCAGAGCAGCCCGGGCAACTGGAATTCGCCTTCCTGTCCACGGAGTACAATCTTCTCAATCCGGTAACCGTCCCGCTGAATGACACTGAGCTTCTGTTGTTGATGCCGCGCAGGTGGCTCACTCGCTCCGATGGTTTGGCGCACCAGGTTGCGACGCCGCGCTTCGTCCAGCTCGCTCCAGGCCGCTTCTCTCGACTCTCGCAGGGCACCCTCGATCTGCGAGTTGATCTCGAAAGCGGAACGTTCTCCGGGCATGAGCAGCACCTGTCCCTCCGGCGTGCAGTAGAGGTCCTCCTGTGTCCAGTCCCCGGCGCTGAGGGCTCGCAACTCTTCGTCGCTGATCGGATCGGGGAGCGTGGCGGGGTCGACCTCCTGAATCACGCGGTCGCTCCCCAGCAGCCAGCGATGCATCCACCGCGCCGACGCCTCGCGGTGCTGCAGATACATGCCGTGCGGCACATCGGCCTCGTTGAGTTCCACCCGCTCCGGATATCCCAGCCGGGCATAGAATCGTTTCGACTGCCGGAACAGGTCCCATGTTCCTTCGATGTCGAAAGTCACATCCCGCGTGCTGGCGCAGATCAGAGTCGGTTTCGGCGCCCGCATCATGAGGTAGTCGGGTTCATCCATACCGGACGCGATCTGCCCGAAGATGTTCTGCTCGGCGTCCTGCGGTCCCCGTGTTTCAATCAGCCTGCGGAACGTCGTGAGGTAGCAGGCGGGAGCGGCCGCGACAATGCGCTCGTCAAGCGCCATCAGGTAGGCCGTCAGGGTCCCTCCACCGGAGTTCCCCGTGCAGCCGATTTTGTCCTTGATGATGTCGTCCCGACTCTGCAGGTAGTCGATCGCTCTCATCCCGTCCCAGATGCGGAACTGGGCGATGTTGGACCCCAGCAGGATGCTGCCGACGCCCATCAGCGTGTGTTCGGTCGTGCAGAGGAACTGGACCCGGGGATGAGGTGTCGCGAGTTGGTAGGACACGGCGGGAAACGTAGCGTGATCATGCTCGAAGTCGAGTGACTGGTAACGCTCGCCCTGACCGATCGGGTCGTAACAGAGGGCTGCCATGCCGTTGCGCGCGAGCAGAATCGACATCCGCTGATATCCGCCCGCCGCTTTTCCGTTATGACTGTGCCCGCAGGGAATCAACACGCCGGGATAGGGGCCTTCCGTCGTCGGAAGATAGAGATTTGCCGTAACGTGATGACCGGGGCGGCATTCGAAGAGGATCTTTTCGACGCGGTATCCTGCGCCCGCCAACTCCCCGACGAGCTGCGCGTACAGCGGCGTTCGTTCGGGCAGTCCTCCGATCTGACGCAGAAAGAACTCACGTCGCTCCTGCTGCCACCGCTCGCAGTCCTCCCGGCTCTTGAGTGCCTCGTAGGCTTCGAGGCGCCGCTCGACGGACTCGTTGAACTGCCGACGGAGCCACTCTTCGAAATGCTTGCCGCGCTCATCGGTGAGTACGGTGAGATCGTCCTGCGCCGTCACCGGGACGCTGGAGACAACCAACAGGAACGCTGCAAGGAACTTCATCTTCATCTTCCCCCGGGGTCACCAACTCGGACGAAACTACGCGCAAGCTCAACCGTCCGCCGGGAGTCTGTCAAGCCTGCGACGCGGTCCGGTGAACTCCTCCAGCCCCGGGTCATCGCTCGGTCGTCTCGGATTGTGAAAGTCGTTAGAACTGGATCGGCGTCTGGTGCCACACTGTGGCTGGAGTTCGAAACGCGACGCACATCCGCCAGGCAGGCCGTTCCGAGGATTGTCCCATGACCAGATTCGACGTCTTTCCGGCCCCGGCATCCGCGATTGCTTTTGCTGGATTCGCCTGGTGCATTCTGGCAGCGGCGGATTCGATCGCCGGCGAGTCAACAGAACCGGCGGAGTTCGTTGTCTGGTCCGATGACGGTGGCTTCGTGCCGCCGCAGATCGTTGTGCAGTTCAATGCGGAACAGGGGACCGGTGTCGATTGGAAACTGGCTGTCGACCGGCCGTGGTATGACCGGTCGCAGGCGGCGAAAATGGGGGACGCGGTCGGGTATCTGCGACACGGTGTCGAGCGATTGTGCGGACAGCGGTTGGAGGTGGTGAACTCGGCCGAACTGCAACAGGGAATCGTGCTGACGACCTCCCGGAGCAAAACTCGAAACTAGCATCGGCGGTTAACGAACGACCTGCCGCACCCCAATCACAATCCCGCTCGCCGCCTCCCGGTCCTCGCGAATCGGCTCGCCTCGCCAGTCGCAATACCCGCGAATCTCACCGAGCGGCGCGAACAGGTCGAGGTAGGCCTCGAGCGTGTTGTTGAGCACGTTGGTCTCGGAGAACGTGCCTCTGAAGTCGGTGCAGATCTGCAGCACGAACGTCCCACCCGAATTGAGCCACCCAAACAGCCTCCGCGTCTCAAACGGCACGTCGATGCCGTAGCGATTGACGCCGTCCAGCTCGTAGTGAAACCACGACATGCCGCGGCAGTAGATCCCGTCGAGCGGCCGCGGCGGTTCGAACAGTTCGGCCCCGACGTCGAAATACTCGACCGTTGGAAACTCGCGCCGCGCCTTCGCGACCGCCTCGGGCGAGGTTTCCAACCCATAGGCGGAGAACCCGAGATCACACAGCGCCTGCGTATGCACGCCGTCACCGCAACCGAGGTCGCAGATCTCACCGCCCGGCAGCCAATTCGCGAGCGGCATAACCACGTTCCGCAATTCCACCGTCGCCTGTCCCAGCGTCCAGCCCCAGCCGCCGGCCGAGTAGAACTTCGCCCAATAGGGACGGACGCGATCGGAGGTCCCGATCGCCTTCGATTTCAGTCGTTCGTTCATAACTCCTCGTCCTCGTCACGCGCCGCGAAGTATTCGGCCACCGCCCGGTGCAGACCGGGTTTCTCGCTAGCCCATTCCAGCAGTCCGTTTTCATCGACACGGATATCGGTCTCCGGGTCGTAGTCGTTGTCCACCAGGATCTTGGTCCGGCCGCCGTAGTTCCGTTTCTCACGCGTTCCGTGAAACAGGTGCACCACTTCGCCGTGGGTGACGCCCAGGTTGCCCCGCACACGCTCGTAGGCCCGCCAGCCGCGTCGCATTGAATAATGCCGCATGGCGAGATTCGCTTGCTGCGTGAGGTAGCACTTCCACTGGCCGGTCCACATCTGGATCATCAGCTGGTCGCCGCCTCCCACGAGGTGCGACTCGTCGAGCCCGTCCCCGAGCGCCTCGCGGCGCGCGGCCAGTGCGCCGCCCGGCGGACCGTATTTCCCGTTCTTGTCGGGATGGCAATGATTCCAGGCCCAGGACGGCGCACTGTGCGTGACCGATCCACCGGCATCCAGATAATGAATCCCGGAAAAGCACTGCACGACCGGGTGCTCGTCCAAGAGCTTCACCGTTTCCTCGTACCAGTGCGGGTTGAGGAACAGCAGGTCGGCGTCGACCCAGCAGACTCGGTCGATCTTCGGCGGCAACCGGCTCACCACGTAATTGATCAGCCGCTCTTTCTGCCACATCACGTTCTGCGGACCGCCACGGAGCCAGAGCGCACCGGGGATCTCCTGCAGACAGCTGTAACTCAGCTCGACCGTGATCAGGTGTTCCTGCAGATCGCCCAACGACTGGCGGAACCTGCGGTAGTTCTCAATCGGCCGGCGGTAGCCCTGCGGGTTGAAATGTGTCGTGATGATCTTCATCGGTGCCATTCCTCCGCGAATCGCCGGCGGACCTCCTCGTCCTGCGGGTCGTAATCATCCCACACTCCGGGCGGGAGGAGCGGCGTCACCGGCGCGGCGCTGGAGGGATTGGATTCGGCCGCTTCGGCCCGGCGGACCGCCTCGTCGAACAGGCTTCCGACCGGATCGAGCGGGTTGATCGTGAGTGCGAGTCCGCTGCTGACGGCCCGCGCGGCGGCCATGACCTTCTCAGCCGAGGTGACCTGCTGGTAGTTCTGGCGGATGACGGACAGCAGCCGGTCTCGCTGGGCGCGGCAACCAGCCACGCCCAGGCGGTCCATGTCGCGGCGCAGCGCCTTGCAACTGCAGCTCGGTTTGTCGCGGATGCCGAGCTGCAGCGCCAGGTTGTGGAATTCGGTCCCCGGCCTGCCGCGTCGCGTAGCCGTTGATGGCTTCGCCCGGGTGCGCGGGGCCGGTGGTTTACGCGCGGGGCGCTGTGCGGCCGATTCCCGGAGCCGGGCCGCCTGTTGCGCGACGCGGGTGAGCTTGTCGCGCAGGCCGGTCACCCGATCGGGGGCTGCTGTGTTCTCGTCTGCCATCTATGCGTTGTCCTCGTTGCGCTCGGAGAAATAGTTGCCGACCAGCGCGTGCATCAGCGGCTTGTCGCTCGACCACTCCCACAGGCCGCTCTCTCGGATCTTCAAGTCGCGTGACGGATCGAACGCGTGGTCGCTCAGGTAAGCCAGCCGTTCGGCGTACCGCCGGTTGGCGAACGTGCCGTGGTGCAGATGGACCACGTCGCCCGGAATGTGGGCAGTTCGTCCCTGCACAGTTCGATGAATGCGGTGCGCATCGCGGACATAAGCTCGCTGCCAGTCGACGTTCATCGACCGCAGGTGCCAGCGGTCGAACTTCAGGTGATCGCCCCGGAACGCGCAGTACAACGGAAAGTCGCCGCCCCCGACGACATGCTTGTCGTAGAGGGGAAATACCTTCCGCCGCGCGGCCCAGGCGAACCCGGGCCAACTGTCGGGGCCCAGTCCGGCGGCCGCGATTCCGGGCGTTGTCCGTTCGATTGTGCCGCGGGCGTCGAGGTGATGCGCGCGGCTGAACAGCTGGCAGACCAGCGAGTTCTCGAGTGCTGCCTCCGCCTGCTCGGCCCAGTCTGGATTCAGAAACAGCAGATCCGCATCGACCCAGGCCACCTTGTCGACCTCGGGCGGCACCGTCCGCTCGGCCAGGTTGAGCAGTCGCTCCTTCTGCCACAACGCGTGCCGCGCGGAATCGCCCGTGATGTGGAGCGAGTCGGCCAGTTCGAACCGGCCGTCGAAGCTGAGTTCCACAACCGTCAGCGGGCAGCCTCGGAAGTTATCCCGGAACCGGTGCAGGTTCTCACGGATGCGGCGGTAGCCGGCCGGGTTGAAGAAGCAGGCGATCGCGTGCAGCACGCAGTCCTCCTATGTGGCCGCCACACAGTCGGTGAACTCGATCTCGCCCGGGTTGACGCCCTGGACTTCCGGCTCAGGACAGGTGCAGCCCGGTTGTGTACAAGGCTCGAACAGATCCCAGCCTTCGGCCGTCTTCTCCCATACGCAGCGCCCGCTGCACTCGCCCCACGGACCGCCGAGATAGGCGCAGCATTCATAGGCGGAGTAACAGCATTCCTTGTTCTCGTAACAGCACTGGCGGTTCTGGTCGCAGCAGATCCGCATCTCGTCGCAGCATTGCCGGTTCTCCTCGCAGCAGTCCCGGTTTTCTTCGCAGCACTCGATCAGGTCGCTGACGATCTGCGTCAGCGTGGCACAGCATTCCTCGAGCGTGTCGATCCGGTCGAGGATGCTCTGCGCCACCCGCAGACTGCAGTCCCCTTCCGTGTCGAGACCGGTCCCGGCCAGTTCACTGTTGTCGACCGCAACATCACAGTGCCCTTCGCCTTCCTTCAGGCCGCAGCCCAGCAGGTCGTCGCGGTCGACGTCGAGCCGGCAGTTGTCTTCGTCCCACTCCAGCCCGCAGCCGGCGATTTCCGGATCGATGCGGAGCTTTCCCTCGTCCTCTTCCGCGCCCTCTCCTTCTTCAACGATCTTCAGGCCGCACGTGACGTCGGTCAGCACATTGGGCCGGAATGCGATCCAGCGGTTACCGGCCCAGACGACGAGGACCGGCTCGTCCGGTTCCCAGTCGTCAGCGTCTTCCTGATCGAACGGGACGGCGTAGAACCGGATCTCGCGCTGCTGCTCAGGAACAGGACTGGCGCAGGGATCCTCGCAGGAGTTGCCGACCGTGTGGTGACCGCCCGACTCATTCGGTGGACCGCAGTAGCAGTACAGGTTGGGCGCGACGCAGACCGTGATCAGCGGGTAGGGCTGGCCCGGCTGAGCCGTCCCCTTGAGGTTGAAGTTCCCGGCGCCGCACAGCGTGCTGCTGATTCCGAACACATGCTCGCCGTCGCTGCCGCCCGCCAGGTCGAACAGCAGACCGACGAAGTCGCCCCGGTTCGCCTGGTCGTCCCCCTGTGTGCCGAACGCGACGCCCCGCCACTGGTTGGCGATCGGATCGACCGGCAGGGTGCCGAGTGACTCGTATCGCTCGAACGTGGACGGATTCACCAGCCACGCCTCGGCCGACAGGCCGCATTCGTACAGGTCGTCCTGCAGCTCCAGCAGGACGCCGTTCTCCGGGTTCTCGTTCCCGAGCCGGACCAGCGCCCACTGTTCGCCTTCACCACCCTCCCGCCACAGGATTCTCCCCGCGCCGGCGTCTCCCGCCAGGAGGCGCGTGTTGTCGTTGGGATCGATATCGGCCCGGTCGCCCGTGACGTTCTCGTCGACCTGCAGCCGGACCCACGTCGCGCCCATCACGATCGCCGGACCGATCGCACCGTTCGCCAGCGGACCGAGCAGGACGGCGAACTTCCCCCGGTGCAGGACGCTGGGCGTGACGCCCGAGAGCGTGGGCGTCTCGTGAACGACGCTTTCGCGATCCTCGGGTGCGATGACCGGATCGGCCAGTGCGCCCCCCAGGCCGACGACCGGATGATCGCTGGTCAGGTCCTGGCCGGTGTCGTTGCGGACCTGAACGATCGCCGGGTTGGTGAAGCGATCTTTGAGACCCGACAGCTGCCGTTGCAGCGTCTGCACGTCCCGCGCGGCGTCGATGAACGCACCCTGTTGCCGCGCCGAGGGGCGGAACGGTTCACCGGAGCTGGGCTTGCGGAAAATATCCACGCGCGAACCTGAAGAACACCGTCAGCTGCCAATGCCCAGCAGCGTCATGTCGCCGCTGCGGAACACGGTCGCCACAGCGACGTTGGTGATGTTGTGCGTCAGCTTCGCCGCGCCGCCCGGGTCTTTCCGCGTCTCGTAGATCGGCCACAGGTACTGCCAGCCCCGCCTGGTGATCCCCGCGATGCCGCCGATCGTCAGACCCGACTGGTTCTCCTTCACCATCCAGCGGAACGTCACTTCCCAGTCATCGACGCCGCGGCGGCTCCCCGAGACCGCGCTGAGCAGGACTTCCCCTGCGTCGTGTCCCTTCCAGCCGGCGCTGTTCTCCTTGCCGACGAGCTTCTTGATCTGCTGCTTGTAGGCGGCCGTGATGGCGGAGGCCGGCAAATAGTGAGTCTCGCTCTCGCTGTGAACCGGCTCGAACACCTCCACGCCCTCGGGAGGCTCGCCGTTCCCCTGGTCGCCGATCAGCTGCACCAGCGGCGGGTTCGGACCGTAGACGGTCGGTGTCCCGATCGGCACGACCACCTTGACCGGCTGCGTGGCGATCTCGAAGTTGAACTGCGACTCGCCGGTCTGCGGGCGGGGCCGCTTCTGGTAGGGGCCCCAGGTGGCCGTGCAGCGATAACCGTCCTCCTGCTCTTCATCGCCGGCAATCGTGGTGAGGACCAGTCCGCCGATGTTGGGCGGGATGCCGAGCGTCGATTCGAGGTAGGCCAGGACGAGCGCGGCAGCGCCGGGCTCGGTCGTCGC
>ERZ869936.1351-NODE-1351-length-17818-cov-4.774137_pt1 | contig 17818 bp, 17 predicted proteins | sample MGYA00520876_ERZ869936 | MGnify/ENA primary metagenome ERZ869936 (study PRJEB32218, sample SAMN09650985) | biofilter metagenome | isolation source: enrty point of leading RO module | place: Saudi Arabia: Thuwal, RO plant located on Red Sea | collected 2016-02-17 ...
TCTTCTTGGTCGACTTCTTCTTGCGCGCCTTCTTCTTCGTCGACTTCTTCTTGCGACGCGCGCCGGCCTTCTTCTTGCGCGCCTTCTTCTTCGTCGGCTTCTTCTTGCGACGCGCGCCGGCCTTCTTCTTGCGCGCCTTCTTCTTCGTCGACTTCTTCTTGCGCGACGACGCCTTTTTCTTCGCCTTCTTCTTCGTCGACTTCTTCTTGCGCGACTTCTTCTTCGTCGACTTCTTCTTGCCGCGCGCGGAAGGCCGCTTCTTGCTGCGCTTCTTCTTGGGGTTGGTCTTCTTTTTACGCGTCGTCATTGAGTTGTGCTCCTTGGCCCGACAGGTCGGACCGATAGGGAAGGCGAGTTTCCTTCGCCGGCGAGGTTACCACAGGCACTGGGCCTTGGCGTCGGCCAGCTCCCCCGAGAGGGGAGCTGGGGGGTTGGAGTCGGGGATCTGGCGAGCCAGCGTCAGAAGATCGGGCTCTTCCTTCTCCTTTTTCGCCCGTTTCTTCTTCTTGCCCTTCTTCTTCTTTGGGACCTTCTTGCTGGCCTTTTTGGGCGGTTTGCGCTTCGTGGATTTCTTCTTCTTGGCGGGGCGCCCCTGGGCCACGTCGGGCCAGCTCCGGATCCCCTCCTCGAGTGGGGCCGCCACGACCTTCTGCTGCACCTGGGCCAGCGTCCATGCCTTGAACTCCGCCACGCCCTGACGGGCCATCTCTGAGCTGGCCACCAAGGGATCCGTGGACTCCGAGCCAAACCCCAGCTCCACGAGCCGCTCAGCGAAGGCGACAGCGACCCCCTTGGTAGGTAGGTTCGCTATCACCGCATACTCGGTCGGGAGGTGGGTCACGTTCCAAGACCGGGTCGCGTAGTCGATCTCCCCATCCTCGTCCCGCTGCATCTGACGGTTCACCGCGTAGAGGGGCGAGACACAAACTGCGTCGATCTCGTATTCGTCCATGACCTTGCCAGTCATGGGGTAGCCGACCGCTACGCGGATCTCGCATGTCTGTGGGTTGGGGCGATGCATGCTCAGTGGTCCAAGAAGAGGTGGAGGCGGCGACGAAAGCCCTGGATGCGACCATCACCCGCAACATCGGCGTCTTCTTCAGTGAGGTTCGTCAGAAGCGATTGGAGCCGAGTGAGCGCGGTTCGATGGTCGGCCGCCGTCCCCTGGTCGTAGGCGAGCGCGAGCACGTCCCACACCTCCTTGCAGCGAACGTCCTCCGCGCAGGCTCGGTTGTTCGTGGTCAAGTGCCCCAGGGCCCGCGACCCTGCCTCCAGAAATCGGGAACTGGTGCGGTCGGGGTTACGGGCGAGGGTGCCGTTCTCAGCCGCCGCGGCGACCCGGTGCTGCACCATGGTGGCGAATCCGCTCATCGTCGCCCCCGCGGCCGGGTCTCTTCGATGACGGGCGTTCCATGGGCCGCCTGGCGCCGGAGTCGACGGATGTCGGAGGCGAGCACTTTGAAAGGCCCGAAGATTGGGAGACCGGGGTACCGAGCGTCGAGCTCGGCCAGCGTTGCCGGAGCCTCCATCATCTCCAGAATGTTCCCGGCGCGGTCCAAGATGATGATGTTGTCTCGAGGGGGCTCCGCTTTGGGGCCTGCATCGAGCCCGATCCCACAGTAGGGGGCGCCGTCCCCTCGGGCGCCGGGGTTGGAGAAGACACGGGCGATACCATCCGCCAAGGCCGAGGTGCCGAGGTGGGCCCCGAGCGGGGCCAGGGCCCCCGCCGCTCCGGCGGGATTGGCATCCGCAGCCCGTCTCACGCGGCGCGGCTTCGAACTCTTCTTGGACGACTTTTTCTTCTTCGCACCTGCCTCGCGGGCCGCCCAGTACTCGGGGTAGCGCGCCCGTGAGTCAGCACGAATGCGACCACAGATCTGGTCCGCCCGCTCCTGGGAGTACCCTGCGGCGCGCTGGTCATCCACGCACTCGTACCAGGGGTAGGTCCCCGGGCCTGACTTGGCCGACCCTCGCTCGGCATCGCGGACCGATTCGTGCGCCGCCGCCACCTTCCCCGCCCGACGCTGGAGCTCGTTGGAAAAGCGCTTCTGGCCCGCCTCCTCCGCGTCACGGATCATCTCGGCGCGCCCGTCGTGGTACGCGACCCAGCTCCCCCCTTTCCGTCTCTTCGGAACCTTGTGCTTCTTCGCCATGGTGATCAGCTCGTCTGCCAGATCTCCGCTTTCAGGGACTGGATCTCAGGATAGACCTTGTCGAGGCGCTGCGTCATCTTCTCGAGCTCAGCGTCATCACGCTTGCCGTAGTTTGCCTCCGTGTATGCGACCCGAAGGTCGCACTCGGCGTGGTTGATCGCCTCGCGGGCGCCGTGCACATCTCCTTGCGCCCGCTTTGTTTGCGCCTCCCGCAGGAAGTAGAGGGCGCGCTGGACCGCCTCTGCAAAGGCGGCTCGGTGGACACTCTGGCTCGGGTTCGCCTGAGCCTGGGCCTGTTGCGCCGCCTGGAGATGAGGGGCCAAATAGAAGGGCTCGCCGCCCACGTAGTAGACGGTGGCGTCCCCCACGGTCACCTGACCGCCGGGCGCTTCGGCCAGAGGTTCGCCCGACAAGGCGAAGTTCCCTTGTCGCGCCCTGTCTGGACCGGCCATTTGGAGGTAGGCAGACACCGCGTTCATGGTGCCCGTGCACGCCATTTCAGTGGGTCCCTCTCTGGGGAAGGGGAGGAGGTCCCATGCGCCCTTCCTTCTCCCATCGAGCTCGTTGTTGCCGGTAGCGGGCCAGGGCCACGGCGTCCCCGTGGTAGGGATTGGGGGCCCAGCCGCAGCCGAGGTGGTCGAGAAGGGCGGAGGCGGCGATCTGAAGGTTCAGGCTCGCGCTTTGGACATGGGCTCCCTGCTCCCTCGTCATGCGGCCGTGCTCGAGTTCGTGGAGCGCCAACAGAGCATAGCGCCACGCCCCTTTCGCCCGCTCGCAGGCTGCGTCGTACTCCTTCTTCTTCTTCTTCGCGCTGGACTTCTCCATGCGCTCGGAGTGCCGTTGAGCCGACTTGATCGCCTTTTGACCCGCCTCGAGGTAGGCGGCGGCGTGTTCCGCGTGTTGGGTGGCCGAGGGGTTGTCCGCGGCGGCGCGAACCCTCGCGCGCGCCTCCTTCTTGGACTGCGCATCGCGTTTGAACGAGCCCTTCCCGCCGTAGGTTTTCTTCAGGTACTCGCGGGACTCCTTCAGCTTGCTGGCGTACTTCACCCCAACGCCCTCCCCTTGCCCCCGGGGCCCCCGCTTGGCGCGTTCGAGGGCCATGATGCGCCCAAGGCAGCTACGGTAGCCATACGCGGCCACGCAGTTGTCGAGCGCCTTGTGACGCTCTTTTTTGCTCATCGTGGTCAGAAATCCCTCGCCCAGGACGCCGGACTTCTGAATCCAGGGCTCGTAGCCCTTGGCCGCGCTGTAGGGCCCCTTCATGGTTTTGACGCCGCGGGTGCGGCTGATCTGGGTAGGATTCTCGGCCGCAACCCATTGGAAATGGTCGGCACCGGGCACGAGGCCCAGTCGGCTGCCCTTGTCCCAGTCCACGAAGATCGTGCCGGCGTCGTCGACGAACTTGACGGTGCCGCGGTCGCCTGGCCGCAGCTCCGTGTGAGGGTCGTCGGTGTGCACGAGCTCGATGCGGCGACCCACGTAGTCGTGCTTCTTCGGGTTTTGGGCCAGCTCGGGAAGGCAGTAGGAGTAGGGGTTCACCTGGCAGCCTTGGCGCCCGAGGTCTTCCACCCCAAAGGCTTGCGCATCCTGGGAGAACACCAGCCACTCCACCTCGTCGCGGGCGGCTGCACTTCCATGGCGAGCGATCAGGTCGCCGGTCCACGAGTCATAGACGAACGCGCCTTCTCCCACGACAACGCCCTCCGGCACGTCCGTGAACGCCGAGAAAATGGCCGCGTCCTGCTGGTCGAAGGCGACGGAGTAGGTGTTCCCTTGGTAGTGCGCTCTCATCGTGGCTCTCCCTATGCTCCTAGGTATCCCCCCACTGCCGCACCGACGGGGGTGAAGAACGCAGCGCCGACACCGGCCCCAAGCTTGGCGGGGCCTGCGTTCTCGTGCCCTTCCATGGCTCGGCCGGTCAGCGCCACAGCGCCCCAGATCGTTCCGACCAGGGCTCCGATGGGAACCCCGAACGTCCCCCCGAACATGACGCCCCCCAGCGCGGTCGAGGCCATGAAGCCGCCCGCTAGCGCTGTCCCGACCGCCCAGCCGACACCCGACCCTATGATCAGACCCACGACCGCACCCCCGAGCCCCCCCACGATGGCCCCCACCCCCGCGGCGACGGCAACCTTCAGCTTGCGGTCGAACTCGTCTTCTTCCTCATCGGGATTGAGCTCGTGCCCGGTCTTCTTCCACTTCTTGAACGTTGGGAAGCGGCCTCGCTCGTCAGGGGACTCCCAAGACTGACGCGCCACGTGGGCAATGTAGAGAGCGCGCTTTAGTCCGGGGCCTCCGACCGCCACCTGGACCGTCTCGAGATCCCGGGAGCCGATGCCCGGTCCGGAGAACGCCTCGATCTCCTTCGCCAACTTGCGGGCCCAATCCCGGGTACGAACAACCGCCACCGCTTGGCCGGTGGGAACATGGGTCACCTGCCACGAGTGGGGGCGCCCGCGCCCGGCGGCGCGGACCTCTTCGAGCGTCCGCATCGTCGGATGAATGACGAGGTGCTCTCCGGCCCTTTCCAGGTCGATGGCGTGCTCTTCCGCCCCGTCGGGGCGAACGGCGGCCACGACGACGGTCTCCGTGCGCCCTTCAGGATTGCGACGCTTCTTTTTTCGCCCCTTCTTCGGCTTGGGGGATCTCCCCTTCGTTGGGACGGAAGGGTTGAAAGAGAAATCGGGAACGAGTGAGCGCGAGCGCCACGACGCACCCGGGTTCCCTTGCAGCGAACGAGGCTGAAGCACACGGGCGATCTCGTCCTGGTGCAGCCCCAGAAGGTGGCCGGTGTCCGTGCGGAGCCACACATGCGAGCGGACCGTGTGCTCCACTGTCCCGACACGGCCGTCCGCCGTCTCGACGCGCTGTCCCACCATCACCGAGGGGTTGGCCGAGGCGTCGGGCGCCCTGGCCCCCACGTACCCCCCGAGGGCGGAGCCAATGCCGAGGGGCGGAAAAACAAGACCTCCGATGCTCGCGTAGCGCTGGAGTCGCCGGCGGCGCGCGCCCGCGAACCCTGGGGTCATCCCCGCTCCCACGCCGCTGCCCGCCACACCACCGCCCCACGCGAAGAGCACCGTGAGGACGCCGGCGGCCTGGGGCAGTGCGGCACCCAAGACCGTGCCGACCATGAGACCCATGGTGGCGCCCACGAGGTCCCCTACCCAGGCGTAGAGGGCCGCGCGCTCGCGGGGGTCCAGCGGATTCATCTGCCGGTGCCAGTGGTGGGCCAGCATCGCCTCGGCGTGAGGAAGCGCGGCGTGAAGGATCTCAATGGCCTCCCGCGTCTCTTCGATGAGCTCACGCTCCGTGTCGATGGCCATGCGGCGCACCGCTTCACGGGCGTCAGGGTAGACCTCATCATGCTCGAGGCCGGCCGCGGCGGCGAGGAGACTCACGACCTGGTGGGCGAGTGCCTCGCACTCCGAGTACGTCTCCGGGTTCATGCGCCGGACCTCTCCCACGCCCTCGAACGACTGAAGCTCGGAGAGCGATTGGAACTCGGTCAGCGCGGGAGAGAAATGGGCGTCCGTCGACGTGGTGACGTTGATGAGCTTTCCGGTGCGAGTGTGCCGAAAGTCGTCGTCGCATGGGAAGGGCTCACCGCGGGTCATGGGGCCCACCATGCACCCGCCGTCACCCGTGTGTTGCCACGGGTTCAGAAACCAGCTCATGCGTAGCCCTCCCGTGGTTGGGGGCCGAGGCCCAGGGCCTGCTGCAAGAGGTAGACGTGTTTGTCCTTCTCGCGGCTGACCGACATGATCAGGTCATCCCACCCCAAGCTGAGTTCGCCCGAGTCCTTGAGGTCCTTGTAGGCCCGGTCCAAGAACTCCCGGATCGTCAGTGCCGCGCGAAGGGAGCGACGGAGGGGGTCGGGCTGGGCCTCGAAGACCTTCACCGCGCGGTTGATCGCACTCAGCTGATCCCCCGTGAGATCGACGCTCTGGGGGCCGTAGTAGCCCACCAGCTGCTCGGCCCAATCGTCGGCGTGCTGCTCGGACTCCTCGTAGATCTTGGCGAGGAGGAGGTGGTCCCCGTAGAACCCGGCGCCCTTCACCTGCCAGTGCGCGGCACGGTAAATCAGGTACGCCGCTTGGAGAGCACCGAGGGTGTCGATCAGCAAAGGGGGGGGCGCCCCCGGAGGGTTCGGCCGGGGACCTGCGGTTCGGGGCCTGGGCTCGGGCATCTCGATCACCTGGACCGGGAAGCCCAAGGCCTCCAAACGCTTCTTGGTCGCGTGGCCCTTTCCGGGGCGGACGCGCACACTCACGGCCCCACCCGGGCCGATGCCCACCCCTCCCGTGATCCAATGCCCAGGAACGACCTCCTGGACGGCACGCGACCGGGCTGCTGCATCCTCGAAGGGATTGCGCGGGCCACAGGGGTTCGTCTGGAGGGAGTGGCGCATCGCGATGGCAGCGCCTGCCACTGCCGCCGTGGCGGTGAGGGGATCCACCGGATTCGTCTGCTGGCCCGGGTTGCCGCGAGCGATCTGGTCGGCGAGCTCCCGGACGGCGCTCCAGTCACCCTGGACACGCACGGGCGGTGCCCCCTGCTCGCCGAGCATCCAGGTGCCGTCGGCATTTTCCCACGCGCGAAAGGGGCGCCCGTGGATCGTCCCTTCCATCGCGTGGCCACGGTGGGTCCCCGGGGCCTCGACCCGGTGCCACACCCGCTGTCCACTCGTGGACCCCATCCCTCCCTCAGCTTCCTCCTGTTGGCGGCTGCTCCGCAGGCGCGGTCGCCGGGGGCTTGGTGGGCAGAGCGGACTCCGGAAGTCCTTGGCTTTGGCCCCACACGCTGACCATCTCGAGGAAGTAGCCCTTTTGTTCGGGACTCACCAGGCGCTCCTCTTGCATGATCCGCATCACCTCCGTGAAGCTGGTCACGTAGAGTTGCGCCTCACCCGGGTTGCGCACCGTCTCCGGGTAGGCGCGACACTGTGGCGCATAGCGACGGATGAACTCGGTGGTGATCGAGAAGGGGTCGACCGCGCCGCGGCGCGCTTCCGCTTGAACCTGCGGGCGGATCGCACGGTCGATCTCCTCTTTGGTGGCGAGGGCGAAGTCGTTGCACTGGGGGCTGACCTGCGAGAAGGGGGCCGGCGTTCGGAGCCACCGGATCACCATAACGGTCGGAACGGTTACAGCCAGGGCCGCCGCCCCAATGGCCAAACCGCGCTCCACCGGCGTCCGGTGGTACCACCATCGCTCGAAGGGGGTCGCGTCGCGGATCGGTCCGTTGGGGACGCGTGCCGGGGAAGGGGAGTGGGGTGCCAAGGGATGCATCGTTACCTTCCTTTCACCACGGCGAAGATGCACGACCGCGGGACGACGAGATTTTGGCCGGGCTCGAATCCGTGCAGCGAGGAGTGCTTGAGCACGTGGCTTTGGCCTCCGGGGGGCGCCTCCAAGGTGATCGCTCCTGCCACGGCGTTGTCGTTTTTGGGAACCGCCGCCACCTTCACCCAGGCCCACTCCGCATGCGCGATGTCGTCGGCCGGGTCGGGCGAGTACTCGCTGACGAGCACTTCGACGTAGTCGTTGGGGCGAACGTCGGCGGAGGGAGCCCCTCGCTCGTGCACCCAACCGGGACACACCAGGCCGCCTTTATCCTTGCCCTCGGTCCCCGTACCGTATTTGTGGCTGAGCTCGGCGAGATCGAGAAGGTCGCCAGTGGCCTCATACACATCCCGAAAGCGGAGGTCGCCCCGGTAGGGAGCGAAACCGTCCGACCAGTCGACCGCGGGAGCCACACTTCCTTGGAGGATCCGGCGGATGGTGCCTTCCCGATTCTCGGTTTGTCCTTCCATGGCCAGGTACTCCGCGGCCGCCCAGCAATCGCGCTGCGCTTGCGGAGTGAGAGGAACCTCCAGTCGACGTCCCGTGGCGGGGATCGTGGCAGCGGTCTGGCCTGGACCGCGGAGACTCCGTTCGACGTCGGCAATGAGCGGGCGCGGTTCGGACCACACGCCCGCGATGGCCTCTTCCATGGCACGTGCGCGTGCTTGGGCCCGCGCATGGGCCTCCGCCTCGGCGCGCTCTTGCTGTCTTCGGCGACGGTGCAGCGCATAGCCACACCCGAAGACCACGCCGCTGACGAAGAGTATGCGACCGACCGTGATCATGCCGACCTCAGTGGATGATCCCCCGCTCCTCGACGTCGAGGCAGCCGCCCGTAATCACGATGGCTGCCGGCACATGGTTCTGGCCGTAGCTCGGGCCGAGCCAGGTGCCCACCCCGTCGCCGAACTGATGGATGTACTCCTGACTCCCGTTCATCGTCCGCTGGTCGTCATTGGGGTCGTGCCACTTGTCGCTGCGGTACACGAGGGTGTCCATGTTTCCGAAGAGCTGGACATTGGTATCAGGCGTGGAAATGTCGCGGGCGCACTGCGGGGGTCGCTGGGCCCAGCGCTGAAACATCGTGGCCTCGCTGCTCCACCGATCCGGGGCTTCGCACGGGGCGGCGAAAGCGTCGAGGCCCGGGAACACGTAGAGGCACTTGTAGGGGTCCGACCAATACAACGGGGCCGGGAATCCGTCCTCGAAACGGCAAAAGTGCAGCAGCGCGTCGCCGTCGATGTAGGTGAACTCGACGCAGGGGCCCAGGTAGACGAGGTCCCCCGTCTGCCCGATATGGGTGATCGGACCGTGGCCCGGCCTCGGCATCGCCGGGCGCCAGATATACTGGCGCCCCTCGCTGCGGAAGAAGAGCCGTAGGGCCTTCCACGCGGTCTTCTGGGCGAGCTTGTCGTCGTGGTACTCCTCGTTCGCCTCGCGTCGCGCCTGCTCCCAAAAGCGCTTCGCGTCGCCCGTGAGACTGCGGGGCGACGGGTCGGGCGGCAGGTGGATGCCCGAGCACGTGAGGTACTTCCCCATGAGGCGCTCGGCCTGCTCGTGATCGTAAGTACCCACGACCTGGGCATGGTGAAACCCATGCACCGGGGCGAGGTTCGGCTGACGGGCCCCCATGGCGTTGGCCAGGACCGATTGCTCGTAGGCGTAGTGAGGCTGGGCGACCATGAGGATCAGCTCGCGCGTTGCTGCGGTTGGGGAGGACCCGCCTGCCGCAGCAGCTGCTCGAGCTGCTGCATGCGGGCGTTGATCTCGTACTGCTGCTGCTGCATCGACTTGACCTGGTGCTCGATGTAGCCGGTGGGCGTCGACACATCGGTCAAGTGGCCCCCGTTTGGCCGCTGGGCGGGCGCCTGGGGAGCGGGCGCCGGGGCGGCGAAGCCGGTGAAGGGGCGCACGTTGCTCTCCGCGGGGGCGAAACTGTGCGCGGGCGTGGGGAGCGAGAAGGTGCCGTCGCCCCGCATGCCCATCGCAGGCAGCTGGGCCGGCTTGGGATTGGAGGCGGTCAGCGCGTCGGCCTCCGCCTGTCGCCGCCGCTGGAAGGCTCGATGGCCATACTTGATCAGCTCGAGCACGGCATAGCCTGTGAGGGTCGTGATCGCTGTGGTGACCACCAGGGTCACCCAGGGCACTTGCATGACCTGCGTCTTGATCGGAGCTTGGTTGGCAGCGACCTCCGGCTCGGGATTACGCCGAGGGGGAGGACGCCGATTCATCGTCGAGGTCACCGTCCTTGTGCTTCCGGGCGGGATCAAGGCCGCGCCCCGGCTTAGTCTCCCATATTTTCGACCGATTGCGGAGAGGGGTCCTACCCCACCTTCTGCCCGCGGCGACGAACCGGGCGCGAGGTCCTTCCTTGGGGGCTTTGCTGGCGCTCTTGTTGCTGCTGCTGCTGTCGGGCGCGCTGACCGGCCTCGTAATAGCGGCGCTGCGCGTGCTCGCGCTGGATGTGCTGGAAGTAGGCCCAGGCCTGCTGCACCATCGTGACCCCGGGCCCCACCAGGGGACGCAGCTCGGGCGGCATGAAGCGCGTCGCGTACTGGTGGACGAACTGCTCGAAGCCCGGCGAGACGACGTCGACCCTCGGAAGTGCCGGGTCATCGAGGAGCTGGCTCACCTGCGTTCCGAGATCCCCGGGGGCGCACTGGGTCCTCTTCCCGCGCCAGTCCTCGAACTCGAGCGTCCCTCCCGGAAGCTTCCGCACCCGGAGGATCGTCTCCTTGGGCCGAGAGCTATGGCCTCCGTGGTCGCCTCCGTGATGGTCGTACCCGCTCATGCAGCCCTGTCCTGGACCGTAATGCCTTTACGATCCAGCACAAGGCGTTTGCGACCCGTCCCCAAGTCCCCCAAGAACTTCGTCAGACGCTCGAGGTTGTTGCGCGGAGGCGGGTTGCGGGCGGCGAGCCCGCGGGCCGCCATTCGACGGCGGCTCCGGTCCTCGCGGCCGTCCCATTCCTGCCGTGGATTGGCGAGCGCGGCCCGACCGGGCGACGAGCCCGAGGGGAGACAGTGGGTTCCCTGCTTGGGCGTGTACACCTTTTCGTAGCCGGGTGGGCAGATGACCTTCGGCTGGCACTTCGGCATGCCCGGGAAGAGCTTGCACCCCACGCCTCCTTCGAGCTCGCCGGCGGTGATCCGGTACGCCTGTCGAGGTCGTCGGCGCCGGCGCGTCGACACCGTCCGCACGTGGCTGGGGTTGGCCGCGCGGGCGATGCCCGGGGTGCCCTTGCGGTGCCGGACCAGGGCCTTGGCGCCGCCGTACATCGTGTTCTCGACCTGGAGCACGGTGACCGGCCGAGTCGGCATGCCGGGCGCGTGGAGCAGGCCAACGTTGACGTTGCCGGCCGAAAGCTGCACCCAAGGGCCTCGAGCGTCCCCGGGGCGACGCGGACCCCACGCGGCCGGCAGCCACTTACGAAGGTACTTCGTTTGGGCGTTGATCACGTACGGGTTGCTGGTCAGCGCACCGCTTGGCGTGATGTAGACGCGGTGGGGCTCGACGTAGCCGGACGCGCCCTGCGGAGTCTGGTACCGCACCTTGTTGCCCCCGTACGACCGATGCATCCACTGGGCGTGACTGCCCGGGTTCGCGGCCACGCGGGGTGGGAACGCGGTCTGCTGGGTGGCTTGCATGCCGGGCCACGCCCCCGGGTTGAACTGCATGGGACGAGGCGGCTGCGCGGCCTGCATCGCCTTGGGGTTGAAGTGCATCGGGTGCGGCCCAGGAGCGGCCGCGAAGTTCATGGGCGGGTTGAACTGCATGGGACGGTGCGGGGTCGCGGGCACCATGGGATTCATGGCTGCGGGGTTCATCACGCCGGGCGGAAAGGCGGTCTGCTGCACGCCCGTCATGCCAGGCATCGAGGCCGCGCCGGGGTTCGGGACGAACGCGGTGAAGCCCTCTGACAAGGGGGCCAGTCCAACGCCTGCGCCGCTGCGACCCGCGTCGCCGAGAGGGCCGCCAAAGAGGGGGTGGGCTTGTCCGTTCATCGTTCGTTCTCCTGCCTTGTGGTGGTCTTAGTGTACTACGGGATGCGGCTTGTCCGAGTCATCGGAGCCGGCGGATCAGGTCGGGGGGCGCGAGGGGCCGCTGGGAGCACTTCATGGTCCCGGGGTTGCGGGCGCGGCGGGGGCCGTTGGCACGGGGCACGTGGCCCGTGGCCGCCAGGGCCAATCCCGTCGGTCCGACGCCGGGATTGGGGGGCCCTGGATTACGGGCCGGGGTCCGGAGAGGCCCGAGCATCGAGCTCGGGAACATCTGGTGCGGCCGCGACCAGCCCCCCGTGCCTTGCGGGTAGAACTCCGGTGCCGCGAGACGGGGGCGCCACCCGCCGACGTTGCGGAAGTTTCCGGTGCACGGGTGCCAATTGCACCGAGGCCCGTAGCCGGGGCTTGTCGTCGGAGGATTGAAGCGAGGATTGAAGCGAGTGGGACGGCCCCCGACGCTCTCCACCTGCTGCGCCCCGGCCCCTCGGCCGTGGTAGCCCCCCGACCACACGTCGGGGAAGCAGGTCCCGCTGTGGCAGTACTCCCCCGGGGCGCAGTCGTAGTTCGTGTAGCACCCCTGGCCCAGACCCAAGACCCCGGGGGGAACCGCCGGGCCGTACACGGGCACGCCGGGGGGAAGGGGAGGCGCGGGGTTGGGCAGGGGGGCCATGTTGGGCAGGGAGCTTTGGTTCACGACCGCGTTGGGCGACGCGAAGGTGGCATTGTAGTTCCCGGTGCCCCACCCGGAGGGCTGCCATGCGAAGGCGGGGTTGCGTCGACGCTTACGCGAAGCCGCCGCGCCCAGGACTTCCCGCTGCCCCTGCTCGTAGACCCCCCGAAGGGATCCGGCGAGCTGGGGCCGATAGACGCCGTGCCGGGCGTCGAGCCGGCCTTGCGCGAGGGCCCGGTCGCCGGCCTCGCCAGGGATCCCCCTCGAGACGACCTCGAGCACGGGCACCCCGTCGGGGGACGGTCTGGGAACAAGCTGCGTCATGTGCAATCCGAGAAGGGCTCGGGAAACGGGCTAGAAGCGGTAGACCTTCACCTGTGGGTTGCCCATCGCCGAGGCGTTGCCGACGTTGCGTCGGCGAAAGCCCGACCACCGGCTGGCGCGCTGCACCCCGAGGGGGACCCGGCCGCCACCGCCCGTGGGACGGGGGGTGATCGCCCCCTCGGCCTTCGTGCAGATGCATCGGTTTTGGGTGATCGACCATTTCGCGGCCCCCGAGGGGCAGGTCGCGGACTTGGCATCGCAGTTCGGCGTCGCTTGGGGACCCCGTGACCACCCGGCCGCGGACGCACGACCCGAAATGGGATCCTCGCCGACGATGGGCTTGATCGTCCGTGGCTCGCATTTACAGGTCGTCTTGTTGAGGATGTAGCCGGTGTCGCACTTCTTGGTGCACTTCTTGCCGGCCACACACACGCCCGTCTTGGGGTCCCACTGGGTCCCCGGAGGGCAGCCGTGCATCAGGTCCTCCGGCGTCGGGTGCGTCGGTCGCGAGTACGGGCCGCTCCAGATCATCCGGGGCGGATTGGCGACTGGATTGGCTGCCGGGTTGGCTGCCCCTGGGTTTTGGTGGACGTTGCGTTGGTAGCCGGAGAACTCCACACCGGGGTAGGGGTTTTGTGCCGGGTTCGAGTACGGACCCGTCCCGATCACGTTCCCTCCCTGCGGGAAGGCAGTCTGCTGCGTGTCCGTCATGCCGGGCCACGCCCCGGGGTTTTGAAAGAGGTTGCGCTGGTAGCTCGCCGCCTCGGCCCCCGGGAAGGGGTTTTGGTGGACGTTGCGCTGGTAGCCCGAGAACTCCACCCCCGGATAGGGGTTTTGCGCCGGGTTCGAGTACGGCCCCGTCCCGATCACGTTCGGATTTTGGAACACCATGGGCTGCGCGCGGGTTTGCCCCTGCGGCATCGGAAACGCGGTCTGCTGGGTGCCTTCCTCGCCCGGGACGATGGGCCCTCCCGGGAACGCCTTTTGCTGCGTGTGGGTCATCCCCGGCCAGACCCCGGGGTTGCGCATGAAGCCACGCGTCCCCTGGGGGAACTGCGCCGACCCGGGCATCGCTGCCTCGCGTCGCGCCATCGCGCTGTTGAGCTTCCGCCACGGGCTTCGGGCGGCGTAAGCGTCCATCAGGGTGGTGTGTGGATTGGGTGCGTAGTTCACGGGTGCCTCCGGTGGTCCTGCAGACCGTTGTGGGGAAAGTTCTGGGGATAGACAGGGGTAGTAGGGCGGTGCGTTGACCCCGACGCCACCCCAACGCCAAGGCTCCGTGCGGGGACCATAGGGTACCCCAGTTGGGGGCCGCGTGTTGGGATTGGCCGCCTGGGCCACGGCGCGGGCGACGGCCCGGTTGAGGGCATCCTCGGACGAGCCGCCGAGGCCCGAGTGTGCGTCGAGCAGGAACACCGAGACGTCCTCGCGCTTCTCGGTGAGAAATGCCTCGGCCTGCTCGCGGGTGCGAAAGTCGTCGGTCAGGATCTCCTCCGAGTCGGCCATGAGGCCGAGACGTCCCTCGCGCCGGACCTCCAAGGTCGCACGGTAGGGCTTTCGCTTCCAGCAGCCGAGGTAGTCGACGCGTCCCTTCGTCGTCACCTTCGCCAAGGCCAGATCCTCCTCGGTCTCCGTCACGTCTCCGGTTCGGGGCCGACACCAAAGGGCGACGCCGCCGAGCGCCCCCACGGCCGCGGCCCCGCCGGCGATCCACGGCCACCCCCCAGGGTTGGCGGTGGGGGGATTGGGGCTCGGCCGCACGCGGACTCGAACGTCGCGTCGCATCACCGACCTCCCCAAGGCGCCCACCCTTGCGGGACGTGCTGAGCCGGATTGGACACCGGGGCCCCACGCATCTTCGTGAAGGTCAACCGACTGTCGTGGATCCGGGCATCGATGTCGCACACCAACTGGCCCGCGGTCTCGTCACACCGGATGTCGAAGGGGTTTTGAAAGGGGTTGCGCATGCGCCTCGAGTAGGGGCCCGTGGCGATCACCCCGCCGGAGGGACGCTGCCCTGCGCCGGGCCAAGGCTGGATCTCCCTGCAGCTGCCGTCGTTCGGCCAGCAGTACTTCGTCGAGCCCGAGCAGTCCGCATCCGTCTTGCAGCCGCCCCAGGGGCCCGCACTCACCTGCCGACGTGGGCTGCCGGCCCGCGCCTGCCGTCGGGCTACGGCCGCGCGCGGGTTTTCAGCCTGCGCCCGAAACACGTCGTACTGCTCCGCGCTCGCCGCGGTGCCCGTCCCCGTCCCGAAGGGGTTTCGGTGCTGCGCGAAGCGGCGGTACTGCTGGCGCGTCGCCGGCGTCCCGGTCCCCGTCCCGAAGGGGTTGGGCGCCGGGCTCGTGGGGCGTGCACCGCAGCCGCAGGGATTCATCACGCACCCGCACGGATTCGCGAGACGGCTGCGGCCAGGCGGGGGGGCTGCTCCCGCGCCTCCGCAGCAATGCGGCAGCAGTGCCGTCGCCGCCTTGCCGATGTTCTTGGGAATGGGGATCGTGACTTTCCCCTGCTTGAGCTCCTCGCTGCGACACGGCCCCAGCACACAGTCCCGCGGCGTGGTTTCTCCGGGAGGCATCACCGAGTCGCTCCGCCTCGATTCGCCTGCGGGCATCACCGAGCCCCGCGACGACGCCATGGCCGCCTCGCGCTGCCGCTCTTGGATCGCCGGCAGCTGCGTGCCCAAAGCACCGCCTGCCGTCGCGCCGAGCACCGCGCCCGGGGGGCCCCCCAGGGCCGCCCCCAGCGCGCCCCCCGTGGCGATCATGCCCGCCTGCAACGCCCCGCGGGCCGGGTGTTGGGGATTGGCCTGGGGGTTGCGGAAAAAGGCGCGTGCTCGACCGCGCGGCGCAATCCGGGTCCGAGCCGTCGACCCGAAGGTGGGCGAGACGCTCACCGAAGGCGGCGGTAGATCGACCGGCCTCACCCGGCCGTCAGATCGCGGGTCGCTTCGGGTCCCGAACCTTGTCCCGAAAGTAGGGGACTTCGTGAGTCGAGCTCGCCCCGGGGCGCGCGGGGTCAGGCGCCCTCCGGGCATAGACCCCTCCTCGGAGTCGTTGCACTTGCCGGACGGCTCGGCGCAGTACCAGCCGCCGGTGCCACCCGGGTCTCGGCACCATGTGCTGCCGTGCATCTTCGTCAGCTCGGGCGTTCCCTCGCACCACTGCGGAAGGGGATCTCCCTCGGGGTTGGGCCACCAGGCGCGCTGCGGCTGCGCGGGCGGAGGGCACGGAAACCATCCGACCTGCGGGTCGTAGCACTGGTCCGGGTCCGCGTACGCACCCCAGGGCGCGTAGTCGGGGTACGTGTAGTAATACGGGTAGATCGGGTAGTAGCCCCCGTAGAAATGGTGGTGGTGCCCCCGTCCCCGTCCCCCACGCCCTCGCCAGCCTTTGCGCCCGCGCCCACGACCGCGACCTCCCCGTCCCCCACGACCCCGTGCGCCACGACCTCGTCCTCCACGGCGACCTCCGCGACCGCGTCCTCCGCGGCCGCCTCCGCGACCTCCCCGGCCGCCTCGTCCCCCTCGAGGATTGTCCTCGACGTCGTCGAGCTCGACGGGGATCGACCCCACCGGGGCGGTCGGCACTGCGCCTTCGACCTCGAAGCTCCCTTCGACACCGGGCCAGACGGCCGCGTTGTGGTGTCGGCCGGGACGCGGCGCCGAGCCGTTCCAGGGCCAAAACCCTCCCTGCCACTGGAACGCACCCCAAGGGGCTGGGCCGGCGGCCGGGGTGACGCCCACGGTGGGCGGGAAGGGGGCGGGATTGTAGACCCTGGTCATCGCTGGCTCCTTTGGTTCGAGGACCGCGTGGCCCTCCAGTGTTCGACGCCTCCCGCCGCGGCACCGGCCCCGAGGCCCGCACCCAACAGGGGAAGGTTGAGGTTCGACAGTGCGGTGCCCACCGCCTGGGCTGCGTTCGCCAGCGCGTTGGCGACCACGCCGGGTGGGTTGTGTGCGCGCACCCGGGCCCGGTAGGTGCGGCGCCCGCTGCCCCTTGACCCACGCGGCTGCGCCGTCGGATGAGGGTTGGTGTCCACGCGCGGCAACGAAAGGTCCTGGCGCGGCGTCGGGGGAGGGGGGCCCACGACCTGGTAGCCGTACACCGGCTCACACCCCACGTCCTGACCCACTGTCTGGAAGCCATGCGGCTGCGTCTGGCATGGCCACGCGTGAGGGCTCCCCGCCTGCGCGCCGTACCCTTGCTGTCGCTTCGCCTCCATGATGTTGAGGACGGTGGGGAACACGGCGCGCCCGGGATTGTGCTGTCGCATCTGACGCTGCGCTTGCTTGCGCGTCCGCGGAGCCGGGTTCGGCATAGGCGGGGCTCCGCCCCATCCCACGCCCAGCTGGGAACGGTCGAGCACCGCCTGCGTCGCGCTCATGTACCCGATCTGGATCGGGCCCCCTTTCACCAGGTCGGGCGTGCTCCCAGGAAGGCCGGCGATGGGAACCCCGTTGTCGCGGAGCATCACCATCTGGTACCCCAGCCCGTCTCGCATCGACACCGTACGTAGCGCCTGCGCCTCTCGAGTTGGGTCGAGGTAGGGGGCCGTCGGGTACCCGTTGTACGCCGCGAGAGGATCCCAGCTTCCCACCTGCGACCCAGCCCACACGTAGTCGAGCGCCGACTGCATGGGATGCTGGAGGGACGGCACCCGGGCGCGAGGGGACGCGTAGGCTTTCCCGAAGAACGCATTGGCGTCGTGACGCAGGTCAGGGTGCGCCCCGTTATTGGCCCCGAAGTAAAATCGTGTGCACTGGCTCATCTCACACCCACCCCGTCAGTAATGCGCGCATCCACGGCTGGCGAATCGCGTCGGCGTTGGGCGGACGCGGCGTCGGGGGGGGCGGCGGATAGGCGACCGGGATCCCCTCCCCGTTGAGCAGCACCGCCACGGCCAAGGCGACCCTCCGTTCGTACTCCGATGCGGCGCCGGTCTGCGTCGGGAAGGGACAGTCCGGTGCTTCCTCCCGTGCGATGGCCGAGGCAAGCGCGGTGGCGTCGTTGCCGTAGATCCGGCGAAGGTGGCGGAAGCGGGGAAGGAAGCAACTCGCTGCCCAGCGTCCGGTGACCTGAAGTCGCGTGCACTGACGCGACAGGGGGCGCGGACATGCCTCGGGGTTGTACCAGTAGGGCTGGTACACCGGGTACGGGACCGCGACGGGCAGGTAGGTGTAGGGCGTGTAGTAGTAGGGATCCCAAGGGTAGACGGACACCGGGTAGCCGCCCCCGTGGAATCCATGCAAGCCACGTCCCCCTCGGCGCCCATCGTGCGGGCGGCTCTTGACGTAGGAGCGCAGCGCTGCGCGGGAGACCGTTCC
>ERZ869936.1352-NODE-1352-length-17817-cov-33.547517_pt1 | contig 17817 bp, 12 predicted proteins | sample MGYA00520876_ERZ869936 | MGnify/ENA primary metagenome ERZ869936 (study PRJEB32218, sample SAMN09650985) | biofilter metagenome | isolation source: enrty point of leading RO module | place: Saudi Arabia: Thuwal, RO plant located on Red Sea | collected 2016-02-17...
CTCTCGCTCGATTCGATGGCCGTCTACCGCCGCATGGAAATCGGCACGGCGAAGCCCGACACCGCGACTCGAGCCCGCGTCGCGCATCACCTGATCGATCTGGTCGAGCCGACCGAGGACTTCAGCATCTCGCAGTACCTCGAACACGCGCACCGCGCCGTCGACGACATCCGCAGCCGCGGTCGCGAAGCCCTCTTCGTTGGCGGCACTCCACTCTACCTGAAGGCCCTGCTGCGGGGCCTGGCCGATGGCCCCCCAGGCGACCCCGAACTTCGCGCCCAGTTGGAATCGGAGGCGGAGCAACAGGGAAGCGCCGAACTTCACGCGCGCCTCGCCGAAGTCGACCCCGAGGCCGCGCGACGCGTGCATCCGCACGACACCCGGCGCATCGTTCGGGCGCTGGAGGTCTTCGCGAAGATGGGCCAGCCGATGAGCGATTACCAGCAGCACTTTGCCCAGGGCCGCGCCGCGAAAGACTGTCGCGTGTTCGTCCTCAACTGGCCGCGCGATGTGCTTCACCAGCGGATCAACGCCCGCGTCGAGACGATGTTCGTGGAGGGGCTCGTCGAGGAAGTTCGCGGGCTGCTCGCCGACTATGGCCGGCTCGGCACAACCGCCGCCCAGGCCGTCGGCTATCGCGAGGTGATTCAGTATCTCGACGGAGCGCGGGCCCCGCATTCGCGCCGGTCGGCAACGGCCGACCTTTCGCCACCCGTAGATCTGCCGCAAACGATCGAGTTGACCAAAGCCCGCACGCGGCAATTCGCGCGTCGACAGCTGATCTGGTTTCGCGGTCTCTCGGAGTGCCGCTGGATCGGCATGTCCGATCAGACAAACGTGGCGGAATTGGCGGCTCGAATTGCGGCCGAGTGACGATGCGAAGCCTGGCGGCCGGCTTTGAAGTTCGCCCGGTTCCGTCTAAAATGCCCCGTTTGCACCGAGCCGGCGAGCCTTCGCAGTAAGCCACTGCCGCGGGCCAACCTGGTCGAGCTGACATCGACGTCGGCCGGGCCGCAGCTGCGAAATCCCAATCGAAGAATCCCCAATCGAACCGCGACCGCTAAGGAGCGAACTGTTGTTACGAAGCCACACTTGCGGCGAATTGCGAGCGGAGAACGTCGGCCAGCAGGTCACGCTCTGCGGTTGGGTCGATACCTATCGCGATCACGGCGAGGGTCTGCTCTTCATCGATCTACGCGATCGCTACGGCTACACGCAGGTCGTGGCCAGCCCCGAGAGTGGCGAGCAGGCTCAGCAACTCGCACGGCAAGTCCGCTCCGAATTCGTGTTGTCGGTCACCGGCACGGTCGCCCCGCGTCCCGAAGGCACCGTGAACCCGAAACTGGCGACCGGCGAGATCGAGGTCCGCATCAGCGAGTTGCAGATTCTCAATGAATGCGACAATCCGCCGTTTCAGCCGGGTGCCGTCGAACTGCCCGGCGAAGACCTGCGGTTGAAGTACCGGTTCATCGATCTGCGTCGGGAGGAGATGCAGCAGGCGTTGCTGCTCCGCAGCGCCATCGTCAAAGGGATGCGCGATCACTTCGAGGAGCACCAGTTCATCGACGTGGAAACGCCGGTGCTCGGGCGCAGCACGCCCGAGGGAGCCCGCGACTATCTGGTGCCGAGTCGCGTACATCCCGGCAAGTTCTTCGCCCTGCCCCAATCGCCGCAGCTGTACAAACAGATTTTGATGATCGCGGGCTACGACCGCTACGTGCAGGTCGCCCGTTGCTTTCGCGACGAAGACCTGCGGGCCGATCGACAGCCGGAGTTTACCCAGCTCGACATGGAGATGGCGTTCGTCGAGATGGACGACGTCATGGGCATGATCGATCTGTTGGTCGCGCGGCTGGCCAAAGACCTCTTGGGATTGGACGTCCCCCTGCCGCTACCGCGGATGACCTATGACGAGGCGATGGAACGGTTTGGCCACGATGCCCCCGACTTGCGTTTTGGCATGGAGCTGATCGACCTGACGGACCTGGCCGCCAAGACCGAGTTCCGTGTCTTTCGTGGTGTGGCCGATGGCGGCGGTCGCGTCCGCGGTATCAACGCCAAGGGCGCTCGCGATAACTATTCGCGCAAGGGCATCGACGAGTTGACGACCTACGTTCAGCAGGATTTCGGGGCCAAGGGACTCGCCTGGTTCAAGGTCGAAGACGACGGCACGCTGGCCTCGCCGATCGCCAAGAATTTCGAGGACGAGCTGCTGGCCGCCATTCGCGATCGCATGCAGGCCGAACCAGGCGATCTACTGCTGTTCATCGCCGACGACTGGTCGGTCACCTGCAAGGCCCTCAATGGGCTACGCAATCGACTCGGCGCGGAATTGAAACTCTACGACCCGAAGACGATGAACTTCTCCTGGGTGGTCGAGTTTCCCATGTTCGAGTTCGACGAGGAGACCGGCGGCTGGACCGCAATGCATCACCCCTTCACGGCGCCGCGCAAACAAGACCTGGAACTTCTCGAGACCGACCCGGCCAAGTGCCGCGCTCAGGCCTATGATTTGGTAATCAACGGCTCGGAAGCGGGCGGTGGCACGATCCGAATTCACGATCCCCAGACCCAACAGAAGGTGTTCGACATCCTCGGCATCGACGAGGCGACAGCGGCCGAGCGTTTCGGCTTTCTGATGGACGCCCTAAAATTCGGCGCGCCCCCCCACGGTGGCATCGCCCTGGGAATCGATCGCTTCGTGATGCTCTTTGGCGGATTGGCGAGCCTGCGCGACTGCATCGCCTTTCCGAAGACACAAAGAGCGACCGACCTGATGACACGGGCGCCCGACGAAGTCGAGTCGAAGCAGCTCAAGGAACTCTCGATCAAAATCAGCCGTTGACGTTGTTTCCGAGTTTCGATCAGAATAGACCTTCAGGGATGTCACACCAGGCGCTATTTATTCGTGGCTGAAGGAAGGAACTCGATGGCAAACAGGACGAGATGGGCACTGGCGCTCTCGACGCTCGTGGCAATTGCGGGCGGGTGCAATCAGGACACGGGACGAAACCCGACTTCACAGGCCGATCGATCGAGGCCCAGCAACGTCGCCGCGACCGGCACTCCCCAGAAGCCGGCGACGGCTGTCGACTCGGCCACCGGACCGGTGACCTCGCCGATCGCCCCGGAGGTGGCGGCCGCCATTCCGACGATCCAATCGTCGCCTCCCGTGTCTCCCGCTTCGCAGTCGAGCACGGGCAAGCAACAGAAATTCGACAAGGTCAGCGAGCTTCCTGAAGTGCTGCTGAGCGAACAGCATGAAGCGGCCTGTCGCGTCAAGGTTGGGGACGTCATGCCCGATCTCTCGCTGACCGATACGTCGGGCAATGCGAAGTCGCTGGCCGAGTTATTCGGCAGCAAGGTCACCGTCGTTTGCTTCTGGGACGCCGACAACCCGCTCTCGAATTGGCAGCTCGCCGATCTTGAGCCGGAGGTCGCGCAGAAGTTCGGCGAACATGGCGTCCGCGTGGTCGCGATCAACCGTGGACAATCGGCCGATGTCGCGCAGTCGGAGGCCGACAAGGCCGGCGCCTCGTTCCCGGTGCTGGTGGACGAAGACGGCCAGGCCTACGACCAGGTGGCAACCGCCTATCTGCCGCGAACCTATGTGCTCGACGCCGCGGGCAAGATCCTCTGGCTCGACCTCGAATACTCGTCCGCGACGCGCCGCCATCTGCAGCAGGCGATCTTGTTCGCGCTGACGAACTAGGCTTTGTCGAAAAAGGGAGGGCGAGCCTCCCGGCGAGCCGAGAACCACGATTGATTCTGCGGCTCAGCAGGAGCTTCGCCCTCTCGACGGACGTTCGGAAACGCGTCTTGCAACCGAGCCTAGACCGCCTCCGACAAGCCTGGAGCGACGCGGCCGGCAACGGCTTTGTCCGGCTACTTGCCCGCCGCTTTCTCCGCCTTCCAGGCGCGGGCCGCTTCCAAGTCATCGGCGTTGGGAACTCCGTCGTGGGGCAGCTTGCCCGCCTCGATCAGTTCTCCGAACGTCGGCGACTCGTCGTCCTCGGGATCCGACTTCAGCGCGGCCACCTGTTCGAGCGCCTCGGCGATCTTCTCAGCGTCCTTTTCTTTCTCTTCGAGAAACTGGGAGAGCGCGAATCCGTAGTTGTTGCGAACCCGCTTGCCCAGTCCCTTTTCGGGCGGATCGAACTTCGACATGTTCACGTGGCAGAGCCAGCAGCGTCCGCCGACCTTTGCGTCGGCAACCTCTTTGTAGTCGGCATTGTCGTCGACGTACTTCTCGTAGAAGGCGTCCTTGTACTCCTTGCGTGCATCGACCGACGGCGCCGCGAGCAGCAAACCGACGACGGCAACGGACAGGACGAGAACGAAGGGACTGACTTTCTTCATGCCTGGTCTCCTCAAGACTAGGATGCCTGCCGCGCGGCGGGGGGCTGGGTGGGACGCCGCGCGAGCGTGTGACTTCGCGCGACGACAGGCAGGTGGGGGGGTGGGATCTTGCCGCGGTGTCGTTAGTAAAACCCGCCCGCGCCAGGCTGTCAAGCAAGGCGGCGACTGGTCGCGGGGCGCGTGAGCGATTGCGTCACGCGCGGTTGGCGGTGACGGCCGCGTCGACGTAATAGCTTTGCCAGCTTGTGTTTGGTTCAACGGTAGGCTACATTCGCCAGTCATCCCGGGAATCGCACCATGACCACCTCCCATCGCCACGAGCTGACGTTTCACGCGCTACTGCTCGGCGTGATTCTCTCGGTAGTGATGGGGGCGGCGAACGTCTATCTGGGCGTCAGGGTCGGCATGACGGTTTCCGCCTCGATTCCGGCCGCGGTGATCGCGACGGGCATTCTGCGGGGTATCTTTCGACGCAAGGGCGTGCTGGAAGCCAACATGGTCCAGACCGCCGCCTCGGCCGGCGAGTCGATCGCCGCGGGCATCGTCTTCACGATTCCGGCGCTCTTGATTGCAGAAGCCTGGGAGAATTTTAGCGACAACTACGTGACGATCGCCCTTGTGGCGCTCGGCGGTGGGATGCTTGGCATCATGTTCATGATCCCGATGCGCCGCGTTTTCGTGGTCGAGAGCCCGGAGTTGGCGTACCCCGAAGGGAAGGCGTGTGCCGAAGTACTTAGGGCCGCCACCGCCGAAGAAAACGTCGGCGCTGCCCGGGTGGGATTGCGTCTAATCGTCACCGGCTTGGGCATCGGTGTTATCTTCGAGGTTCTGGTGTCGCTCGTCGGAATCTTGGCTTCGAAGATCAACTTCGCGCGCATTCTGAACGGTCATACTTTCTTTGCCAGCTGTGGCCTGTCGCCCATGCTGATTGGCGTCGGTGTCATCGTGGGCCTTCCGATTGCGATTCAAGTGTTTCTGGGGGGTGCCATCGGATGGCTCGTTACGCTGCCCCTGCTGGAAACGGACGCAGCGGTTCTCCAGCAGGCCTATGCGGGATTGAAGCTGACCGACGCCGAACGCGAGGGCTTGACGGTCGCTACCGCCTTGGACGTACACAAACAGGCGATGGCGGAAGAGGCCGCAGGCATTCTCTGGTCGAACTACGTGCGCTATATGGGAGTGGGCGCTATGGTCGTCGGCGGATTGATCTCGCTGTGGCAAGTTCGCCGCGGTCTCGCTGCTGCGGTCGGCGAATTGCTCGGTCAGGTTGGCGCAGGCCGAAAAAGAACGGACGACAGTCCAACGAGTCGCGATATTCCCGGCGGAGCGATCGTTGCCTTGGCGGTGTTTTGCGTGCTTGTTATCGCGACGCTCTATTACACGGTACTGGCAAATGACATCCCGATCACGATCTTGACGACGGTGATGATGATCGTGATGGCCTTCTTCTTCACGGCCGTCGCCAGTTACATCGTCGGGCTGGTCGGCAACTCGAACAGCCCGGTCTCGGGCATGACGATCATGGCCCTCTTGAGCACCGGCCTGTTGATCTACCTGCTCGACTACAGCGGCACGCAGGCCGTGCTCGCGACGCTGGGCGTGGCGGGCGTCGTCTGTTGTGCGGCCTGCACGTCGGGCGATGTTTGCAACGACCTGAAGACGGGCTACCTTGTCGGCGCCTCGCCCCGCAGCCAACAAGTCATGCAAGTGATCGCCGTCCTGGTTGCGTGTTTCATCATGGGCCCGGTCCTGCAGACACTTCACGACGGCAGCCTCGCCAAGGACAAGGGCGGACTGGGAGTTGACGGGGACCTACCCGCACCGCAGGCGACTCTCATGGCCAGCATCACCACGGCGCTGTTTCCCGACGAGCCGGTGGACTCCGACGGCGGCTCGGCGGAAGATGTCGCAGACTTCGAATGGGGCCTGTTGCTGCCGACACGCTGGCAAGAACTCCCACCCAAGCCTCGAATGATGGCGATCGGCGCCACGCTGGGCATCGGCCTTTTTCTCGTTGGCCAGGTCATTCGCCTATCAGGATCAAACTATCGGCTTCACGTGATGCCGATTGCCGTCGGAATCTACTTGCCCCTCGGAACCGTCGTCGCGTTGGTTGTCGGGGGCGTGCTCGGAGTCCTGATCAAGCGAACTCTTAATCGACCGGGGCACGATGCGACGGGCCAGAGCGTCTTGGCCGCGTCTGGCCTGATCGCCGGCGAGGCGCTGGCGGGAATCGCCGGTGCGTTCATCGCGGTGATGGGCCTTGAATCTCAGCTACATGTCAGCAGCTGGATCAAGTACCCGCTTTCCGTCGCCGCTTTGCTGGGGGTCTGCTACTGGATCTACCACGTCTCGCAAGAACGGGGCGTCACGGACACTGCGTAGCGTCGCCCGCGGCTCAAGCGGCGCGTGAAGCTACTCGCCCCGCGGACCGCCGTCCCACGGCAGCGGCGGCAACTCGCCGGTCACCAGACCCATGTCGCTCATCCCGTCGGTCGCGCCACTGATCGCCGGGTTGTCGTCGTCGCGCAGCGTATAGTCCTTCGGCCGATGCCGCCAGATTGCCCCCGCGAGTCGTCCTGCATCTTGCCACCGGACCCCCACGAACGAATTTTCCGTGCCCCGCGGCCAGTAGTCCTGCCAGTCGGTCCATCGATAGCGGATCTTGGTCGACGCCAGACTCGGCTCCAGCTGCCAGAAGACTTCGAAGCCGTCGAAGCCGTTGTTGTGTCCGCTCCAACGAACCGCTTCCTGCAGCTGCTCGCGACTCTGCCAGCCGCGTTGCTCGATCAGCGGTGCACCATCCGAGATCAACAGACTGTCGACGGCACGCAGGTTGAGCCTGGGAAAATAACGAGCGTCGTCGCCCCCGCTCATCAGCACGAACCCGCGGCGGCAGTTCGCCGTGACGTGATCGAGGTGGACCCGCAGCTGACCGCGTGCCGACTCACTACCCGCGTCGGCGCCCATCAGGACGAAGCGATCGTCGATCGCCAACAGCCCGTTCTGCCAGTTCAGATCGACGGCCCCCACGGCGGCACCGCTGAGAAAGCTGGCCGGACCACGGACGACGCAATTCTTCAGCATCCATGCCAGCTCGCTCGCCGCCTCGCGAGGTCGCTCGTCGATCAACCCGCGGTACGGAGCGCGCGAGGCGCGGACGATCGTCGGACGATAGTCGAACTCGCGCAGATTCTCGCGCCGATCTCGGACCGTGATCGTACAGCCCTTCATCTCGATCCGCTCGGCGGCAATCGACTCGAACAGGGCATAGCGAACCGCCGAGCTGGCGGCCGGCAATTCCAATTCGAGGTGCAAATTGACCAGCGTCAACCTTCCCCCGCGCAACGCGATCATGACGGCATCGGTCCCGTTCGCAACGGCACGCGGTCGAAAACGCACGACCGGCGAATAGCCCTCGCCGCCGCGGATGGTAACCAGTCTTTGGTCGAGCTCGATCGCATCTTCGAAGGGTAGCCCGCGGCCGTCGTAGCGCAGCTCGATCGTGGCCGAGGTGTCCGCCGCGCGGAGCGCCGCGCCCAGGGAGCGATGATCGGCCGACTCGCCGACGCCTACGATGGTGGGCCGGGGACCATTCGACGTGCTAGGAGGTTTCGCGGCGTCAGTCGTCGAGCCGACGTCCTCGCCAGCCGGCAGCGAAGCGGCGTCGGCTCCATCCCCGTCGGCTCCATCTCCGTCGCTCTCGGGATCCAACGTCCGCCGGGGAGCTTCGGAGCGGTCGACAGCCAGATCGCGCGAACGGGCAGCGACACCGCCGCGACGATCGCCGCCAGGTTCGCCGCCGCTTGCGGCGCCCGACGGTGAGGTACCGGTGCCCCCGGTAGCCGGTCGCTCCGGCGAGCCTGGCTCGCCGGTCGCCGCCCGGTTCGAGGTTGCCGAAGGCCGCCTGGGCATATCGTCCCAAGGCGGCGGAATCTCCGCCCGCAGCAATTCCCGCGCGTAAACGAACACCACGACCAGCGCCAAAATGCCGACCGGAACGGCCCACGGCAGATGCCGATAGATGCTCCGCCGGCTGCGGGTCTTCTGCGGCACCCACGTCTCGCCGACCTCCTGCGAGAGTGGGAATTCCAATTGCCGCGAGATCGCCACCAGTTCGTGAAAGAGTTCTAGCGGTCGCTGATAGCGATGGGCCGGGTCCTTGGCCAGCAGCTTGTTAGTCACCCGGCAAATCGCCTCCGGCACATCGGGTCGGAAGCGCCGCGGGTCGGGCGGCGCGTCGCCCTGATGCTGCAGCAGTTTTTGCAACACGGTTCCCTGCGGAAAGGGCGGACGCCCGGTGAGCATGAAGTAGACCGTGCAACCAAGCGAGTAGAGATCGCTCCGCACGTCGGCGTTGCGTGGATCGCGGGCTTGCTCCGGCGAGATGTAGTCGAAGGTACCCAGGGTTACGCCGCTGGCCGTCAAGTCATCTTCCGGATGCTCGACCTGATGCAGACGGGCCAATCCCATATCGACAAGCTTTGCTTGCTTGGCCTTCGTGATCAGTACGTTCGATGGTTTGATGTCGCGATGCACGACGTCGCGGCTGCTGGCGTGATCGAGCGCCTCGGTGATCTGCAGCGTGAAGCCAATCACATCGGCCAGGGGCAGCGGGCCTTCGATTGCCACCAGGTCGCGAAGGTTCTCCCCCTCGACGTACTCCAACACGATGTAGTGCCAGCCCCGGTCGACGCCGACGTAGTAGACCCGGGCGATATTCTCATGGTCGAGCCGGGCCGTCGATTGGGCCTCATGGCGAAAGCGGCGGGTCGTCTCTTCGTCCGCACCCTGATGCGGGGCCAGGACCTTGATCGCCACGGTGCGGCCGAGCATTTCGTCGGTGCCGCGAAACACAGCCCCCATGCCACCACCGCCGATGAACTCCTCGAGAAAGAAGTGGCCGAGCCGCTCCCCCTCGAGCATCTTGCCCAAGTCGCCGCTGGTCGGCACCGTCGGCGGCAAGGCAGCGCCCGAACTGAGCGGATTGGCCCCCACCACGGTCGGCTCGTCGGGCGCGATGTTGGGGTCGGTCGAGAACTGGGCGGGCCCGGTTGTAGGCCGGCGACTGCCGACTGAAGAGCCAAGTGGCGACGGCGGCAGCGACGAACCCCGCGAGCCGGAGTCGTCGTCGGGCGGCAAGTAGCGTCGAGTGGTTTCGCTCATCAGGACCGACGACCGCTCTCGATTGCAAGCGAGGCGGTTGTGCACGAGCACCCCGTCAGCATGCAACCGTCAATGCGCCACGTCGTCGCCGCGGTAACCAGGGGAAACCATGCGAAGCACCCTCGATCGCAATGCTCCCCGAGAACGAGATTTCCGATCGGCACCGTCGGCCCGGCCGTGGCGAGAAAATCTAAACACGCAGAATAGCGTTTCGAACGAACCCGCGCAATGGCGAAAGCCGCGCAGGGGTGGATAGGACGTCCCCAGTTCATGCTATTTGAGGGCAACCTGTGAGTCAACGAATCGGCGACCGGAGGCGACGATTCTATGGCTCTATGGCGAGCGCAGTCTATGGCGAGCGCAGCGACTCGCGCCAGCGGTCAGCCAGCGGCCGTTGCAACTCGATGTCACGTTCCAGATCGGCCCGCAGCGCCGCCCGCTGCTGGTCGTCGGCCGAGGCCATCATCGTGCTGACCCGCACAGGGTCGCCGGCGGCCGCCTGGTCCCCGTCGACGATGTCGGCCCAAAAGAAGATGCGGTCCCCCGTCTCGTAGCGGGCGATCACGCGACAATCGAGCCAGGCCAGGGCGTTGGCGAGCCGTGGACTTCCGGTCTCGCCCGGCGAGAAGTCGAGCTCGGCGAGCTTGTCGCGGTCGCGTCCCGAGCCGAGCGCGAAAGGCCAGGCGAGGCCGATGTGATCTTCGGCCACCAGATGGGCCGCGAAGGCTCCGCTGGCCAAGACGAGTTCGGTCGTGAAGTGATTCGGGGCCAGGGCGATCGTGAGCACCGGAGTCTGCGTGTCGAGAGACGATTGCGAAACCCAGGTCGCCAGCAGTCCGCCACGTCGCTCGCCATCGGCGGCAGTGATGATCCAGACTTCGCGATCGACGAGCCGGAGCACGTCGTCGATTCGCTGTAATCTTGCACCGCGGTCGTCTGTGTTCCCCGCGCCTTCGTGGTCGGACGTATCTCGAGTCACCTAACTCAGCTCCTCGGCATAGGTCTGTTCGTGAAAGCCGACCAGCAGCTTCTTGCCCTTCCGCAACGTCGGTGCCCGCAGGTTACCCGACGGGCCGATGAGCAGCTTTTTCAGATCGGCGTCCGAAGGCTTGTCCTTCTTGAGGCTCAAGTGTTTCACCGATTTGCCTTTGGCAACGTAGAGTTGATCGACGCCACGGGCCAACTTGGCTGCGGCGGCTGGCCCGATCTTCTCTTTCTTCGCGTCGACCTGTTCGGCGACCTGCAATCCGGCATCGGCAAGGAACCCTTGCGCCTTCTTGCAGCTCGTTCATCCCCCGCGGTGATAGTACCAGTCGATTTTCTTGGCAGCCACGATTTTCTTCCTCCGTCTTTGGAACTCCGTGAATTAAAGCGGCCGCGATTTGCCGCGACTTTCCGGTAACATAGCGCGGCGACGGCCGGCGGACAAGCTGTCTACACCCGCACTCACCGCGAAGCGACACGCGTCGCCGTCCGTTGAAGCCCGACCGTGCGCCCCCTTATACTGCCCTGCCCCAATGCCTGGCCGATTCCGCGGCGTGAATGAGCTGCGTCGAGCCGGGCCACATGTCGCTCCTGGAGTATCACGTCGATGAGAGAACGCCACGACCGGCTCGACCGGCGACAGTTTCTGGCTCGTACCACGGCGGCGATCGCCGCGGCGGGACTGGTTCCCGCACTGGCTGGATGTCGACCGAGGCAACTCGTTACCCCCGTGCCATCGACGTTCGATATCTCGCTGGGCGAGTATTCGCTGCATCGCACGATCGCCTCGGGCGAGCTCGATCATCTCGACTTCGCGAAGCACACGATCAAGCAGTTCGGCATCGATGCGGTCGAGTACTGGAGCGGGCCGTTTCAGGACAAGGCTACCGACCAGAATTACCTGGCCGACATGAAGTCGCGGGCCGCGGACTCTGGGGTGAATAGTCTGCTGATCCTGGTCGATGGCGAGGGCCCTTTGGGCGACCCCGACGAGGCGACAAGGCGGAAGGCCGTGGAAAATCACTTCAAGTGGGTCGAGGCGGCCAAGACGCTGGGGTGCCACTCGATCCGGGTGAACGCCGCCAGTCGTGGCGAATTCGAAGAACAGAAGATGTTGGCGGCCGACGGGCTGCGGCAGCTTTCGGAATTTGCCGCGCCGCACGACATCGGGGTGATCGTGGAGAACCACGGGGGCCTCTCCTCGAACGGCAAGTGGCTGGCCGGGGTGATCGAGGAAGTTGGCCTGGACAACTGTGGCACTCTGCCTGACTTTGGCAACTTCGGCGACTACGACCGCTATCAGGGGGTCGCGGAGCTGATGCCGACGGCGAAGGCCGTCAGCGCGAAGAGCCATAAGTTCGATGCGGAGGGGAACGAGGTCTACACCGACTTCGGACGGATGATGCAGATCGTCGCGGCGGCCGGCTACACCGGCTATGTCGGCATCGAGTACGAGGGCAGCAAGCACACCGAGGCCGAAGGCATTCGACTCACCAAGGCCCTGCTCGAGCGGTTCCGCAAAGAACCGGCGTGAGCCGCGGCATTTCTCCTTGCCCAACTTACTATTTGGGCCCTTTTTGCTGGACACTCCGACGATGTGAATCGTCGGAGTGCCTAAGAATTGGGCACGGCGGGGTTCGCCAGCTTTGCAGGCAGCGGTGCTGAATTAGCTGGCACCCTCCGTGCTGACGCTGTAAGTGCAAGCACTGCATCGACATCCGTGCTGGGCTTGACGCGATGGCGATTATTTCGTGTAGTACGCGGCCCGTGGAGGCCGTGTGAAAACGGAATTTCGCAACCCGCTTCTTTACAAGGAGGATTTAAAGATGGTCGACACCCAGGTCTACGATGGAACGCAGTACCAGCAGCAGCCCCCGCAGTCGGATAAGTCGCAGCAGGTCTATCAGCAGGCAGAGCGACTCTATCAGCAGCGTCCGGATTGGGTGACGTTCTTCCGCGAGGTGCTCGGCACCGAAGGCGTGGTGCGTCGCTGCTTCCCGGATCACAACTCGCTGGCCAACTTCGAAAAAACCGCTGAGTACAGCGGCATCCAGCAGATGGTCGCCAAGCTGCGTGAGCAATCGCGTTCGCAGACGACCGCCCAGGAGCCGACTCGCGTGATTACGGTCCGCATGCCCAAGAGCCTTCACGAGGCCCTGCGAGCTGAGGCCCACGATCGCCACACCAGCATGAACAAGCTCTGCATCTCGAAGCTCTTGCAGATGATTGACGAAGAGCTCGTGCCGAACGAGGTGTAAAGACGAGCGATGAAATCCAACTCTGCTTCGCCCGCGTCCCGATTTCGAGCCTTGGCGAGGAATCGGGCGCGGCGGCAGAGTTTGTAATTTCGCCCCCCAGAGAAACTTGCCGGGAAAGGGACCCTCCGAGAGAGCAGATTCTTCCCCGCGAAGAAAAAGGGCCCCGACACGAAAAAAGGCGGAGTGGACCGATAAGCCGGGTTTTGTCTCGGCATGGCGGACCATGCCACGGACAGCCATTTCTCTAGGACGGCAATTACTCACCGCCTCGAGCAGCCTACCCGGAAGTCGTAACGAGTCGGACCGACTCGCAGCCTGACGGCTTGCTTCCTATTTGGCCTTGCACCGGGTGGGGTTTACCTAGCCAGAACGGTCACCCGTTCTGCTGGTGCGCTCTTACCGCACCGTTTCACCCTTACCTCGCGCGGTGAAGCGCGAGGCGGTCTACTTTCTGCTGCACTTTCCCTGGCCTCGCGGCCGGTGGGCGTTACCCACCACCCTGTCCTGCGGTGCCCGGACTTTCCTCTTGCGCGACCGAGGCCGCCCAAGCGACTGCCTGGTCCACTCCGCGATACCCATATTGTATCGGATCGCGCTGGGAAAGGTTCGCGCCGAATTCGCGAAAAAGTCGGCTAGCGGGTCGCGGCCGCCGCGTTCGTAGCCGTGTCGGACGGTGCGGGATCGGATGGCACGGGCCCCCACAGTTTGCCCTGCCAGGTGTCACGACGCGAAAACTCGCCGTCGATGGCCCGCAGCACCGCCGGTTTGTCGAGGCACCAACTGGGCCCCTGAAAATAGTCGGGCGGGGCCTCGCCGCTGACCCGCTCGATGACGCACGTCGGGGGCAGCCGCTCGATGAAGTCGACGATGGTCTCGACGTACTCCTGCCGTTCCAAGAGTTGGACGCGACCGGCCAGGTAGTCGTCGGCCAGCGGCGTGTTCTTCACCACGTAGAGGTTGTGGATCTTCACCGCGTCAACCTGTAAGCGTGCCAGCTCGTCGGCCCCGGCGAGCATGTCCTCGCGCGTTTCTCCGGGCAGCCCCAGCATTACGTGGGCGCAAATCTGGAAACCCCGATTTCGGCTCCGCTCGACCGCGTCGACGAAGGCGTCGTGATGATGTCCGCGGTTCATCCAGTCGAGCGTGCGGTCGTGCATCGTCTCCATGCCGTATTCGACCGACAAGTAGGTCAAGGCGGCCACCTCTTCCAACAGTTCCAGCACCTCGTCCGGCACGCAGTCGGGACGGGTGCCGATGGCCATGCCGACAACCTGCGGGTGAGCGAGGGCGTCGAGGTAGAGCGACCGCAATCGTTCGACCGGGGCGTACGTGTTCGTGGCCGGCTGAAAATAGGCCATGAACTTATCGGCGTTGTAGCGGAGCTTGATGCGGCGGATGCCCTGATCGATCTGGCCTCGCACATCCGCCCGCGGCATGCGTCGCGAGGGACTGAAGCTGCGATTGTCGCAGAAGACGCAGCCCCCCTTCGCCACGGTTCCATCGACGTTGGGACAGGTGAAGCCCGCGTCGACGCTGACCTTCTGCACCCGCTCGCCGAACTTCTGCTTCAGATAGCAGCTATACGCAAAGTAGCGAAGGCCGTCGCGCCGCCACGAAGGCCAGGTCTCGATGGAAACGTCTTGGGGCATATGGGGAAGGCCCGCGCGATGTCTTACCGCACGCGCGTTTGACCGCCTCGCAGTCCGCGGATATAAGGAATTGCAGGGAGAGCCCTGGCTTCAGAGGCTACTATCGCGCATCGACACCGCCGTATCAAGACAGTTGCCGGCCGCCGGTCAAGGCCGAACGAGGATCCACTTGGCAAGCGAAAACTACGGTGAACTCGTTCCGCTGGGCGGGGGCGACACGATCCCCCTGGTCAAGAAGACCCTGCTCGTCGGTCGCCGCGAAAGCTGCGATATCGTCTTGCGGTTTGCCAACGTCTCGGCCCATCATTGCCAGCTGACGGTCAACGGCGGCTACTGGTTCGTCCGCGATTTGGACAGCCGCAACGGCACGAAGGTCAACGGCGCGCGGATCAGCGAAAAGCAGCTGAAGCCTCACGACCGTCTGAAGATTGCCCGACACGAGTACGAGATTCGCTACGCCCCGATCGACCTGGGCGCGGTTGGGCCTCCACTTCCCGACGAACCGGTCGACGACTTGATGAGTCGCCCGTTGCTCGATCAGGCCGGACTCGTGAACCGCAAGCGAAGCGGTTCACGTCGCTACGATATCTTGGACGATTCGGCGGGACAGTTGCAAAAGCGCAAGAACACCGAGTAAGGCGGACGGCCGACGCGCCGCAATGGCGAAGAAAAAAAAGAAGAAGAAAATCCGTGCCGAGTTTCGCAAGAATCGCGAGGTTCGCACCCGAGAACGGGGACTCGAGCAGCAGTTCGAAGAACACGGCTTCGCCGAAGACGACTCGAGCCGCGAAGAGCGGATCAGCGGCAAAGGGGAGCTTAGTCGCAAGCGGACCGTGGTCGGCGAAACGGTCGAGTCGGAAGAGGGTGGCGTCGAACTGCTGCCCGAGGTCGATCTCTCCGTCTGCCTGCCGGGGCGCGTCATGTCGGTCCGCGGGCTGATCAGCGACGTGATGGCCGACGACGGCAAGCTCTATGCCTGCGCGACGCGGCGGCTGCTGAAGACGCTCAGCACCGACCAGCGACACGTGGTTGCGGCGGGCGATCGCGTACTGTTTCGACCCGAGCACGACGAGGGCATCATCGAGCGCGTCGAGCCCCGCCGCGGGGTGCTCTCGCGAACCAGCCGCGGCCGCCAGCACATCATCGTCACCAACGTCGACCAGATCCTCATTGTGGCGAGCGCCGCCGAGCCCGATCTGAAGCCGCACCTCATCGATCGCTATCTGCTCACCGCCGAAAAGGCGGGCATCGAGCCGGTGATCTGCATCAACAAGGTCGATCTCGTCGACCTGGCCACGCTGCAGCCGGTGATCGGAGTGTTCGCCCAGCTGGGCTATTTCGTGCTGCCAGTCAGTGCCCAGACCGGCTTCAACATCGACCGCCTGCGGGCTCGGCTGCTGAATCGCGAAACCGTGCTCACCGGGCAAAGCGGCGTCGGCAAGTCGTCGCTGCTCAACGCGGTCGACCCGGAGTTCGATCTGAGGACCTCCCAGGTCAGCCGCCAAACCGACAAGGGTCGCCACACCACGACCACGGCGACGTTGCTGCCACTGCCGATGGGCGGCTATGTCGTCGACACGCCCGGCATCCGCCAGTTCCAGCTCTGGGACGTGATTCCGGAAGAAGTCGCCGGCTTCTTTCGCGACCTGCGTCCGCTGGTCAGCCACTGCCGGTTCCCCGATTGCACCCACACACACGAGAGTGACTGCGCGGTCCGCGACGCCGTGGGCGACGGGCGGATCGACCTGCGTCGTTACGAGAGTTATTGCCAACTCTTCGCGGGCGACGCGCATTGATTTGTTAACAAACGCGGTTCGACGTGCCCGTCGCACCACGAACCCGGCCGGCGCACCGCGTGTCCTGTAGCGCGTGTCCCGAAGTTCGACGTGGCGAGTTGCGGTCGGACGTTTCCGGCGCGGCCCCGACGAGACTTCGACAAGCCCTTGTCCGTGAAGGTCTTAGCGGCTCGCGGCGGCCGAATCGCCACAGGCGTGCTATATTTTTGCGGGTCGCGACCGGGCGGCTGGCGGCTACAATAGAGCCAGCAATCGCCGCGGTCCGGTGCCGCAGGTTGCCCGACAAGATCTCCTGGGAGGCCCCCAAGTACCGTGAAGGAAATGAACCGCATCGAGGGCGTTCGCAGCGAAGCGGCCGTGCTCGTTAAAGTGATTCTCCCCGAACACGCACTGCACGGCGACCCGCTCGAAGAGCTGGACGGACTTGCCAAGACCGTCGGTTCGCGGATCGTCGGCTCGCTCACCCAGCGTCGCGAACAGCCCGATTCGACGACGTATCTCGGCAAGGGAAAGCTGGAAGAGCTGACCCGGCTGGTGGCCGCCAAAGACGCGGACGTGATCCTCTTCGACAACGATCTGACGCCCGGCCAGACCCGCAACCTGGAGAAGGCGACCGACTGCAAGGTCATCGATCGCACCGAGCTGATCCTCGACATCTTCGCCACGCACGCCAAGACGCACGAAGCCCGCCTGGCGGTCGAGTTGGCCCAGCTGCAGTACTCGCTGCCGCGACTGAAGCGGATGTGGTCGCACCTCTCGCGTATCGAAGGCGGTATCGGCATGCGCGGCCCGGGCGAAAAGCAGTTGGAAGTCGACCGCCGCCTCGTCGAAAAGCGCATCAACGATCTGCGCAAATCGCTGCAGAAGATTGAGCGTCGCAAGGAACGGACCGTGGCCGCGCGGCGCGATTTCATGACCGTCTCGCTGGTCGGCTACACAAACGCCGGCAAGAGCACGCTGATGCGGCGGCTCACCGAGGCGGAGGTGTTGGTCCAGGACAAGCTGTTCGCCACGCTCGACACCCGCACGGCCCGTTGGCAGCTGCCCGACTGGGGTCCGGTGCTGTTGAGCGACACGGTCGGCTTCATCCGCGACCTGCCGCACGACTTGATCGCCAGCTTCAAGGCGACGCTGGAGGAAGCCCGCCAGGCGAACCTGCTGCTGCACGTGGCCGACGCCTCAAACCCGGCGGTGACCGAGCAGATCGCGTCGGTCTACGAGGTGCTCGAGCAGCTCGGCATCGAAGAGAAGGACACGGTGCTGGTTTTGAACAAGGTCGACGCCGTCGAAGATCGGGCCACGCTCGATGCGATCCGGCTCCGCTCCCCAAACGCGGTGTTCGTAAGCGCCCGCAGCGGCCAGGGCATCGAAGAGTTGGCACACGTCGTCGGCGAAGAACTGAGCCGCTCCTTCGTCGATGTCGACGTGGAGACGAGCGCCGCCAATGGCAAGCTGTTTGCCTACCTGGCCCGTCACGGCGAGATCCTCTCCCGCCGCTACAACGACAGCCGCGTGACGCTGCACTGCCGGCTGCCGCAGCGCTACCTCGGCAAGATCGACGCGGCGGAGACGGTGATCCACTTTCGCGGTGCGGCCAGCGGCCCG